>Ga0079306_1000078_pt1 | contig 117639 bp, 102 predicted proteins | sample Methanotroph_Enr_FD_79181 | JGI IMG/M metagenome (GOLD analysis project Ga0079306, IMG submission 79181) | Enriched soil microbial communities from Old Woman Creek wetland in Ohio, USA - Methanotroph_Enrichment_5 | ecosystem: Environmental > Terrestrial > Soil > Wetlands | place: USA: Ohio... | reverse complement strand
TCGGTAAACGATTCATCCTGAAAACTGATAATGCCTTCTTTCCAGAGCTGGTGGTTCAAATCGGTTATCGGAGCAACTGTTAGCTCTTCTTTTTCCTGAAATATCCGTTGGTTTGGCTGAATCAGCGTTCCTTTTGAACCTCCCGGTTTCAGCACCTCTACGGATCCTTCCAATAAGGCAGTTTCAAACTTTTCGTTACCTGAATAAGCCATTACATTGAACTTTGTTCCCCAGACTTTAATGTTATACTTGTCGGTTTTAACGATGAATGGTTTTAACTTATTCGTGACAACCTCAAAATAGCCCTCACCATTGATACTTACCTCACGGGTTTTTCCTGAAAATTGGTTCGGAAAGGTTAGCGTTGTATTGGCGTTTAACCACACTTTGGTTCCGTCTTCCAGTTTAATTTCGGCCCGCTGTCCGGCAGGAACATACAAGGATTGCATGGCAACTTTATCTGTTGAGTTTAATTCAGGAAAAACATATCGGGAAACGATTATTGCTACAACCATTATGGCAGCATATTTCATCACTTCTGAAAAAATAGTTTTTCGCGACCGGCGGGAATCTTTGCTGGTGGTTTCCTGTTCTGATTTTGCCGTTGGAGGAGTTTGCCAGATGGTTATATCATGCAATTTACGCAGCGCCAAATATTCCTTCATGTTTTCAGGATCAGCATCCAGCCAATTAGTGACGGATACCTTTTCCGAATCGGTAGCATCCCCTTCAATGTATTTGATTAGAAGTTCTGTGTTCATTTTCTTGGTTCTATTTATCAACAGGGAAACAAATCTATTTTCCCTTCTGATACCAGAACGATTCAAGACTATGAATCACTAGTGGATTTTGAATATTTTTTTAATTCAGGAAAGTCAGTGCCCCAAGCAATGGCAAATAGTCTTTAAGCGCCAGTCTCAACTCTTTGACCGAAAGCATAATGTGATAATCAACTCCTTTAACGGAAATTTGATACAATTCGGCGATTTCCTTATGGGGTTTGTTCCCGAATTTGCTCAGTTTAAAAATTTCACGTGTCTTTTCAGGAAGCGAATTAAGGGTCGATTCTATGATTTGCTTTACTTCGGCAGAAAATATATCAGTTGGATCGCTCATCTCCAAGGTCGCAGTACGAAGCTCAAGTTCGCGATTTAATGTTGCGGCCATTTCATGGTGTACAGTCCGGATTACAGCCTGATGTTTTAAATAGTCGAGCGAACGATTTTTCAGGATTGTAAACAAGAAAGGAGGAATTGGGTCAATCGGTTGTTGCTTCATTTGTTGCCACAACCTGATCAGCGATTCTGAAACAATGTCTTCGGCAGCCATATCTTCATGCACGTATGATTTCACATACAAAAATGATTTTCTGTAATATGAATTGTAAATTTCATTGAAGCTATTGACCGATTCAAGCGACATTTTTTCAGTTTAGTACGACAAACTTAGAAAAATATTGCTTTTCATTTACTTCGGATGGAATGCAATTAAGCTATAAACATAACTATAACGATCAATCTTTAATGTACAGTTAGGGCCGAAACTGTTAATTCATTTTCGTTAGGGGCATATTGCGAAACCGTTACCAACAATTTAATCAGTTTGTCGAAATTATTAAGATTGCTGTCGAAACTCATCTGGGAAGAAGATATTTCAACAATTTCTTACCGGCATCCAAGGATGCCGGTTTTTCTTCATCTGTTTTTCTAGGTGTGGCCCTACGGCCTTGTAGTTTTCGAATCAGATTCGTTACCTGATCAACGGCTTGCTGTGGGACGCACGATGCTTTCACCACGTTGCCGATTCGGGTAATTAGCTTACTAAAAGGTTTTAATGCACTGGCATTGGAGGGAATCCCTTCCGCACTATTAACCGAGGCAATATACTCTTTACCCTGAGATAAGGTGTTGTTTAACGATACAATTTGGATTGTTGGATTGGATGGAATAAAAGATCCATTGTACGAAGTGCATTTAATCAATAATTGTTCAAAGTTAGCCACATTTTTAGCATGGCCGGTTTCAGAATTACTTGCCATTATTTTGTGATCTAGAGTGAAAAAATATTAATTGAATTTTACATATGCAAGTTCTGACATCCTAAATCAAAAGTCAAGTGGTGACGATATGTTTTTTAACAAAACTATTAATAAATGAAGATTTGAGATAAAGTATTGGAGCGTAGGTGTATGATGATGTGAGGTGAAAAGAAAAACCCTTTGCGGGTAAAGGCAAAGGGCTAAACTAAAACTCCGATCTACTTTTGATACTATTTACTAACTGAAGGCACCTAAAATCATCCATTGTAATGTCAAACAAATACGACAATACAAATCATCTATATTGAGTATTTCTGATTCATTAGCTTTCTATTTTAATCCTTCTTTTTGTTTCGCCACCAGGTTGCCAACATCGATCCAGTTATATTCATGATAGGGCCAAAAATTGCAGGAGCAAGCCCTACGGTTGCAATTTTTCCCATTTGAAGTGCCAGCCCGGAGGCAAGGCCGCCATTTTGCATTCCCACTTCAAATGCAACGGTCCTTCTATCTTTTTCAGGCATTCCAAATAGACATGAAATAAAGTACCCTAACGAATACCCGGTTACATTATGCAATAAACTGGTGATGATTAGCAATATACCAACCTGCAATAAACTGTCATGGCCTGCTGCTGTAATAATTGTAATGATTACAGCGATTCCGAGCATTGAAATGAACGACAGTACTTTCCCCATCCAATTATCATCACCTTTGATCAGATAACTGAGTAATAGTGCACCAATCATAGGCAAAAGATAAAACCAGCCCAAAGACTTGATAAATGCGATTATAAACTCAGAAAAATTGGCATCTTTCGATTTCATGTAGACTAGGTTCGTAAGCAAAACAATCACGAAATAACCCACTAATTGGATGCTCTTTGATTGTGTATTTGCTTTTTTTGCAGAGAATAGGTTGAAAATAAATCCGGCAACAATCGGCAGAATAATCATGTTCAGGATATCGAGCATCATACTCCAAAAATTAACTTCGATATACTGACCTCCCAACCATTGCATCAGAATCGGGGTAACAAAGGGCGAAAGTAAAGTTGAAATGGCACCAATTGTAACGGCCAAAGCAAGATTTGCCCCTGATATATATGACATTACGTTGGATGCAAGTCCACTAGGAACACATCCAATGAGGATAATTCCGGCGGAAATCTCAGGAGGAAAATTAAAAATATGGGCAATTCCAAATCCGACCAATGGCATAATCAGATAGTGTGCCCCAATTCCAATGAGAACCCCTTTGGGCATCTTTATTACACCTGTAAAATCTTCGAAACTCATCTGCGACCCCATCCCAAACATGATAATCTGCAAAAGGGGGACTATCATCGACTTGAGCTGAAAATCGCCCACGGCGGTGAAAAATTGAGGATAAAACATCGATGCAGTTACTGCTGTTAAAATCCAAATGGTATAAGAAAATCCCCTTGTGGATTGAAACCCCCTGACACCTATTGCCACAGCCACAAAGCAGGCAATTAACAGCGGTGCTTCTATACTAACTGCGTCGATTGTCAATAGGTACAAAGCAAACTGAAATGCGATTAATGAGAAAATCAGCAACACTGAGCTTAATCTTTTATTCATGGTTTCTTTTTTCTTAAACGTAAAGTCAAACTACCAAGTGCGGTTTTTCATGTATTCATCCAATTCCGACCGTTTCATTGGCAGTTCCTTTGGGTTCCTTGACAACCAGTCGAGAAAAGCTTCTTTAACTTTATCAGACCATTGGTTATCAATTTCTCCAGCGGTAAAACGTCCCAGACTCAAAACCTCATTGGCAAATTTATCTCGCAACGATAAGAACTCAGCTGTAATAATTACTTTCTGTGCAAGATGTGCAGGAATAAAAATCACACCTTCACTCTTTGCCAATACCAAATCACCTGGTAAAACAATCGACCGGCCGAGCGTAATTGGAGTGTTCAGTCCAATCAAAACCGAGTTTTCGAGAAATGATGGATCCCATTCCCTTACCCAAGCATTAAAACCTTCAATTTTAGAGATTCCTTCAAGGTCGCGGGCTGAGCTATTAAAAATCACTCCGTTACCCGAATTTTTATAGATAGAACTGGCCAGGTTATCGCCTATCAAAGTGCCACCTACAATTTTGCCAAAACCATCGGCCACATAAACATCTCCTTTTTCGAGCTTCGAAATTGGCCACGAATTTGTGTTTCCATGAAATCCATCTTTCCAACCACGTTCTTTAATTTTCGTTTCAATGTCAGGGCGAGATGGAATAAATTTAGAGGTTAAAGCTCGTCCGGCCATTACCCCTCCGGGTTTGGCCATTTTAAAACCGCCTTCAAACTGACAATTGTACCCTTCATTACGCAAAACGAGCCACAGGTCTTCGATATACAAGTTTTTAACACGTTCGATCAATTCATCCGGAATCTTTGGACGACCATCGGCAAAACGTTCTCCTTTCCATTCCGATGTCAGGTAAATTAACTCGTCCTTTGACATTGTCTGTGCATACAAAGCACTTTGATAAAAACCCAAAAGTAAGACCAGTCCAAAAAATATTTTTTTCATATTGAAATTTAAGATGGTTGCAAAACACAACCATGAATTACTCTTTGTTAACATTAAATAAAACTCATTCTATTTTGCATTCCACGCTGGACGTGAAATCCCATTCAGGTCGTACACCACTTTACCATCGCGAATAGTCACTTCACACTCCAATTTTTCAGAACCATCCATACGGTATCCCGCAGCATCAATAAATCCGAATTTTCCTTCACGCAAATTAAAAATGGCCACATCGGCACCCGCCCCTACCGAAAGATGCCCTAACTGCTCACGTTTTATCGTTTGAGCCGGAATCCAAGTTGAGCAAGAAATTACTTGCTGTAGAGACATTCCAAGGTTGATTAATTTTGACATCACATTGGCCATATCTTTCATGCCGGCATTCATACTTCCGGTATGAAGATCGGTACTGATTGTATTTGGGAAAAATCCTGCTTTAATCGCCGGAATTGCCTGCGGAAAAGAGAAGCTTCCCCCTCCATGGCCAAGGTCGAAAATTATGCCCCGTTTTTGTGCTGTCCAAACAAATGGATACACCTGGTCTTGTTTATCTACCACCGACATACGACCGGAAACATTTGCAAAAGTATGGGTAAAAATGTCGCCCGGACGAAGACGTTTCAATAAAAGCTCTTCCAGCGAAAATGGAGGTTGGTGTTCGCCAAAATCAATCATCACAGGCACGTTTGCAATTTTTCCGGCTCCAACGGCACGATCAACCGGATCCCATTCGCCTCCCGAATAATGTGCAACTTTGATTCCGACTAATTCAGGATTTTGTTGAACGACGAGAGCAGTCATTTTTGAATCCATGTCGTTAAGGTTTTGTTCATAAGGTCCCCCTCGCATACCTTCCCCAACAATATTCAAAAAAGCTAGTACCCTGGTTTTTGAATTCTGTATTGTTTGTTCTTTAAACAGGTTAAAACTTTTCCATCCAGAACTCCCGGCATCGACCACCGTAGTTACCCCACTCCTGAATGTAAACCCATCAGGAGGAAGGGCCTCCAGCCCATTGCATAAATAGCGATCAGGCAAGGTTCCGAAAAAATGATGCGAATGCATATCAATCAGCCCTGGAGTGATATAAAGGCCTTCGGCGTGAATCACTGAAGCAGCAAGTCGCTCATCAATGTTGTCAGCAACCAGTGCTATCTTTCCATCAGCGATAGCGACATCCATCTTCTTGTCTATATTGTTCTTCGGATCAATTACATGTCCCCCCTTAATCAGCAGGCTATACGACTGCATATGGCCTTCGAGTGAGATAAACAGACAAAAAATAAACACTAAATATCGAGTTATACTATTCATTATTTTTTAATTAATCAGGCAAGATTGTACCAATATCAGATGCAACTATTTTAAATGAAGCAGGCAAATAGAATCAGTTGTCTTACCAAAACAGATCATCATTGAAGCTGACCAATTTTTGTTCTTACTCTTATTGATTTTAAATTAAACTGAAGCCTTTTGTAGTGCATCTTTTACCCTGCTTGCTACAATCCTTTCTTCGCCGGGAATGAACATCCATGTTGTTATGCTGATCGAATTCTCCCCGCCTCCGGCTACTTCAATGGAAGGATGGCCACTTCGAAGGATTTCTTTGACCTGGTCTCCGGATACTTTTATCTTTTTGAGATCCCATGAAATATTTAGTGTTGGAACATGGTTGGCCAGCAACGGAACATCGACATGTGTAGTGATTCCGTTGATGGATTTAATGGCATCGTTGATGAGGCCAACCTGCCCTTCCCAAAGTTTCCAGTCTTTCTCATGGTCACGGGTCAGGTAGGATTCAATGGCGACCATCATGGCCAGAATTTCTTCCTTGTTAACTTTCATTCCACGCCCGATTGTATTTCCACGAGGCGGAGCGCTTATTCTGGCTGCTTCAATGTACTTTTTCTTGCCGAGCAGTACCCCTGCGCTTTGTGGCCCCCGAAGCCCTTTTCCTCCTGAAAAACAGACCATATCGAAACCCATATCAGTATATTTACTCAGGTTTTCAACTGGTGGCACATCTGCTGCACAATCTATCATGGTAGGGATATCATGTTTCTTGCAAACTTCCAGAACTTCTTTCCACTGAATTTTTCCTTCATAGTTTAAGAAGTTTACGAAATAATACATTGCTGTATTTTTATTTATGGCTTTTTCAAGTTCTCCCAGAGTTTCAACATAAATAATATTCACTCCGCAATTTTCTATTGCATGGGCATAATCGATGTAATGTGCCTTTTGCATAATGACTTCGGTTTTCATTCCGGTTCCTTCCAGATGTGGAAGTTTTGCTGCCTTTTCAGGATCGTTTCCGGTTAACACTCCGGCAGTACCCAATGTGATCGCTGAAGCTGCTCCAGAAGTTACAGTAGCCGCTTCGCAACCCAATAATGCGGCAATGCGCTCGCCAACCCGATCCTGAAGTTCATCGAGCATGACATAGTCTCTGGTTGCATACTGGTAAGCATCTAAAACTTCAGGTCTCATTAACGAACCGGTCATTTTTGTATATGTTCCGGCTGCATTTATGAATGTACGGACGCCAAGTTCTTTAAAATAATCGCGAAATGGCGTTGTTTGAACAGCGACTGACCGCAGCGTACTACCAGCAAGCAAACTTCCAGTGAAAGGCAAAACAGTCATGCCTTTCAATATATTACGACGACTTATCATAATGATTGTATTTATAGAATTTTGAAAGTTCAGGATGTAAAATCCCGATCTCTATTCCTTTTCAGAAATGAGTTATGTATTGTTTTAAAATAAGAAGAGTTACCTTCCTTTCAGGAGTATGTTTATTAGGTGTGAGCGATGCAATCAATCTCGACTAATGAATTTCCAGGGACTCCGCCGTAAACTGCTACAGTAGTTCGAACTGGAGGCACTTTGCCAAATCTTCCACGGTAAACTTCATTCATAGCCTTGTAATCGTTCAAGTCGGCAAGATAAACATTCACTTTCAGTACTTTGTCCATTGACGACCCGGCTTTTATAAGTTCTTTTTCCAGATCATCCAACACAAATCGGGTATGCGCTTTAATGTCACCTTCAAAATGGGCACCCTTTCCGGCAATAAAAACCAGATCGCCAAACTTCACTGAGCTTGAAAATAGAGGGATTTCCTGATCGGCAACCAAGCCTGATGCAATTTTATTTTCCGATGCCTTAGCTTTAGAAATCATTCCTATTCCAGTGATTCCAATAACCGAAGCAAATATTTTTTTTATGGCTGATCTTCTTTCTTCTGACATGATAATTTAGTTTTGGTACACAATGCCAGCCTGTAAACGATTGTGATTACCTGGCTGACATTGTGATGTTATTAATTAATTAATTATTGTTTATCCCACCAAACACGGCCTGTCATTACATTTCCACCCGTAATTCTGGAAACAGCGTCAGCATAATTTTTAACGTTCAAACTTTCTTCCGATGGCGGGTAGATTAATCTTCGCGGAATGGTTCCATTGGTAAGGTTACCCGGAACATTGACCGGAATTAGTTTCGGAAATCCAGTCCTTCTCCAGTTGGCATAAATTTCAATCTCGTTCGGGAAAACCGAGATCCAGAACTGGGTATGGATCTGGTTCATCTTTTCTTCGAATGTGGTTCCACTTAATGAATTATTCGAGAGGTAAGCATTCTTTTTTGCTGTAGAAATTGCCCCTGCAGTAGCATCATAAAGCACCCACTGACCCAAAGCGGCTTTGATTGCGGCCTTGTAGGCATCATTAGCATTTCCGGATGACCATCCCCTAATTGACGCTTCTGCCAAAAGCAAATTTACCTCCGAATTTGTAAGTACTAAATATGGAGCCCCATATTTAAGTAAAGTTTTCGGGTTTGGTTCAGAATAAGTTACAAAACCTGCGGGAGCGCTTCCTCCGATAAGTCCATTTGGCATTCCTTTTTGTATAGAAGCCGTGGTGTCTGCCACTCCATTTTTCCATACAATCGAAATGGCATTTAGTCGGGGGTCATTGGTGTTTCTCAGATGATCGATAAACGTTTTGGCAAATTTACCCCCTTCTTTATTGTCGATTCCATTATTTACACCATAGTCAGCCGAAACCAGCGCATAGGTGAATGGGTTGTAATTGATTGTTTTAGGCGCATCAGAATATTCAATCCGGGCAATATCAGCATCATCAATAATTACCCCACCTGCAATTGCCTTTTTTACCCACTTCTCAGCTAATGTAGCATCTACTTTGGTTAACCTGAAACTTACCCGAAGCATTAGTGAATAAGTGAATTTTTTCCATTTTGTCACATCACCGTTATATAGCAAGTCTGAAGTTCCAAATGTAGCTTTTGATGCATCAAATGAACTGGCGGCTTCATCGAGTTCTTTGAGCATATCGGCATAAATATCCGATTGCTTGTCGTATTTTGGTGTATAGATTGTTTCTGAATAGCCTTTAGCTGCTTCAGAATACGGAACATCGCCATAAAAATCGGTAATTTGCTGCATCATTAATACACGCCAAACACGCGCTGCAGAAAGCATATTCACATTTTCCGGTTTATTAGAAACTGCCCGGATAACTTCTCCGATCTCCTTAACCGCATTGGGATAAATTGTGCTAAAGAAATCATAAGGATAACCTCCTTGTGACCAGGTATAGCGGTCGCCCAAACTTGGAACATCTTTATAAGTCGCAAAGTGCTGCATAAATCCTCCGGAAGTAACTACATTGGCCGAAAAAACTGCCGGGTTCAAGGCATCCAATTGTGATAATGTAAAAATATACTCGGGAGTAACTTCAGAAACAGCATCAGGATTTGTATTCATACTTTCAAATCCATTGTCACATGATTGAAGAACAAACGTGAATATTAAAACGGTGTAAAATATTGCCAGATATCTTTTCATTTTTCCTTATTTTAGAATAGATGATTAAAATTAAAATTTCACCAGAAGGTTAAAACCTAGATTTCGTGTACGCGGTAAAGCGAACGATTCGAACCCTTGTGCATTTCCGTTAGTTATGCTCACTTCCGGATCAAAACCTTCAGTATTTTTATAGAGGATAGCTACGTTCCGGGCAACAAATGAAAGTGAAGCTGATTTTATCTTCATGAAACCGATTACATTTGTTGGAATGTCGTAACTGAAAATAATCTGTCGTAGTTTTATAAAGCCACCATCGTAAGTAAACAATTCTGAATAATTTTTCTGGTTGTCGTAATATAGCCTGAAAGCATCAGTGGTATAACTGATATTCCTTTGATATGAATTCCCGGCTTCATCAACCCCCTTAAGCGTCAAGCCTGCATCGCCCCTCCCCTCAAGTGTTCTTTTCAAAAGCCCAAAACGGTTCGCATAGGTATTCATTACCGAAAAAACTTTATTGCCGAATTTGCCATCGATTAAAATATTCAACGAGTAACGTTTATAGGTAAAAGTATTTGTGAGTCCCATCGAGAGAGGAGCAACTCCCTGACCAAGCTCCACTAAATCGCTTCGCTTTTCATAGCCTGAAGATGCATAAACCTGATTTCCACTGGCATCTTTAACCATTCTGTAACCTTTGATAATACCATATGGACGACCAACCTCGTTATAAATACCAGCCCATCCGCCAACACTCGAAGCCATTTGAATGGTATTTAATCCATCAGTAAGTTTCAATACCTTACTTTGGTTATAAGCCATATTATAACTTACATCCCATGAGAAACTTTTGGTTTTAACCGGAGTTCCGGAAACCAAAACCTCAATACCTTTATTTTGAAGCTCACCAGCATTTAATCTTGCATTGCTATAGCCTGAAGTAATAGGGATTGCTGTCTGTACTATATCATTGGAAGTTTTACGATCATATAGTGTTACATCGAAACCAGCCCTATTATCGAAAAATTTGGTTTCAAGTCCGATCTCTTTAGTTGTGGAAGTCAATGGCCGAAGATTAGGGTCAGTAATGGTTGAAGATGTAACTCCTTCCAAAGCGCGTCCATTGTGTCCACCCTGTAACATTGAATAAGTAAGGTTTACTGCATAAGCATCAGGAACAGCACCACCAACCTGAGCCCATGAACCGCGAAGTTTCATATATCTAATTGCCTTTGGCATTTTAAAGATTTCAGACAGTAATACACTTCCACCAACCGATGGATAAAAAATAGAATTACTACTGGGGTTTAGTGTTGAAAACCAGTCTTTTCGGCCAGTGAAAGTCAAGAAAGCAACATTTTTGTAATCAAGATCGATAGAACCAAACACAGAGTTTGTTTCTGAACGTTGATTATTGGGAGTCACTGTTAATGTTTTCATATTGGTGTAGCTATAGAAGAACGGCAACACGAACTGAGTTCCATCAATATATGTTTCATTATTCTGAAAACTCCGTCGATTAGCTCCTGCCAATATATTTGCATTGAAATTTTTCAGGAACTTAGTGTTATAACTTGCTGTAAACATTGAGTTTGTTTCAGCAACAGTTGACCTGATTCCATGATATTCGCCAGCACCTGCAGGAGAAGTATATTGTGTTCCAGTAGGAATAATTCCCTGATAATCGAAACTATAAAAATCGCGGTTGATATTTCCTTTTATATATAGGTTCTTAGCAATATCATATTTTATATTAGCCTGTCCAATAAAACGATTCTTTTTATCATTGGTTTTATAACGGTTAATTACAAAATAAGGGTTGGTTGCATACGGCGTTTCATTCCATTGAAATTCAAAACCATTAGACAAATATCCCGGAGCCAGTTGCTGGGCATCAATTGTGTTAGCCAGCATAGCAATCCAGTTTGGGTTGCCATTTGCATCACCGGCCATCGAACGATTATCTACTTCTTCATTATTAAATTGGGAGACTGTTTCAATGGTAATTTTCGATCCAAGTTTGGCATTAACATTAAGGTTTGCCATGTTCTTGTCAAGTTTTGTACTTGGGAGAACACCTTTACTTTCAGTGTTCGATAATGACAACCTGAAATTAATAGCATCGGTACCACCTGTAAATGCAACGGTATTTACCAATGTACTTCCTGTCCTGTAGAATTCTTTCATATTATCAGAAGCATAAACAGGAGAGTAAGGATACTGATTCCCATCGATTGACACATATTGTTGTCCATCCATTTTTGCACCCCAGGAATGGTGTCCCCAACTTATTGCTTCAGCTTGAGTTAAGGGTTTTCTTCCTAATTTACCATGACCATATTCATACTGAAAATCTTGGTACGAAAGAGGTGTATCATATGTCATTGAAGAGTTGAACTCAACGCCAAGTCCTTTCTGCGCTTTACCTTTTTTCGTAGTAATCAGGATTACTCCGTTTGAAGCCCTTGATCCATACAATGCAGAAGCAGTTCCACCTTTAAGTACACTAATGCTTTCAATATCATCGGGGTTAATGCCTGAGATACCATCACCACGATCAATGTTTAACCCACCACCATTTGCCGATGCTGTTCCTCCGGGAGTACTGTTGTCGATTGGCATTCCATTGACGACATACAACGGCTGGTTATCTCCATTAAACGATCCATTTCCACGGATAATAATTCTACTTGAACCTCCAGGACCGGTTGACATACCAGTCGCATTAACCCCGGCAATCTTCCCAGTCAAAGCATTTGCCACATTAATTTCACGTGCCTGAATAAATTCATCACCTTTTACTTCGGTCATCGAATAGGCCAATGCCTTTTTATCTTTCTTGATACCTAATGCTGTAACAACAACTTCATCTAATCCAACATCCTTTGATGAAAGCTGAATGTCAATCTGATTTTTGTTTCCTACGGCAACTTCTTGAGTAGTCATACCAACAAAGGAAAATACCAAAACAGAATTCTCTGAGATTTTCGACAATGTATAATCACCGTTGATACCTGTAATGGTGCCATTGGCTGTTCCTTTTACTGCTACTGAAACACCTGGCAATGTTTCTCCTGAAGCATCAGTAACTTTTCCGGAAATTGTTTTTTGTTGTTGCGACGTGAAGCCTTCCGTTTTCTTTGACAGCACGATCTGCCTTCCATCCACTTTGTATGCCACATCCGTTCCACGAAACAAAGTATTCAATACCTCTGTGATCTTGGCATTTTTTAACTGCACATCAACGGTACGATCGACATCAATCAATGAACGGCTGTACAAAAAATAGAATTCCGACTGTTCTTCAACCTGTTGCAACACGGTTTGTACCGTTGCATTTTTCAGGTTGATTGACAAGGTTGTTGTTTGAGAATAGGATACTGCCGCCCAGGTTTGAAGGACAGCTACCAGAGAAATCACTAATGTTAGTTTCATGTAGCGTAACATTTTTTTCACCCCCGTAGAATTGCTCCACGGAATGATCAGTTTTAACTTTTTTTCCATAAATTTAAAGCGATTAATTATTAACATTTAGTTAGAGCCGACGGTGAACCTGCGAAGTTCCTGCCGGCTTTTTTTTATCTTTTAGTCATATAGATCGTTCGTTGTATTTCGGTTAAATTATTTATTTTTTTGAATTCAAATTTTACCGGTAAGGCCAGGGCAATCAGCTTCAGCGACTGATCCAGCTTTTCATCCTGAATGGTGGCAGTCATCAAATAGTTGTTAATTTCCGGATCAGATAAAATGATTTCGACGTTGTACCACCTCGCCAGTTTCTTAATAGCGGTTCCCAGCTTTTCGTCTTTGAAAATTAATTTTCCATTCACCCAAGCTGCTGCATCTTTCGGATCAACCGTTTTCTGTACTATCTTTTCAAACTTTGAGTCGAACTGAATTTGTTCGCCAGGTTTCATAACGAGATTCTTGTTCGTATTTTCAAGATTGATTTTTCCTTCCAATAATGTTGCTTCGAAATAGTTATCTGACGAATAGGCATTCAGGTTAAAATGTGTACCTGTCACTACCGTGTTCATCATGGGGTTATTCACCACAAACGGATTTTCAGGATTCGATTTAACTTCAAAATAAGCTTCCCCATCTACAAAAACTTCACGCTGACTTCCTGAAAACTGTTCCGGATAACGAAATGTAGTGCCATCGTTTAACCATACACGGGTACCATCGGGTAAGTCAATTTGAGTGCGGGTTCCTGGCTTGGTATAAATTTCTCGAAAGGTATTGGAGGCTAACTTATTTGAGGAATTAGTCGGATTGAAATAGAAATAAACAGAAAGCAAAAACAGCGGAATAACTAGAATCGCTGCAACTTTCGAAAACACCTGATAAAGACTTGTTGACAAAGCCTTGGGTTTGTGCTGTTGAATTTGTTGATTGTTGATCTGGTGGTGTACCTGATCGAGTATCCGGTTAAAATCCGGAGCTTGTCCTTTCAATTGAATTTCGGAATTTGCCCATATCTCACCCAGAATCTGACGTAACTTCACATCGTTCTCCGGATTGATCAGCCAGCTTCGGATTTGCTCCGATTCTGCCGGTGTAGTTTTTCCTTCGAGGTAGTTTTTAATATCGTGATAGTTCATAGCGAATTTGATTGCTTTTACTATACTACGAAATCAAAGGTTATAAACCCCTATCCTGAGGAAAAATATTTATTGGTGAAACATCAGGAAATAAAAGAGCAGGCCTAGGATATCGTGTCTGCCCAGTTTTTCGCGAAGGTATTTCAACGCCGAAGTCATTTGATTTTCAACGGTCTTAATTGAAATTCCCAATTGTTCGGCAATTTCTTTGTTTGAAAAACCTTGTTCGCGGCTAAGCTTGAAAATTTCTTTTCGTTTCTCAGGCATTTCCTCAATCAGCTGATTGGCTAGTTCTTCAATATTTCGAAATTCGACCATTTGTTCGGTTTCGCTCGACTGAAATCCGGACATCCGAACAAACTCGCTAATTCTTGTCTTTTCCGACTTTTCTTTCCGTAGCCATGAAATCGTTTCGTGATAAGCTACCGAAAATAGGAATGATTTGAAAGAGAGATGTTCGTTAATTTGCCCGCGCTTTTCCCAAACCTTCAGGAACACTAACTGGGTAATTTCTTCGGCAGCAAACGAATCGTGGGCAATACTGAGGGCAAAAGCATAAAGACTTGGAGAATATTTATGAAATAACGCATCAAAGGCAATAAAGTCATCCTTCTTCAAGCATTCTACATATTCTTTATCACCGATTACCTGCATGAGAGTTTTTGTATTACAAAAACAAAAGTAGAAAAAAAAGATTCTCGACCTCCCTCTACTTTCACTTCGAAGAAAATCGATCCTCGCAATAAAAATCTAAAAAAAACACAGACGTTTGGCATAGATAAAAGAAATGCACTATTTTTAAAGCCACGCAAACAAGGGCAACCTCTGATTTATTATGCTATTCAGAAATGCCGAAACCTAAAAAATGAATACCGATGACAAACAAGTTCCTTTTGTCAGTAGTGCTGACAACCCTAATCTCATTGACCGGCTGCCAGAAAAAAGCCGAAGACCTCATTCAATTTGTTAAACCTCTTATTGGGACTGGCCTATCGTCCGGGCCAAATGCCGTCAAACACAGTCAAGGTTCTGAAGCCTGGGTTCAGGATATTCCAGCTGTATCAACTCCATTTGGGATGACTCAATGGACACCTCAAACACGCGACACCGAAAACAAGTGTGTTTCTCCGTATTATTTTGGTGGTAAAGGAATTCAGGGTTTCAGAGGCTCACATTGGCTTGGAGGGTCGTGTACCCAGGATTACGGAAGCTTTACGATTATGCCCGAAACCGGCTATTTAAAAACATTTGCCACCGACAGAATGTGCGATTACAACAAAGAAAGTGAGGTTTCTACACCTGCATATTATTCGTGCCTGCTTATGCAGAAAAATCTGGTTTTCGTTGAAATTACAGGTACCGCCCGTTCCGGATTCTTCAGGTTCTCGTACATTGAAGATACCGATGTCAAGATCGTAATTACACCAAATAGCGACGAAGGTCAGGGTTATATCAAAGTTGATCCTGAAAAGCGTGAAATTTACGGATACAATCCAGTACACCGTATTTATCAAGGCTGGGGACAGCCCGCAGGATTCAGCGGTTATTTTGTAGTCAGGTTTGAGAAACCGCTGGATAGCTATGGTTGCTACATGCAGATGGAAGACCACAAAAAAGAAACTGAAATTTCGGGAAAACCTGACATTGGAGCCTATGCCTCATTCAAGGTCAAAAAAGACGATGTTATTCAGGCTAAAGTCGGCACATCGTTTACAAGTATTGAGGCTGCACGTGCAAACCTTGATGCCGAAATTCCTCATTGGGATTTCAAAAGGACCCGTTCTGAAACCGAGCAAATTTGGAATGAGGCGTTAAATACAATTCAGTTGAAAGGTGGAAAAAAAGAAGACTACACTAACTTTTATACTGCACTTTACCATTCCATGCTGTATCCACGCACGTTTAGCGATATAGATGGCTCCTACCCTGCTTTTGATGGCAATAAATCAATTCAGAAAATAGAAAAAGGACATGTTTATTACGACGATTTTTCGTTGTGGGACACCTTCAGGGCTCAACTTCCACTGGTAAGCCTCATTGCGCCTGATAAGTTTGAAGACATGATGAAATCGCTTGTACAGAAGGCAGAACAGGGTGGTTGGCTGCCAATTTTCCCAATGTGGAACAGCTACACTTCGGCCATGGTTGGCGATCATGCAAACACAGTACTTGGCGATGCTTACCTGAAAGGTTTCGATATCAACATCGACAAGGCTTATCCATACATGCGCAAAAATGCGTTCGAAGTTTCGGAAGGCGAAGATTTCAAGAACGGTAAAGGACGCCGTGGCATGAAATCGTATCTTCAATACGGGTTTATTCCGCTTGAAGATAGCGTAAAGGAAGCTTTCCATAAAAACGAGCAGGTTTCGCGAACACTTGAATATGCCATGACTGATTTTGTGTTGTCGAAAGTGGCCGAAAAATATGGAAAACCTGAAGATGCTAAAATTCTGGCCAAGCATGCCAGAAATTATCAACTGGTATTCGACGACGAAACAAAAAGTATGCGTGGCCGATACACCGACGGAACATGGAGCATCGACTACAACCCAACTGCCCGTGCTCCGTACCTTACAGAAGGAACCCCGATGCAGCACATGTGGTTTGTACCCCAGGATATTCCCGGATTATTCGACCTGATTGGCGACAAAAAGTTGGTTCACGATAAATTAGACGAGTTGTTCAGCACCGGCGAATACTGGCATGCCAACGAACCTTGCCACCACATTCCGTATTTGTATAATTTCCTGGGCGATTACGCTGCAACGCAGAAAACGGTGAAAAACATTATGGCATCGGAATACAACAACTTCGATGGCGGAATTCCTGGCAATGATGATTCAGGACAAATGTCGGCCTGGTATGCTTTTTCAGCCATGGGATTTTATCCGGTATCTCCCGGATCGGGAGAATACCAAATTTCATCGCCTGTTTTTAATGAAGTGACACTGAACCTGAATCCGAAATATTACCCCGGAGGAAAATTCACGATCAGTCAGGGCGATCCAGATACTTACAAAACTTTCAGCAAGGTAGAATTGAATGGAACAGAGATTCCGTTTGTACTGAAACATGAAGACATTCGGAAAGGCGGGAAACTGAAATTCTCGAATTAATTTCAACCACATAGGCACATAGTTCACATAGAAAACTAATATTCAAAACTATGTGTCTATGTGGTTATTTTTTATGGCGGTACGTTCCTTCCTTGATAATCCGGACTCTTTCCTGTGCATAATTGGCATTTACAGCACTATCGCCGGCTTCCTTCAGGTATTGGGTATAATAATTCAGGGCTAATTTCTTATCCGGATTGAATTCCTCGTAAGTATTAGCTATTTCACACAGGATTTCCACTTTCTTAGTATTGAAATAGAATGCCTTTTGCAAGGCTTTTACCGACAATTCGAATTCCCGGTTTAAACCATAAACTTTGCCCAAATGGTGGCACATTTCCGCCAGATAAACCGGTTGGGCACAAGCGACAGCCATCTCCAAAAATTCGGCACTGCGCGAAAGATTTGCAATATCCCGATAAGCCAGCCCCAAATAAAAATTCACATAAGCGTCATCCGGATCCTGATAAAAATAGGTTTCAAGCAAACTGATGGCTTTTTCCGGTTCTTTGCAGAAATAGAGCGTTATCCCGTAATTTTTAAGCACATCTATGACTGAATCGTTTCTGGCAAGATAGCGTTCGTAGGAAGGTCTTGCTTCTTCATATTCGGCTAAAACATACAATGAGTTGGCTCCGCGAAGTAAAAAGGCTGAATTTTCAGGAAAAAAATACAATGCCCTATCCACCGTTCGCACAATATGAACAGCATCTTTAATTTGCGAATACGATGAAATAAGGTTCAGGTAGGTGTTAAAATCGTTCGGATTATATTCCAACACCGATTCGAACATTTCGATAGCCTGATTGATTTTGCCGGTTCGAAGCGCTACCAACCCCAATTGTTTATTGTAGACCACATTGGTCGAATCCTTGTACCTGATCATCATAAAAACATCGTAGGCTTTCTGATAATTCTCAATATTCACAAAAGCCCTGCCAAGCTTATATTTCAGGTTAAAGTCTTCGATTGAATTATCGGCAGCACGCTGATAATAGATAACCGCCTTGTAAGGATTCCCAAAATCAGTCAGCAAATCAGCATATTCAGCCAGATATTTACTGTTTGTTGAATCCAGTGAAATCGAATTCTCAAACGATCTTTCGGCGTACAAAGGTTTTGACAATTGCCGGTAAATCAATCCCTGCTTAAAGTATAATTCTGCATCAGGACGGAGCTCAAGACTTTTCAGGATCTGTGAAAGCGCTTCGTTGTAATTTTTATTCAGGATCAAAAGATCAATATTCTGAGCAGCACAAGCAAATGGAACTGCCCACAAAAGCAATGCAATCCATTTTCTGAACATGGCTAGATGGGTTTACGCTTGATTGATAGGTAAGCCCGGAAAAAGTAATGATTTCCGGGCTTATGAAATTTTCTACTCAAGAGCGAATTGAATTGGAACAGTATATGAAACCCGCACATCTTTGCCTTTTTGTTTGCCAGGTTTCCAGTTAGTTAATAGTTTCACTACACGCATAGCTTCTGCATCCAACGAAGGATCAACACCTCTTGCAATTTTAACCAGTCCAACAGTTCCATCCTTTTCGACAACAAAGTTCACATAGACTTTGCCCTGAATGCCTTTTTTAACAGCATCTAAGGGGTATTTAATAGATTGAGCCAAAAGGGTTCTTAACGCCATAGACCCACCAGGATATTCAGGCATCTCATCAACAACTAAATACACTTCATCATCGTTCTTTGATGGTTCAGCTTTTGGGTCGGCTAAGCCTGTAACTGCTACTTCACCTACCACATTCATTTTAGGCATCAAAGTAACTTCGCCAGTAGCTTTATTCGCCTTCAAATCGAAATTATCTGATTCAGTAATTGCTTTAAAAAGTTTTTCAATCCCGGCAGCATCTCCGGAAAGTTGTACTTTTTTACCATCAACGATTATGGTTTTGCTTTGAGTAGCTGGTTGCGGATTTTGTGCAACAGTTACATTTTGGTCGAAAGCAAAACCTGCAACTAAACAAGCAGCCAACACAATCCCTACTAGGACTTTTACATTAGCTATTTTTCTGGATTTTATTTTTGACATCATTTTGATTCGGATTTTAATTAACGAATAGTTGAAGTTGTTGGCTATTACGATTTGGTCGCCAACGTACTGATTGATGAGGATCTGCTTATACCATGAAGGCGCAGTTCCATGAGAGATGACGGCCTGGTCGGCCAAAAATTCGTGATTTTCGCGCAGTGCCCGCCTGAACATCCAAAAGAAAGGGTTAAACCACTGAACGATGGCAATGATTTCGAGCAGAAGTACATCAAAAGTGTGTCCCTGCCGGATGTGTTGCCGTTCGTGCTCGAGCATTTTTTCCCAACCATTGGTATTCTGTAGGTTTTGACCCACGAAAATGTAATTCAGAAAAGAAAACGGACTGATTTCCTTGTCCAAAGCCACCAGCTTGATTTTACCTTCAGGAATTACCCTGTTTTGCCGAATCAGTCGACCGATCTGGAACAACTGAATGAAAAATTTGATTGCAAAAAGCACCACACCAATCAAATAGACATAGCCAAATAAGCTATAATTTAGAACAAATGTTTCGGTGCTTTGAGTAAAGCCGCCGCCATAAACTGTAATTGTACTTAATAAATTGACATATGGAGTTACAGTAACTTCAGCTAAAACAGTTGGCTGTGGTGTATAAAATGGAATGTGCAACAATGGTAAAACAGCCGAGAAACCAATCGAAACCAGCAGAAACCAGCGGTTAATGCTGAAAAAAGTTTCGCGCCGTAAAAACAGGAAATAAACCAATGCGAAAAGGCTCAGGCTTACTCCAGATTCGATCAGGTAATTGACAAAGCTAGTCATTGGGTAAAGGATTTTGCTGTTCCAAATCTTTTCCTGCTTCCTTGATGATTTCTTCAAGGTCTGAGAGGGTCATTTTGTCTTCTTTGGCAAAGAACGATACCATTTCTTGAAATGAATTACTGAAATAACCACTGAGGAAATTCTTGAAGTACGATTTTGTGTAATCCGTCTTGCTGATCAGCGGAAAATACTGGTGTGTTTTTCCATACGCGTAATGGTCGACAAACCCTTTTTTTTCCAGAATACGGATAATTGTAGAAACCGTATTGTATGCAGGTTTTGGCTCTGGAAGCTTGTCGACAATTTCTTTCACAAAAGCTTTTTCGAGCAGCCACAATTCCTGCATAATTTGTTCTTCAGCCTTGGTTAATTCTTTCATGACAATCGGTTTAATTTCAGTTTTATTTCACAAACATCTTGCCAAAAACTAATGAATTAGTTTGTCAACTAATAATTTAGTTATAAAAGACAAAAAAAAGATCAATTGCATTCAACTTGAAATGGAAATCGGACTGATCACTTCCAACTCACCACTTACCAGTTGCTTGGATATCCGAAACAAACATACAACTAAATTTTTAGTTTTCAAACTAAATAATTAGTTGATGTTAAAATATTTTGAATATTGTATTATTTGACTGAGATTCTAAAACAAGCGTTTGACTGAGCTCACGCCGAAGATTCGCTCAGAATAACGTTTCGATCATGAAACAGCTATAAAGGAAGAGTCACCCTGAACTTGTTTCAGTGTCTTTAAAAAACGAAAATTAAAAAGGAAAAATCGAATCATACAGGAATTTAAAAAGGCCGCCCGATTTTACTCTGGCGACCTTCTTTTGATTTAGTGTTTCAGGTGGTTTAGGAATCCTGGTATTTACTAAATTTATTTGGTATAGATCAAGGTTCAATGTTGAACGCTATAATGACAGCTAGATTTCAGGAAACCCTTACTGCAAAAGCATTTAAATTAAATTTTCTTACAAATTGCAGCCCAGCCACCACCTTTTGCCAGATCAATTTTGATCTTATCGGCTTTAGTGACCTGTTTCACGATCCGTTTATAATCGTTGCAACTTTTCTCGGCATTAATACCATCCTGCATAATCTCAATTTCGTAAGTTCCTTCACCCAGAAATGAGAAATCAACATCCAATGTTCGGGCAGTCCAGTCGGTCATAGCGCCCAAATACCAGTTGCTGTCTTTGTGGCGGGCGGTCAGTATATAATCTCCAACTTTCGCATCCAAAATTTTTGTTTCGTCCCAAACGGTAGGCATTTTACTGATAAAAGACGTGGTTTCGGTTTCCTTATAATAATTCGACGGACTATCGCACAACATCTGCAATGGAGCATCGTAGCAAACATACATCGCTACCTGATGGCAACGTGTTCCCAAACTCATCGGATTCGAAAAACTGACGGAATAATCTTTTTCATTCTTATTGATCATGGCTCCGGGTGTGAAATCCATCGGACCAGCCAACATACGGGTGAAACACAAGGTTACATCATGTTCAGGAGTAATGTCTTTGCTCCATTTGCAGTTTTCCATTCCTTTTACACCCTCGTGGTTGATAATATTCGGGTAGGCCCTGGCCATTCCTGAAGGTTTAAATGCTCCATGAAAATCGACTAACAACTTGCGGTCGGCACAAGCTTTGGCTGTACGTTCGTAAAAGTTGACCATGAACTGCTCGGAGCGGGCCATAAAATCAACTTTAATCCCTTTTGCGCCCCATTTGGCATAAATATCAAGTGTGGCATTCATGTCGGCATCCAATGCATTCCAAAGGCACCAAAGGATAATGTCAACCTTTTTTGATTTTCCATAGGCAATTAATTCTTTGATGTCCAAATCAGGATTGGCTTCCTTAATATTGGTCGTCGATTTGGTCCAGCCTTCATCGAGAATGATGTATGGAATATTGTTTTTTGAGGCAAAGTCGATGTAATATTTGTAGGTTTTGGTATCCAACCCGGCTTTGAAATCAACTCCGTAAACATTGTTTTCGTTCCACCAGTCCCATGCCACCAAACCGGGTTTAATCCAGCCGGTTTCTGGTATTTTATTTTCACGCGATAGCAGGAAAACCATCTGGTTTTCTACCAAGCGTGCATCTTCAGTGCTGATCATGAAAACGCGCCATGGGAAAGTGCGGGTTCCCGAAGTTTTGGCAATATAATCAGCCTCCTGAACGTTTTTAATTCCACGGTCACCTTTCGGATCGGCCTTCAGGATAACTTTTGGGTATTTGCTTTTGAAACCAGCTTTACCGGTAGCTTCCAGAAATAAACAAGGATAGTCGAACAAATCAGCCTCGGTGATCCCAATTTTGATGTTGTTATCGGCTTTCACCAAGGTAGGGAGTGAAGCAAACTTTCCGGCCTGAAGTGAGCTAATCTTCTGGTCAAGATACAGCCTTTCGTAATGCGAATAAACGGTTTCTTCTTCAGGGAAAAGCACACCGTAATCACTGGCAAAATTCAGACCCACTTCTTCATTCTTCACCGTAATTTCGTCCTTCAAACTGGTTTCGAAACGATAAGAAATACCATTATCGAACACCCTGAAATTAACAGCATAATTTGGTTTAAATGCCAGGTTTAGTTGGTTATAGGTATTGTCGATAGTTTTCGATTTAACGGCAACAACGGTTTGAACAACCGATTTTACTGAAGTATTTTTTGCTGAGGCCAGTTTAGGATTAGTTCCTAAAACTGAAGTTCCCAAATCGAGACTCAAAGTGTTGTTGGTGAAAATAGCCTGGTTATTTACTGCAGCCGACCATTTAATCTGAGTGTCGACTGAAACGATCACCTTTATACTTCCGTTGGGAGAACTTACGGTGTAGTCTTTTGCAAAAACGCTAAGACCAACGATCATTAAGAAAATTAGTAAACCTGATTTCATTCTGAAATGTATAAGATTAGTAGTTATTTATTTTTTAAGAAAACGATAAACCTTTACTGAATGTGGTGGCATTTTCACAAAGACAGTACTTTTTTCAAGGCTAACTTCTTTGTGTTCCCACAAATCGCGCAATTTATAATTTTCGAGTTTGTATGGCTCTGATGACCAGTAATCGTCGTTGGCTTTCAGTAAAACATTATAATCAACCTGAACCGTTTTTTCTTCGTCGCCACGGTTTAACAAACAGACCGCTTTTTCATTATTGGCCAGCTTTTTAATCCAAATTTCGTAATCGCCGTTGTCGCGATAGCAAAAACCTTGTTTGCCTAAAACATCCTGATCAAGAGCAATCAACTCAGCATTTTTCAATATTTCGGCAGTTTCGGGCGACATATTACCTAAATCGTTACCTGCCATTAGCGGAGCTGCAAGCATACACCACAGCGAAAAGTGAGTCCGATATTCTTCAGTTGTCATGCCTCCATTTCCAACTTCCAACATGTCCGGATCGTTCCAGCCACCAGGACCGGCATATTTAGCCAAATCCCTATTTTTATCCAGAATATCAATCATCGAATCCCAACGGTCAACAATATCGCCAGTGGTTCTCCACAAATGACCAACTTCTTTGGCCCATTCCCAGGGTTTGGCAGTGCCCCATTCGCATAAACTAAATACAATCGGGCGTTTGGCTGCAAAAAGACCGTCGCGCATAGTTGTATAGCTTGATTTGGCTTCCTGGGTAGTGGTGTTGCACCAGTCGTATTTCAGGTAATCGACTCCATAACTGGCATAGGTACGGGCATCCTGAAATTCGTGGCCACGCCCACCAGGTCGTCCGGCACAGGTTTTCGATCCGGCGCAGGAATAAATTCCAAATTTCAAGCCTTTGGAATGAACGTAATCAGCCACATATTTCATTCCATGTGGAAAGCGATCTTTATCGACAACAATTTCACCATTTTCATCACGATCAACTTGCCAGCAATCATCGATTACGATATATTGATATCCTGCATCCTGCATTCCGCTGCTAACCATTTCGTCAGCCATTTGCAAAATGAGTTTTTCGCTGACATTACAGGCAAATTTATTCCAGCTGTTCCAGCCCATTGGAGGTGTTTTTGCAAGCTGATCGTACTTTTGAGCTGAGGCACCGAAAAATGTAATTGCCAACAGAACTGTCCAAATTAGTTTTTTCATCAGTCTATAATTTGTTTTTTATTTACCTGATGGAACTCGCCACATTAGTCATCCTCGTGTGTGAGAGTATCGCTCTCATGGCTCGTTTCATTAGTAATCGTTAGGTATAAGAATGAGATGAATTTAGTTTCATTTCAAAAATGCGATGCAATATCTATAAATAAGAAGATACTACTATGGACATATAGTCTGGAAGCATGGACATATAGTCAACAAAATACAGGACAGAATTTTACAGATTTTTTTTATTTGAAAGAAAATGAATCGGCGTCGTTCAATACCGGGAATTTTTTTCGGTATTCCGTCAATTCACTGTACGAAAAGCCAGCATAAACAATGCCCTTGTGGTGGTCAGCAATTGCTGAAAGCTGGGTTCCTTTCGGATCAATTAATTGCGAATTTCCTGAATACAAAATATTACTTCCATCCACTCCTACCCTGTTTGCCCCAACCACGTAGGCTTGATTTTCAATGGCCCGCGCTTTCAGCAGAGTATTCCAGACTTCAGTTCTTGATTCAGGCCAGTTGGCCGAATAAACCAGAATATCATATTCGTTCCGGTTCCTTGCCCAAACAGGGAAACGCAAGTCGTAGCAAATCAACGGACAAATTCGCCAACCATTGTAGTTTACAATTAATCGCCCTATTCCCGGCTGAAAATGACTTTCTTCATTGGCCATGGTAAACAGGTGGCGTTTGTCGTAATGCTGTATTTCTCCTGAAGGTTCAACAAATACCAAACGGTTGAAAAACTGGTCGTTTTCCTTGATGATCAGACTTCCGCACATGGCGAACTGATGTTCAGCACATCGGGCTTTCATCCAGGCAATCGTTTCACCATCCATTGGCTCGGCAAGCTCTGCAACATTCATCGAAAATCCTGTTGAAAACATTTCAGGAAGGAAAACAACATCCATTTTCCGATTCGCCTTCAATAGCCATTCGTCAATTTTGGTTCGATTAGCTTCCGGATTTTCCCAAACCAAATCAAACTGAAATACCGCGATTCTTAAAGTTTCCTGTACCATCGTTTTAAATATTTACCATTTATTCATTTAAGTAATAAGAATATATAACGTTGCAATTAATTTTGCAGTTACCCCTAAATCCCATAAAGGGCACTTTGCTTACTACTAATCGATTGCGTTATTCACAGCCAAAGCCCCTTCGGTGGTTTGGGGCAAAAAATACGACAATAAATAGTTTACAGCACTTAACTATTTACAATTTTACTACTCGAATCATTAAATAGTAAATCGTAAATTGATTGACTAATCTTCCGCCGAAAACCACCCTGGATATTTGCCAACCACTGCTCGCTCCCTGTAATAAGCTTTCATCCGCCGAATATCGGTATCAGCATCATCTGTCAGTTCGAAAGTGTCAATCCAACCAACTTCTTTCCGTCCAAAATCGAAAAAACCCAGATAAACCGTCGCTCCGGTGGCCTTTGCAATAGCATGAAATCCGGCCTTCCATCGCTTATTCTGTTCACGCGTTCCTTCCGGGGTAATGGCCAGGTGCATACTTTCCCGACTATTCATTTCTTTAATAATCTGCATTACAACAGTAGTCCCCTTTGTCCGGTCAATCGGAATTGCACCCATCTTCCGAAGTAAAGAGCCAAGCGGCCAAAAGAAAAACTCTCTTTTTATCACAATGTTTGCTTTTCCGCCCACCGAAGTATAATAAAGATACGATATCACGAAATCCCATACACTGGTATGCGGAACTCCAATAATTATCGCTTTCTGATGTGGCATTACACCATTTATTGTCTTCCATCCCCACAGTTTCAATGCAAATTTACAACAAGCTCTCCACATATTTATTCGATAGTTCTTATTTCAAATTCGTTGGCATTGCAATAATTTTTTAAAAGTCTTTCGGCCAGTTGCAGCGATTCATCCAATAACTGATCACCATTAAAGTCAACCAGGATCATTAAAAATCTACGTGTTTGTTCTTTCACCTCTGTTCTCATAGAATCGCTGGTTGGAGTGCCAAAAGCGCCGACCTCATCCCGAAAAACAGGAAGATTTTCAATATTCAGTTCTCCCCTTCCGATTCCGGAATAGGGTTCGTCCGATTTGCCAATTCCAAAAACAATATTCCCCTGAATCTGGTCAGCATCATATCCACCAATCGAAAAACCAGTGGTTATCGAAACCAAGTTCAACTGATCGACGACATTATTGATGTGATATAACCCTTTGCCTGAAACAACCCTCCGCAATAAAGCTTCAGCGGATAAACGATAACGGACAGGGTCTTTCCCACAAGCTTTGTAGGCCTTACGGGAAGCAGAAATAGCTGGTATTTTACTGATCGATTCTATCGATAACGATTCGCCGATTTGCTGAATCCTGATATTCATTTCAGCCAACAATTCGATGGAAGACTCATCGACATTGACATCAGCTTCAATACAACCCAACCTTAATCCAAAACATCGGCTTTTAATTTCGTTACTGATACTTATGGTTCTCATTCTACGAAGCTAAATTTGATGAAACAAAACTGGTCTAGTCACAAAAATAAGAATTTAGCATAGAACAAACAGTTAAAGCAAAAAAAATCCTGAGTTCAGGTAGAATTCAGGATTGGCGGTCTAAAAGAAAACCTCAGTTCTAATATTTTCAGGAGGAAGGCCATATTTTTCAAGGATCGTCGAAACTTCATCAATCATATCTGAGTTACCGCAGAGGTAACAAATGGTATCTGCATCCACTTTATTTTCCTTTAAATAATAGGTTACACGACCAAAATAGTCACCACCATCGCTCCGTGAGGTACACAATAAATAGTTTTCCGGTATGAATGATTCACTGCCATAAGCCTCATCGGGAAAATGGACACCATGCAAAACACGAAAGTTCAAGTCAGGATACGATCTTACATACGAATGAAAAGGAGAAATACCGGTTCCGGTTGCAATCAGCATAGCTTTGTGCCCTTGTTTGGTTTTCTCATCAAGGATAAAATATCCTTTGGGACCTTCAACATCCAACTCGGAGCCTGGCAACAAATGTCGCAAATATCGTGAAAAACCACCTTCGGGAATCTCGCGAACTAAAAAATCGAGGTAATCGTCGGCAATGCCACTATAAATTGAATACTCCCGGCCTTTATTCTGATCCGGAATGCGGATAATCACGTACTGTCCGGGTTCAAAGTAAAAATCTTTCCGGTCGAGCCGAATGATAAAAGTTTCGGGAGTCAGGTTGATAATTTCCTGAACGATATGTTTTTGGCGTTTCATTATTTGATGTGTTTCGTGATGCGTGATCCGGGTTGCGGGTTATGCTGCAAAATTGCATGTTCGAGATTTTCAAGTAACTCGCATCTCGTAACCCGCAACTTTTTTTTGGTTATCCGAGACTGAGCACTGAGACTATCCTTTCACATGCCTTTCTGCGTGGTACGACGACCGTACCAACGGACTGCTTTCGACATACGAAAACCCACGTTTCATGCCTTCTGTCCTGTATTTCTCAAAAATTTCAGGAGTAATGTATTCCTGAACCGGCAACAGATTCGAGTCGGGTTGTAGATATTGACCGATGGTAAGTACCTTGCAACCAGCCGCTCGTAAATCGTCCATCGTTTGCAGAACCTCAGCTTCGGTTTCTCCCAAACCAACCATGATCCCCGATTTTGATACAATCCCGGTAGCTGAAATCATGGAAATAACCTGCAAACTTCGATCATAACGGGCAGTACTTCGTACTTTGGGTGTCAACCGCCGAACAGTTTCCATGTTGTGCGAAATCACATCAGGAACGGCATCAATTATTTTTTGCAAATGTCCAGGCTGTGCATTAAAGTCCGGGATAAGCGTCTCGATGGTCGTTTCAGGATTTAGTTCCTTTATTTTGCGAATGGTTGCTGCCCAAAATTCAGCGCCTCCATCGGCCAAATCGTCGCGTGTAACCGAAGTTATCACACAATGTTTTAGCCCAAGCGTTTGTATGGTTTTGGCCAAGCGGAGTGGTTCGAACCAATCTACTGGTTCAGGCACATCGTTCTGGACATAGCAAAACCGGCAATTACGGGTACATTTATCGCCCAGGATCATAAAACTGGCAGTCCCGGCACTCCAGCACTCGCCCTTATTAGGGCAGTTTCCGCTGGTACAAATGGTATTTAAATGGTGATCGGCAATTAAACGCTTTACTTTCAGGTAACTCTCCCCTTTGGGCAAAGGAGATTTCATCCATCGCGGCAATCGTTCTCTTTCGGTTTTTAAATCCGTCATTTTCAAAAATTGAGTTCTGCCATACAAACAGCAATTCGTAAATGAAGTTCATATAATCCGATCAAATAAACTTCAATTAACAATCGCAGAAATTAAAACCGGTCTGGAGAACTCACTTGAATAAATATAAGGCCATCAGAATCGGAACCAGGAATTTTAGTTATTTTGCACGACCAACGAAACAAACTACCATGAGCAAAACATACAATTGGGCCATTTTAGGATGCGGCAAAATCGCCCGTAAATTCGCCACCGACTTAAAACTTTGTCCCAACGCACGGCTTTATGCAGCGGCGTCGCGTTCACTCGAAAATGCTCAGGCTTTCGCCTCCGAACTGGGGTTTGAAAAAGCTTACGGCAGTTACGAAGAAATGGTGAACGACCCGGAAGTGGATGTGGTTTACATTGCATCGCCACATTCGCTCCATTGTGAGCATGCACTTTTGTGCCTGAACCACCAAAAAGCAGTGTTGTGCGAAAAAGCGTTTGCCATCAATTCCAAAGAGGTTGGGTTAATGATCGAGGCTGCCCGTCGGAACAAGACTTTCCTGATGGAAGCTTTCTGGACAAGGTTTCAGCCGAGTTTTCTGAAAGTTTTGGAAATTATTCATTCTGGTGAGTTGGGCGCTTTGAAAATGGTACGTTCCGATTTCGCTTTCAATGCCGAATACAATCCGGAGAAACGATTGTACAATGTTGATTTGGGCGGAGGCTCGCTTCTCGACATCGGAATCTACCCTATATTTATGACACTGATGGCACTCGGAAAACCGTCAGAGATAAAAACAATGGCTAAGTTTTGTCCCACAGGCGCCGAAGAATCCATCATTATGTCGTTCAGTTATCCGGGTGGCGAAATTGCGTCCCTGGTTTCCAGTTTTGCGTCGTATTCATCCACACAAACCGAATTCTCGTTCGAAAACGGATTTATCCGATTAAACCGACGGTTTTATACTCCAACATCGCTTACTTACTGGAAAAACTGGGAGGAGGAAAAAATAATCACCTTTGAAAAGGGTGAAGGATTTGGCTATGAACTGGAAGCTGCCCATGTGATGGAATGCCTCAATGCCGGAAAAACCGAAAGTGAATGGATGCCTTTAAGTTTTTCGTCGGATTTAATGGAAATCATGGATTGGGTAAGGAAAGATGCCGGAATTATTTTCCCGAAGCACGATTAATTTATCGGTTCATATGAGAAATTGTACTGTTGACACTTAGAAACGGCCTATTCACTTAAAAACTGGAAACATACGTCAGAAAAGATGACCTGATTTCATTGAATTGACGTAATTTAGCTTAATCTAAATCACGATTCCATGAGACTATTTCTTTTCGGTGCGTCAGTTTTTTATTTATTGGGGCTAAAACTCACATCACATATCGAGGCTAAATCGTCGATAAGTGCTAAACCTGCAATCATTGAATCGAAAGCATTTCCTGAATTTAATAACAATGCCAAATCCGAGAAACTAGGCCCGGAATTGATAAAAAAAGATACAGCAATTTCGGCTGAAACAAAAAATACTCAATCCAATACCCCTTCCGTAAAAACTCCGAAAAACAAGGCATTTCCTAAGTCATAAAAAGTATCGTTGCTGAATTATACTTGAAACCTGAACGAATGATTCGCTGAATCATTTATATTTACCTATAATTAAAAGAAAAAGAAATGATCGAACAGAACGATATAACCATTCAATCGTGGGAACAACTGTGCGAGGAAGTTTATCATGATTCATGGAAGCCGGAAATGGGCAGGTACCGTTCCGACTATGCTTTCAGGGGATTGTCGGATTTGAATTATGAGCTAAAAAACAGTTTCCTTCGGAACTGCGGAGAAAAACCTGAATTGGAGTATCATTTGCTCCGGAATTTTAGAAAATATTCAGTCAACAGCGATCCCCGGCTTACCCGCACGTTCTGGAGGGCGCTGGTTCTGGCGCAACATCACGGTTTGCCAACCCGACTAATCGACTGGACTTATTCGCCGTTTATCGCCATGCATTTTGCCACCGCCAATACTGAAAAATATGATACCGATGGCGTTATCTGGAAGGTCGATTTTGTAAAAGTTAACCAACTGGTGCCCACACCGCTGAGTAACGGATTGGCTGATGAAAAATGTAATGCCTTCACGGTCGAGATGCTTGAAAAAATAGTTTCCTTAGGTGATTTCGATCGGTTATTTACGAATAACCAGGTATTGTTTTTTGAGCCGCCATCGCTTGACGAACGTATTGTGAACCAATTTGCCTTGTTTTCGGTCATGAACAATCCAACAGCAATACTCGACGAATGGTTGATCCAACATCGGGATTTGTACCGAAGGATTATTATCCCCAAAGAGTTAAAACTCGAAGTTCGAGATAAGCTCGATCAGGCAAACATTACCGAAAGGGTTCTTTTTCCCGGATTAGACGGTCTTGCCAAATGGCTGAAACGGCACTACAAACCGGTAAATTAATCACAAAAAAAATGGGTAAATTCCAGGAATTGAAATTTACCCATTCATAAGCAGAAAATTTATTTTAAGCCAAGATTTCTTCAGGCAAAATCGGTGTTGCCCCTTTTTGAGTACAAACAAAGGCCGAAATTTCGACTGCTTTCTGATGGATCTTTTTGAGCGGCTGTTTATTCAGGATTCCCATTACCATGGCCGAAGTGAACGAATCGCCCGCCCCGATTGTGTCTTCAACGTTAACCACAGGAGTAGGCATGAAAGAGATTTCATCTTCATGGAACAGATAACTTCCTTTTTCGCCTTTGGTCAATGCCACGTATTTCAGCGAATATGTTTCCTTGATTTTCCGGCAAACTTCAGTTTCACTGCCTTCCAGCTCAAACAGTTGTTTGAAAAGCTCCACCTCATCGTCGTTGATCTTGAAAACATTGGCAATCGACAACGATTCGCTGATCAGCTCCTTGCTGTAATATTTCTGTCTCAGGTTGATATCATAAACTTTCAGGCAATTCCCCGGAACATGTTTTAAAGCTTTCTGGATGGCCTCGCGCGAAACGGTACTGCGTTGCGCCAAAGTCCCAAAACAGACAGCATCGGCCTGCTGAAGCATTTGGATTGCTCCGGGAGTTAATTCGATAAAATCCCAGGCTACATTTTCGTAAATGGTGTAGTCCGGTTTCCCATCCTTCAGGGTAACTCCAACAGTTCCGGTCGGGAGTTTATTTACTGCAATGCAGTTTTCAACCCCCTTTGAGTTGACCGAATCCATGATTTCACGGCCAAGTTCATCCATACCAACCGAACTGACGGCTACACCAACTGCCCCAAGCTGCATGGCGTGGTAAGCAAAATTTACCGGCGCGCCGCCCAATATTTTTCCATCAGGCAATAAGTCCCAAAGAACTTCGCCCATCCCGATTACTGTATATTTTTTGATTGGATTATTCATGCTTAGTCTTATAATATTGATTTGTTATTGGTTGCAATGATGTTTCTATTCATTGTTAAGCTTGTTTGATTTTTGGGAAAACGCCAACAATAAGATAGGTAACCAAAGCAAGCAACACTATAACAGCGCCGACTTGTCCACCCATTGTATCCGACATAACCCCCATGATCAACGGGAAAACCGCTCCACCGAATACACCCATGATCATTAAGCCGGAAACTTCGTTATTGTATTTTGGCTGACAAACAAGTGCTTGTGAGAACATGACGGAAAAAATATTCGCATTGCCTAATCCAAATAAGGCGATGCCGGCATAAATGATGGTTTTATCGGCAGTGAACATGGTTAATATGCCCGTTAAAATCATCAATACACTTACCAAAAATACGCTCCTTCCCGAGAATTTTGCGAGTATAGCCGAACCTAGCAAACAGCCTAAAGTTCTGAAAATAAAATAAAAGCTTGTAGCATAACCCGCATCGGCCAGTGGAATGTGCAATCGCTCAATCAAAAGTTTTGGCGCGGTGGTATTTAAACCAACATCGAGCCCAACGTGCGCCATGATTCCGAGAAACAAAAAAAGTACAGTGACATCGCCCAGAAGCGAAAAACTGGCTCGAAAAGATGTTGATTTATTTTCGGATTTTGGCTCATCGACTTTTGTTATGAAGAGTAAAACAATCACCAAAACTAATATCGTCAGGAATAAAGGAAACAGTATCATTCTCCAATCGGCAAAACGAATGACAGCCCAGGCTGCAAGAATTGGCGCGATGAATGACGCGATTGCTTTAACAAACTGTCCGAAAGTTAAGGTGCTTGCCATCTTTTCTTTGCTCACAAGACCTGCAATCAGCGGATTTAGAGAAACTTGCATTAATGTGTTTCCGATGCCCAGAAAGGTAAAGGAAATAAGCATCGAGACAAACGAATAGCTAATTAGCGGGATTATTAATGCCGGAAGTGTTACCACCAAACTCAACAATACGGTGTTCTTTCTTCCGATTTTATTCATCAGCATTCCTGTTGGAACCGAAAAAACAAGAAACCACAAAAAAACCATTGAAGGCAGTAAGTTTGCCAGGGTATCGGATAATTTAAAGTCAGCTTTCACGTAATTGGCGGCTATGCCTACCAGGTCGACAAATCCCATGGTGAAAAAAGCTAACATGATTGGGACAAATAAAAGGGCTGATGATTTTTTCATATTGACGAGCTTTTGTTGTTAACGCCAGATTGACGTAAGGTTCCTTACTTTTGAGTTGATTACTGTTATTTCCTGATCCGACTTAATGGTTACCTGATTATAAATTTCTTTCGGATATACAATATTAGTCATTTCCAGCAAACCTCCATCCATAAACAGTTCAACTGACGCCTGATCAATGACTAACCTGGCAGAAACTTTATCGTGAATATGAGCCGGTGCGGTAATATCAACCGGAATTTCTTTGCTGAACGAGGTTTCGCCCGATTGGTTGCGGTCAATGCGCACTTGCTGTCTGGCCTTGTCCAGAATGATGTAGAACACTTCATTTTTGCTGTTCGCTAGTTGAATGGTTGTCTGATTGGCCGACGACAAATTGAGTCTACTGAATATTTAAAGCTTCTGCTTTCCCCAAGGTAAATGAGGCAATCGAACCCGCAGCGAATTTCTGAGTCTATGTTTATAGATCTTGCCATTGGCTTATGATTCTTAGCGCCAAGCTCTTAGCGGATTTGCACAGCATAATTATCGCCCATGCCGGGCGCACAAAAAAAAAGGATGGCCCCAACCATCCTTTTCAACCTAACCTAACCTATTTCTATGAAAAAAACCTATTCTGTATTATTACTTGTTTCTAACTGCAAAACAAAGATAAATCATCGCTCAGTTAAGATATATCAACGATCGTTAAGTAATGTTAAGATTTTTGGAAACACGATCAGGGAATATTCCTGAATTAAAAACACTGGGAAAACAATACATTCACAAAGCAGTAACCAATAATAAACGAATTCTATTTTCTCTTCGAACAAATGATCTGCTTGAGTTACAGAATTTCAGGACTAAGCAAATAAAAACCCGTCAATATTAAATTAAAGTTAAGAAAGTACTTTTAGCTTCACGAACGAATATATATATTTGCATCACTCTTGAATTAAAAACAAAATCGGCACTTTTTCGTTAGACTATGGAATTCAGGCCAAAAAGTAAAACTAATTATGATTTTAACGCACAGAACCTGACCGTATTTTACACACCTACAATAAATAACTAACAACATATCAATAATTTATAAACTAACACTCTATGACAAAGTACGTTTACACGTTTGGAAATGGTGCAGCTGAAGGAAAAGCTGATATGAAAAATTTACTTGGAGGTAAAGGTGCAAACCTTGCAGAAATGAACCTGATTGGTGTTCCTGTTCCTCCCGGATTTACAATCACTACTGATGTTTGTACCATTTATAATAAACTGGGTAGGGAACATGTGGTCGAACTTCTTAAAGCAGATGTGGAAGCAGCTATCGCCCAGGTTGAAGCCCAGACCGGGGGTAAATTTGGTGATGCTTCAAATCCGCTTTTAGTTTCAGTACGCTCTGGTGCACGTGCTTCGATGCCTGGTATGATGGATACCATCCTGAACCTAGGATTGAACGACACTGTGGTGGAAGGAATGGCAAAAAAAACCAACAATCCACGTTTTGTGTGGGATAGTTACCGCCGCTTTGTTCAAATGTATGGGGACGTGGTACTCGATATGAAACCAACTTCAAAGACTGACATCGATCCGTTCGAAGAAATTCTGGAAGAAGTTAAGCATCATGCCAATGTGATCAACGACAATGAGCTTTCTGTCGAAGCGCTTAAAGAGTTGGTTACTAAGTTTAAGGCTGCCGTTAAAGCTAAAACCGGTCATGATTTTCCTGAAAGTTCATACGAACAACTTTGGGGAGCCGTTTGCGCTGTATTCAACAGTTGGATGAACGACCGTGCCATCTATTACCGCCAGTTAAACCAGATTCCTGAAGAATGGGGAACTGCCGTTAGCGTTCAGGCCATGGTATTTGGTAACATGGGACTTACTTCTGCCACAGGGGTATGCTTTAGCCGCGATGCAGGAACCGGTGAAAACATGTTCAACGGAGAATATCTGATTAATGCCCAAGGCGAAGACGTTGTAGCGGGTATCCGAACGCCACAACAAATAACCGTTGAAGGTTCAAAACGTTGGGCTCAATTGGCCGGTGTTTCTGAAGCAGATCGCGCTGCCAAATATCCATCACTCGAAGAATCAATGCCTCAGATGTATAAAGAATTGTTCGGTATTCAGAACAAACTCGAAAAATACTTCAAGGATATGCAGGATATGGAATTCACCATTCAGGAAGGCAAGCTTTGGTTCCTGCAAACCCGTAATGGGAAACGTACCGGTTCTGCCATGGTGAAAATTGCCATTGATATGCTGGAAGAAGGACTCATTGACGAAAAAACCGCATTGAATCGCGTTGAACCTAATAAATTGGACGAGTTGTTACACCCGGTATTCGATAAAAAAGCAATTAAAGCAGCCCGAGTTTTGGCTAAAGGATTGCCTGCCTCACCGGGAGCAGCCACCGGCCAGATCGTTTTCTTTGCCGATGAAGCCGAAGAATGGGTAGCCCAGGGTAAAAAAATAGTATTGGTTCGCATCGAAACTTCACCTGAAGACCTTCGCGGTATGAATGTGGCCCAGGGTATTTTAACTGCCCGTGGCGGTATGACTTCACATGCAGCTGTTGTTGCACGTGGCATGGGCAAATGCTGTGTTTCGGGTGCAGGTTCGTTGGTAATCGACTACAAAGTACGCACCATGACTGTGGATGGAAAAACATTTAAGGAAGGAGATTTCATCTCGCTGAATGGTTCAACCGGCGAAGTTTATGATGGGAAAATTGCCACTATCGATCCTGAATTAAGCGGCGATTTTGGCAAATTAATGATCCTTGCCGATAAATATACACGCATGTCGGTTCGTACCAATGCCGATACGCCAAAAGACGCACAAATTGCGCGTAATTTCGGTGCTAAAGGTATTGGCCTGACACGTACCGAACACATGTTCTTCGAAGGCGAACGTATTAAAGCGATGCGCGAAATGATTTTAGCTGACGATGTTGCCGGACGCGAAAAAGCACTCGATAAACTGCTGCCTATGCAGCGTAGCGATTTCGAAGGTATCTTCGAAGCGATGGCAGGCTACGGCGTAACCATTCGTTTGCTCGATCCACCTTTACACGAATTTGTTCCTCATGAAGAGGCCAACCAACTCGAAATGGCCAAAGAAATGGGCGTTCCTGTTGAGCAGGTCAAACAAAAAGTCGAATCCCTACACGAATTCAACCCGATGTTGGGTCACCGTGGTTGTCGTTTGGGAATCACATACCCTGAAATCACGGCTATGCAGGCCCGTGCCATCATCGAAGCTGCCATGAACCTGAAAGCCAAAGGCATTGATGCCCGTCCGGAAATTATGGTTCCGCTTGTAGGAACTGTTGCTGAGTTGAAAAACCAGACTGAAATCATCCGCAGCGTTGCTGAAAAAGTATTTGCTGAAAAAGGAGACCGCATCGATTACCAGGTTGGTACCATGATCGAAATTCCGCGTGCTGCCTTAACTGCCGACCACATTGCTGCTGAAGCCGATTTCTTTTCATTCGGGACCAATGACTTAACCCAGATGACTTTGGGCTACTCACGCGACGATGCCGGCAAATTCCTGCCCGACTATCTGGCAAGAGGAATCCTGAAACAAGATCCTTTTCAGATTTTAGATCAGAATGGCGTTGGCCTTTTGGTTGAAATGGGCGTAACCCGTGGCCGTATGACTAAACCTAACCTGAAGGTTGGTATTTGCGGCGAACATGGCGGCGAACCAAGTTCGGTTGAGTTCTGCGACAAAGTTGGCATGAACTACGTAAGTTGTTCGCCTTACCGTGTTCCAATTGCACGTTTGGCAGCAGCGCAGGCAAACCTTAAACACAGTAAGTAAAAAGTCCGGAGATCGAAGTCCGGAGCTAAAAATAAAAAGGGAATAATCCGAAAGGGTTGTTCCCTTTTCTATTTTAGTTGTAACCAAACTCTGAATTGTACAAAACAAATTCTGAATTGACAAACCAAACTATTCATGCCTTCAACTGTTTTAAATTTTCAACCATACCAACAGCTAAAAGTTCATTTTATAAACACGGGTCACATTTTCCATTAAAAGCACTAACAATGAATAAAATACCCTTATCAGTTCTGGAATTGGCAACAGTTGTTGAAGGAGGAAATCTGCAAAACGCCATCGAACGTACAACTGAAGTGGCTAAACACACTGAATCTTTGAGATACAAACGTATTTGGATGGCAGAGCATCACAACATGGAATTTGTTGCAAGTTCTGCAACTGCGGTATTGATTGGCCAAATTGCCTCAAAAACACGCACCATTCGTGTGGGCTCCGGAGGGATCATGTTGCCGAACCATAGCCCATTGGTGATCGCAGAACAATTCGGAACATTAGAAACAATATATCCCGGGAGAATTGATCTTGGTTTGGGGAGGGCGCCAGGAACAGACCAACTAACAGCGATGGCTTTGAGACGGAATAATATGAGCTCAACCTATGATTTTCCAAACGATGTGAAACAATTGCAGACCTATTTCAGTAAGGAAAACAGCACTTCTAAGGTACGTGCATTCCCAGGCGAAGGGTTAGACATTCCACTTTGGATTTTAGGTTCAAGCACCGACAGTGCATACCTTGCAGCTCAAATGGGATTGCCCTATGCATTTGCCGCACATTTTGCCCCAACACAATTCAGGATGGCAATAGATATTTACCGTAAAAATTTCAAACCATCCAGCCAATTAAAGCATCCGTATGTAATGGCATGTGTCAATGTGATTGCTGCTGAAACAAATGAAGAAGCTGAATTTTTGGTTTCTAGCCTGATCAAATTATTCCTCGGACTGGTTACCAATACCCGCAAACCAATTCAGCCGCCTGGAGAACTACCAGGAAATTATCGTGTGCCAGAAGTTAATTCCGCAGTAAATAATATGATGGCTTGCACCTTTATTGGCAGTCCGGATACTTTGCGCAACAAGGTCTCCAAATTCATTGTCGAAACTGGAATTAATGAATTAATGGTTTCCAGCAACATCTATGATAAGGAAGCAAAGTTGAAATCGTTTTCCCTACTCCAAGAAGCAATGGATAAAAAGTAAAATATCACTGAAAATTAAATGCAGGAAGTCACCATTCTCTTAATTTTCTATTTTTAAAACAAGATTGACTAAAAAATATCATTATAATATTCGTTTCCAATCGCTTAAAATACTTCTTTGTGGGGTATCTATTTCCTCCATGATAAAGAAGTAATAGAAATTGAAAAGACCTATCAGGATATTTTGAGAGGCAATAGAAAGTTACCTTTTACAAGCATCACATATGATTGATTATTAATATTATAACCCAATATTTAATAATCTGCCACCGCCACTTAAACACTAATTTGGTCGAGTGGAAAACTAGACCACAACCCCGCCCTTTTCATTTTAAATCCTGAAATCAATTCATGTTTTGATTTCGTGCTTGTTTCACCAACTCTTCCTGAACTTTTGCTGAAACCACGACATCACTAGTGATATTGGCTTGGGGTTCATTTAGTTTAACCTTCAAGTCTTTGACGTTTTTTAGCAGCATTTCATCCGCCACAGACGCATAAGAGTCCAAAGTAACCTGAACATTAATTAGCATGACCTAATAATTTGCTTAAAACTGAAATATTGACCCCATTTGCCAACATGATCGTTGATGCAAAAGTCTTTCTTGCCAAATGTGTTGTCAGATACTTCTTAACACCTGCAACTTCTGCAATTTCTTTTAGGTAGGCGTCATACTTAACGTTACTTGGTACTGGAAGGAGGCGATCTTTTTTAAGGCACAAGGGATGTTCTTTATATTTTTCAATGATTTCAAGTGCTTTGGGCAGGATTGTTACCTCCTTCCCACGGTTTTTTGTCAGGAAAATTTGCACCTCCTGCAACAATCAATTTATCACCTGTGATGCCGGGAAACGCTCCGGCTACCCCTGGGTTTTTGTCATGGAAATTAATTGAAGGCAGTTCTGCTATCTTTTCTACTGTATAGATGGTTTCAGACTGCTTATTTTCTACAAAAAAAACAGGTAATAGAATAGTCGTCAAAAAAATGGATATATGATTTTTCATAATCATATCAGGGCTTGTGTTGGATGAACTCAATGTAAGGTTGCAGGTGGAGTTTTATCGCGTTCCGGTAACCTTCCATATCCCTAGCTTTAATAAAACTAAACAAGGTTTGGTGTGTTACAATTTTTCCTTCGCTGAGTAACCGTTCGTTAACAGGGGTGAAATAACTATCATAATTTATTTTTGCAAATTCGAAAACCGGATGTATGATTTTATGGAACTGTACAATGAAGTTATTCCCGGTTATTTCATATATCTTTTTGTGAAATTCAGTTTCCTGTTCTACGGATAAATTATATTTCATGGCTTCTTGCGACCGGACGATATTTTCCAATTCTTCCACTTTTCGTTCATCCAGGTTTATAAACAAAAAATCAGTAAGCCCAATTTCCAAAACAATTCGCATTCCCATCATTTCTTTGATGGCATTTTCGCTCAGCAGATAAGGTTCTATAACTTTCTCAAAGCCCGAAAGAAGTGATGGTTCCTGAATAACAATACCACGTTTGGTACGCGATTGCACAATGCCTAGCATTCTCAGTCGACTTAAAGCTTCTCGCAGTACATTCCGGCTGATACCCAATTCAATTGAAAGTGTCATTTCGGTGGGAAGGGTATCGCCCGGAATTAGTTTTTTGTTCTTTATGTACTCAAGAATTGAGTTTTCAACTTTGTCAACCAGTGTGCTTGTTCGGTTGTCTATTTTAAAATCCATATTTATGAGGCTATATAATTTAATAGTAATTGTTCTAATTGTAGGACAAATACAAAAAAAAATAATTATACCTAAATGTTATTGAGTCATGTGTTTTTAATATAAAATCTTATAAGTTTATGGTTATAAGGCTGATTGATTAATCCTCAGATAACATCCACCTAATTATTAATGAAAACCAAAACATGTAGAATGTAGGACTTGTCTGTTTTAATTGGGAAACCCTTTGTTAAAGATTTAGGAATGTAACAGCAGAATAAAATAGGGCAATTTGAAAAGTTATTAACACCAGATTTGACACCACTTAAAACAAAACAACTGTAAATAATACATTTACAGTTGTTTATAATTTCATCAAATGCACACACCGGAGAAATATCGAACTTCTTGCTTGATGATTATGAGGCTGTAATGAAGTTTATGAATGCGGAGACAAAAGAAAAAAGTTAAGTTGTAAAAAGAAGGAACCAATCTTCTCTCTTTTGCACGGTAATTAAAAAGCCAATAAATAAGATACCTCATTAGTTAAAATTTTCATTAAATGATGGACACTACAAATCGAAAGACGCAAGAGGCTTCTCTGAAAGTAGTTTTCTTTCAATTAGTGCGGTACCATAATCTATAATATAAATCAAGAGAAACAAAAGAAACGGACGCTCCCGTGTGTTGAATAATCTGAATATCATATTATTGTATCTTAATAGTATAAATTACCAATATGTAAAATAATTTTTTCTCAATTCGTTTCTTGTGTTGTCTTGTTGCTGTCAGAATATTTTTTGTCTTGTTGCTAGTAGCTCTAAAAATTGATTTTCAATAGATAAATCCCGATTCTTCTCGTCGCCCTACAATGACCGATAAACCTGTGCGTAAAAATATTAATGGTGTATGTGATCAGGTTGATGAGCATGGGGTTTAGCGGATGTTAGCGTGTCGTTGTTCTATTTTTTTCTCGTTTAATTTTCTAAAAGCATTTAAAACTGCTTGATGCATGATTGTTGCGTAATTTTCTTGTGGCAAATAATCAAATATTACATTTACAGTTTTACTTTTTGTTGTTTTAATTTTTTCTGTCAACAAATTTGCATCTTCCTCCATAACCCGAGGAATAGTAGTGGTGCAAGTTCTTCTTTGCCAACACCTATAATCGGATCGGTTTTTCAGGCTTGCACCCAACCCGCATATAGCTGCTTCTGAATCATAAGTCATGTCTTTCCAGAAACCAATAGTTTGGCAGTAATAATTTTCATAATCACCGGGTTTGTTCCCAAACAATTCGATTTCCCTTCCGATTATCTTTTCAATAAAAGGCTTATTGATATGATGTTCGAACAAAGGCAGCCTTTCTGGTCGCTGGTTGTGCAATACCTTATCTATCCGCCTATAATCCGATTGAAAATCCCTGATCATATTGGAGTTTGTTTTTTACCTGATTGATTTTAGTCTTTCTGCATTTCGATTGCATTGAACAGTAGATAACAGAGCGAGATCAGCAAAACAATCATTGCGCCGGTTTGCCCTGTTGAATCGGAAACAACGCCCATAATTGGCGGAACAATTGCACCACCGGCAACCCCCATTATCAGCAACCCTGAAACTTCGTTGGCACGTTTTGGTTCTTTACGCAGGGCAGCCGAGAAAACAATCGGGAACACATTGGCAATAGCCAGTCCGAGACAGAAAATCATGATCAGTATTGCGTAAAGATTGGAAAGGACAATCATCAGAATCATGGCGACAATACCCAAAACCATGCTTCCGATATAGAATTTCCGACCCGAAACTGTCATCAGTAAAATCGCCCCGGCAAACGTACCGATGGTACGGGCGGCAAAATATAGACTGGTTGCCAGTCCTGCTTTTTCGAGCGGCATCGAAGCCCGTTCCATTAAAAATTTAGGCAAAGTAGTATTCAGTCCCACATCAATGCCAACCAACAAAACAATTGCAAGGAAAAGCATCAAGATTACCGGATCTTTCAGCAAACTAAAGTTTTTCCAAAATCCTGAAGTTGAGGCAACAGCTTTTTCTTCTGAAATTGGTGTAAAAGCCAGCCACAAGCCTGACAGTAAGGTTACTGCTGCAAAAACAGGAAACATCATTTTCCAATTGCCCAAACTGCCCGATGCCACACCAGCAATAATGGGCCCCAGAAAAGAAGCAATCGCTTTTACAAATTGTCCCAAAGTAAGGCTGCTGGTGAGTTTTTCGCCGCTAACAACATTGGTCAGCAATGGATTTAATGAGACCTGCAAAATGGTATTTCCAATGCCCAGCAAGGCAAATGCAAAAAGCACAACCGAGAAACGGTAGGCAGCCAATGGCACCAGCAAAGCAACTAAAGTAATTGCGAAACTGATCAATACAGTTTTTTTCCGGCCCAGGGTATTCATCATCATTCCGGTTGGAACGGCAAATACCGCAAACCAAAGAAACACCATCATGGGCAGCAGGTTGGCCAGCGAATCGCTTAAGCCAAAATCCTGTTTCACGTAATTGGTCGAAATGCCCACCACATCGGCAAATCCCATAATAAAGAAGCCAAACAACACGGGCAATACAGCCAGATTCGATTTTTTATTTTCCATAAGTTATTCGTATAGTTAGATTTTTGACACCAGCGGTTCTACTTCTTTCCAGAAACGTTCGTCGAGCAGACGGGAGCTTCCCACCATGGCCGCCGATTCCATCAGTTCCGAAATTTCAATTTTTATTGGCGCGTTCCGCTCGTTCAGTGCCTTTTCAAACGATGTTCCGAACAGTGGGTACGCGCCAGAAATGTTACCTCCAATCACCAGACAACCGGCCTCGAAATTCAGCAAAAGCGGAGCAAGAAAATGCCCGATATTGGTTCCGAATTTTTCAAATATCTTTCCCGCTTCCGCATCGTCATCTGAGCGTTCAACAATTTCTTTCACTCCTGAAACCAGAATTCCGGTTTGGTCAAAATATTCTTTGATGAACCACCGGGTCGAAAAAAAATCGTCAGCAATGCCACTTTCGTAAGGAATGTGGTACACATAGCCCATTTTCGGCACCCGCCAGCCTTCGATCACCGGAACTCCGTTCGTCAGAAATGCCGAACCAAAACCTGTTCCCAGGGTGATGGCCACCACATTTTTATAACCCGATGCTTTCCCTGACCAGCATTCGCCAATGGCAAATGACATGGCATCGTTCATATACCGGAAAGGCATGGAACCCGGGAGATTCAGGATTTTTTTCAGTTCATCGCCAACGTTAATCCCGTATAGGCTTTCGTATTTTGCCACATTTTTCAGCAAGGCTACTCCGGTTTTGTAGTCGAAGGGTCCGGGCATGGCAAAACCAATACCTGCCAATTCCCCATTGGTCACACAATTCATTGTTTTACGGATGGCGATTGCCCAATCGTTCAGAATTTCGTCAGCCGAAGCCTGATTGTTAACTTTTTGTTCAGCCATACTTTCTGAAATCATACTGCCGGTTTCCACATCAACCAAAACCGTGCTGATGTGGCTACCGCCAATATCTGCCCCTATTGCAAATCTTTTTTTCATCTTTAATCTGATCTTTTACTTCATAAATGCCACCACAATCATGGCTTCTCTGTCCGAATTATTCGAAACGGTATAACTCTTGGCCGCGGCCGGAACCACAAATGTTTCGGCATATTTGAAGGTTTCTTTCATTCCGTTTTCCGATTCAACGGTTACCGAAGATCCTTCAACCAAACTAAGTACATGGAATTTTCCGCCGGTTTCAATCTTTATTTCCGAATCGAAATGATAGCGGTTAACCCGGTAGGTATGCTTTTCGTGAGTGGGCAATTCGTATAGTTTCCAGTCGTTACCGTCCTGGATGAGTTGTGGTACCGAGATGAGTTCCTTCTTAGCTTTTTCACCTTTCCGGTCGAAATACAGGTTTTTCATCCCGTGATCAATGTTTAGCGGACGCGGATTTCCATCCAGATCAGGGCGCACCCAGTCGTACATTTTAAAGGTAAAAATATATGGCGTCGTACTTATTTCAAGCACCAGGTTGTCAATGCCCGAACCATGAATCGTGCCTGGAGGAATCAGGAACAGATCGTGTTTTTGTGCCGGGTGAACCTGTACAAATTCAGTAATATCGAGTGCTATGTTGGAATTGAAACTTTCCCAAAGCGCGGTTTCGAATTTCTCCGGGTTAATGTTATCCTGAAAACCGAGGTAAACCGACGCATCGTTTTTGCGGTCGAGAATGTAATAAGTTTCCTCCTGGGTGATGTCCTCACCAAATTGTTCCTTGCAGTATTCTGGCCGTGGATGGCACTGCACCGAAAGGTTGCCACCGTCGAAAGTATCCAGAAAATCAAAGCGAAGCGGAAATTCGTCGCCGTATTTTTCACGGTCCTTTCCCATCACAGCATCACCTTCACCAAACATAAGGAAGTCGAACGAAACTTCAAGCAGATTTTTCGAACTTTCAAACACAATCCCGTTTTCGGGGGTGATCAATTCAAATGACCATGCGTAGTTGGGCGCTTCAGAGCTAAGGCCTTCAATATGTTCTTTAATCCAGCTTCCGCCCCACACACCAGGTTCGAACCATGGGCGCGCGCGGAAGAAATTCTGTCCCATCAATTTCAGGTTCTTTCGAAGTACTTCGCCTTCCATCCACACGAATACATCATCGTACTGACCATCGACAATCACATCAATATTACTGATAATCTGTTTTTTGTGCCGGTTCAAAACGACCCAATCAACAAAATAATATCGTTTGTACATCGTGCGCATATCGTACGCTTGACCAGCACCAAGGTTTTTGACACTTTTCGATCTTGCCCTGAATTGCAGTTCGTTTTTTGGCAGGTCGATATAAAGCAGCAGACCCTCCCATCCCGAAAGTTGTGCACCGGGACCATAAACAATATTTAAATCGGCATTCGCATTTTGCTGAAGACCATTCAGCCTTTCCCTGTCAAAATAATCGTTCAGGCTGATGGTTGCCCGTGTTCCAAAAATTGAATCCTCATCGCCCATAAAGGGCTCAATCAGACTGTCAATTTCCGGTTCTGGTTTGAAGGCATCTTCAATATTTACCCAGTTCACCCTGATTCCTTCCCTGTTAGCTATTTGCTGAAGCTTCTCGCGAAACAACTCAAAATAAACTCCGATATAACCATCGGCAATGACCACCTTTTGGGACAAAATTTTATGTGCAAGCAACTCGAAATCAGTAAATATTTGCTTTTCGTCCAGTTTAAATGAAGGGTAAATATAGTACGATTCCGGTATGTTCCCGTTTTTCTGATAAGGCATTAACAATTGTGTTGTTGATCTTTCTAATTTCATTTCTTTATTTTAAAAATTTCCTCCCTTTATTAATCTTCCCAGCATGGTAAAACACTGATTAACTTAATTCAGAACTTATTCTTGTTTGATGATTTTTAATACTGTTTGTTTTTCACCTTCAGTAATTCTGACATAATAAACTCCGTTTTCTTTTAACCTGAAGGTTGTACATTTGCCCTGTGCCATTTTCCATAACACTTCTTGTCCGGCTGAATTGCTGATAGATATCCGGGTTGGCAGGTTCGGTTTGAAATTTGGAATTTCAACTACAAAGCTGTCTTTAATCGGATTGGGATAGATGCAAATTTCTTCGTTTATACTGCTAATTTCTTTAGAAGCAGTTATTACTGAATAAATTGTTACTGACGAAGTAGCTGTTCGATTTTTACTGTCTTTTACAGTCAACTCAACATTAAAAGTACCTTTTTCATTGAAAAAGTGGGACGGATCTCTAACGGTGACAAGTGGAGAACCGTCGCCAAAATTCCATGAATACGAAATACTACGCTCGCCCACCGAGGCATATCCTTTAAAATCGACCTTAAATGGCGGGATTCCTGAAGTTACCGAAGCAATTATCACAGACTGCGGGTCGAATGAGTAACCATTGTCCAGAACATCAAATGGCACCCTGGCAAATTTTGGCCTGTAGGTATCAGCATTCATGCGGTCGGTCCAGGTATTTTTGCATTCAGTCGGACAAATACCGTTTACATTGTAGCTGATGAGCAATTCATTATTGGCATTAAATTCAGGATGTGCAGTTCCGTTATAAGTGATCATGTACGAACCTTTGTACATGTCGTTTATCACCCAGATGGTTTTCTTGTTCACGAATGGCCCGAAAGGCGTATCGCTCGAATAGGCAAACATTTGTCGGCCCAGACCACATGTGAGGTATCCATTTTCCTGGGTAATAATGTAATACTTGTTGTTTAGCTTAATTGCACTAAAACTTGGAGAAACATATTCGTCGGAAATCTTCTTTGCTTTGGATAAGTCGGTTGTCCAGGCAACTCCATCGTAAAATTCCCATTTCCCCATCACATTATCAAGCGGACAGCGGGCTAGGTATGGTTCCAGAACAACCCAGTTCTTTTTGTGCCCGTAGATGTACAGAAAATTTGAAGCTTCATCGGCAATTACAGCATTGCCGAACTCAAAATATTTAAGAGCGGCATCGTTCACCGGAATTTTTTTGATGCTCTTTATAGCAGTGGCATCTGTTAGGGATGGCCAGTACATTTTTACCGCATAAATTCCAATCGTGGTCAATTTTGTGTTGTGATACCTAAACCAGAAAGTGGTAACAGTATCGCCCCTTACGTATCCATGACCTGGCCAGAACAGGGTTGTGTCGTTATTGACCATTTTGACCGGCGTGCGGTTGATGTCGTTTTTAGTATTGTCGAGAATGGTAATAAACTGGTTACGGTCAACGGCATCCTGCACCATCATCGAGTTGCGTACCTGAAACAGGCAGGGAACGGTATTGGTTGCGGCATTAAGGTTGTCCAGATGTGTATCACCAAATAACCAAAGCACTTTCCCGTTCGGTAGTGGCACCGAAATGGTGGCATCCGAGGATATCCAGCCTTTCGACCTGCGGAAGTATTCCGTAAAAGTAGCATCGGAATAGCTGGTTGTTTGTGCCTGAACCAAGCTGCTTAAAGCAAGCAGGATGACTATTAGTTTCATTTTTATCATCTTCTGATGTTCTCCTTTACCATGGTCGATTGACCATTTTTCAATTCAATGAAATAATACTCCCCCTTGTACAAAACATGGTGCATAGTCCCTTCAAAGTTCACGGCGGGTACTTTCCCAATAGCGGTACCATTTACATCCGGATCGAAACCAAAGAAGCCCTGCAACATCACCTGCGCCATGCCAATTCCGGCCAGTGCGTCGCGGGCGTGCCAGCCACGTTCGGCAATTCTTACCCTTGCTTTCTTATTGTCCTTGTTTTCACCCCAAAGTTCATGCGCCTGCGCCCAGGTTCCTTCGTGTGTAACCGGCTCGATGGCATGGTAAAAATCCAAGGCTTTGGCAGGTTGCCCCATCCGGATAAGCGACATCATTGTACCAACCGGCCAGCCATCGTAAGCGCCAAGCGGGCCGTGGTCGGGTCTGTCTGAGTTTTTTGCTGCTATATCCTGTAACGACTGGGCACGCATCCAATAGTTAGTCATCAGTTCGCGGTACAGGAAATCGATCATTTCAGTTTTTACCGGGTCTGGAAGTTTATCGGCAAGATGTTTCCCCACAAACATGAAATCCATACAGTGTCGCACTTCCACCATTTTATTATTTGGGTAAAGAGAGTTCCAGACCCCGTTTCCGGCATAAAGTTTCATCAGGCGTGGAAACATTTCGTCGGCCAGTTTATTTAATTCGGCAGCACGTTTCAGATTTCCAAGCTTCTCCTGAAATTTGGCCGTTTCGTACATCATCCAGATGTAGGCTGCATTGAACGATGGAACAATGTGTTTGTAGGTCGGCACACATTCGAGCAAGTTCCATTCGTCATCGCCAAAATCGGCCAGTTTGTAAATGTCGTCAGTGCAACCCGGTTTTCCGTAAATCGAAAGTTTTTGCCAGTTCATGGCATAACTGTCAATCGTTTCCAGAACTGTTTTCCCGTTCACGGTTTCTTTCAGGAAATCGTAATCGCCGGTTACGGTAATGTATGACCGAATCAATTGGAACAACGCCCAGTAATTAGCGGAATAGCCATTGCCAACACCTTTTCCGCCAAAGTTGTCTTTCCCGTAAAACTTGTTCGGATCGATTTTTATCCACGACAGCAATTCTTCGCGAATCATTGCCGGATCAGTGACTGCCTGCAAAATCGACCATTCGGTATTGTCCCAGAAAAATACGATGCTTGCCCCCCATTTTGGGCCGCCGGTCAGGAACACCCTTTTATGTTCAGGCAGGTTGGTATGCATCATGTATAACATGGTGAGCGGACTGGTGTAATAAACCTTTGCCGCTTTTTTATCGGATGTTTCGAGAATTGGGAAACATCCTGAAACCAAATCGTTGTTCGGTGTGAATAATTTCTGCCAGCGTGTTTCCCACATTTCTCTGGTTTGATCGAACCATTTGTTGAAATTGCCACTGAAATCGGCTATCTCTTTGCTTACATTTTCTTTGTTATCGCCAAAAGCCATGGAGTATTCAATGGTTTTTGTTTCTCCGGGTTTCAACTCACATTTCCAACTAGCCGATCCGCCGCTGTTGCGGGCAGTCAGATTCTCGGGTTTATTCACCAAGGCAAAAGCTGTAATCGCCTCTGTTTCTGTATCTGAAATAAATAGCACACCATTTTCGACCTGAGCCTTGTATTTTGGGCAATTCAGAATATCCTGGTCGGTAGGCAACTTGATGGGTACCATTTTCCCGGTTGGCTTGCCTTCAATCAGTTCTTCAATCATCACTTTCTGTCCCGAATGTTCTTTCCCAATGAATTTTCTGACAGCATCCACCTCATCATCACGCTTGGTTACTTTGCCATTCATCTTTGGGAACGGGTACCACCATTGCCAGTCGCCGCCGTATTTGCTTATGAAACCAATCAGATCGAGATCGATATTCAGCTGTTTGTTTTCGTTGGTTTTGTTGGTGATTTCGACCCGCCACAAAATGCCATTTTGTTCGGCAACCATTCGGGTTGAAGAAAGAACGCCAAAACCATCAACCTCACTTTTTCGCAAAGCTTGCCAGGGCTGCCAGAGGAAATCATCTACCATCGGAACCTGCCCGTTTATTTTCATCACACCGGTATGATATCCACCCGAATATGGCGCTGAAGCAAACCAACTAATGGAAGTAACATCGCGGTTTACCAGAGCTTGTCCTCTAAAATTACGAAGTGACGGCTCCATAGCAATGGTATCAGCACGCACCCAATCTCCTGCGATTTCTTCAATCGGCGGAACAAATGAAATCGGATCTTTACTAACGGCGGCCTGCTTACAGGACGCTGTCATCAACCCTACTGCCAAAATCAAATATGTTATTCTGTTCTTTATCATCTTTTCTGTTTTAACTGCTATTTCGATTCGCCTAAAATCATCGCCATCGGTACCCGCAGATAAATCGCACGATAGTTCTTTGCATTCTCTAATACACGAGCAGGTTTTAATGAATTCACATTATAGCAAATCAGCAATTCACCATTTTCGATGTACTGTGGATGTGCCATGGTATTGTAGGTGATAATATCCTTGTCGTTGTCTGATTCAGTTGTGCGGTAAATTATTTGCCTGTTTCCCCACGGCCCTGAAGGCTGATCGGATGTGTAGGTGTAGATTTCTCCGGCACCGATGCCCCTTTCCTGCGAAAGCAAAATGTATTTGTCTTGATGTTTGAATACCGAGAACTGTTCAGAAATATTGCTGGTCAGACCTGCCATTGGTGCGGTTGTCATGGGATCTTTCGACCATTCTGTTCCATTGAAAAACTCAATATTTTCGAGGTCAAGTTTGCCTTTTTGAGCAAATTGTGCCCGGCAAACATGGGCTTTGCAAATCTGGTCTTGCTCCTGACGGGCACCATAAATATAGATGTATTGACCACTGTCGAGCACGGCATGTCCCCAGTGCACCTTGTTCAGTAAAGTAAATTTGAAAGTCTCAACTGAAATTTTCCTGAATGAAGGCCACGAATAGGTGAAATAATCAGTGCTCAGGAATTCGAAACCCCACATTCCTTTACCGGGAATCCAAAACCGGGACATGAAAAAATGGAACACGCTGTCGCGCACAAAGCCATGGCCCGGCCAGTAAAATTTTCCCGGGTCATTTTCGGGAATTACAAATGAATCGGGATTATCGTATTTGCCCTGAAACAGCGTTTCCGAGCTAGTTTGTTGTGGATTTACCAGCACAAATACGTTGTTGATCATTTTAGTCGTTGAGTCCCTTCGTCCGTCAACCACTTCACCTAAAAAGCTGTCACCCATCATGAAAACGGAACTGCCGTCGGGCATCGGCACTGACATGGAGCCGTCAGCACCGGTCAAACCATTCGAATCTTTATAAATAAGCCGGGCGAATTTTTCATCGACAGTAACTTTCAGTTCCTTTTTCGCTGGTTTATTCTGACAGGCTACGGAGCCCAAAAGAACAACACAAGCCAAAATATTGGTAATTTTTATCATTTTTCAGTAGCTACGTTTTTTAAAAGAATACTTTTTCGAGATCGAAAACGCGGCCATCGGTGATCCCGGTTCGTTTATCGGTACGGAATGGACGCAACGGCAGACCGGCGTTGTTATAGATATTCAGTGTTCCCGGATTTTTAGACCAGGCGTATCGTACATCAACAGGATTTTTTACCTGTTCGCTGTAAACAATGATTTTATTTCCTTTCAGCGATGCCTTTGCCCAAACAAAATCCTGGTCTTTAGCAGCAATGGCAAAGCCGTTTAAATAGCCGTATTTATTTTTGCAAACCAGCTTGTCGCCAAAAGTTTCAATTTCAACAACGATGGAGTCGCCTTTAATTTCCATACTTTTAAATGCAGGGCTTTCGGCAATACTATTTTTTCCGTAGTTATTTTTCAGGGCATGAAGAGCCAACCTGCGGCCAACTTCCATTTTATCAGCCGGATGGATGTTGTATGTTTCCCCCAAATCGATAGCCAGCGCCATTTCCGTATTTGGCAATTGCAGCGCAGCTTCCTGCGACTCGCGCACTTCCGACCAGTCGTTGTTGCCAGGAACCTGCACTTCAGCATCAAAATTGGCCAGTTGTACAAAGTAGAATGGGAAATCGCCCTGATTAAACTCTTTCCGCCAACAGTTAATCATGGCCGGGAAAAGCTGTTTGTATTCCTGCGCACGTCCTGCATTCGATTCTCCCTGATACCAGATTGCTCCAGTAATGTTTACATCAAGCAATGGATGAATCATAGCATTATAAATGGCTGTTGGATAACTATACGGACTTTTGTTTACAATGCGAGGCACAGGAACAGAACCTGGCTCAATGCTGATTCCTTTTTTGCAAACCCAGCGACCTTGCAGTATTGGTGTTGCCCAGAGCGGGTGGAAATTCATTCCTCCGTGACCACTGATGTTGTAAACACGCACCACCAGCGAGTTTCCTTTTTCTTTCAGGATAGAGCGCTTTGCCCAGTAATGACGCCAGTTCTGATCGCCAAATGTCTCGCCCAGCTTCACCCCGTTGACCCAAACAATGTCATAATCTTTAATCAGGTTAAGATCAATAAAATAGGTCGAATCTTTGAAGTTTTCAGGCAAATCGAAGGTGGTACGAAACCAGACTGCACCATCGTGGTTTTCCAGCCCGATGCCGGCATCTTCCCACCAGCAAGGCAGTTTTATAGGTTGCCATTTACTGTAGTCGGTTGACTGATCAAACCATTTCTCATCAATCCCCGGATCCTTGTAGAAATATTTTGGGCCCCAATCATTTTTCAGGTATTCCTGAAATTCCTTTTCAATCTGCGCATGAGGTTTGGGGTCCTCCTCCAAATAATCGAGCACACTTTTGAACTGCGGAAAGGGTTTCAGCGACTCAATGGTCATCCATGGTTCGACTGAAGTACCGCTCCAATCCGAAGTAATCAGGCCGATCGGGATGCCGGTTTCGGGTTGCAGTTTTTTGGCAAACCAATACGATACCGCCGATAATGTTTTGATGTTTTCGCCGGTTGCTGTTTTCCATTCAACGCCGACAGGCAACTCGTTTACCGGAACTTCTTCAATTTGGTTGGGGATATCCAGAAAACGAATGTTGGTATTTATAGCTTTTTTCATTTCATCATTTCCCCATGGGAATGCACTTACTGCATATTCCATGTTCGACTGGCCGCTGCACAACCACACATCGCCAAACAATACATCGCTGACGGTTACCTTTTCATTCTTTGTGCTGATTTGAATGGAATACGGGCCGCCTTCCTTAAACGCAGGTATGCTAATGTACCAGTTTCCGTCTTTTGCAGCTTTGGCTACCAGTGTTTTTCCATCAATGGACAGCGTTACCTTCTCATTTTTCGGGGCAGTTCCCCAAATTTTGTTTTCCTTGTTTCGCTGCAAAACCAGATGGTCTTTAAAATAGGGCGACACTTTTAACTGCGCGTCAGAAACTTTGGCGATCAACGCCAATAAAATCAACATTATAATTTTTCCTGAATTCTTCATCTTTGGCTATTTTGAAATTCTCCATTCTTTGTTCGGGTTTTTCCCTAAAATCAGTTTTAAAGTACCTCCCTTAGCAAAATCCTTATGGCTGAACCAGAACGTATTCAGTGGTTTCCCGTTCGGGAATGCCTGTTGGATGCATACATTACGTGAAAACGAATCAATCAAAATAAGTAGGGCATAAATTTTCGAATTCATCTTCAATTGATTTTATGCTTACAATTTACTTGTTCGAAGCGATTAACTCTGAAGTAACTACTTTCCGGGTATGATATAATTCTTTAAAGCGGTCCAGCTTCGTAGACGTACAGGAACTTTTCTTCTTTTCCCAAACCGAAGGCTGAAAGGTCAACTGTTTGCTCAATGTCAAACCGCTCAACAGTCAGTGTTTTCACAGCAAACACATCGGTTACGGTGACGTCCGGGCTGAAAATTCCATACGATTTCCGGATGAATTGCAGGTTATCTTCGGTCAGTTCCCAGCTTGTGTAAACGTTGAACCCATCAAAAAGACAACTTCCAGCTCCGGTATCGGTTCCATAATCAATAGTAATTTTCCCGTCAGCAAAAAGAACCATTGAATTATCCTTTTCACATTCGTTAATTGATTCTTTGTTGGGTGTTGTTTTGTTATTTACATGAAAAACTGATTTCAGGTGCCATCTTCTGCGTGGAAGGTTATCACGCGGAGAAAGGGTAACGACCAATGTCAAATCGCTTTCGGTAATTTGTCCCTGTTCGTTTTCTGCTTTGAACGTAAAGCCTACCAACTGGTCAACATCATTCACCGAAGGTTTATATTGGAATGTATAATCGTAAGTTTGTCCGGTAGTACCCGAAAGCAGATTCAACACGCCATTGGTTCCAAAGGTGTTATCTACCATGAGGTTCACAGTCTTGGTAACCTGAACGCTTTTCAAATTATTGGTTGAGTTAATGCTGACCGGAACACTTACAACATTTCCGGATTCAACTTTTAATTTGTATTGACCATGCCCGGAAGAAACAGGTACCGACAATACAATTGCAGGATTGTCAGTCACCGTTGTTTTTTCATCTTCATTGCATTGATTAAAGGTGAATGCGAAAATTAGCAACATCGAATATTTTAGAAATTTGAATATCGATTTCATATAACTTATTTTTATATAGTTTGACTAAACTTCAGTATTAATAACCTGAATTTTGAGGCAGGTTTGGATTCAAATCCCTTTCTCTCAGCGGTATCGGGAACAAATAATAATCAGCGCCAGGGGAAATGCCTTTTGCCTCATTCACTTTTTCAGCCAATTTGTTAGTCCGCACTAGGTCGAACCAGCGTTGGCCTTCACAAGCAAATTCTTTTCTTCTTTCCAGAAGGATGGCATCCAGAAGTTCAGTCTTGGATGCAAGGTTGACGCCAGCCAATTTTGCCCGGGTCCTTACCAAATTGATGTAGGTATTTGCTATGGCGTTGTTGCCCAATTGTGCGTTGGCTTCGGCATACATTAAAAGGACATCAGCATAACGAAGTACAGGGAAATCGTTTTTGGAACCTCCGGCAGTTGGATCAGCAGGAGCATCCCAGTATTTTTTGAAGTAGATTTTGTCCAATTTTACCACACTGCCATCAGGCTTTGAAAACTGGGTCATGAAAGTCGCGTCTTTCCGGCTGTCTTCCGAAGCATACGAGTTGTATAAATGGGCAGCCGCAACCTGCCAGCCCTGGGTATTTGAAACACCCGGAATTTCTTTAGATAGCTCGGCAGGCAACAAGCGGACATTAAACTGGCCAACTTCCCAAAAAGAGATTGCACCGTCGCCATCGCCAAAACCAACCGAAAAAACAGCTTCTTTTCCGTTACGGCTGGATAGCTTAAATGCATCGGCAAAATTATCCCATAACTGATATTGATTGGAGTTAATTACCTCCAAAGCCTTGCCTGCGCATTTCTGATATTCGCCACGGGTAAGGTAAACCTTTGCAAGCAAAGCCTTTGCAGCTCCCGAGGTTGCCCTTCCAAGGCCACTGCCTGCAGGGTAATTTTGTGGAAGGCCTTCTGCATCGGTTAAATCTTTGATAATTTGCGCATAAACATCATCGGCTGTTGCCACTTCAGGAGTAAGAGGAACCGTTCCTGATAGTAACAACGGAACTTGATTGAACATACGTACCATGTTGAAATACAACAATCCACGGATAAATTTAGCTTCGTTTACCAGTCTGTTTCTCAAGGTTTTGTCCATATTGATAGCCGGAATCCGTTCGATGGCAATATTGGCCGCATAAATTGTTTTGTAATGCATTCTCCACATTTCGAGCACAGCGCCATTCTCCGAATTGAATGTGAAAGTCGCCAACTGGTCGAGATCCGGGGTACCCAATTGGTTATTGTTCATTTCGTCAGAAGCCAATCCCTGGCTTACCCAAAATGTACTGTGATAAATCCCGGCAGTATTTCCATAGGTAAAATCATATGCTCCAAGCCATGCGTAAATTGAATTCACAGCAGAAACAGCATCAGATTCAGTAGAATAATAGTTGTTCAGCGCTACCCTATCCTTGGGATTCTCAACCAGAAAATCTTTGCATGAAAATAAGGTTGCCCCTATGAACAATACCCCTATGAGCTTTTTGATATATTGTTTTGACTTTTTCATAGTTCTTATTTTTTTGAAAATTAGAATCCAACCTGAATACCGAAGGTGTATGTTTTTGTTTGAGGATAATTGCCGTTGTCGACTCCAACAATATTGGTGGAAAAACCATACGCATTTCCTTCCGGATCGTATCCGCTATAGTTGGTTATAGTCAACAGGTTTGTTGCACTTGCGTAAACCATCAGATTTTTTAATCCGATTCGGCTGATCAGGGAATTGGGGAGAGTATAGCTCAGGTTGACGTTTTTCAATCGCAGGTATGAAGCGTTTTCAACAAATCTCGACGAAAATACATTGTCGAGGCTACCGGTGGCCAATGCCCTTGGGTATTTGTTGCCTGGATTATTGGGAGTCCAGCGATTTAAACCTGCTTCGGCAAGTACGTTTTGCTGCCCGTTAAAGTTCTCAAGGTTTGCCAGGTTCAGATTAACCATTTTATTTCCCTCTGAACCCTGAAAGAAAAATGTCAGTGCAAAATTCTTGTACAATAATTCATTGTTGATTCCGTAAATGAATGCAGGTTCGGCAGAACCAATAAGGGTTCTGTCATTTTCGTCAATCACGTTGTCATTATTCAGGTTCCGGTATTTCCGGTCGCCTGCCTTGGCACGTGAAAGAGGATTGGCTCCGGTTGGTTCCTGTCCTTTTAATACCGGACTGTTTGCAGCTTCGGCATCTGTCTGGAATATACCATCAAAAACATAGCCGTAGAAACTTCCGATAGGTTGACCTTCCCGCAGAATATTACCAGCACCCAATTGTATATCCTCCTTATTGGCAAGGTTGGTAATTTTATTCCGATTGACTGAGATATTGAAAGAAGAAGTCCATGAGAATTTTCGCTTAAAGTTGACGGTGCGGACATCAACATCAATCCCCTTATTTTCGACATTCCCAACATTTAACAATGTACTTGAAAAGCCAGAGGTATAAGGGATAGGTGTTGATAGTAAAAGATCAGATGTCTTTTTCAGGTAAACATCGGCCGTAATTGAAATACGGTTATCAAATACGCCAAAATCTACACCTAAGTCCGCCTGTTTTGTTGTTTCCCATTTCAGATCTTTGTTAGGGTAAGAAAGAGGTTCAGAACCAGTAAAAATTTCAGATCCAGATGAACTGTTGAACACACCCTGTCCTAACGGACCAACCAAAGCCAACGATTGATATGGGCTAATCGATTGATTACCAATTAAACCATAGCTTGCCCTGACTTTCAGGTTTGAGATAGATTCAATATTTTTAATGAAATCTTCTTCAGAAGCTCTCCATGCGAATGCTCCTGAAGGGAAAAATCCATATTTGTTGCCTACAGCAAACTTCGACGAACCATCAAGACGACCAGAAAAAGTAATTAAGTATTTATCATTAATAGTGTAATTGGACCTGCCCAGATAAGAGAGCATACTCCACTGAGACTCCCCGTTGCTCGGCTTTTGTGGGTTTTGAGCAGCAGCCAGGTTGTGATATCCTGTACGATTATCAGGGAAATCAAGTCCAAATCCCAACAACGACTCATTTCTGAATTTTTGCGCTGTAAAACCCAGCAAAAAATCAAGATGATTTTTGTTATTGAAATCATATTTGTAGGTAAGGATATTCTCATTCAACCAAGTCATTGCCATCAAATCGGCTACTGAAGCTTCGCCATGACTATTGGCTGTACGTTTGAGAAAATTCGGACCAAATGAATTGGACTTCGATGTCAGACCATCAATCCCAATACTGGTTTTAAATTCCAAGCCATCTGCGAGTTTGAAGTTCAGATAGGAATTGCCCAAGAGCCTGTAAGTAGAAGTAACTGATAAATATTCAAGAGCCTCTGCAACAGGGTTCCCAATTCCGTCTTTACGATCGTGCTGATAAGTATAACCACCTGGCTGAGTATCATCATAGACAGGAAGTATTGGATTCATCTGCAACGCATTGGCAACTACCCCCGCTGCAATTGCCCCAGGACCTGTTTCAACCCTGTTTGCCCGGAGTCCTGAAAATGAAAGATTCGTACCAAGTGTTATATGCTTGTTTATTTCCTGATCGACGTTAACCCGAAATGAAAAACGATTGAAATCGGATCCAACAATAATACCTTTCTGCTTAAAATAAGCTCCGGAGATTGCATATTTAGTCGTGGCAGTTCCCCCTGAAAAAGAAAGCTGATAATTGGAAGTTGGCGCTATACGTAAAAGTGCATCCTGCCAGTCAGTTCCTTTTCCTAGATTGTTAGGGTTCACATAAACAGGTATTTGTCCCGCAGCGATCGCTGCATCATTGACCAGATCAGCATATTCAGTAGCGTTTAACAAATCTAGTTTATGCGAAACCTGTTGAACACCATAATAAACTTCTACATCAATCTTGCCTGCACCTTCTTTACCTCGTTTGGTAGTAATAAGGATGACTCCGTTCGCTCCCCTCGAACCGTATATAGCAGATGCCGAAGCATCCTTCAATACTTCAATTGATTCAATGTCGTTAGGGTTAATTGATGCTAGTGGTCCAATCCGGGGGCCACGACCTCCAACAGAAACTTCGCCACCATCGCTATTGACCAACATTCCATCGATAACATACAATGGTTCGCTGCTTGCATTGACTGAGCTTGTTCCCCTGATGCGGATATTGGTTTCTCCACCAGGAACACCGTTAGACTGAGTGACCTGAACCCCAGCTGCTCTTCCCTGAAGTGCCTGATCGAATGTTGTTCCATGGACCGACTTAATTTCATCAGATTTGACAGATACGACCGAACCTGTCAAATCTGACTTCTTCGTATGGCCATAACCAATAACAACAACTTCAGAGATGGATTCAACTGAGGGATTTAATGTTACATTGACTGTACCTTGATCTGCAATTGTTATCTCTTGTTTCTCAAAACCTAAAAATGAGAATACTAGAATAGAGCCTTTCCCTGGCACACTGATCGAATATTTGCCATCAGCATCCGTAATTGTTCCTACTACTGTACCTTTTAGTACAACGTTTACCCCCGGTACGGTCTCCCCATCTTTGGATATGACCTTTCCGGTGATGGTTTTACCATCAGAAACGCCGGAAACAGAATGCAGGGCACTGCCCAAAACTGATGCCGAAGTTCCCCAAAAGAATAAAAAAGGAAGCAACACAAAAAGTGCTTTCAGATTTTTGTTTTTTTTCATATAAGCCGTTTAATTAATGATAAATCATATATGTCCATACATTTAATATATGTGCAAACATATTTGTTTTTCTTCGAAATACGAAACAAGGGAAGATGTTAAAAAACATCATTCAAATTATCGTATTTATTTAGCTTAATAATATTCATTACATTGAGGCTCATCTCATACCTGTTTATCATGGACTGTATCCCGAACCAGTAAACAATCAATCGCTCTCCAATATCCTCCAGCATCGAAGGATAATACAAGTTTCCAATCCTCACAATCCATCCTCGTTGGTTACAAGACATGTCAATCTTTCTCTATAAATACATAAGAATGGAAATATGTACCTCATCATCCGAAATAAAATTTATTGATATTATTAATGATAGCACATTTTTATCAAAACATTGAGAAAAAAAAGGTTCTTGAAATTGCAAGCAATGAGAGTAAATTACTTCTCAGTTCTACGCTATTTTATTGTTAAAATTTATTGAGGAAACTCATCTGGATTTTAGTTCTCAATTAAATAGCCAATTAGGTTCTTACGCAATTTATTAACAAATAGTCCAAGAATGCTAATAAAATATTCAGATTAAAAAGTTTTGTAATTCAATGTAATCTCTTACATAATGCATGATGAAAAAATATGTTTATATTTGTAAACACACAGTCTAAAAGTATATACATGCAAACAATGTTCAAACATATTCATTTTTTAGTATCTTTGAAAAATAACACAATAACAACTGAACATAGCCTCTAATTCTTTCTTTAATGAAATTACAAATTGATCACAATAGTCCCACTCCTTTACATTCGCAAGTAGAAAAGTTACTGCGCGAATTAATTGCAAAAGATGAATATCAGAACGGGAAATTGCTTCCAAGCGAAGTTGACCTTTCCGTTCAGTTGCATATTTCAAGGAACACTCTACGATTTTCAATCAATAAACTTGTCAGCGAAGGTCTACTTGTGCGCAAAAAAGGTTATGGAACAAAGGTTGCTACAAAAGGTATTTCGGGAAGGGCAAAAAATTGGTTGAGCTTTTCACAGGAAATGAAAGCGATGGGCATTACTATCCATAATTTTGAGCTGCATTTAAGTTGGAAAACTCCTGAAAAAGAAGTTCTTTCATTTTTCGGCTTGAAACCAGACTCTAAGTTGTTGACACTTGAGCGACTCCGGGGCAAGGAAAACCTTCCTTTCGTATATTTCATTTCCTACTTTAATCCTGAAATAGGACTTACAGGGAATGAAGACTTTAGCCTTCCATTGTACGATATTCTTGAAGAAAAATACCAGGTAAAGGTATCATTGTCATACGAGGAAGTTAGTGCAATCAAGTCGACTCCTTTTTTATGCCAAAAATTGAATATTGGACATGAAGATCCGGTTCTTTTCCGTAAAAGGTTTGTGTACGACGAAAACACAAGGCCAATTGAGTATAATCTTGGGTATTATCGTGGCGATAGTTTTGTTTACACAACCGAAAGCGAAAGAAAATAATCAACGAATCATAAAGGTAAACTTTCATCGTCATCCCATCTTTAGGGACTTCAATTTCCATCGCTTTATCTTTCTATCCAATTTTTATTGTTCCTCCAACATGGCTAGGATCACTGACATATATTTTATTGCTGTAAATTAAGTATTTGTTTAGCCGAACTACCCGAGGCCAATACATATCCGGTTTTAAGAGACGACTAATAACCTGAGTTCGATATAAAATTGGATAGATAACAATTGAAAGAACAACAAGTTAATAAGGTTAAATGGACTTGTACATAAAATTTCTACTAAGGTTTGGTAAAAAAATAAGGTTTTAAAACCTTATCAGTCACTTTTTAACCTTAGTAGAAAGCCACGAGCCAACAGTGCAAACCTTATTACCTTATTTATAAGATGTTAGTTTATTGTTTACGTCGAACTCGGGTTAATAAAAAAATCAGCCCAAATCTCAATCGTAAGAAAGAGATCCGGACTGTTGATTTAGTTGGTATGTATTACATTTATCTTAAATGAAAAGGTTTATTCTCTTTAAAGTCATCGTAAAGCGATTGAAGTGGAGTGACATCTTCAGCTACTTGATTGGCAATTGTAATGGCAAATATTTTAATATCCTCGTTTTGCGGAAGCGTTATACTTTTAGCTCCTTTTGGAATATTGATTTCATATTTGTAAAGGTAACTATACTGATAAGCTTCGTTGGCTTTCAGAGAATGACAATGAGAGGCATACCATGCAATGTTGTCGGGTTTGACAAAAGCATTGGTGATTTCGGTCACTTTTGTTTCTTTATTGGTTAACACCCGCCCATAATGTTGCCCAATGAAACCAGTCCAATCCTGAACGGCAAATTTGACCGTTTGATTTCCAATTCTCAATTTGCCCTGTGCGTGTTTAGCGGCGGCGGCCAATAAATAAAGCTTATTGAATTCGCCGGAAGGAAGCGTGATTTTCTGACCTTTTGCTGTCACTATATTCTTTGCGCCATCAGCAGTATTCCCCATTTTAAAGGTTATATCTTCACTGGTAATTTCAAAAGGAATTAGTTCCGCTGGCAGTGTTAACCCATTTGTCATGTTCCCGTCAGCGCGATTATTATCGAAGCTGATCGCATCATCGTTGTAAGGGATAGCCACACTTTTCTGATCGGGTATAGCGAAACTTTGTATCGGTTTCTCAAGTTTCACGGCGAAACTGCGGATCAGAAATTTGGTCATCCCAAAGTTGAGGTTTCCATTGCTGAAATTTACTTCACCAATTCTCTGTTCTTGACCGTTTACTTCGTAAGCATCCATAATTTTTCCAGGAAAACTAACCGATACTCCCTCGACTGTTTCTCCGTATAGCTCGTTAACCCGAACTATGTAATAATCGCTCTCTTCGCCTTTCTTGAAGGCCATCACATCTACCTTGTTGGTATTTAATTTAATCAATGAGAATTCTTTCCCTAACATTCCATCGTGTTTGGTTGTTTCGAAGCCAACGAGTGGCGCATTGAGGAAAGACCCTTGCCACGGAGTTCCAGCGTAAGACCAGTTTCCAACATGTGGGTAGATGGCATATTTAAAATCGTGGATTCCCCAATCCTGAGAACTCTGATGGCCAAACGAATTTGCTTTTGGAGTGTACATAAGGGTGAGACGCAGTGTGTTGTTATCTGGTTTGTCAGATCCATATTTGCAATCTTCGAGAATAGAAATTCCAAAATTATTTGAGTGATCAGTTAGGTCAATCCACTCACGTCCGGGTACTTCGAACTTAATTTCGTTATTGGTAGAGCGCTGAATAGCTGCGGTATTCATGCCATAAGTTGCCATTTCGTTGCTAACCGTAGTTGGGAAGGCTGCTTTCAAACTCACCTCTTTCGATTGCCAGTCAATTTTATTACTGACCTCAATTCTTTTACCAGCATTGCCAGCCGCAAGACTGATGATTTGGGTTATTTCCGAGTTTTGTCCTTTTTTTGTCACTTCAAGGGCAACCCGTACAGGTCCCTGTTCAATAATTTTAACACTTACTTCTTTATTCAGGAAATCTATCTGTGGATTTTTGCGGTCGTTCCAATCCATGTTCCATGCCGGGTATTCTTTAGGATTCTCCTTGAGAAATTCGAGTGAAGCTGGTCGGGAAAGAACCTCTTTTCGAGCTGTTTTATCAAAGATGCTTGAAATATCACCATCGGCATTAATTGTTACTTTGAAATAGTCGTTTTCGAGGGTCTGATTGGAAACTTCCAAAGGTGATTTGGAAGCAGACCTCGTTGTTTCACGAATATCAAAAACCGCAAGCCCGGCATACGGAAGTTTGGCCAGAAAAATAAGGGTTATTTTATTTCCTTTAGATGCAATAATTTGAGAGGGAATTACGACTCCATTTTTATCGATTACTTCCAAATTAACAGGAGGCATGCTGAAATCAAGATCTGAAGTTACAACATCTTCACGGGCAATGGCAACCGGATTGTAAACTACAACAGCTTTACCTTTAACCTGTGTATTTAGTCCCTGTGCGATGGCACTTACCGAATTTTTTAATACTTCCGAAAAACCGTTCATCGCAATGAATTCATCATTCCAGGCATACGTGTAGGCCTTTGGCGTAGATGTACCCGGAAGAATATCGTGAAACTGACTTCCTAAGACGAGATTCCAGGAATTGTTCAGTTTTGTCACCGGATAGGTTGCGGCACCAAGCCAATCAGCAACCGACGCTAATTCCTCAGCTGATTTTGCAAGTTGTTCGTTCTTCCGATTGGCGCGTTTCATGAACGATTGAGAAGTCATCGATCCTGCACTGTGTTCTGTAAGTAGCAGGTCCCCTTTGTAAGTTGGGAGTTTATCACGCACTTCTGGTGTAATATCTTTAAACATCTGATCAGAAGAAGTCAAAACCACTTTGAAATTGCTATCTACGTGTTTCAAGCTGTTCACTGCGTTATTCACATCTTTTTCTCTGGGTGCTCCGCCAATATCTCCGGTGCCATAATAACGATAATCAAATGAAATATCGTATTCCCGGATATCGCTGTTTATCCGGTCAGTCCATGTCTTATCTTTATCAAGACGTTCAACCACTTTGCCTGTATAGTCGGTAGCATTTAAGGCTGAGAGCAAACCTTTGCCATCTGGTCCCTCCCAAACCCCTACATTAAATGGAACTCCATTTGCTGAATGCCAGGTAAGCTTTTGCGTAGAAAACCCAAGTAATCCGGCATGACTCCATATTGAAGGTAAGGTTGCCACGAAACCGAAACAATCCGGCAACATATAATCATAACTTTGCTTATTAAACTCCCTTTTAAAGAAAAGATTCCCGTAGAGAACCTGGCGTAGAACCGATTCGGATGAAGAGATATTTACTTCACCTTCATCGACCGAAGAACCGGAAACAAACCACCGACCTCGATTAATATAATCGCACACTCTTTTGTAATCTTCAGGATAGTACTCTTTCATCATGTTATAGCGACGCGATCCCGTAAAATTGAATACATAATCAGGGTACTTTTCCAAGAGCTTAAAGTTGTCCTCCATGGTGTTTTTGATGTATTCATTAATCGTCTTTGGGTATTCCCAGTTCCATTCGGTATCAAGATGCGCATAGCCAATGGTGTACAATACCTTGTCTTTCGAGATATCGTATTTTTCCCTGTCGTTTAAAGGTTGAGCCGACATTAATGCGGGTAAAAAGAGTCCAGATAGCAGGATAAGATAAAATCGTTTTTTCATTATGTGTTTTTTCATTATTATTAAAATTTGATTTTTCGGAATGTTAAAAATTTATTATAAACTTTAAAACCACCTCCTTTGGTAGTGGTCATGGATAAATAGGCTTTGCCTGAAAATTTTTAAGGTTCATATCAAAAGTCGTTTTTTTTAAATTAAGTCATATCAAATATCAAAAAACTGGAATGCCAATCATTGCAGCAAAGTTCGAGTTCAGCCCCTTAAAGGGGCAATTTTAAGTCCACCTTCTTGGAGGGTGGATTCTTTAATTAGGACAGTTATCAGCTTACTATATTTTTATTCGTTTTTTCTGAGTGGTTTTATTGAAAGGGATATGTTTCGGATACATTCCAAACTGATCATTCACAGGTAAAATGCTCAATAGTTTATTTGCTTTAAATCATTGAATGGTATTTTGCATTTCCAACTCCCAAGTATTTTCAAGAGTATTTTTTAACGATTTCATTCATCACACAAAACTGTTCTTCTATACTTTGTAATAATTTGTACTGAGCTTTTGTTCTTATCAAATTATGATTGTCATATTTCACCCTGTAATAATTGTCTCCATCAATGTAATCCATGAGAAACCGAAGTACCTGTTCGTAAGTGATGTATTTGGCCGAAAAAGCAAGATAATCTTTCTCTGTTTGAGTAAGGAATTTACTAGCCTCTTCCAGATACCCCTTAGTGAAAGCTTCGAATATTTCAATATTCATGGATACCCTGTTAAGATCCGGATCATCTTCTAAACCTGTATTGGTATAAGAGCGGATGGCATCACCAAAATCATTCAGGGCGGTACTGTTTAGAACAGTATCCAAATCAATAACACATAAAACATCTCCGGATTTATCAAAAAGGATGTTATTAATTTTGGTATCATTATGCGTGACCCTAATTGGAATCATCTGTTTTTCAACTAACTCCCAGAAGGCTGTCATTTCCTCCTTTCTATTTTCTATCCACGAAATTTCTTCTTGCACCAATGCCTTCCTGCCTACAGGATCTTTGCTTAAAACTGCATCCCATTGGTTAAACCGATATCTGATGTTATGAAATCCGGGCAAGATATCAATTAGTGGTTCATCCAAATCTGATACCATTGACTGGAACTTTCCAATTCCTTTTCCTCCAGAATATGCAAGCTCTGGAGTATCAGCAACTTCGTAAGAAATATTGTCTTTAATATACAAGTACAAAGTCCAGTATTCGCCCAAATTGTCCTGATAGAACAATTCACCTGTAACTGTAGGTACAATTGTCATCGCTTCTCTCTGTGGGTCTCCGTTTTGTTCGATTATTTTCTTCTTTAAATGACTGGTTACTTTATAGATATTTGACATCATTCCAGGCACATTTTTGAAGATGTTTTTATTCTTGCACTGTAAAATATAATCTGGATCGATCTTCTCTTTGGTCGAAACCATAAAGGTTTGGTTGATATGACCGTCACCAAATTGTGTAATATTTTCAATTATTCCTTCTGTTTGAAAATTCGAAACAATTGTGTTTAACTGATTTTTCATTTAATTATTTTTGAAGTAGTTTATATTCGTTTTTAGTTCTGATTTTATTCCCATTTATTCCGTAATACAGAATAAATGCGTAAGACGGTATGAAAATCCAATAAGCACTTTGATAATTATTAACTGTCGAAACTTCTCTACTCTTAAAGAAATCAATCAGAAATCCAAAAATCAAGGGTAAAACAGCTCCTCCAACGATTCCCATAACCAGCAATGAAGCACCAGTTTTCGTAAATTTTCCCAGATCAGCTATGGCAAGCGGCCAGATGGAACCCCACATAATCGAATTTGCAAAACCTATTGCAACTAAACCATAGATTCCAATTTCACCGGGCAGAAAAATGACGATTAAAGAGGCAATTAAACCGATAACAGCAAATAATTTCAAAGCATTGGTTTGTGAGATGATTTTAGGAATCATTACAACGCCCAAAATATAACCAACAAACATACCAATAGGAACATATTTAGCATATCCTTCCGGATTAGCCATTCCATCGCCAAAAATCGCTTTGGCAAAACCAATAATCGAAACCATTGGCAAAGTTTCGACACCAACATATAAGAACAAGGCCAATACTCCTAACAATAAATGAGGTATCTGAAAGATACTTGTTTTTCCATTTGCGTAGGTACTTGCTGAACTTGAATCACATTCTTCTTCACCAGCAGCTTTCACTTCCGGAAGTGGGGCAAAATACATGGCTACTCCTAAAGCAACCAGGATACCTGTTACTATATAAAAAGGGAAGGATACATTGCTGAGTTGAACATTCTTAAGATCAAGAAATAATCCAAGAAATACAGGTCCCATCCACCATGCCAGTTTATTCATGATACCCATGAAACACATGCGAGATGCAGCACTTTCATGCGGACCAATAATGGTTACATAAGGATTAACTGAAGCCTGTAACAAAGTATTCCCGATACCACCAATAAATAAGGCAAGCAAAAAAATGGGAAAGCTGGCCATATTGGCTGAAGGTACAAAAAGGATCATTCCCAGTGCCATAATAAAAAAAGCAATAAGCATACTCATTTTATAGCCAACCTTTTTTATGATCCAACCAGCCGGAACTCCAAAAACAACGAAGGCAGAAAAAATAGCTGCTGTCACTAAATATGATTCAGTAACCGAAAGATTTAACGCATCTTTCAGAAAAGGTGTAAGAAATCCACTAATTCCCACTCCAAACCCGATAACAAAAAATAAAATCCCAACTATAAGTAATGGAATGAAGAGCGTATTCCCATTCCGCGAAGATTGTTGGTTAGTCATACTATTTTAGTTTATTTAAAATTTATAAATAAGAATCCATATAATACCAGAATATTATCTGGTTGAACTAAATTTATCGACTTGTTCTTATGATCAAGCTCCAATAAGACATGAATTATTTTAAATGCATTTTCAGTAAAAAAAACAAACCTGGAATCTATCATTCCATACTAGTCTTCAACCTGAAAAATTGCGGTAGCATCAATTTTTTTTCAATTCTAATTCCCAACGCCAGGCATCCTGTAGGCTATCTTCAAGTGTATATTCAGCTCTCCAATTCATGATTTCATTGGCCTTATTTACATCACCAAAGATTTTCTCAATATCTCCTTCGCGTCTTGTTCCTATTTCGTAATTCACTTTTACATTGTTAACTCTTTCGAAAGTTTCTATCAACTCAAGCACTGTATTCCCTCTACCTGTACCGATATTGAAAACATCGTAAAAATTGTCGTTTTTTTGCTTTCGCAGTAAATTCAATGCTGAGACGTGGGCTTTTGCCAAGTCAACCACATGGATGAAATCGCGCATACAGGTTCCATCAAACGTGTTGTAATCATTGCCGAAGAGTGTGAGCTTTTTTCTGATTCCTGCTGCCGTTTGGCTGATAAATGGCACCAGATTGTTGGGCACTCCTCTGGGTAATTCTCCGATTAAGGCAGAATCGTGTGCACCTATTGGATTAAAATACCTCAGAGAGATCGCCTTGATGGGTACTTTTGAAGCAACTGTATCGCGAATGATGTCTTCGCAAATAGCTTTTGTATTTCCATAAGGAGATGTTGCCGGTTTTCGCGGAGTAGCCTCATTAACAGGTATTTTATCAGGTTGGCCGTAAACAGTACACGACGATGAAAATACCAGATTTGTGACCTTATTTCTCAACATCGTTTCCAGCAAATTAATGGTAGAAACAACATTGTTTGAGTAATATTTCAATGGCTTTTCAACAGATTCACCCACTGACTTAAAAGCAGCAAAGTGGATGACTCCTTCAATTCGCTCTTTTTGGATAATTTCTTCCAATGCACTGACATCGTTGCAATCACGATGATAAAATGTCACAGGAAAACCCAATGTCTTTCGAATACCTTGCAGAACCGATTGATCTGAATTACTGAAATTATCAACAATAACTACGTCAAACCCTGCGTTCGTTAATTCAACAACGGTATGAGAACCAATAAATCCAGCACCACCAGTAACCAGAATTTTCATGAGAAAATAATAATGTTAATAAAATGATTAATTCCGCAGCCTTATGGATTTAAACCAACAAGCTTTCAACCTGAAATGCAATTTCTTTTGCTTTCACATACGAGCAGGCTTCTGCATAAATGCGCATGATGGGCTCGGTATTTGATTTTCGCAGATGCACCCAACTGCTATCATCTATTTCGACCCGAATTCCGTCAATAGTGATAACATTGTGGTTCAGATACTTCCGTCTTACTTTCTCCTGAATTGTTTCCATTGATAAGTCAGACGAAAGAGCGACTTTATGCTTAAACATAAAATATTGAGGATAACTGGCTTTTAGTTGAAATAAAGTTCGATTGCCGTTTGCCATGTGACTTAGTAAAAGAGCAATCCCGACAAGTGCATCCCTTCCATAGTGCAGTTCAGGATAAATAACACCTCCGTTGCCTTCTCCTCCAATTACAGCATTTACTTCTTTCATCTTTTCTATCACATTCACTTCTCCGACAGCAGAAGCAAAGTACTGATTACCTTTTGCTTCAGTAATATCACGAAGTGCTTTTGTGGATGACAAATTGGAAACTGTATTTCCTTTGCTATGGGAAAGTACATAGTCAGCAACTGCAACTAAAGTATATTCTTCGTTAAGGGGCTCTCCGTTTTCGCACATCAATACCAACCTGTCTACATCAGGATCAACAGCAATGCCCAAATCATAATCTCCGGTCAACATCATTTCCCTCAATTCGGTCAGGTTTTCAGTAAGTGGTTCCGGATTGTGGGCAAATTTTCCGTCGGGCTCACAGTTCAACAGATGAACAGTCTCAATACCCAGACTCTTCAGCAATAAAGGAACCGCTATTCCACCGGTTGAATTGACCCCATCTACAACTACTCTGTAGTTTTTGCTTTTTATAGCTCTCACATCAACCAACTGTAAAGCCGCAATGGCTTTAATGTGATAATTAAAGTATTCATTATCAACAGTGTAAGTGCCTAAATCATCCACTTCCGTATATTGGTAATTTCCTGAATCAGCCATCTTCAGGATAATTTGAATCTCTTCAGCCGAAACAAATTCGCCCTGATGGTTAAGTAGCTTTAAAGCATTCCAGTCTTTGGGATTGTGACTCGCCGTTAAAATGATGCCCCCTAAAGCATTTTCCGCCGGAACAGCAATTTCGACAGTTGGAGTCGTTGACAATCCAAGATCAACAACATCCAATCCCATCGACTGAAGGGTTCCACTCACAATTTTCGAAACTATTTCGCCTGAAATCCTTGCGTCCCTGCCGATCACTACTTTACGCCGTGTGTGATCCGTTTTTTTTAGCCAACAGGCAAAAGCAGCAACAAATTTCACGATGTCGTTGGGAGTAAATGCATTACCTTTCATTCCGCCAATTGTCCCTCTAATACCTGATATTGATTTTATTAAGGTCATTTTGAAGATTTAAAATAACTAAACTAAAAATTGTAATGTATTTGTAAATATTCTTGTACAACAGCCAAATCTTGTTTGCTGGTTAAATCCGGTACATTTTCCGACAAGGGTATTGTCAAAAAAGAATCAGGGAAATCGGCAACCAGCAAACTGATTGTTGTGGGCAATTCTTTCTCATTCCGAATAGGATGGAAAGGTGTTTGTTCCAAATATGGAATCAGTTGTTCCGCAACGATAACAAACGCGTTCATGCTCACCCCGATTCGCCCAGACTGTTGCATTAGTTGGTTAATAATTTTCTCGTCAGGCTTTTCTATAATTTCCTGTAGGTAACCTTTTTCGTCAGAGCGAATTACCGCGAATGCTTTTATTCGTTCCTCCGGAAATTCTAAAGTGTTACGGTCGTAACTAATCAGAGCATTATCCGAAGGTGCATTCCAAAGCAACTCCAATGCTTTGCTAGAATATAGGTTATCACTGTTCAGTATTATCAATTTACCCGACAGCCAACTTTTATGTTGCTGAAGCGCCTGCAAAACAGCATCGGCGGTACCCGCAGGTTTCACCCTGTCGGGTGAAATATGCTGACGCGAAAACCTAATATTTAACCCCCAGGTAGCATCTTTCCTCATTTGTTCTTCATAATATTCCTGGGTAAAAGCATCGTCCGGGTGCAGAAGCAGCAATATTTCCTCAACTCCGGCCAGATGGGAGTTAAATAACTGATAATCCATCAGCGATTTACCAGCCTTTCCAACACTAATCATCCCTTTCGTCAATGTATCGGCCTGTTCCATCAATTGTTGGTCGATATGCAGGTTTTCAGCTTCTTTTTTCATGCGGGAAGCAACGCCTCCTGCCAAAATCAAAATTCTCTTCTTCATTCTTTAATATTTTATTAGAATCAATCTTTCTTGTTGTCATTTCAAAAAATGCTTCGCAAAATCTACGCCCAGTTGTTCCATGTGTTTGCTATGTGCCTTAAGCCGAATTAGGAAATCATTATAATTCTTGTTTTCTACCGATGTCCAACCAACTTCAGCAATGGCGCATGCCCTGGGATAGGTCATGTATTCGGCTTTGTTCTGGTTATTGATATATTCGGTCCACAAATTACCTTGTACTCCCATGATATAACCCTTTTCTTCAGAGGTTAACACCGTTGGCACAGGATTATAGCCATATACCGTATCCAACGTGAGAAACCCTTTGATAGCCAGAGGTTCTTTGGATGTATCCAGAGCTTGGTAAAAGTCTAAATAACAATATTTATCGGGTGACATTATCACTTTGTGCTTTTGTTTGGCGGCGGTAATACCTCCTTCTTCGCCGCGCCACGACATTACCGTAGCATTTTGAGACAGACCTCCCTCTAGAATCTCATCCCAGCCAATGATAATTCGTCCTTTGGAGCTTACAAAAGAGTCAATACGTTGAATAAAGTAACTTTGAAGGCCTTCCTCGTTTTTCAGGGCATGTTTTTTTATTAAATCCTGACAAAATGCGGATTTTCTCCAGCGGGCTTTAACACACTCGTCCCCACCGATATGGATGTATTTACCAGGGAATATGTCCATCACTTCAGTAAGAACATCTTCAAGGAAACGAAATGTTTCCTCTTTGGGACTATATACATCCTTGTGTACGCCCCAGTCGCAGGAAACCTCATAAGAAGTATCCGTGACGCAGCCCAGTTTAGGATATGCGGCCAGCGCTGCCTGCGAATGGCCTGGCATTTCAATCTCGGGGATAATTGTAATGTGCCGTGCAGCGGCGTATTTTACCAATTCTTTTAATTCAGCCTGGGTATAGAACCCGCCGTGAGGTACACCATCATATTTTCGGGGGATGTCTTTTTTATGCCCAACAATCGACTGTTTGCGCCATGCGCCTATTTCCGTAAGTTTTGGATATTTCTTTATTTCTATTCTCCAACCCTGATCTTCTGTAAGGTGCAAGTGAAATATGTTGAACTTGTACATGGCCATCAGATCTACATAGCGTTTTACAAAATCCAGGGAAAAGAAATACCTACCTACATCTAACATTATTCCACGATATTCGAACCTGGGAGCATCTTCAATCTCAACAGCTGGGATGGCCCATTTAATTCCTTCTACTTTTGTTTTTTGTTCAATTTGTGCAGGAAGCAATTGTCTCAAGGTCTGTATGGCATAGAAAGCGCCAACCGAAGTCTGGGCTTTCACCTCAATTTTATCGGAGCTTACTTTTAAACTGTACCCTTCGGTATTTGCAACCTTAGGATCTATCGTAAAAATAATCACATTCTTTTTAAATAATGTGTTTTCGATTTTTAACATGTACCCGGTTGCGGGTTCAACAAGTTTTGCCAAATACATGGCTTCGGTTATTAAAGCTTTAGTCCCTTTGGTAATGTGAATGATTGTGTTGGCATTAATCACAAATTCACCTTTCCGGGGAACCATTTTGTTCGGTTTGGGAATAATCGGATATCGGTCTGTAGCAAAGACAGATAAATTCCAGATAATAATAGAAAGAATAATTATAATTGGTTTCATGTATTTTGAGATTGAGATTTATTACTTATTCTAAGATTTATTTTTTTGCGAAGCCTTCAAATACTTTTACTTCAAATGGATGTAAAACCAATTCAAATTCCTGTCCTTCAAATGCTTTCCCCTCATTTTTCGATTCGTTTCCAACATTATAAAAAAGATAATCTTTATTAGCCTTCATAGGCAATTCCAGCATCTGGAATGTGTTAACATGAAATGTTTTGGTTTCACCAGAAGGGTTCCTTAGTGAAAAGATTGATTTTTCGGGGGACCAAGCTGCCCAACCATAGATTTCGCCTTTTAGGGGGTCACCTCCAATCCAATGAACATCTGCTAAAATCCTGGCATTTTTTTGCGACCATGTAATCGCATCCGACAAACAATCCCAAAGCTGAGACGATAGTTTGTGCGGATTTATGTAAAGTTCCTGCATGCAGGTGCCAGATGCAAAAAAAGACCATATTTCATCAGATATACCTTTGTATGACATCTCATATTTGCTTGGATTACCATTGTCTGCAATACATATTCCATGTAGCATCAACGAGTTAAGGGGGAATAGCGGACCTTTTTTTACCACGTTTTTATATGTTTCCGCATCGCGGTATGTTATCCATTGCTGACGGTTCGACCCTGTGCCGGTCATATCTGTGTCCTTCCCGTTCCGCCATATCGCATCGCCATAAAATAACCAATAGGGAGAAGCCCATGTTCCAACAGTCAAACTAAAAAACAGATCCGGCTTTATACTTCTCAAGTCAACCAATAGTTTTAACATGGCATCAACATCTTTTTGATAATCACCAGTTTCTGTATTATCATTACCTGCACCAAGTCCATCAAATTTAAACATGGTAACACCATATTTTTGAATAAAATTGGACGCTACACTATAAAACCGCTTATTATAAATTGGCCCGGACAAAGAAAATCCACTGGCATTGGTTTCGAAAGGAGGATCTTGCTTTTTGCCGTATTCTATCCTTTCCTTTTTTTCCGGATCATAACCGCCCCATGGCGAAATCCACACCCCTAAACCCGAATGATATTTATGAGCAAGTTGACTAAGTTTAGAAAATCCGTTCGGAAAACTATCAGTAAATTGCCAGAGCGACTTGTTATTGTCCCAACCATCATCAAAAAGAAAAGCGTTTAAAGGTATCTTTCTTTTGGTGATCAGGCTGTCGGCAAACATTTGGATACGGTTTAAACAGGAGGTTTCGTTGAGCTTGAGATTGCTCCATGACAAATCGTACCACGAATTGTAATGCAGTTGCTGACGGTAAGGTACGGCGCGTTCCCTTTCAAGATAGTAAAGAAAGCCCCTGCGCATTTGTTGTTCAGGAGTAATTCCCCATACTACCGAAAACGACAAATGACTTGATCGGGTAATCGGATAATAATTTTTTACATACGACGACAATTTATTTCCAGTCGTATCAATCAGGCTTAAAGGATGTTCAATAGAGAGAAAAATATTTTTGGTTACAAGTGGCGAACCTGAAACTATTCCATAGGGGCGCATACCATTTTCACCAGAAGTTTCCAGAAGACGTACACTTTCTATAATAACTGAATCGGAAGAACTGAACGTAAATAGTTGTCTCAAATAATTGGCATCGTTTTTCAAAATAACCTCCCAATGAATTGTTATTCCTGACTTTGTGTTGTTGAATATTGCCACTATCTTTTCTCCATTATACCTGTCGGACAATTTATCAGCCGCAGGGTGAGCCTTAATTTTTTCAACGAATGGCAAAGCGGTCAAGATAAAATCGTTGGAAGTTAACCGGTCGCCGTTTTTTAACACTATCGAAAACCATTCTTTGTCTTTCCAGGAAATCATTTGTCCGGTTTCTTTATTTATCAATTCCGGTGATTGTACTACCTGTTTGTTGATTTTCCAAGTTGCTTTTAATACACCGTTTTTCAACAGCCATGCTTTTTTTGACAAGGTAATTTTCGCTTCGCCAATTGCATTTCCTGGAAAAACAGGTTGACTAAAAGATTGTTGCGTACACCAACTGAAGATAATAATAATGATAAGTTTGATTTTCATAAAAATTATAAGAAGCTGTTTAATTCTCAGGAGGTGCTGTTTTATGGTCATAGTTGTTAAATAATGATTGTATTTTGAACATTCACCCATGTAGAGAGATATAATAAGAATTTGTTATTAAGTCTTACATCCCTATTAGGGCTGAACACTTGCATTTCAATCTATTTTCAATCCACAACTTGTACATCACGGTATTCAAAACATTTTAAGACATTTCTCCACCTTTTTTTAGAACAACGGCAGTGTAAACTGGCTATTCGCATCTGTTTGATATGTTCCTAAGTATGGCGAATATGTTTTTACACTAATTGTGTTGTTGGTTAGCGAAATCTTCAGTAGCTGCATATATCCGTTGCCACCATTTGTGTCATCTTGATAATCGGCAAGTAGAGTTGTGACCCTATTGCCATTTTGTATATCCTGCCTGTGATATTCGCCATTAACATGTCCGCCAAGCATCAAAAAGAAATTCGGATTTCTTTTCAGGTGGTGGTATATGTAATAACCTTGTCCACTATAGGCACCCGTTGCAGTCATTGCATAATGGGTTACTACAATTCCTTTGCGGTTTGAATTTGTAGATAGAAGGTCACTGGCCCAGGTATTCATAGCTGCTGTATCAGCAGCATAAGAAAACTCGATATAGATCGCAATGAAATCTACTCCAAATGCACTAAACAGGTCGTAGTGACTGTCGTTTTTGCCTGACGGGCATGAAGCACCAACATACGAGCCTCCATAGTATGATCGGCCATTGAAACGTGATTTGCCGAAATACTGGTTAAAATGAGCCGATGGCTGTAATGGATCATCCAACCCTACGTATGGGTTTTCGGTTAACAACTGGTCATGATTACCTACTGCCACTCCATAGGGTATCTGAGGGCTTACACTTTCTAATACGCTCATGGCTGTATTAGCGTTTATCCAATCCTCGTCTCTGGCATCTCCAAATTCTGAAAGGTCCCCGACCTGCGTCACATAAGCGATATTCTCGGTTTCCCTGTTATTCTTTATCCAAGTCGTTTGGGCTGTTAACATGCCAATAACACCTCCATTATATTGAGATGTGTAGGTCTGGGCATCGGGAAGCAATGCGATGGTGAATTCCTGTACTTGGTATTCATTCCTCCAAAGACATGCCCTGTACATCGTTGCACCCACAATGTTTTGCCAAGATTTAAAAGCCCCAGTGCTATAATAGAAGTCCACATACGGCGAACCTGTAGTATTAGGCCTGGTTTCAACAAATTCTCCTGAAGGTTGGTTGAAAACAGAATTCACCCCGGCACCAAAGGCAGCACCAGAAACTGCGATAAAGGTTTTATTAGTTTTATTATACGTGTAAACACCGGAACTGGTACTTATCAAAAGTAAGTTATTATTCCCATAATAAGCTGACACATCGAGACCCCAGGACGTAGGTAGTGCCGAGGTAAGTGCCGTATTTTGTGTAAGGGTTGGAGCAGCGGCTGTTCCTCCTACGGTCAAAGCAGCTAAAACATGAACGCCATTTAGTTGACCTGTTACCCTCAAAACATTGCTCTGTGAATCCCAAAGAACAGAAGTTGGAGCACTAATATTAAACTGGGCATAACTATAAGTGGCTCCCTGGGAGGAATTATATACGCGTACCCAGTTTGCTTCTTTTGCCGCCACAACAATATTCCCGTTCGGTAAAAGCTCCACTCCATGTGGAGTTGTGCCCGACCCTAAATTTACTGCCCATTTTTTATTGCCAGTACTGCGGGTAGTTATTGTAGCCAAATTACCGCCAACAGAAACCCATACATTACCCCAAGGACTATTACGAACCTTCACATCTCTGGGGTAACCAGCATTCCAAGCAGTTACTTCTGCTGTTGCGTATGCTTTTGCTGTAGTAGGTTGCCAGCTCATTAATTTAGCTGACGCAGAATTCCAATCTGCAACGCCAACATCGTAAACGTCAATAGTTTTCGTAGTCCAATTGCATAAGCCAATCCATCCATCGGAACTACTCAATTGACCAGATTTTAGCATTGGAACGTTATTGTCAGGTTCGTCAGGGATATTCATCACATTTTTTTCACATCCCATAAAGAGTATTGCAATTACCAAAAACAATAGTGTTTTTAGCAGATTACTGTTAGTCAGAGTTCTAATCGCTGTCTCTTTTTCGAATTCATGTATCATTAGTGTTCTCATAAAATTTAAATAATTTGTAGTTTGGCCACTTTTTATAGGGTTATGGCTTTCCCTTGCCTACTTTCCATGTAAGGACAGGCACCACTCAATGCCTATAAGATTTGTTTAAATTTCAAACACAGACATCTTTTCATTTTAAAACAAGGGTATTGTAAACTGGCTATCAGCATCAGTTTTATATTCATTGCGATATGGAGAATATGTTTTTACACTTATTGTATTATTGGTTAGTGAAAGCTTTAGAATCTGCATATATCCATCGCCGCCATTAGTAAACCCCTGATAATCGGCAAGCATTGTAGTGACTCTACTTCCATTATAAATATCCTGCCGGTATTTTTCACCCGTAACGTGCCCGCAAAGCATCAGAAATAAATTCGGTTTTTCCCTCAGGCGCTGGTAAATAGCCTTGCCTTGCGCGGTAAACTCCCCAGTAGTCGTTATAATATAGTGGCTCACTACAATTGCTTTGCGGTTTGCATAGGTACCTAACAGATTATAAGCCCAGTCATTCAAACCCGGGTCTTCATTATTACTGTCAAACTCTATATATATGACAATGAAATCCTTCCCGAATGCACTAAACAGATCATAATGGCTATCGTTATTCCCTGATGGACATGATGTACCAACGTATGATCCCCCATAATAAGAGCGACCATTGAAGCGTGATTTTCCGAAATACTCATTGAATTTAGCTGATGGAGAAAACGGATCACTTAGTCCAACATATGGTTTTTCAGTTATTAGTTGTTCATGATTCCCAACTGCCACTCCATAAGGAATTGGAGGATTTACACTTTCCAATATGCTCATGGCTTTATCTGCATTAATCCAATCCTCGGTTCTGGCATCTCCAAATTCTGAAATATCTCCAACCTGACTTACATATACAATATTGTCGCTTTCCCGATGGTCTTTGATCCAATTTGTTTGTGCCGTGAACATACCAATAACACCCCCGTTATATTCAGAAGTATAAACCTGTGCATCGGGAAGCATTACTAAGCTAAATTCCGAAGATTCATACTCCACTTTCCAGATTCGGGTACGATATATTAATGAGCCATCAATATTCTGAGATCTCATAAATTCTCCATTGTTTTTATATAAATCGACAAATGATGAACCGGAGTCTCCGGCTCCAGATTGTACAATTATTCCTAAAGGCTCATTTCCACAGGAATTAATTCCGATTCGGAATGCGGCACCTGATATGGCTGCATAGATTTTGGTTGTTTTATTATAGGTATAAACTCCAGAATGTGTGCTTACAAATAGTTTGTTTGGATCACCATAATAAGCAGAAACATCAAGACCCTCGGAAGAGGGAAGAGTAGTGGTAAGAGCTGTATTTTCGGAAAGTATTGGGTTGGCATCGGTACCTCCTACAGTTAATGCGACTAATTTAGTCTGACCAGTTACCCGAATAACATTGTCTTGTGCATCCCACAGAACAGTGGTTGGAGCAGTTAGATTAAATTGAGCAAAATTGTAATTGTCAGCACCTTGCGATGAAGTATATACACGTACCCAGTTGCCATCCTTTGCAGCAACTACAATGTTCCCATTTGGCAATAGTTCTACTCCATTGGGAGTGGCGCCTACATTTAATGCCCACCTTCTGTTTCCGGTGTTTTGATCCACTATTGTTGCCAACTTGCCACCTGCAGTGACCCAAACTCCTCCCCCTGGACAGTTCCTTAATCTTACATCTTTTGGATCCCCCCAAGCGCTTACTTCGGCATCGCTATAACCATTGTTAGGCGATGGGCTCCAAGAGATTTTTTTAGCGACTGAAGTATTCCAGTCTGAAATTCCAATATCATAAACTTCAATTTTATCATTAGCCACATTACACAAACCAATCCAGCTATCGGTCTTTTGCGGTAAATTAATTTTTGCTTGCTGTGATTCCCCCATTTTATCTTTACTACATCCATCTATGGAAAACATGAAGCAAGTAATAATTATAATGAATGTCATTTTTTGCAACATAATAATAAGTATAAAAATAGTTTTAATTAAAAGTGAGTTTTTCCTGTTGTAACAACCTGACTTCCTTTTTAGGCATAAATTGTAACTTGATATTTTTGCCAAGTAAATTCATGTCAAGGGAGTTGTTTTCGATAATTACGTTTTTACATGTTATCAATAAGAATGTAGCTTTATACCGAAGAAAAGGCCTATAAGCATAGCTTCTTTGAAGACTATTATTTTCGAAGATTAAGCCATCGACAGACTGTACAAATCATACCCCCAAGGTCGCTTTAACGGCTGGATCTATGTTGACATAACTATTTGGGATTGCACCAAAATCAGAAATTTTACGGCATCAGCCTGTAGTGTCTGCTGTGTTTCTGCATCAACTTTCCAAGCGTCCAACAGACTTTCCAAGAATGTGTATGTAGCTTTTTGTAACATACCTTTAATCATTGATGTATTTAAAATTGCAGCAAAATATTGAAGAGGTTGAGCTAATTTATAACTATATCTATCCGTTCACAGTCTTGGTGGTTCTAAAAATCCCAATAAACGGTTTCAAGAAAAGGGACACAATCACCCTCATCGACACCACAAATAGATATAGTTATAATTATTTCGTGCTCAAAGCAAAATCAGTATCCAGGATTTTGTTTAAGTTTAGGATTAAGGTCGATTTCGCTTTGTGGAATTGGCCATAAATAGAAAGCATCAATAAAAGCTCTGGTTTCCAACAGTTGACCACTAATTTTGCGTATAACAAACCCATTATTTAGATCCTTGGCAATCTTCCATCTGCGAATATCAGAATAATAAATTCCTTCAAATGCCAACTCAATTCGCCGTTCGTGGCGTATTATATCTCTTAGCTCGCTTTGAGTTTTACCTGATGTAATAGGAGGCATGTCTACCCCTGGTCTGGATCTTACAAGATTAATCGCAGAATATACCTCCGCAACTGGCCCATCAACTTCATTTTTTGCCTCGGCATACATTAATAACACATCGGCATACCTGAATAAAATAAAATTAAGCGGTGAATCGCCGTTAGCATAACCATCAACAGTTAAAACATATTTACGCGGAAGATATCCTAAGTAATAACTTGAACCATCTGTTTTTATACTGGAATATGCCATACCTTTCCAAGTCGATCCGGGAGTTATTATAGAGGCGGCTAAACGCGGATCCCTTTTAGCATATGGGTTTGCAGAATCATATCCGGAAGAAGGATCAGTAATCATTTTTCCATTGGCCATTTCATAACTATTTACCATATCTATGGTAGGCTGCATATGGTTCCATCCTTTGCCATAGGAGTTATTGGGAGCCAAAAACTTATCCATGATATTCCCTTCTCCCAGTCCTGGGCCAGCATATTGCACATCAAAAATTACTTCAGAATTGTTTTTCGCAGTTACTGAAGTGAACATCTTTTCATAGTCATTATATAACTGATATTTTTTAAGATCCATTACCTGTTTAGCTGCGTCGGCTGCGTCTTTAAATTGATTATTTAGCAAATACGCTTTGGCTTTTAAAGTAATTGCAGCACCCAATGTTGCCCGTCCAACATCTGACGAGCCATAGTTTGTAGGAAGATATTTTGCAGCTTCGTCGCATTCTGATACAACAAAATTCAGTACTTCTTCACTGGTATTTCTTGCCGGAAGTTCTGCCCCCAACTGCAATACCTCCTTAATAATGGGTGCACCACCGTAAAAATCTGCAAGGTTATAGTAAAACAGTGCACGTAAAAATCTGGCTTCTGCAACATAGCGATCTTTTAATGCTACATCGAAAGTCATCTCTTCGATTTTTGAGATAGCCAAATTGGCCTTGTAAATTCCATTATACAAGCCATTCCATTTTCCACTAAAAGGAGCAGTTGTTTCAGGAAGCACGCTGGTCCCTTTGGCAATAACCTGATAGCCATGAGTATAGTTACTCCAGAGGTAAGCATTTGGAGTCATGCCATCAGTTAGAGGATGATATTGATAAATATAGATATTACTTTGCATTTGGTTGTAGATAGCATTAATACCAGATTTAGCATCTTCTGTAGTTTTCCAAAAATTTGCACTGGAAAGTTGAGCTGCTGGTTTGGTCTCGAAAAAATCTTCATTACAATTTGTAAACAAGAAAGCAGCTATTATTGCGATAAGTATTTTTTTCATGATTTTAAAGTATTAATCATTAAAATGAAGCATTTACACCAAATGAAATAATTCTCACATTTGGATGTTCAACCTGATATTGCGTGTAATTTGCTGTTTCAGGGTCTAGACCTTTAAATTTGGTCCAGGTAAACAGATTCTGTCCATTAGTATACACCTGTATCTTTGAAATAGATGTCTTTATCAGCCATTTAGCAGGTAATGTGTATGATAGCTGAATATCCTTTAATCTTATGTATGATACGCTCTGAACCCAGAAAGACGAGACTTGCGTATTATCCCCATTTGTATCCAAGGTTAATCGCGGAATATCACTATTGGGATTTTCAGGCGACCATGCATTAAGAAAATAGGAATTTATTTCTCTTCCGTACCTAATGGCAGAGGTATTCCATAAGTTGTTATAATACCTGTCTGCACCAGCTATTCCCTGAAACATCATATATAAGTTGAACCCTTTATATCCCACTTCTGCCTTTAACCCATAGTAATATTTAGGAGTTGTATTGCCTATGATAACTCTGTCGTTTGCATTAATCACTCCATCAGGAACGCCATTGGGACCACTTATGTCCTCATATTTCAAATCGCCTGGTTTATTTGCACCACTTGATTTTTGTTTCGCCCAAGCAGCAATTTCTTCATTGCTCTTGAAAGTTCCCATTGCCCTATACCCATAAATTGCACCATAAGGCTGACCTTGCATAATGACAGTATTATTCCCAAGAGACTGGGTTACTTTTGGATCGCCTTGAAAATATACAACCTTATTGGCTATAGTAGTAAAATTACTACCTATAGAATAAGTAAAATCTCCAAACTTGTCTTGATATCCAAATTCAAACTCCCATCCTTTATTATCGACAATGCCAACATTCTGATATGGAGCTGTTAACCCGCCATATAATGATGATAAAGGAATCCTCACCAATATATCCTCTGTTCTGCGATTAAACCAGTCAACAGCAAAATTAAGTTTGTTCTGAAAAAAAGAAAGATCAGCGCCTACATCCGTAGTAGTAGTGGTTTCCCAGGTAATATTTGAATTGGATAAAGTTGTAGGTGCCAGGCCTGCTGAAAGGGAACCGCCTATTACATAATCCTGCCCTGGCGAATAAAGATTCATATATTGATACAGTCCAATTTGCTGATTACCAAGCTTTCCCCAAGATCCTCTAACCTTAACATTGTCTATAAAGGATAAATTAAACCTTTTGAAGAACCCTTCCTCACTTAGCCTCCATGCTCCTGAAAATGAAGGGAATAGCCCCCAACGTTTTTCCGTAGCAAAGCGTGAAGATCCATCATAGCGAAAATTTGCCTCAAACAGATATTTTTCTTTAAAATTATAATTCAACCGACCAAAATAAGAACCAAGTCTGGATCCAGAAGAATTTCCATTCACCGATGGGTTTAATAGACCTGCATTTAGCTCCCAAGTGTCATTTGAAGGAAATTTCTGGTTGCTGGCCGAGAAATTTTTATCATCCTGAGATTCCCTGCTCACACCAAGAAGTACATTAAGATCATGTTTATTATTAAATTTTTTAGCATAATTAAGCGTAGAATACAATGATAATATGGATTGCTCGCTGAAGGATTGAGTAAGAGTAGAAGGTTGATCGTCATTAGTTGACACAACAGTATTGGTATTGAGATTCCAACGCCATTGGATAGGTCCACTTAATGTATACTGTTTACTTTGCTTGTTATAGTACTCAAGATTGCCACTTACCAGCCATTTTAAGCCATCCAGAATACTAACTTCGGTATATACCTTAGACCGATAATATTTACCAATCTGAGGATAAAACCAAGTATTGATATACTGCAATGGATTAGCAACAGATTGAGATTCTTCATCTGTATTTCTTCCGCCATATCTTACCTCGCCATCAACAATCTTTACAGGAGTCTGTCCTGGTACTGAGTTGGCTCCATAATAAATAAGTGTAACCGGATCAATAGGTTCTTGCGTATCTCTCCAATCAGAAACAATGCTTGTACCAATCTTTATTTTCTTACTTAACTGGTGGTCAAGGTTTAGACGCGTGCTGTAATATTTATATTCTGTATTGTCCATAATACCTTTATTATCCAAAAAGCTTCCTGACAAATAGAACGTGGTTTTCTCATTGCCACCGCTAATAGAGAGACTATGTTTTGTCATAGTTCCTCTACCAAACATAAGCTTCATCCAATCGTTGTTCGGATATGCTTCCCTATCTGTGGCATTTCTCCATGTATCGATAGTGGTCTGTGAAAAAAAATCAGGATTGGCAGGATTATCAGATTTATTAATCCTATTCATCAATTCCATGTATGTGGCATAATCGGTTACCGGTTTAAAAAGATTTGCAGCTTCCTGATAACCAAAACTACCATTATAATTTATAATGGTCTTCCCACTTTTCCCTTTTTGGGTGGTCACCAAAATAACGCCATTGGCAGCCCGCGATCCATAAATAGCCGCTGATGCAGCATCTTTTAAGATTGAGATGGTCGCCACATCCTCTGGGTTGACGTTATTCAAACTACTAACATCCCCATCAATAATTACCAAGGGGTCAGAGTTATTTAATGTTCCTACACCTCTTATTCTGATAGTTGATCCATCACGCCCTGGTTGGCCTGAACCTTGAGATACCATAATACCTGAGGCATTTCCAGAAAGCGCTTGCGATAAATGTGTAATGGGCCTGTTTCCCAGTTGGTCATTATTGGAAATAGTTGAAACAGCTCCTGATAAATTTACTTTTTTCTGTACTGCATAACCAATCGCCACTACTTCGTCAATTCCAACAACTTCTTCAGCCATCACAACATTAATTGTTGTCTTGTTTCCAATAATAATCTCCTGCATCTTCATCCCAACGAACGAAAACTGCAAAGCCGCATTTTCAGGAACATTTGAAATTGTATAACCCCCATTGGAATCAGTAATGATACCAGTCGTCGTTCCTTTTAATACAACCGAGACTCCTGGTAATGTTGACCCGGAAGAGTCAGTAACTTTACCAGTGACTGAACGTGGCTGTTGAGCAGCTATTTCAGAAATTCCTTCCAGGTTTGACAGGATAATCTGCCGGTTTATCACGGAGTATTTGATGTCAGTCCCCTTAATCAATTCATCCAGAATCATCTTAATCGTTTCGTTGCTTGCATTGATGTTTACTTTTTGGTCAACATTGATCAAATCCCTGTTATAAAGAAAAAAGAACTCCGATTTATCTTCAATCGTCTTTAAAACATCTTCCAGTCGCTCGTTATTCTGATTTAACGAAAGCCGTGTCTGTTGAGAGTAGGAATCCAGAGCCATAACCTGTATCAGGCTGAGGAAAAAACAGATTAAAGTAAATCTTGCCATTCTGAAAATTTTTTTAAAGGCAGAACTTTCCCTTGCAGAAAATGTGATCGATGCCCTAGGTTCTCGAAATTTTTCCATAAATTTACATTTGTTAGAGTGATAAATAATTAATTGCACTTCGCTCTGCAAACCTTCAGGAAAGTGCCGGAAACACTTTCCTGTTTTGCATTTTATCATTTAAGTTTTATTGTCACATATTTCTTTTTTAAAATTCCATTGGAACCTTGGTCCCTGTTTGCAATTTTGTAACTCATAGGTGTAGTCATGGCAAAAAAACGCAGAACTTCTTCAAGAGGCTCATCCTTAAAGGTTGCTTTAAACCTGAAGTTTTTCAACGCTTCATCCTGAATTGAAATCTCAACACCGTACCATCGTTCAAGCTTTTTGATAGCTTGTGCCAGAGGCTCATTATCAATTACCAGATAGCCATTCGTCCATGCAGAATAAAGTCTGGGATCAACCTTTTTCATATCAAGTGAATTTGCATCGTGGTTATACAATATTTTTTCACCCGGTTGAAGAGTTTTGCAGAATACTCCTGCCTTTCCATTTATCTCCACCTTCCCCTCTTTTAGTACAACCTCGGTAACCGCTTCATCAGAATAAGCGGATACATTAAATTGCGTTCCTAAAACTTTTATATCCATATCAGCCACACTAACAGTGAAATCTGAATATTCCCTATGCCTGACCTTGAAAAATGCTTCGCCAATTAGTTCAACTTTACGATGTTGGCCAAAAACAATTGGGTATTTTAATTTCGCTCCGCTGTTTAGCCAACCGGAAGTGCTGTCAGGGAGCAAGAATTCTATCCTGGCTCCTTCAGGTACATTGATTTCAGCCCAAGATTGAGAAGGCGGTTGACCAGGTTTGGTAAGAAAGTAATACAATACCGGTAATGCCATTACCAGAATCAAAATTGCAGCAATCCTCCGGGAATATTGCCATAAATTCTCTTTCTTCTTTTTTTCTTCAAGCAATATTTGGTAATGAATTTTTTCGAAAATAAAATGAAGGGACTCCGTATTTGCCTTATCAGGGAGATCCTGCCAATGCTTGAATAACTGTTCTTCAGTATTTTTATCATTCCTTACATTGATAAACCAATGTTTTACTTTTAAATAATCGTTGTACGAGTATTTACCTGTTGAAAAATCGAGGAGTGTTTTATAGTTGATTTTATTATCCATATATTTTACATCATTCTTTTCAAATCTATATGACGGTTATATCCTTGGGCAAGGAATATCCCTAGTGAAAAAACGATATTTTTTACTTTTTTTTATAACTGCCTGGTGAGTAGCGATTAACAGGTATTTAGAGTAAGGGAAATATAAGATCAATAGGGAGTCAGTTACGAATGTCAGGCTATTCATAACATCGGTTATAAATAATCAGTTACCTGCATTCTTCGTATTTAAAACAGGAACTCTCGGCTATCGAATAAAAAGATTGAAAAATATTAGTCCCTGGACCTTAAGCTTCTCAAACTCGCTCTTTAAAAACCGCATAGCTTCAGTAATATGGTATTCCACAGTTTTGGTGGTAATATTCAATTCTTCAGAAATTTCTTTTAACGATTTTTCTTCAATCTTCTTTTTGATAAAAACTTCCCTACGTTTTTCCGGCATCTGTCTGATTAACTCATCCAATTTATCGAGCAATGCCTGATAGTCAGAACGGTCGTCGAATTCAGGTTTCATTCTTGAAAAATCAATTAAAATGTCATGCCTGATTTCATTTAGCCTCGATACTTTATTAAAATATTTACGGACTGAGTTAAGTGCTATCGTAAACAGGTAAGATTGGAATGATGTATCTGTTTTTATCTCTTTTCTGTTGTTCCAAATTTTAATAAATACCTCCTGTACAATATCCTTCGCAACTTCTTCTGACTTTAAGTAGCTTAAAGAAAACTGAAACAATTGCTTGCTATATTGTTCAAATATTCTTTCAAAAGCGGAATGGTCCCCTTTTTTTAATTCTTTCAATATTTTGGACTCTATAGGTATCATTAATTTCACAGGAATGCTGATTTAAATTTTTTACTTGGCAAATCTAAAAAATGAATTCAATACTATGAATATTATTTCATTGCAAAAGGATTAATTAATCATCTTTCTATTTGGCTGTAACAATTTAGATTAGACTCGAGGGTTAGGGCAATTCTGTAATTTCAATTTCAGCTTTTCCATATCTTCTACAATCTTTGTGTACAGAATCCTTGCATAGATTGAGTAGTCTTTGTCAAATTATGTCACAATATTTTTGATACAGGGATGAGCAAATTACCATAAAAGCAATGTCGCCTCAAATATGTTTAGCAGGTTGGATTATTGGATCACTCTTCTTATTGTTGTGGATGATTTTTATTACGCATAAATTTTAGCTGATTTGAACAGGAAGAAGGGGATTTCAGTTCCCCCTCTGAGTGGCTCTGAATGCCTTTATTTTAGCATTGAAAGATTCAGAGAAGCGTTTTTGCTGCGATTGTCGATCCAGTTTAAAATGTTTGGATAATGGCATAAATTGCAGTAAATATAGGGCTGAAAGAGTCGAACCCTGATTCGGGAATGTCGTTGTACCAATCTTGCCAATTTCGTGTAAACCACACATTTGTTTCTTGTGTGAGCGAATATCATCCGAAGAGAAGGGGTTAGCCAGTAGGTTTTCTTCAGGCTGGTTATTGGTCGAAAAATATCTCTACCAGTTGTTTTTTCAGCGATCTTTATCAATCTTAATACTCACCAGTTATCTGTTATACTTGGAATTTCACCTGAAAGTGTTCGAAAAAGTAAGTATCGATTAAAAAAGAAATTAGGAATGGATAAGGTTTGACAAACTTACAGGCCAAAGAAATAGTGTAACATTACAAATGTTAGCGGCTTGTTGTTATTTTGTCTTTCTTTCGTTTACTATTTCTTTTAAAATATTTGTTCCATTGACGGCTGCCGGGAATCCTGCATAAATAGTCATTAATAACATTATTTCTCTGACATTTTCAATTGTCAAACCGATGTTAAGTCCTGCATTGATGTGAAATTTTAGTTGTGGTTGTGCGTTACCTAACGCTGTCAAAGCCGCAATAGTTGCTATTTGACGATCTTTTTTATCAAGATTATCTCTTGAAAAAATGTCAGCGTAACCATATTCAAGGGTAAATCTTACTAACTCTGGCGAAAAGTCGTTGAAATTTGCCCTAAGTCTGTCAGCTTGCAAACTATCTAATTGAGATAATTCTTCTTCGCCTGATTTAAGTCTATTTGTTTGATTGGTGTCTGTGGCAGTTTTTCCATGATTATCTTTAATTCCATGCTCTTGTCGTTCTTTCAAAACTTCTTTTAACGCGTTCATTGCATTAATACAACTTGGGAAGCCTGAATAAACAGACATCTGCAATATCACTTCCTTCACTTCGTTAATCTCACTTCCTGTATTCAAAGCACCATTGATGTGTACTTTCAATTGCGGCTGCGCAGTTCCCATAGCTGTTAAAGCAGCTACAACAGCAATTTCTTTTGATTTAAGGTCAAGTCCATCCCTTGAGTAAATATCACCAAACGAATATTCAATGATAAATTTTACTAAATCGGGTGAAATGTCTTTTAAGCTATTTATGACTTTTTCACCGGCTTCACCATCAATTTCTTTGAGTTTGTCCCAGCCTCTTTTGTATCTGTCTGATTGTTCCATTTTGTCTTGTTCTTTAACAACGATTTGTCTTAATCGTAAGAGTGATGTTATAATTATTATTTGTCACATCAGTGAGCTTCTTTGCAATAAACGCTAACAGTGGAAGCTACATGCACGTGCCCATTGCGTCCGCCATCTGGCGGATATCAGTCCCCGTAACCCGGTAGCGAGCAGAAAGATGCCCACCGAAAACAACTGCTGCCGCACTTGACGTGTAGCTGATGTTAGCGGTTCGTTGTTTGTCCTTCTGTGATCAAATGTAATAAAAAAGTCAAGCGAAATACTTGCTTCACTTGACTTTTAGTCGCTGCTGTCAGTCGTCTTATTGTTCAGCGTGAAGTCCAACTTTATTGCCTTCACTGTCAATGATGATAGCAATAAAACCTGCTGGGATTTGTGTTTTAGGTGCAATAACCTTTCCACCTGCTTGTTCAACTTTATCAAGAACGGTCTGAATGCTTGGACTTGCGTTGATGTAAACTACGGTTCCGTGACTTGACGGACTGTTTCCTTCTGTTTTTGAAAGTACACCTGTTACCCGTCCTGATGTCGCTTGAACAATGTTAGGATTAAACGGAAAAAAAACAGCTTCATAGTTTCCGTCTTCTCGTTTAACCATTTCAATTTCCAAAATGGTTTCGTAGAATTTTTTAGCCCTGTCAATGTCTGATACAGGAATTTCAAACCAAGTCAAGATGCTGGTTTGCTCGTCAATTTTCTTTAACTTTTGCATATCTGTTATATTTTTAGCAAAGGTCAGAAATACAACGATGCCTATCCTGTGATAAACGTCACATAATTACGTCAACATCCTACGTTTTCTAATACGGCTCAATGTTTCTCTTGCTACGCCAAGAAAGGAAGCTAATTGAGAAAGCGAAACTCGTTGTAAAATTTCAGGGTGTTTTGTTTCTATATATTTCAAACGTTCTTGTGCAGAATAGAGTTTGAATAAAGTTGAAAATTCTTCTTGTTTCGTAGCAAACAAGCGAATGCAGTTTCGTCCCAGAGTTTCTATTTCGTTGGCTTGTTTAGCTGCTTGAAACAATTTGTCCTTGTCAAAAACGATAACGGTTAGCGGTTCACAAGCCATGACGTTAAATTCAGATTTTTGTCCGCTACCAAAGCTGTTGATATTGGTTGCAATTTCGTTTTCAAAGAAAAACCCTATGTTTTTTACAGCTCCATCAATTTCGTAATAGCTTTTGCAGTAGCCATAGACAATGTAAAAAAGTGAATTACAGACTTGGCCTTGTTTGAGTAACAATTCATTTTTCTTAAACTCTCGTTTAGTCAGTGCAGGTTGTAGCAACTCCCAACTGTTGTCAGAAAATTTTGTCAGCGAACGAATGTATTTTAAAAGATTGTCCATTAGTTTTTTAAATGTATGCTGTGTCGTCCTACAATTACCACTAACAGTGGAAGCTACACGCAGGTGCGCATTGCGTTCATCATCTGGCGGATGTCAGTCCCCGTAACCCGGTAGCGAGCGGAAAGATGCACACCGAAAACCACCGCCGCCGCACTTGGGTAGCTGAAGTTATGCGGTCGACTTTCTTTTCTTTCGTTCATTGTTTCTGTCGTTTTATAAGTGGTCAATTGGTTTGTGGTTTATTGCGTTTTTGTCTTTGTCGAGCGTTATAAATGAGTTTTGTGCAACTTCAATTATGTTTCCTTCAATATCTGTGAAGTAAAAGAAAAGTCCGCCAAATACTGGTTCTGTTGGCTCTTTCAAGATTCTCACTTTGTCTTTCAGTTGGTCATATAGCTCTAACACTTCTTCTTTGCTGTCAACATTGTAGCCAATTGTCACAGAGCGAAAACCTTGTCCTTTATGGTCAACACCGATAAAGTCTGCAAGCATTGTTCTGTCGCAAATACTCAATAAAAACCCATTGAGTTTATAAAACGCTATGTCTTTGTTCTCTGCAACTGCTGTCCAACCTAGAACTAGTTCATAGAAGTTTTTCATTGCGCTCAAGTCGTCCGCCCCAATTGTCAATACGCTAATTCTTTGTTCCATTCTATCTTTTTCGCTTGTAATACAACTGTGTTAAACCTGTGTCAAATGACTTTGCACTTACAAATTCAAGTTGTTGTTCGGGTCTATTGTCTTTGAATAATCTTGTCCCGTTACCAACCAAAATCGGTATAACTGAAATTATAAATTCGTCTATCAAGTCGTGCTGTAAAAGTTCATTTATAATTTCTGCTCCACCATCACAATAGATGTTTTTCCCTCTTCAGATTTTAGTTGTTGAACCAAGTCTGTCAAGTTTCCTACATAAAAAGTAGTTCTGCCTACTTTTGGTCTTTCATTTCGGGTTATTACATAAACGTCACGTTGTCCGTTGTCGTAATGAGAAGAACCAATTTCTTTAAGCACATAATCGTAGGTCTTTCTCCCAACAATTATGGTGTCAATGTTTGCCGTAAATTCTGTATAACCGTAGTCTTCTCCTTCTTTTTCAACTGTTTTCAGAAAACTTAGGTCGTCATTAGGTTTTGCGATATATCCGTCTAAACTTGTCGCTATGAAAAGTGATAATTTTCGCATTGTTGCTATTTTTACTTATCTGTTTCATGTTGTTGTGTCGACTTTTAAGCTACCGCATGACCTAGTACTGGTAGCTGAAGTCATAGGCAGGCAATTTTTTTGTCGAACTTAGTATTAATCTTTGATAGAATAATAAATACCTCTTTCCATTACGATACCATTTTGATTCATGAACTCAGGCATATTTATTTTTGCCTTTTTCATCTCTGCTTGCACAGCATTTTTAGCATTGTCTAAATACTGCTGGTTTGCCCAACTGGCAATTGTGATTACAATAAGAACGCCGCTTTCACCTTTTTGTTGAAATGCTTCTTCATTTACAAAGCCTGGTTGTTGCCGAAGGATACTTCTGATGTAACCTGATTTTTCTGCGAACGCTGCAACTGCACTGGCCGGTACTGTGATTTTATCTATCACACTCACTTGTTCGTTGAGAATGCGAACTGATGAACTGTCTTGTTTCATAGATTTTGTATTAAGATTTTTGTTTTGTGCGAAGCCATTAAATGCCGCAAACATTGGTAGAATTATGACAAAAGTTCTAAACAATTGTTTCATTTTTCTTGATTTTTTATATTATTTAACATTTTCAATATGAGATAACGACCTTTTGATGAACGTATTTGTCCGAATTGATTTGTTGGGTGATGAAATCGGCCAAATCTTTTCGGCTGATTTTACCACCACCTTTCGGGCAATGATTGAGTTGAACACGGTAGTTTCCTTTTCCCTTTCCGTTAGTCAGTCGGCTTGGGCGAACGAGTGTCCAACTAATGTCTTGACTGTTTTCCAAAATGCTTTCCCATTTTTGCATATCGGAATAAATGTTATTAAACAATGGTCTTACAATGTATTTGAGTAAAAAACTGTTGTATTTCGGCTCTGTCGGGTCAAAAGCTGAAGCAGTCAGAGTGATGAGCCGTTTTATGTTGGCTTGTCGCATCACCGAAAGAATTTGCTGTCCGCCTTTTGAGTAGATATCTGTTGGCTTTCGTGCTGTTCCTGTTCCCAATGCGGAAATCACAAGGTTGCACTTGCTTAATTCGTCCTGATACGTTTCAGGATAATAAATACTGCCTTTTATTATCTGCAGGTTGCTGTTTGAAACGTTTAAAGCGTCGGGGGTTCTGGCTAAAACAACAACCTGATGTTTTTGCTCCAATAATTGCATAAGGACTTCAGTTCCTGTCCCTCCTGTTGCGCCAAAAAGAAATACTTTCATGCTGCTAATTTTATAGTGCAAAGTTGGCAACATCAATACAAATAGAGGCGGATTGAACGTTCTGCTACTTGGACAAATCGCGCATAATTTTTGAACGATATTTCTGTGGTGAATCACCAATAACTTTCTTAAACAACCTGCTGAAATAAGACGGGTCATTGAAGTTTAATTGATAGGCAATGTCTGAGATGGATTTCGTAAAATCTTGCAAATATGTTTGAGATTGTACTATCGCAACTTCCTGTGTAAATTGTTTGGCCGATTTTTTCCAAATATTCTGAATACAGCGATTAAGATAGTTGGCTGAAATATTAAGCTGGTCAGCGTAAAAACTAATGTTGTGCTGTTCTAAACAATGTTTGTAAACCAACTCTCTGAACGAAATAGCATAATCAAATTGTCGTGACAACCCTTTTTTGAGTTCCGATGATTTTAAGAATTTCAACAACAATGCCTGGAAAAGATGTAGCACAATTTGTTCATTGGGTTTTACTGTTTCCAATTCATGAATAATCAATTCGCAGTTGTGTTTTACAAATTGGCTGTCAGTCTCGTTAGGTTGGATGATTGGTGCAGTCGTGAACAGTTTTATGAAATAACTGGGGTCTTTGAACCGCTGTAAAATCTTATCGTCAAAAATGATGTAATAACCCTTTATGTTTTTAGATTTTCGTAACAATGACGAAACTTCGCCATGTACGACTAACAATGCCTGATTAGCCGATACTTTTTTGATTTCATTGCCTACCTGTTGTTCAAATTTTCCGTTTGTCAAAAAAACGATGAAATTAAAATCAGCTTTTAGCAAAGGTGTTGGTGTTGCAATGCTTTCAGATGATAGATTTTCTAATGTATAAATCTGAACAGGCGCTTCAAGATATCGAAACTTGTCAGGAAAGTTCCTGATATATGTCTCGGTAAATTCCTTAAATGTGATGTCTTTATATTTCATTGTCTGTCGATGCTCAAAGGTTTTGCTTGCCCAACCGTTTGAGGCTATGCGCCGTAAGGCGAACCTTGCCTGCGGGCGATACACTTGGGATACCACTGAACCCTTTATGGCGTATGAACCTGTGTTGTCGGTTCGTGCATTTTAAAATTAATCAAATGGAACAAAATTAAATTCAAAAAAAATCAGTTTATAAAAAAAGTTACTTTGGTTCATATCCTTCGACAAATATTGATTGACCACTTGATTGACTATACAAGGTTTTTAGATATGTTTCTGCTACTTTGCTTGCAGAAGGACAAGGTCTCGAATCCATTCCCAACTTTATTGCTGTTTCTTGAATGAGTGGAGGATGAACAACTACAATTCTTTTCTCTTCATTTAGCTCTAAAGCTATGGCCCTTATAAAACCATCTAATCCTGCATTTGCCATTGCAATATTAGATGTACCCAACCAGGGAGAATAAGCTAATAGTCCGCCTGTAAGTATAATAATACCATTAGGATTAAGTTTTTTGATTCCTTTTCTCACAATATTTACTTGACCTATTAGCTTACTATTTAATCCCAGATTAATTTGCTCATCACTAAGTTCTTCTAACTTACCCCAACTTGCATGCCCTGCAACACAAATAATCGCATCAAAGAATTGTACTTGGTTAAAATAATTTTCTATTGATTTTGAATCATCAATATCTATAGAGGGTTGTAATTTTCGTGAGGCTGTAATTACCGTGTTTCCTTTATTCTGGCACAATTTTGAAATTTCTGCGCCTAAAGTACCTGTTGCTCCAATTATTAATATTCTCATTACTGTAAATATTTATTGTATATTTTCAATCCAAAGCCTCGGTTCTTTGCATGACCGCCAACGGCTAACGGTTTGTTTCAGGCCGGGAATAAATCGTACTTTTATGTCAAACTATAAGCACTTTATAAAATGGCAAATAATTTAAACAACTAACAAAAAACCGGCTTGAACAAACCGGATGTAGCACCGTTTAATTTTGGAGGCTATTCAAAATGACGAAGATATTCAACAACTAAATGCTAAAAAAGTTGAGATATACGAAAAATCAATTCTGACAATAGTTATTTAAAATGGTGAAGTTGTTCAAATTTGGACTGATGAAGTAAATAAGTCGGTTTCAAAAATAGATGAAATGATTGGGCATTGAAGGCAACAGATTAGGATTCTATTCCTAAATGGGTGCTAACGTGAGTTCGTGCAAAAACTCTATTTTTAAAATTGCACCGATAAATAAAGCTTTACAAAATCATTTTCAAGGCTGTATGAGGGGATAATTTCTTTGTCCTGATCAATTTGCATTTTATCGGCTTTGAAAGTAAGTTGCTTAAAAAGGCTTAAAAAAGACCGCTCGAAGAGGTTTAAAACAATGAAAGCGCACTTTTTCAGTGCTTTACACAATTCTATGAACCCTAGTATCGAGACGCACCTGGTCAGGTTGTACCCAATAAATTCCAACCCTACTTCTCCAAGAACCTTTTCTTTTCCTTTCATCAGTGTGAAAATAAACCCACGCTGTCGTTTCAAGGTTCCGAAAGGATGTTCGGCCAATTGTTGTCGTTGCCTATAGTAGTTAGGGTTGGCCATTACCCGAGCATTGTTCCGTTCAATGCTCCTAGCATATTCGCATTCCATCAATTCCCCACCGGTATGATAGCCTTTATCGGCAAGTACATCCATTTGTTCCACTTGAAGGAGTTCTTTCGTGGCAATGGCCATTTGCCTACCGTGTTGTTTCCCCCAACGAATAACATCCAAACTACGGCAACCCCAGCAACGTTTTTTCTTAGTTTTTCCTATAAAAAAAAGTTTATTGAAATTGATTTCAATAAACTTTTCTAGAACCCAATACCAGCAGGGTATTAAGAACTTTTTACCAACTATTTTTTGCTATTATATCATTAAACGAGCAGGTTCGTTAACTCGCCCTCCGTTATCCAAAGAAATAAGTACTGATTATTCTGGACCAATGAGAACCACTTTGCTCCAGAATTTTCACTCCATAGCATCAATCCCCTAAGCCCTTCTCAGGTTCATTTCCCTTAATTCCCGAGATGATTTGCAAATCCAGAGAATTGGGGAAGCATGCATTATAGGTTAGCGCCTTTCTGTATACTAAAAGTTGTGCATGTTAAAAGATAAAATCAACTTCCATCCCATTATAAAAAATGGGGGCATTTTTTGATGAAATAATGCAACCGACGTGAAATTTCAATGGGAGAAGTAACTGAGCAGGCATTCTTAACATAAGGGGCATATTATAATAGTTTATATTAAATATTGAGCCTAACTGTATTCCAATTTGTGGCACATATACATACGAATAATTTCCCTCTCTGTGCTGTAATCCCATTTCATTATAGGCATATAGTCCGATAAATCGCTTATCGGTTACCCAAAAATCATAATTACTTCGAATACCGCCTTTTATTATTGAGTTTTGGCTTCTTGCTCTTCCATCTTTTTCTGCAAAGCGACCAATATTGTATGAAATTGTATAGCCGTACCAAGAATCGAGCATTCCTTTTTTACCACCCAATTTATTGATTTTATAGTTATTGCCCAGTGAACCGATATTCAGGCGGGCTTCTATGCTTGAATAAGACCTTTGGGTACTACTATTCCCTGCCATTAAAAAAGAATTAGCAATTCTACTCCTTATAAAATTTCTGTAGTATGGTGGTTTATTTGCATCCTCTATGCTTTTGTTGCTAGCCAAGCTTTCGGGCATTATGCTTTTTAGTTGGGTGTTGTATGGGAGTGGAATCAGAGACAAAGCCTTATAATTCGCAATAAAAAAAGTAGTTTTAGCATTCGGGTCAGTTGGAATTTCCTTCGTAATATGTTGCAGGGTTGCGTTTTTTTGATAACCTTCTTCAAAAGCATCCTTCAATTCTGAAATAGAAATATATACTGCATTTATTATTCTCTTTGTTTCATCTGTTTCCGTTGGATAATTGAGACTTTGCAAATCATTTACCTGAGTATATCTATTGTGATATTGGTTATAATAGCCATCGCCATATTCCTTCCATTGCTCACCATTGAGGTTTACTACATCTGTGCCGTATTTGCAGTAAAAATTGTGAATGGGCATATTGTTGACCAAGGATGAAAAGACAGTACGATTTACCAATATATGCCCTGCCGAAAAAGTATCTTCCAGAAAGTGGTCAGCAAAGCCATTGTACAAAAAAGAATAATACAAATATCTCTTTGCATCAGAGTTACCAAGTTTCGCTTCTGTTCCTGCAATTTCTGCCAGGTAAATTGCTGCTGTGTGCAAGGTTATATACACATTTATAGCATTTGTTCCATTCAGATTTTTAAAGACCGATTCAATCAAAGCAGGATTAATGATGTTTTCAATATTTTCTATCTTGAAATCGCTAATATGTTCCTGCAACCCTTTTTGGTATTCATAAAAATGAGATAGATTTTTTAGGGCCAATACGGCATAATTGGCATCTAACTTGAATACCTCTTTATCAGGTGCCGCAGAATAACCATTACTAATGTATTGGTTTTGCAATGCAACTATTTTTAATAAATAACTATTTTGTGTAAGCAGTTGTTCCTCTAATTTCAATGGATTCTCAACATGATCGCCACTAAGTGCATTGATAGTACCATAGCCAATGGGAAAGCCATGAATTGATAGATTGGTAAAAACGTAGGTGTTAAACGTGTTGTCAAAATTAACCGGCAGATATTGTTGGAATGTACTACTTTCGGATGCTTTATTTTGATTAAAGAAAAGAGTCATGGCCTTGTTTCCAATGTCTTCATGTTCTCCATAATTATATGCTAAACTATTATTGACTGAAGAAAATGCCACGATGGGTATAAGAAGCAGTTTAAACCAGATACTATTGTTGTTTGCTGACTTTATATGTTTCATAGAAAGTTTGAATTTAAGCAATTTGATCCTGCCACTTTTGGAAGACTGTTATTCTTCGTTGTTGTTGTAGAAGATGAAATTGAATATTGTTATTTTATTCGCATTGCTTTTTTATTCTTCTAACCAACGTTTTGGCAATATCTTGTTGGTAATCGTACTATTTTTGGTCAAAATATGGTAAGATGTAGTTTATCAATATGTCAAAAGGTAGTTTTGATTTTGAAGAATTGTAGCTATTACCAGTAAATGATACAATCAAATTTAAGTCTCTAATCACCATAATATATTGCCCACCATTTCCAGAAGCAAAAACAATATTATACTTAAATTGTTCAGTCTTTACTTCTTCATTGTACCATGTATAACCATAATAAGTTGGCTGAGGAATTGCCGTTTTATTTTTAGAAATCCTCACATTTGAAAAGTCCTCAATTTCATGACGTTTTTCTGTCATAACTTTTATCCATTTTCTTGAAACGATTCTTTTCCCATTAAAAGCGCCGTCGTTTAAGACCAATTGCCCTATTTTATTCATGTCTCTTGTGGAAATATAGAAAGAACCTGCTGATGTCTCGTGCCCCATTGGATCTTTGGTCCACCTATAGTTGGTGATATCCAATGGTTTAAAAAGGTACATATCTGCAAAATCTGAAACAGTCATGTGCGAGGCATGAGCAATTATGCCTCCTAAAAGCATTGCATTTATTGAGGTATAGTCCCATTGAGACCCTGGCTTGTTTTTTAAAGGCAAGTCAAGGCAAAATTTTATCCAGTCTTGCTTGGTCTGCATTTCATCTTCACAATCTTTATCCCCGTTCCATTCTTCGCAATCAAAACCAGATTTCATCTCAAGCAAATGTTCAATTGTCATGCTGTCTTTTAGAATATTCCAATTCCCATAAGGCTTATACTCAGGGAAAAAGGGATATACCTTTTCATTTACATTTTTAATAAATCCTTTGTCAATAGCAATTCCTACTAATATTCCTGCCACCGACTTAAAAGCAGAACGAGTATCATGCAGAGTGTCTTTACTAAATCCATGAAAATACTTTTCATAAATTGGTTTGCCATTCTTGGTGATAATCAGTCCTTCAAGATTGGGGTAAGCGCCTTTGTTTACTGCAATGGAAAGGTCATCTAATTTATTTTTAGCTATCTTTTGTCCATGTGCAGGAGTAAAAAATATTATCAATAGCATCAGCGTTGCGATTTGTTTCATTATTCTTCAATCGTTTGAGTTTTGTTAAAGTATGTCCACCAAAGTTGCGGCTCGTTATTCTTGTTTATCAATCATTTAGAAAAGTCAATATAAAGTTCTGGATTTCCTTTCGTTGTTCTTCATTTGCATGGTCGTCCATCTCATTATGTGTTGTGTTTGTCAGTTTTATAATTTTTATACAATATCGATTTGCTTCTTCTACTGTTGGCAATACGCCTTCGTCTGCTGGTTGGTCACTTGACCGTAAAGAATAAATTTTAGGATTTTTAGTTCTTTGCAATGCCATTCTTCGGTTGTCCAGCGTAATTATTTTGTCAACGATATTTGGGTATTTCTGTGGGAAAATAGCCGTCATATCTCCACCATTTGAATGTCCGATTAATGTAATGTGATTATAGTTTAATTCAGGATTTGTCCTCTTAAGTTCGTTGATAACAAATAAGATATTGTCTGCACCACGCTCCCAAAATGGTCGTCTGACGATTTGCGGATTTCCTGTCAATGGAAGTAAACTGTCGGTAGCAAGTTCGTGTTGAATACTAATAACAAAAAATCCTTTCGAGGCTAAAAACTCTGTCAAGTAAGAGTATGCCAAATAATCTCCACCTTTATTTTGTCCGTAACCATGACTGAAAATAACAATTTTCTGATTTCTTATTTTTCTGTCTGTCATATGGTTATAAATGGCAATGGGAATTTCTCTTTGTCTGCTTTGGTCATACATTTTCAAAGTGTCCAAACTAACAACGAATACCGATTTGTTGACAGATTTACTAAACGTTGAGCAACTTGTCAGAAGTCCTATTATGAAAATATAAATTATTCTACTCATTAATTCTGTTTGTTGGGTGTCGCATTACAATGACCGCTAAATAAACAGGACTTCATGTTGGGTCGTGCCGACCACACGAAGTCCTGTTTATTAGCAGCAGCCATATTATTCACTCAATTTACTTTTTCTATAATAGAAACAAACTCCGACTATGACGATTCCCATAATAAATAAGAAAGCTGTCAAACCTACATTTTCAATTTTAGATTCATAACCTTTTCAACAACAGCTTCCCATATTCCAGATTTATTTTTAAATCCAAATGTCCATTGTCCAAAGTTCCAGGCACTATGGAGTCCAAGAGAAAGCGCAAGCCCTTTTGTTTTCAATGCTGACACACCAAATAAAATTGCTCCCGTCCCTGAACCTAAAATTGCTATTCTCCAAGTCATTCCTCCTGCAACGTGCTCAACAATAAAGATAACTCCGATAATAATCAATGCCAAAATAGGTCCTAATGAAATATTGAGACTTATTAAAGAATAGGAACGAAATGCCAACTCTTCTCTACAAGCAATTAGAAAATATAGAAGTAATGATGAAAGTATATTAATGAATGAAATGTTGGGTACAAGTTTTAATTGAAAATGCCCATACATTAGAACGACAAATGCTTGCAACCCAGCCATGCAAAATCCAATAATATAACCGTAAAAGAAACGTGATATACTATATTTCCCCGGAATAATTCCTACACCTGTTAGTTTAAGCTTTTCCCATTTCAAAAATATGATTATCAACAAAAATGTCAGAATTGTGGCAGATAGAATAGATAAATGGTCATTGATTGCAAATGAATTTTTTTTTGTTAAGCTTGAACAGATTACTAAAATAACCACACAGCCTAAACAAAAAAGCAATACGCGACCCAGTGTATAATACCATTTTGAAGTTATTTTCAAATTATTTTCTATTGTCATGTTTTTTTTAATTAATTAGAACACATTGATGTTTTTATGCTGCTCATGGTTGCTGCTAGTCGAGTCACGCAGGGGCAGCTTTCGGGCGATCTCCTACCTGGCCGCAAAAGGCGGCTCAAGCCGAAAAGCAGCCCGAGCGGAAAGATGCACACCGAAAACCACTGCTGCCGAAGGACGGGTAGCTGAAGTTAGTGGCAGTTTTATGCTACACCTTTTTCTGTACTTATTGCAATTCTATTCCAAGCGTTTATGGTTACAATTGCCATAATAATCTGTGCGATGTAGTTTTGGTCAAAAAGTTTTACTGCTTTGCTATAAGTTTCATTACTTAATCCGTTTACGCTTATTCGGGTTATTTCCTCCGTCATTGCCAAAATCACACGCTCTTCTTCTGAAAACAATGCTGTTTCTTTCCACGCATTGAGCAAGAAAATCCGTTGTGATGTTTCGCCTTGTTTTAAGGCATCCGTTGTGTGCAAATTTATACAGAAAGCACAACCGTTTATTTGTGAGGCCCTAATTTTAATCAACTCCAAATGGGACTTTGAAAGATTTGAATTTTGCAAATAGCTTTCTAAAGCAAACATAGCTTTATATGCTTTAGGTTCAATGTTTTGAATGTTAATCCGATTTTCCATTTTTTTAAATTTTAAATTGTTCGACAAAGTTAGAGTCTTTATTTGTAGAAAATCTTAAACTGGTTTAGGAGCGGGATTTGTTTTTGATTTCGCTTAAATATTCAGGAGTCATATTTAGAAACGAAGCCAATAAATGCTGTGGAATTCTTTTGGTAAATTCGGGGAAGTTCTGATTAAAATGATGAAAAAATTGTTCTCTCGAAAAATCATAAAGATATTTTGACCGAGTAAGCGAAGCCGAATAAGCTCTTTGATAAATCATTCTGAAATACCGCTCCAATTGGGGAAATTCTTTTAACAATTTCTCCTGGTTTTTATAGTCGATTTTAAGAATTTCGGTTTTCTCAACGGCTTGGATTGTAAATTCAGATAAGGTTCTATTTTCAAAAGCGGAATAGTCAGTTATCCACCAATTTTCAATGGCAAATTGTATAGTTTGTTCAGTTCCTTTATTGTCTATGAAAAACATTCTCAAACATCCCTTTACTACAAAAAAATGAAATTTACATCTATTATTAAGTTCGATTAAATTTTCTTTTTTTCTAATAGTTTCGGATTGGAAAAAATTCAAAATTCCAATTTCGTTTGTTGGGTCCATTTCAATGAACTTTCTAATATGTTGTAGTAATTTTTTAGACATAATTTCAATGGTGCGACGATGTTTTTGTTCAAATTGCCACTAACGTAGGAAGCGTCGAGTGGGCCGAAGGAACTTCCCCTTCAGCCTCTCACAGAACTCCCGAATGCGTTCGGGACAAGCTGTGCTTGATAGTCTCCCATCACACGGCTCTTGTTATACAAATCTATGTGTTACATTATGAAAAACCTAACTTCCATTGGTAAAATAAGTTCGGGAATTGCTCCTTCACCCGTTTTAACCATTCGTAGGCTTTGTTTAGGTTCGTTTTATAACGCTTATACCGTTTTAATGCCCACATTATCAAGCGTTTGCGAAGCAGTTGAAAGATGGATTTCAATGCCCATAACCTGAACCTTCCGTAGTAGTTGATCCATCCCCGAATAAAGGGTTCGAGGTATAGGGCTACCCCTACTATACTTTTGTGGCTCAGGTGGTCAATGTTCAATTCTTTCATCTTGTCGGCTATACGTTTCTTTGAACCAATGCTGATCGCACAGTCGAAACCCAGGAACAGTTTACCTGTTCGCTTCGACATGGTACTGCGTGGTTGAAATGAATACCCCAGAAAATCGAACTTTACTGTTTCATGGTTTTCTTGCCTTCGGTAATCGCGGCAATAAACCAGTTTCGTTTTCTCCGGATGTAATTCCAATCTGCAACCTTGCATTCGTTCTTTCAAGGTTTTCAGCACTTCTTCTGCTTGTGCTTTTTTCCTACAATGCAATATGGCGTCATCGGCATAACGCACATAGCTTACTGTCGGGTGGGTTTGTTCCAACCATTTGTCCATGGCGTAGTGCTGAAACAAATTGGCCAGTAGTGGACTTATCACACCTCCCTGTGGTGTGCCTTTGCCCTGCTTATGAATCAGTTCGCCTGATTTTGTCTGCACTGGCATCTGCAACCATCGTTCGATGTACAGGATGCACCACTTTTCGCTCACATGCTTCTCAATGGCCAGCAGTAGCTTACCGTGGTCGATATTGTCAAAGAATCCCTTTATGTCCAAGTCGATTACCCAGTCGGTTTTCTTGCAGTTTGACCGTACCGATTCCAATGCCTGATGGGCATTTCGGTTTGGACGGTAACCATACGATTGAGGACTGAATATCTGCTCAAACCTCGGTTCTAAGTATTCTTTTACAACCATCTGAGCCACCCTGTCGCCAATGGTGGGGATACCTAGTTTCCGGATTTTACTATCTTTCTTGGGTATCCCAACTTCTTTGACTGGTGGTGGAAAATAACTGCCCGATGCCATCCTGTTCCATAGTTTGTACATGTGTTTCGACCTTTCAGCATCGAATTCATCCATGCTAATTTGGTCTATCCCGGCACTTCCCTGGTTGGAACGCACTTTCTTATAAGCCTCCCAAACCATCGGGCGGCTTATCGGTATCGATTTTGTCTCATTCCATAAATTCATCCTCTTGCGAGTTGTTAAATGTTACGTGACTGTATAACTTGCCCCCTTCACTCCAATCCCATTACAGGAGTTTCATCGCTCCTACGGGGCAATCCGTCCCTCCATGGTGCTTCGATATTTTGCCTCTAGGGTGAGCCTATTGTGCATTTCCCTTTGACTGTCGGCTTTCTTTCCAGATCGCTTGTATAACAGCCTGTCATCACCATGCAGGTTCCCGAGTTCCGTAATTGAGCCTGAATATAGTTCTTGTCGCCTGTATGACGCCTGCCGTTTAGCCAGTAAACAGGTGGCCGCTAAACTTATAACTCCGTCGTGTACTTCGTAACTTTTGACAGGTTGTACCCCTTCCCGACACCTCATCAGCGATTTAATTCCGTTCAACTCCTATACTCATACCAAACGACACTCGTGGTGTCGCTTTAACCTAAACGTTCAGCACCATGGCTCTTTACCACAGCACCTTTAGGCAGTTTGATGCCTTCGCCTGCACGATGACACCGATGGTTCAACCTTACAACTGGTCTCCATCATCTCAATTACAGCATGCAGAACTTTGTTCTTGCCAATGTTCTGCTTCTCGGCACACTACACGCAGGGGCGGACTGCGGGTCTCAAGTACTCGGGATCAAGCCGAAAAGCGGCTTGGGCGGGTAGCTGATGTTAGTGGTTCGTTGTTTCTTGTTCTTCATCACTCATTAAGTTTAGAAGCGCTTTGTCTATCAATTCCTCTGATATCTTAAGTGCTTTAATTCTTCTCGTTAGCAAGGTCTTTTGTGGTGACTTATCAATTATCTTTTGCAATGACTTTTCACATTTTCCGATTGTTGAATTAATCGCAAACTTGGCTTCTTCTAATTCTTTTATACTGTATATCGGCATTTTGTTCAATCATTTAACGAATTAATGCCTTGTTCTTTAAGTTTTTCAAGGTGTTCCATCATTATCTTAACTTGTTCGGCTGGGTGTCCTTGCCAAATTGTTACTTCTCCAACAACTCTAAACGGTTGAGTTGAACGGTACGATTTTGTCGGATTTCCTGAATATTTTTTGTCGGTCAAGTCTGGGTCGTCTTCTATTTCTCCTGTTGGCTCAACTAAGTATATTCTTTCTCGTCCTTCGCCAAATGAAAGTTCTGCTCCCCAAATGGCAGCGTCTAACGTTGCTGTCAAGAAGATATATTTTGCATTTTTCTTTTGTCCATAATTTGAGTTAAATCCAACTTCAATTAAGTCACCAACTTTTAAGTCTGCGTTAGTCCCGTGAAAGTAGGTCTGAGCAAAAGGGCTTTGAATAGACTTATTCTCAATTTTATTTCGTTCCATTGTCGCTTATTTGTGTTTTGATGGTTTTTCATTTATGCTGTGTAGTCAGTTTATATGACCGCATTTTAACGGTGGTGTTATTCGTTTTTATTCTCAAGTTGTTTCCATTTTTCCTTAATATTCTTTTCTCCGTCGAAATAGTCTGTTTGTGAGTCTTTATTAAAAATCTCACGTGATGGCGCTATGAATATTTTATCCGAATCTGGATATTCAGCAACATCATAACCAATATATGTCCTTATATCCAAGTAAATACAAGTCTCAGTAGTATGGTTATATAGTTGGTGTGCTCCTGTTTTTCCTTTTTCAAAAAAAATCAAATCTCCACTATTTACAATTTCTAATCCATTCGGGGTTCGCAAAGTTGCAGAGCCAGAAATAATCATAAAAAGTTCCTCAGCATATCTGTGGAAATGGTAAGGAGCAGAATATTGGTTTGGATTTAATTGTCTTAAGTCGAAGTTTAAGTTTTCAAGATTCAGTCCCTTTTTCATTATTGATACATCAGTGAATACTCTGTAATTATCAATCTTATTAGGACTTTCTTGAAAGTCTCTTTGGTCAGTTTTTAAAATTGTTGCCATATCTTTAAATTTATAATTTAACAATTAAGACATCATGTTGGTTGTCAGTCGTACACTTATCGCTAACGTTGGCGGTTTGGCCAGTAAGGGATTGCGGCGATTTCCTGTCAAGCCGAAAAGCAGCACAGGCGGAAAGATGCACTCCGAAAACCACTGCGACCGGACAGGTAGTTGATGTTATGGGGTCGGTTTTCGTTCTCCTGAAACATCATATTTTTTTTTATAAATCACTAATAATCGTCTGTCACTCAATAAATCAACAGTCAATTTACGAAAATATTTCGAGATGATTCTCCACTGAAAAGTCAACGAAGTTATAAAACTCAGTCCGCGAATATGTTTGCAGTTGCAGTCTAAGTCTAAGTCAAATTGAAAATGAACGATTTAACTGCAACTAATTCTCAACCATAGCAAAAATTGGTCAACCCGGACCGACAAAAAGATCAATTTTCTCAGCAAATACGAAACTCAATAAAATCAAGAACTGGTCAACCCCAAATAAAGTCCAAAATCATAAAATTCACACGATCAACCCCGCCCTGTCGCACCCGGAAAATTTCTTAAGCTGGCAAGAAGTCAACCTCAAAATCATACCGAGAACCGATACTGTTTCAAGGAGCGACCAAACTGCCCCATAACGGTTCGGGTAGCAGCCCTTTTATTGAATTATTTTGTCTAACAATCCACTCAACTCGTTTGGTACAGTTATCATAGCATCGTGTCCTGTATTCAAAGTGTAGTAAGTCCACAATGATTTTTTTTGGGCTTCCTTGCTTATTTTTTCTAACACAGGTAATGCCGGCTTTATACAAGCTATGTAAACAAGCGGAATATTATTTCCCAAAGGATGTCTCAAAATTAATTTAGAAATAAAAGAGTTAAATGGTTGTGGCGTTAGTCGTTCATTTACCCACTTAGCTTTTACACTATCGGTTACACCGAAATCTTCCGCTGGAATTGGTGAAACGTTTTGTTTCTTTTTGATTATTCCGTTCATAAAATTTTGAGTTTCTTCTGTCTGGACAGAAAGTGCGTTTTCTCCATTATGCACAATCATTGCGTCAAGATAAACCAGCTTGCGTAGGCGATTTGGAATACTGTCTGCAACGCCTGCAATTATTGCACCTGCATAACTGTGCCCAACCAAAATTACATTATGCAAATCTTCCATTTCAATTAGGTTAATGATGTCTGTAATGTGTGTTTGCAAGTTTATATTTTCGTTGATTGTATTTTTGTGTTCGCCCAAACCGCTAAGTGTAGGTGTATAAACAAAATAACCTTTTTCTCTTAAATTCTTGCTCACATCTTGCCAACACCAACCACCGTGCCAAGCTCCGTGTACTAATACGAACACGGGTTTATCTGATGATTGGTTTTGTGCTGAAACGATATTTATTCCTGTCAGAAACAACACTATAAGTGTTATCAATAAATCCTTTGCTAATTTCATTGATGTTATATTTTTTATTTTTGTTCAAAATTAGAAACATCTTCAAAGGGCGGCAATAACTCACCCGAAAATGAGTTGATCATCCTAACTTAACAAATATAATATGTCAAGTGAAATAAAAATACTTTCTTCTAACGTTGAGAATTTGCGGAAATTATCAGAGGCTTGCGATGTAAATGCAATTTTAGGAAGTATAGGTCTTCGTTGGAAAATGCAGATTTTATACTGTATTGCAAATGATGTGTACCAATTCAGTAAACTGAAAAAAGTTTTTCCTACTATTTCAGACCAAATGTTGAGCAAGAGAATAAGTGAATTGCAACAAGAAGGTTTAATTGGTAAAACGGAAATTCCCGATACTTTTCCGCAACAAATAAAGTATGAAGTTACAACCAAAGGAAAAGAACTTATAAGCATTGTTTTAGACTTGCAATTTTGGGGAAAGAAATGGAATTGTGATGAATAGTATTGTTAGTAGAGAGTGCCCACTTGGGGTTGCTACCAACGGAGGAAGTTGCACGCAGGGGCGATCCTCGATAGCTATTGGGACCGAGCGAAAAGATGCCAACAGGAAACCACCGACGCCGAGCTTCCCGGGTAACTGATATTAGCGGGAGTTTTGGTTTTTGACGTTGTTTAGGCATTTTGTGAAAATTTCAGAAATTGCGTCCGCTACAAGTGATGGGTCTTGATCATGAATACCATGACTATAGCCAGGCAAAAGAATCATTTTACTATTATGGTTATTCCTGATTAAATCCGAATAATGTTCAATCCGAAAATTATCATACTCTTTCCACCAAGGAAGTATATTGATACCTAATTTTAATTTTTCATTCATGTCGTTTTCGTATGGCTCCAAAGGTTTATTGTACGAAATTATGACAGTAACAGGGATATCATTAAGTGGTGGTAGGTTTTGATATTCTTTAAAATAAATAGGAGTACTTGCAGCCAACTCTCGTTTTGTTTCGTTTCTGATACCTGCTGGCATTGACGTGTCATTTGACATCGTTTTCATATTAATTGCCCAAATATCACTGTATCCAGTCAAACTGGATGTCGACTTTTTTGCTTGTTCATTTTCTATTTTGGTTAACATAAAGTCAGTAGGGTCTATGAAAACAAGTCCACAAACTTCATTTGGATATTTTGATATATATAGTCTTATAAATGGTCCACCGAGTGAATGCCCTACCAATAAATACGGTGGTTTTATTTCTATTGTTGACAGCAATAAATGAAGTCTTTCTATAACCTGAATATCTGTTTTTATAGTTGTGTCAATTTCTGATTCACCTAATCCATTCCTATCATATGCTATACCTGCAATATTTGTAGGTAAGTACTTAAAGATTTGATCAAAACTTCCGCCACCAACACCACTTTCAAAAACAAGAATCGGTTCATTTATTCTTCTAGACTCAAGTCTAAATGTTTTATAAGAGATCTTTACTTTTTCAATGATGATAGATTCCTTTTTTATATCCTGGGCAAAAAGAACTTGTTTCAAAAAAAGTAAGATTATAAATATAACTATAGCATTCGTTTTCATTTTTGTATTTTATTTAAATTCAATGACAAATTTAAACCCCCAAAATCAAAATCCTGACGACAACCGAATGCCAGATTAGCGACATTAATGCGACAAATATAAATGCTGTCTCTATAAAATATTTGGAATGGAGATCAAATAAATTTAAACATACTAAATCGGAATCCCGGTAATCCGGGATTTTTTGTTTCAATTTTTAATATTATATCAAATAACCTTAATAACAAACTGTAGTTAGATTTGATTAAGTTATTTTTTCCCTGGCTGAGAATAGGAGCTTAAATCTTCAAAATGTTTACCTTTTTTAAGCTGCTTGGAAAGCGAAACATGTATTTTCTTTGAGAAATCCTGTTTTAAAAATAAGACAATCTTTTGTTCTTTCAAATTGATTGCCATCGAGTAATTGGTGGCAATATCATCGTTGGTTGTATGCTTTTGTACGGTTTTAGAGAGTATTTCTGTAATGCTTTTTAGCGTAAACGGATTCCCTTTTTGCAGATAATCTGTTGCTGTTTCTCTCCGCCAGCATCTTTCTGTATGTCCATTATTAATACTGTAATTTGTAAGAGCAAAGCAGGGAGTGTTTCTTTTTATTACATAATTACCGTGAACCGTGGCATAATTTCCTGTAGCGTCGCCAATAAACAATTGAGCTCCGGATAATTTAATCAAATTAAATTTACTAATAAACTGCAGTGCTTCCTCAACGGTTTTACAGGTTCTTAAAATATCATTTACTACTTCTTCGTCTCGATCTGTTCTCTTAGGGTTTTTGATAACCGGAATGTCATCAATTGCTGTGTAATCCATAAAAAGACCATATTCGTTTAAACCACCTTGAGGATATTTGTACATAACATTTTCGTATCCGGCATAGATTTCGGACCAACTCATATAACCATAAGAGCCTGTTTTTTTGGGAAAATACCAGAAACGATATTTCATATTGACTGACTCATCTTCATTGTTGCCAATCCAAACGTGTCTTCCGTCATTGGCCATAAATATTGTGCAGGCATTTGCAATATTGACATTAATTAATAGTAAGCCTGTAAATATGATTTTTAAAATTTTTTTATTCATCTTGTTCATTTAAGTTTTAGTTTCCTCCTGGTCAATTTTAAGATTTGATTGATCAAACTCTGCGATACAGTTGCTATATTGATGTGTTTCCCATTATTAAATTTAATTTGCAAGATGAAATGGTTTTTGTTTTTAAATACGAAACGCCTTTAGTTCTCCATCTCTTTTAACCTGAACAATTAATTCCCTTTCTGATTTCACAATATTATTGAAGCTGAAATATTGCTGACAAGGTGCAAGACCAATCAATGAATTCCCGTTAATTGTCACGATCTCATCATTTATTCTTAAGTCAGCTTTTTGAGCATTCAATCCAGAATAAATCTTGCTGACATATAACTTACTGCTATCAATATTTACAGAAAAGCCAGAGGTCTCAAAATCTTCGCTGGTATTATTATATTCTGTAAGAATTAATTCTTTGTCTTTAAAATTGAGCGTAATCATAAAGTATTTAGCTAATTATGACCTCAAAAGATTATGATTATTGTAATTTGAATAAAAAGCAATCTTATTTTTCAGTTCTGTTTTCCCTATAGTAAGGTTATCCAATTTTTCTACAAAGATTTTTTCGTTCAAAATACCGTTGGCTCCTACATCACCTTCGCCTTCGGTTGCAATACTATTTTTGATGTTTAAAGAAGCAGCCGTTTTTTCAGTTAAAGAAAGCAAACCGCCATAACCCAGATCCAACATACATTCTACCTGCTTCCCATTGATATAAATGACTAAAAAAGGGTTAAAAGTCTTGCCAAGTTTTATTTTTATTCTCTTACCCTCGCCTGTAAATGGCATATTTTCGAGCATATCCAACACTCTAATTATTGATTTTCTGTGATCAATCTGCCATACAGCATCTCGAATAATACTCTTTCCAATTAATCCTCCATTCGTATTGCAATTGATAATCGGAGAAGCTAGAAAATCGAAATTAAAAACACCCACATACTGGAATGTTGCTTTACCGATTTGTAGTGCAGGGATTTTTAAAAGTTTAGTTTTGGATTTTAATTTATTGGAACTTCCTGTTTCGACTTCCATAAGGGCTGAGAGACCAGCATTTTTAATGACTTCCGAAGTAGCCGTATTAAAGCCACCGGTATCAAAAATGTAATCGTAGGTATTTTCTCCCATTTTTAGGGGAACGATAATGTATCCCAATTGATCCTTGAAAGGAATTTCGTCATAGAATTTTTCGGAAGTTAGTCTGGCGGAATTGGCTAATGCCAATTGCTCTTTTGCACTTTGCCCATCTATAAGTGAATTGGTTAATGATGTAATAATAACTGGAAATAAGAAATGACGTGTCAGCATATTTGCACATTTTATTTATAGCGCAAATATCCAAATATCAGCACCTTCCAATGTTCGTATGCATCCAGACGAACCTATTTTTTATTATTTTTGGCGTATACAGAAGGGGAAACTCCAGTGTATTTTTTAAAAGCTGTATTAAAAGCTGTTTTAGAGTTAAAGCCCGAAGCAAAGGCGATACCCAGTATATTCAGTTTCTCCATTTGTGTGGAAGTAAGCAGTTTTTTAGCTTCTTCTACTCTGTATCTGTTGACATAATTGTAAAAGTTATCCTGGGTTGTTCGATTAATAAGATAAGATGTATCGTGAATGCTAATACCTAATTGATCCGCAATGGTTGGCAAGCTCAATTCATTGTCAAGAAAAAGTTTATTGTTTGACATTAATAATGATAATCTTTCTGTTAACTCTGCCATTTGTTCATCGCTTATTCTTGGAGTGGTATTTTTTTTATTTTTGAATATCAACTCAGGTCTATTATTGCCAAATCCCTCAGTCTGCGTGATTTTTATTTCTTGCTTTTCCAGTATCTCTGATATGTCTTGTATGTCTTTCTCTTTATAAGCAAAGATATTTTTTTGTCTGATAGAAAAATAAGCTAAATAAAAAATAGACATAGCATATAACCAATTCGTTATTTTCGTTAATAATGCAAATTCAAAAAGAGCATCATTGATCCAAATAATTACAACAAATAATAATGTAAACAAAAAATTGACGAGCCAATGTAAATCCACTTCATCAATAGATGACGCTATCAATTTCATATTTTTTTTGTGTTTTATCAAAGTTCTGTAGCACTTTACAATATAAAAAAAAAGCAAAAAAGGTAACATATCCCTTACAAGGAAAGAGACATCTGTGTTAATTGTATAGAGTATAAGAGTAGAAATGCTACGTTCATTAAAATATACTGTATTTTCTATAAAACCATAGATGAGAAAAGGAACGAAATGCAGATAATCGATTTTTTCTAACTGTTTGGTTGGGTTTATAAAATAGAGAACGCTAATATAAAGGGTTGGTCCCATTAAGAACAGCAAACTGTTCAACCATTTATAGATAAAGCGGCTTTCGGGATGTGTTCCAGTTAAATTTATATAGGAGCAGATAAAGCCAGCCCCTGTTATAGCAATAAAAAAGGAAAGCCATTTATTAGCAGTTATATTCTGTCTCAAGGGATGGAAAAAAAGAATAAAGCTTAGTAGAAAACAGGCGCCCGATATAAAGCAAATTAAAAACAAATTCATTGCAGCGAAAATTATACTTAATTAGGAATTAGCGACATTAATGCGACAAATATAAATGCTGTCTCTATAAAATGTTTGGAATATAGGGTAATATGCTTTTCGATTTATTCAATCTGATAGCAGTATCAAAGGTTATGAAGACGTTAATTACAATGCAAAGAAAATATAACCAAATAAACAATGGATGGCCTGAATATTCATGGAGTCCGAAAAATGCTTGTACCATAGCCGGAATGAAAATAATTATTATCAGGGTGCCAAAAGTCCATATAGTCTGAAAATTAATGATTCTAAGAGCAATTGGCTTATTAATTAAAACTTTCCTATAAATCCGATACAATAGGCTTGGAAAAATAAGGTTGAAAAATGGGAAAATTAAAACTAAAAGTGAACTGAAATTAATATACTTAAGCTCTTTTATATCATGAATTTCATCAGCGGTAATTCCCATTTTTTGTACTTCGTTGCTTTCTAATTCTGCTTTATTAATTTCCAGAGATTCAATATCAATTTGTAAGGCTTTGCAAAGCGATTTTATTACAAAAGGACTTCCGACAGACATGTTTTTCTCAATCCGCTGAATAGTTCGGACTGAAACGTTGGATTTGTCTGATAATTCATGTTGGGTTAATTGTTTTATTTCCCTATATTCTTTTAAAGTTTTTTTCAATTCATAAATCTTTTTAGTGGTTCTGGTAGTGTGTTTGTAAAAATTCTGAATAATGTCAAATTTCGTAGTTTATTTCTTGTATCTCTTTATTCATCGTCTATTCAGCAAATTAAATGCCTCAAACTATATTAAAAATCCTGTAAAATCACCCTGGCACGAGAAATTAATCTCGATGTCTCTGGGAATATTGAATGACCGCACCGGGTAGCTTACGCCCCCTAAGAACCGTACGTGCGACTTTCACCGCATACGGCTCAGGCACTTTTAAGGCTCACCCGGCGAAGGGTAACCCGGCTGTTATTACTATTCTTATTCGAGATAAACATAGTAATTTGTTTGCATTCTTTTGCTAAATTAGCCCTCTGTTTTGTTCTGTTACAGAAGTATTGGTCGTATTCGGGCAGAAAAGGATTGGCTTTGACTTTTACTTGATACCGAATGGGAACATATCCAATCTGGTATAGTCGGTGATTTTCCGTACCGTTTTTGGTAATTCTCTGATCGGTAAAATGATTGTCGCTGAAGTATCGATGGTATATCCATCACCGGTTTTTGTTTCCGTTTTGGTATTTTGCCCATCGTCTGAGCTGCCCCCAAATGAATGACCCCAACCGGTTGAAAATACGCTTTGAGCAAATGCCTTTGTGATAGTTCGACCATCCCCTGATTATAGGGTTTAGTATCCGTATCAGGGCATGCGCAGGTATTTCACGGTTCTCATTGATAATCTTTCCGACCTTGTCTTTGAACGATTGGACAGCCTCTCTTGATGGACGGATGATCAGTTTGCCCCTAAATCTACGGACATTCTGAGAAAGGAAGTTGAAACCATCGCTGATATTTGTGACCTTGGATTTTTCGGTTGAGAGTTCTAAGCCCCTTTCGATCAGGAACTCTGTTACCATAATGAGCGCGCTACGAGAATGATGATGATAACAGAAATAGCGTTGGCAGCGGGGTCATCGCATGCCACACAACGCCGACGAGCATTTGATGGGCATGGAATTAAACCGCATGTGCGTATCCAAAAACATCCGCAAGGTGGTGTAGGATATGCCGGACGCGATTGCCATCATAATATTCCCGGCGATATGTAATTTACGTAGTCGACCTCAGCTGCTCAGCTCGTTTGGATTGGATCCTCAAGCGCGACGTCGAACACATGGGTAAACAGCAGCAGAATCATAATCTGTATCGCCACCATTAACGTATCCGTAACTAAACGGCAACGTTTTTTCAGATTTGCCGGAATGTATTGCGTTGAGACCAAAACAACTCACTCCGTACCCGCTTTCAGTGCCTCGCTCATGAAAATTTTTGCGAGTTTCCTCCCGCACAACAGCTTGGTTATCTCGTACACCAAAAAGATCAACACGAAGCTTATCAGGACATACAGCGGGCTCACAATCATGGGTATCACCATATTGATCATCTCCGCGACATAATCGGAAATGTTGTTCCCGAAAACCAGCATTAAAGGCAGCCCGAGCCAGAAGCCGATAAACACAGCCGGCATAGAGCTGTTCAGAATCAGCTTCGCCAGCTCTTTGCGGCGGTAGCCCAATATCTTGAGCAGGGAGATGGTGTTCCGGCTCTCGTCAATCCTCAGCGATGTCACAAGGTAGATGATAATGACCGCAATAAGCACTGCTAAGATTGTAACAGACGTAACGATTACCGTCGTTGGCCTGGCGAGGTCTTTATACGCCTCGTGATTCCGCGCATCCATCACACCAGCAAGCAGGTTTTTGTCAAAATCTATCTCATGGCTGCTAAGCACGGTACGGTAGCTTCCGGGAGGTTGACCGGTCATACGGTTGAACTCGTCAAGAGACATATAAATAAATTGCTCACCGTAGGCTTCGACAATCCCGTCAATTTTCAGGCTGTATGATTTTCCATCCAGCTTGGTTACAACACTGATCGTGTCCCCTTCCTTGAGTTTCAGCCGGCTGGACAGCGGATACGAGATATTTACCTGATCCCTGGACAGCGCGCTGCCCCGCATGTCGTTCATCTTGAAGCCGACTGAATTCGGCTCCGTGCCCATCAGGTAAAACTCAACCGATTCCCTGCCCTTGGGATAGCAGCGAAACGCGTTGTACGGCTCCGCCCCTTCGGGAATACCTCCATCCTGATGCAAGTTCCGTACTTGCTTGAAGTTATACTCCAGGGGATACAGGTATCTCGCCAGCGCGCCCTTCTCCATCACCACATCCATCGAGTAGTTGTATGTAAAACCATACAGCAGTATCATCGACGCTGCACACACGCCCAGCACTAAGAACAACAGACGTGGTATGCTTCGTACCTGCTCGCGTATCCGGAATTTGGTATTGAATTTAAACCGATCCAGCCGGAGTGCCCGTTCTATAAAATTTACTTTTGCTTTTTGCTCGTCTCCTTTCATCAGCTCGACAGCCGATTTTTTGAGCATCTTGCGCATAATAAGAAAACTTGAAAGGCCTATAAAAGCCACCGGCATCAGCACGGCAAGCGCCAGGTTTAATGGAGAGAATGAAATGCTCTTTGCAGGCAGGATGTAAGAAATCAGCATAGAATCAACAACAGGCCTTACACACGGTAGTGCGAGCAGTGCGCCAGCAATACCTCCAGTAGCGGACAGCAGAATCGGAATCGCCAGATAATGCCAGATCAACTCACGACGGCGGTATCCCTGCGCGTACAATGTTCCAATGACTACGCCGTCGGACTTAACGATGCGCATGATCATCACGCCTACAATAAGACAGCTTAGAAGGGAAAAAGCCATTGATACGGGAAGGCTCATGGACTTCATGCTGGAAATGTTTGCCCAAGGCATACTGACCCGCTTGTTACTCTTGGCGTCTATCCATTCGGAAAGGGAATACCCTTTTTCGCTTAAAAGTCCATGCAACTTAATTGTCTGTGCATTTATATTTTCCCTGTCCTTAAAGTATGCCGCATAGACCGTGACCACCCCAGGAAACACCTCGATATCCGCGCTTGAAACAATCCCGATGCCAAAGCCTCTGGTCGGCAGCACATCGTAAAGATTTTTTATTATGTAAATGTAATTGGGTACGGCCATTGTACCTACGATATTGAAGGTTTTGCCCTTTAGCTTTATTTGACCGCCTATATCCAAACCATGCATCTTTATAAAAGACGGATCGAGCAAAATGTCCCCCGGATTTTCAAGGATGTGTCCTGATGTTACCGCCGGGATATTGATCTCGGTGCCAGGGCTGAGCAGCCGCAGTTCCCCGTTAGGCACTTTTGCATCGTACTGCCGGCAAGCCTCTATCTGCGCGCCGGATTCGCCCTCCAACGCCGCAATTTCCTCAATGGGCTTGTCTAACGAAAATGTCAGGTCTTCCTGCCTGTGTTCTTCAGCAAACCCAACGACCATTTTTTCGAGGTTATTTGATATGCCAGTCGCCGCTATGAAATAAAAGCTACCTAAAAGGATTAGAATAACAATACCGATATACCGCCCTTTGTTTTCCTTTATGATACGCCATATGCGTTTTCGTAGTGCCATTACCATTCAATCCTTTCTGCCTCGATAAGTTTGGAATTTTGCGCAACTTCCACAACCTCACCGCTTCTCAGCCGGAACACGGCGTGCGCCATACCGGCGATGGCGCTGTTGTGGGTAATCATCAGGATGGTCGTACCAAACTGTGCGTTTACTTTTTGGAGCAACGACAGCACACCCCGCGAGGTATCGAGATCCAGCGCTCCGGTGGGCTCATCGCAGAGCAGGAGTTTTGGATTTTTGACGATGGCGCGCGCGATAGATACTCGCTGCTGCTCTCCGCCGGAGAGTTCTCGGGGAAAACGGTTCTTTTTGTCTGAAAGTCCGACAGCAGAAAGCACCTCGTCTGTTTTAAGCGGGTTTTTACTGATGTTCGACACAACCTCGATGTTTTCGGCTACCGTTAAGTTCGGTACAAGGTTGTAGAACTGGAAGACAAAGCCCACGCTATTCCGACGGTATTCAACCAGTTGATTGTCATTTAAATCCGTAATACACTCGCCGTCCACTTCGACTCTGCCGCTGTCCGCCCGATCCACCCCACCGATAATGTTCATCAGTGTAGATTTACCTGAACCAGAGGGACCTAATATGACTCCGATTTGTCCTCTTTCCATCTCTAAATTCACACCTTTGAGCACATGGGTGATAGTCCCTGTGTTATAGCTTTTCGTAAGGTTTGATACTGATACAAACATTTTTAACATTCCTTTTTTTATTAGTTCAACATTCTTTGTATTTACACCCGTTTTCTATATGCCCTCATGGCAAACATATAAGCTAAAAGCATAATCCCGACGCACCATGCAAGCGCAATCCAGATGTCGTTCCCGACAGGCTGATCTGACGACAAGGCACGTATAGTCTCCACTATCGAGGTCACCGGTTGATTTTCGGCAAAGGCACGAACAGTACCCGGCATGGATCCGGTCGGCACAAATGCCGAGCTGATAAACGGCAGGAAAATAATGGGATAGGAAAAGGCGCTGGCACCGTCCACCGATTTGGCTGAAAGTCCGGCAATCACCGCAATCCAGGTCAGGGCCAGCGTAAACAGCGCGAGAATGCCGACTACGGCAAGCCATGACAATACCCCTGCTGATGAGCGAAATCCCATAATGAGTGCAACGAGAATGATAACAACAACTGAAATGGCGTTGGATACCAGCGAGGTCAGCACGTGCCCCCACAACACAGTAGAACGAGCAATAGGCATAGAGTGAAACCGCTCTAATATGCCCCGTTGCATATCCATAAACAGGCGGTAAGCCGTGTAAGCAATGCCACTTGCAATTGCAATCAGCAGGATGCCTGGCAGCAGGTAATTCACATAGTTAGCCGTGCCGGTTTGGATGGCACCGCCAAACACATAGACGAACAGTAGCATCATCGCAATTGGTGTGATGGTAACCGTAATGATGGTGTCCATACTGCGAAAAATATGACGCATGGAACGTCCAAGCATAACACTCAAATCCATGAAAAAATAGTTCTTTATCGTTTCCATTTATTTTTCCTCCTTTTTTTTGCCAATGATGGCGAGAAATATCTCCTCCAATGTCGGCTGTTTTTCAATATATTCCACTTTTGCAGGCGGGAACAACTTTTTCAGTTCCTCAAGCGTGCCGCTCACAATAATTTTACCTTCGTGAAGAATGGCAATTTGATTAGCAAGTTGCTCAGCTTCGTCCAAATACTGCGTGGTCAGGAATACAGTTGTGCCTCCGTCGGCAAGTTCTTTGACAATCTTCCAAACTTCAATACGTCCTTCGGGGTCAAGCCCTGTGGTCGGCTCGTCGAGGAAAATAAGCTGCGGTTTTCCCACAAGGCTCATGGCGATATCGAGCCTGCGGCGCATACCTCCCGAATAAGTAGAAGCCCTACGGTCCGCAGCATCGGTAAGGCTGAGACGGTTCAGTAAATCGTCCGCTACCTGACGCGGATGTTTGAGGTGCCGCAGCTTGGCGATCATGATCAGGTTTTCCCGCCCCGACAATATCTCGTCCACGGCTGCAAACTGCCCGGTCAGGCTGATGGACTGCCGCACATTGCCGGGTTTTGACGCAACATCGAATCCGTTTACGGCTGCGGTTCCGCTATCCTGTTTGAGAAGCGTGGTGAGGATTTTAACAATGGTTGTCTTGCCAGCGCCGTTAGAGCCGAGCAGGGCGAAAATACTGCCTGTTTTTACTTCTAAATCTACGCCATTTAGAACATGAAGATCTTTGTAGAACTTTTGCAGACCTTTTACTTGAATTGAATTGTTTTGCATAATCTTGCCTATATAAAAGTAACCTTGGATAAATCGGCATTAAAGCCTTTGAGTACTGCGTATGTCAGCTTATCCATCATGGCTCCGTCAAAGCAGATGGTTTTGATGGCTCGGTAATATTTATTAGTCAGGGCATGTGTCGCAAGGAAAGATACATTTTTGAGTGTCGCACCCCTAAAAGTAACATTGTTCAATGCAGTACCGTCAAAACTGACTCCGATAAAGGTTTGACCGTCAAGACATAATCCTCGCAAGTCACCTTTATTGAAGTCCACACCGCTGAAGATACATCTTTCAAAGATTGTTTTTCTCAGGTCGCTCACGATTAGCTTTACGTTGGTCAGCTTTACGTCGATGAATTTTGCTCCGGTTAGCCCCACCGTGCTAAATTCAGTGCTTACAAGAATGGTTTGTTTGAAGCTCGCATCCGCCAGATCAAGAGCGTAAAACTTACAGTCTGTCAGATTTGTCCCGTCAAAATTGGCTTCGCGCACATCACTAGCCTTAAAAGTGCTGCCGGTCAAGTCTGCACCCGAAAAGTCGGAGCCGCGTACGTCGCTGCCCTTAAATGAACTGTTGGTCAAGTCCGCACCTGAAAAGTCGGAGCCGTGCAAAGCGCTCCCTTCAAATTTTCCATTATGCGTAGTAACGCCTGCAAAGTCGCTATTCGGTAGGTTGTTTCCACTCAAGTTTGTAATCACCTCCTGCTCCTGCGAACGGGAGGGCAATTCATCGGGTTGCTTATCCAAAGACTCAACAGGTACTATTTTAGCGTCTGCAGGCTGGAAGCTTTCTGAAAAATAGTTAAGATCAACACCCAGAATTTCCGCAAGACGGATAAATGTAGTGATGTCCGGCATTGATTCACCGCGCTCCCACTTTCCGACAGCCTGTGGACTAATGATTAGACGTTCAGCAAGCAGTGCTTGGGAAATATTTACTTTTTTTCGTGCTTCGGTAATTTTATTACCAATCATTTTTATACTTAGCATATGTTTCATTTTTTAAATTATTTGATACAGCAAAGGTATTTTGATGTATTTCCCGAATCAAAAAAAATCGAATATTTATAGTTGTTATTGCGCTACTTACCGTTGTATTCAACAACTATCAGTAGTATATGTTGGAATTTAAGGTTAATGCTTTTTTGATGAACAGAAAATCACCTGCACAAGCATGCAATCTTTAACAATTAGAATAATGGAACAGAGTTTTGGCAGACATCCAAATGTCAATTTTGACAAAATGATAATTCAAGTTTTACTTGTTTGATCGATTAATAAAAACTTGTAATATTATATGCTATTACTAAAGTCATGAATTTCTAGAGTGTATGTGAAGGTCGATTGTAACAATCCAAATATTTAAACACCGCCTACTCTTTTCTTACCACCAAATGGCTAACTGGAAAAAACGGTGAAATTGACCACCTGATTTCAGTTTAAATTGGGTTCTTCGTCACATTTGGGGACGGTTACCCATGCTGAGACAGTATCACTTTCCTACGCAACAGTTCAAAACCTGCCCTGCCATACATTTGGCGCTTAATGCTCTTGATCCGGTTAACATG
>Ga0079306_1000077_pt1 | contig 118102 bp, 105 predicted proteins | sample Methanotroph_Enr_FD_79181 | JGI IMG/M metagenome (GOLD analysis project Ga0079306, IMG submission 79181) | Enriched soil microbial communities from Old Woman Creek wetland in Ohio, USA - Methanotroph_Enrichment_5 | ecosystem: Environmental > Terrestrial > Soil > Wetlands | place: USA: Ohio... | reverse complement strand
TCGATCAAACCGACGATCTCGCCGATCTGGCCCGACGATTGCTCCAGCCGGTTCATCACCCCAAGGGTTTCTTCCACCCCGGCGCGGATCTGGTCGATGCTGTCCGCGGTCTCTCCCACCACACTTTGCCCTTGCTTGGCCGAGTCGTCCACCTGCTGGGAAAGGGTTGAAGCCTTGGCAGTGGTTGCAGCCACATCGTTCAGGGTGGCGGTCATCTCCTCGGAGGCAACCGCCACCGAAGCAGCCAACTCCTTCGACTCGAAGATCGACGCGGCCAGACGCTCTATGCCCACCATGGTACGGCAGGAGGTAATGGCGACGTGTCCGGCCTGGCCATACAGTTCCAGCATGATTTCCCGAAGCTTGGTAATAAGGCTGTTGACCCCGGCCGTCAAAACGCCGATCTCGTCACCTGACTTAACCGGCATGGTAACGGTAAGATCACCACCGCTCTCCGCAAGGGAGTGGATGCTTTTTGATACGTTGACGATGTTGCTGATGATGGTCACGCGGAAGAACAGGTACATTGCCCCCACGATCAGGAAGAAGCAGACTGCGCCAACCGCGCAGAGAAGCAATACAAGCCGCTTCGCACTGTCGTACCCATCCTCCAGGGACGTGGTAAGCATGATCGCGCCGTTATATTTGGCATCGCCATGACATGACTTGCAGCGCTCGGTGTTCGGCAGGGGGATGACACTGGTCAGGGTGTGAATTCCGTTTGCCTCATGGGTGGTCTGCGACGGTTTTCCGGTCTTGAAGGATTCGAGGACAGTCGGTTCCGCATCCGCTTTGCCCCCCTTTTGCTTGCCGTCCTCACCGAAGATGGCCAGATCAACCACCACCTTGTCCTTCTTGAGTTCTTCCACGTAACGGGTGACCGCTTCCCGCTCACCCTTCATCATGAACTCTTCAATCGCCTTCCTGATAATGGCGGCGCTGCCCTGCGAGGAAAGCCTCTGCTGACGGAAGGTCGAATCGATCCCCAGCCACAGGGATGTACTGCCCAGAACGGTAAAGCCCAGAAACAACGTTATCCCGATTATGCAAAACACCTTTAACGCCAGATTCATTTTCATGCAAACTTCCTTTTAATGAGAGTGGAAATGTATCAATACCACAGAGCGGCACGGGCTGTCAAAAACTAACACCGTATCACGACATATACTCGGGACAGTACATCATCACCAGTCTGGCCCGATTTTCCAGACACTGCGGACAGAGCATGCCGGCGTCGTCCCAGACCTCTCCAGCCAGCCATTCTCCGGCCTGGGCGTAGTCCGAGCGTTCGCCGGTTTCATCATACTCCTTTGCACATATAGAACAGTATTTCATATTTGCCTTTCCCCTTCCTTGCCAAACACACGTTCATACTCCGCGCGCAACGCTGTCATCTCAGCCGCCCCGATGATGCTCCACGGCAAAGGTTCATCTCCGGGGATGATACGCTTGACAATGGTGTCGGTGTCGATTCCACAGGATTTGGCCCCCTTTTTCAGGCTGGCCCCTTCGGCCATGGCCGTCAGCAGGCGGGAAAGGCTACGGTCACCCCTGGACAGAAGCGCCTGGAAGTAGCAGTCACGTATCCCCTCCACCTTGAGGCGCACGTTGGGCATGCCGCGAAAGGCCGCCTCCAGCAGCTTGACCTTGCGTTCCAGGCTGGGAAGCGGTTCCATGCCGCACCACTGGAACGGGGTGAATGGCTTGGGGATGAAGGGATTGATCGAGAGCACGATCTCGCCCAGCCGCTTATTGACCCTGGCCCGCTCCAGCACTCGCTCTCGGATGGCCGCCACCAGGCGGATCAATTCGTCCAGATCGGCACGGGTTTCGGTCGGCAGACCGATGATGAAGTACAGCCGCAGATTGAGGATATCGCGGGAGATCAGCATCTCGCAGGCGTCCAGGATCTGCTGCTCGGTCAGGTTCTTGCGGATCAGGTCCCGCAGGCGCTGCGAGCCACCTTCCGGGGCCAGGGAGATGGTCTTGTGACCGCTGGCCACCAGGGCGTCCAGCATGTCCCTATCCAGCCGGTCGATGCGCAGCGACGACACCGACACCTTGGCGCCCCGCTCGACGATATGGCGGCACAGGCGGCCGATGTCGCGGTAGTCCGAGACCGCCGCGCCCACCAGGCCGATCTTGGAACGGTGGACCAACCCCTCGTCAACAGCGGCGACGATGCTCTCGTAGGACTGCTGGCGGAACGGGCCGTAGATAAATCCCGATGTACAGAAACGGCACCCCCTGGGGCAACCGCGGCTGACCTCGATCAGGAACATGTCGCCGAATTCGGTGTTCTCGGTCAGTATCCTTGATTGGGCCGGCGGGTACTGTTCCAGAGGGGCGCAGACCCGCCCGATCCGTTCCGGCAGACCCGGGTCGATGTCGAAACCTGTCAACCGGTCCCCCTCATAGCGGGGTCGCCGCAAGGCCGGAACGTATATCCCCGGAAGCGCAGCCAACGAGCGCAGCAATTCGTCCCTGCCACGGCCGGGCGCGAACAGGGCGCCAAGAAGGGTTGGGATAATTTCCTCCCCCTCGCCGATACAGATCGCATCCAGAAAATCGGCCACCGGTTCCGGATTGATCATGAAGGCCGCGCCGCCTGCCATGACCAGCGGCTGCGAACCATCCCGGTCGGTGCTCAGGAGGGGGATGCGGGCCAGCGCAAGCAACAGGGGGATATGGAGATAATCCGGCTCGAACGAGGTGGAAAAGGCAACCACGTCGAAATCTCCCAGGGCGCGGCGACTCTCCAGCGAGACCAGCGTCTGCCCGCTGCGCCGATATTCGACCAACTCCTCCCGTTCGGGCAGGAAGGCGCGCTCGCAGACAACACCCGGAGCGGACGCCAGAAGCGCGTAGACCGTCTGAAAACCGAGACTGCTCATGCCGGTCCGGTAGCGGTTGGGATATACCAGGCAGACGCTCAGTTGGCCGCCTCGGCCGTGTCCTTGGGGGCAGAGATTGGTCTCACCCGCCAGCAGATCGCGCTGCCTTTTTCGGATATCCCAGCTCATTGGATTTTGGTGTGTTGCATGGTTACGCTCGTTGCAGTGGAATGCCTCAAGATGGCACGTAGTTAGACCTTTGAGGTTTTCAAAACCTCAAAGGACTTCAAAATGTCAACGTGATGTAACATGTTACACGAATATGACGTCCGGCCATAAACAAAAAGCGCCGCAAGATGCGGCGCTCTTTTTTACAGGTTTCAGACACGGCCTCAGTGATCAGACCTTCTCCAGCTTGACGGCAACCGTTCCGGCAGCGCTCGTTGTCAGCAGGTTCACCTGCGCCTCCCGGAAGTGGGCCGGCACGAACAGCAGTCCGGGCTGAAGGCTATCGCTGACCCTGGCCGTAAGGGTAATACTGCCGAGACTGGAGGAAACCCTGACATCGTCGCCGGTTGCAAGCCCGGCCTTGGCGGCGTCGGTGCCGCATATCTCCAGGTACGCCTCATTGCTGACCGACAGGTTGTTCTCCGACCAGGTGGTGTAGCTGCCGTTGTGGCGCAGCACAGGCCCGATGGCAAGGCTAAAGGGACGACTGGAATCGCTTGCGGCAGGTGCGGACGGACCAAGCGGCTTAAAAACCGCCGGCTGATCAACCCGGTTTTTGACCCGGCCCATGCGGCACCCATCATGATCGCACACCTCGCTGTAGAGCCCGCTCAGGGCAGCAATCTCATGCTGCAGATCGGACTGGGCAGGAGTGGCTATATCCGCCACCTGCGACACGAGCGCATACAACTTGTTGAGGATGCGGGCATCGCTACGCGCCTCGCCGATCGGCGCCACCGCCTGGGGGAAACACTGCACCCGGTTGTCCACCGTGGTAAAGGAACCGCTCTTTTCCGCGGCTCCGGCAGCCGGCAGCACCACCGTGGCCAGACGGGCGGTCTCGGTGAGGAACAGGTCCTGCACCACCAGCAGATCCAGCTTCTGCAACGCCTTCATGACGCGGTTCCGGTCCGGCAGGCAGTGCAGCAGGTCGCTGCCCAAAAGGTACAACGCCTTGATCTCGCCGCTTTCGATACCGGCCATGATCTGGAACAGGTCCTTGCCCGGTGCGGTGGGAACCTCACTCTTCCAGGCCTCGCCAAACCGTGCCGCGGCGTGGCCATAGCTGTGATAGCCGGGCAGGTACTCGGGGCAAACGCCCATGTCCAGCATGCCCTGGGTATTGTTCTTTTCATCCAACGGGAAGATACCGGCTCCATCGGGTCCGGTCGCTCCGGTCAGGAGGGCCAGGTCGATCACCGCCGTGACCGCGTTTCCGGCGTCAGCCGAACGCATGACCTCGGCGCCGTAGATGACGGCCGTACGACCGCCGCTGGCGATCAGGCGAGCCGCCCCGCGCAGTTCGGCCTCGGTAACTCCGCTCACCTCGGCGATGCGCTCGAAGGAAAGCGCGTCGAGCGATGCGGTAAGACTGGCCAGTTCCCTGGTATCGTTGGCGATGAAAGCCTTGTTATCCAGTCCCTCGGCCAGAATGGCCTTGTTGAGACCGGCCGCCAGCCAGGCCTCGCTGCCGGGACGGTACTGCAGAAAGGCGTTGGCAAATTTGTTCATGGAGGTGGCGCGGCTGGAGGCCAGCACCAGCTTTGCGTTGTTCTTGCCGGCGGCCTGGATCACACGGTAGGCGAAACCGGCCGATTCGCCCTTGAGATCCGCACCGATCACCACAACGGCAGTGGCCTGCTCGATGGCGTCCATTGCACGGGTAGCACCGCTGTACCCCAGCATCTCGTGCTGGATGATCTGGGCCGGGAAATAGCCGAGACGCGCCTCGGAATCGATGTTGTTCGTGCCGACCGCCGCTCGCAGAAACTTCTGGAACAGGTAACTCTCCTCGTTGGTCACACGCGGCGAACCGATACCCGCCACGGCGCCAGGGCCGTGATCGGCAATGATCTCCTTCAGTTTCAGGGCCACCGCCCCCAACGCCTGTCCCCAGCCGGACTTCTGCTGGGCGCCGGAGGTGTCCTTGATCAGAGGGGCGATCAGCCTGCCGGGCGAGTTGAAGGCGCCATAGCCGAAACGGCCGTTGATGCAGAGATTGCCGCGATTGAAACCGTCGTCCGAACTGGTAACACGCTCGATGCGGCCGTCGCGGGAGTGGTATTCGATCTGACAGCCCGACGAGCAGAAGCCGCAGATGCTCGGGGTCACATCAAAGGTCCAGGGGCGGCCGCGGAATTTGAAGGGTTTGCTGATGAGCGTACCGGTGGGGCAGGCATTGATACAGTTGCCGCAAAAATCGCAATCCAGCGGTTTGCCGTCAACGGTGTCGATCAGGGAACGGTCGCCGCAGCTCTTGACCTCGATGGCATCGGCGCCCACGATCTCGTGGCAGACCTTGGCGCACTTCTCGCACAGGATGCAGCGGGTGGCGCAGTTTTCGATCAACGGCCAGTCGTAACGGATCGGCAGGCGGTCCGGGACGGCGGCGTACTCGTTCCGGTCCACCTTCAGGCTGAAGCAGGTATCCTGCAGGTCGCACTCGCCAGCCGCGTCGCAGACCGGACAATCCAGGGGATGGTTGACCAGCATCAGTTCCATGGTCTTCTTGCGGATCTGCTCCAGCTTCGGCGTTGAAGTGGTGACGTTGATACCGTCTTTGACCGGCGTGTTGCAGGCGGTCATGGGGCGCGCCACCCCTTCCACCTCAACCACGCAGATGCGGCATGCGCCGGTGGTGGAAACCTTTTTCAGCCAGCAGAGAGTCGGGATTTTGATCCCCAGTTCGGCCGCCGCATCCAGGATGGTCGTCCCCTTGGGGACCTGTATTTCCTTGCCGTCAATCGTCAACGTAACCATTTTTATCTCTCCAAAGTGATAACTGATAAATTCAAGAGCGGTCTCTCACGAAGCTCACAAAGGCACAAAGAAAACCAAAATTTACTGGTTTAAAGTCTTTCGGGTAAATCCATAAAGACCTTTGTTTATGACTTTCTTTGTGCCTTCGTGCCTTTGTGTGAAAATTCGATTTACACAACCACCATTGCCATGCGGTAGCACCTCAGGCACCGGTCCGCCTCGGCCTGGGCCGTACTGTCGCTGAAGCCCAGTTCCACCTCGCGGTAGTTTTTGAGGCTGGCACGCTCGCGGCCGTGAACCTCGTTCTGGTGGGCACGCTCCGCGGAATCGAGCCAGGCGACCTGCTCGTTCTTGTCGTACACGCCCAGATAGGTCAAGAGGTCATCGAAGATATCGTCCTCGCTGAGATAGACCTTGCCCTCGTCCAGGTAACGCTTGATAACGTTGGCCGCGCGATGGGCATTGCCAACGCACGCCACCACGGTCAGCGGCCCGATCTCGGCGTCGCCGCCGGCAAATACGCCGTCACAGTCGGTGATCAGCGAACGGGAGAGCATATTGCCCATGCCATCCTTAAGATCCTTGCCCGCCGCATCTTTCAGCGGGACGTATTTTGTCACAATAGTGTTCCACTTGGTGATGTCGATACCCATGTCTGCGGGGATGAAGCCCAGATCCGGGTCCTGGCCGATAGCCGGAATGACCGTATCGCACTCGATGACGAACTCGCTCCCCGGCATCGGTTCGGGCCGGCGGCGGCCCGAGGCATCCGGCTCACCCAAGGCCATCCTGACGCACTCGACGCCGGTGACCTCGTTCTTTGCGTTGACGATGATCTTGGTGGGAAGCACCTGGAACTCGAACGTGACCCCTTCCTCGTCAGCGCCGTCCACTTCCCAGACATCGGCCGGCATCTCCTTGCGGGAACGGCGGTAGACCAGGGTCGATACCTCGGCGCCTTCACGCAGGGCAACACGGACGCAGTCGATGGCCGTGTTGCCGCCCCCAACCACGCAGACCTTCTTGCCCATGCCGGTCGGCCGACCCATGTAGGCCTCGCGCAGGAAGTCGATGCCGCCCGGAAGGAATCCCTTGTACCCCTTGTCCTCACCCTCCACACCCATGGGCTTGGAACGGTGGGCGCCAGGGGCCAGGAACACGGCGTCATGTTTCTTCTTCAGGTCAGGCAGGCTGACGTCCTTGCCGACGCGGCAGTTGTAGACGATCTCTACCCCCATGGACTGGATAATATCGACATCACGCTGCAGGATGTGGCGCGGCATGCGGTAGGCCGGGATGCCGACAGCGATCATGCCGCCGCCGAACCCTTCGGGCAGCGCCTCGTAGATGGTGCACTGAAAACCTTCCAAGGCCAGGTAATAGGCTGCGGCCAGGCCGGCCGGACCGGCGCCGACAATGCCGACTGTCTTTCCCTTTTTTGCCTTTGGCTGCATGGGGGGAGTAATGTGATGCTGCCACTCGTAGTCCGATGCGGAACGCTTGAGCACCATGATGTTGATGGCGTCATCAACATTCTTGCGGCGGCAGGCGGTCTCGCAGGGGTGCGGGCAGACCCGGCCGCAAACGGCTGGCAGCGGCATGTTTTCGCGGATTGTGGCCAGCGATTCTCCGAACTGATAGTTCTTGATCGCCTCGATGTATTTGGGGATGTCGATGTGAGACGGGCACTTGTCCATGCAGGGCGCGGTGATCTTGTGGATATATCTGTCGGCCGCCCCGGACTCGCGACGGTCGTTCAGACGGGCGACAAAATCGGCGCGAAAGTGCTGCACCGCATCGAAGACCGGCAACGTGGCGCTCTGACAAAGGGTGCACTTGCAGTTCTGAAGCAGATCCGTCAGGTCTCCGACCGTATCCAACTCTGCCTCGCTGGCCGTGCCCTCCAGGACGCCCTGAAGGAGGTCCATCAGGACCTTGGTCCCCTTTTTGCCAGGCGTGCACTTGCCGCAGCAGTAGAGTGTCTGGACGCGTTTCATGTACTCGGCCGTCATGGCCGGGACATCCACACCCTTGTCGAAAAGGATGATACCGTCCCACCCCATGAAGCCGCGCAACGGCCGTTCGCCGTCAAAGGCAACCGGCAGTTTGAAGCTGACTTCCTGCGGTTCGCCGGAAACGTTCCTGTTGTCGACTACATTTCTGCCCCACGTGGAAAAGACTACCTGTGCCACACGAACCTCCGAAAACCCGACCCCCTTAAACACGGGGCTAACTGTCTGCAATTATTGCAAAAAGCCTGGCTGAAAAATTGTATACAGTATGCATGATTAGCATAATAACACTCCATAAATCAAGGGAAAAAATATCCCCAAAGACGACCCCGATTTCAACTGATTTCAACTTTACCGATTGTGTGCTATATGAATTTGACACACCGTAATCATCCTAACCCTGATAAACAGGATAGTGCGTTAGCCAAATCATTTTCTGCCAGAAATGCGCGGAAACTGATTTGTAACTTACTAAAGGAGACCGACACCATGGGTAGCCTCGATACAGCCTTTGCATCACTTTTCCAAACCAACATGGGGCTTCGGCCAAGGGAACGCGTACTGGTTTTCAGCGACGTCATCCGGCCGGATGAAGAGCTGTCCGATACGGATCGCACCCGGCGCGGCCGACTCAATGCCTGTGCCCGCCAGGCAGCGGAATTTGCCGCAGATGCCTATGGAAGCGGCGCCTTCGTGGACTTCCCCGCAACCCCGGCCTCGGGTGCCGAACCGCCACGGGAACTCTGGATGGCCACCTTCGGTGCAGCCACTGTGGACCAACTGGAACGGGCCGGACTGCTGGCCAGGCTGCTGGCCAAGCAGGCATCGCCGGAGGAGATCGATGCCGCCCGGAAGATCGCGGTAACGGGAAAGGAGGCCGTGCCAGAGGTGATCGTCGCCATGTCCAACAACTCCACGAGCCACACCCGCTACCGTGCCCTGGCCTGCGCCGCCGGTGCGCGTTTCGCCAGCCTGCCCCACTTTGACCCGGACATGTTCCACAGCTCCATGACCGTGGACTGGCAAGCCTTGGCGAGCCGCACGGCCCGGCTGGTTGCAGCAATCAACGGCGCAGAATGGGTGCATGTCACCTGCCCCAACGGCACCGACATGATGATCTGCAAGCAGGGGCGCCAGGCCGAAGGCGACGACGGTCTGCTGACCGCTCCCGGCTGCTTCGGCAACCTGCCGGCCGGCGAGGCCTATCTGGCGCCGCTGGAGGGCAAGAGCCACGGGGTGATGGTGATCGAATGGGGGCCGACCCGCAAGCTGGACGAACCGTTGCGCCTGATTGTGGAAAATGGCGTAGCCGTCCGTATCGAGGGAAACGATCCCCATCGCCTGAAGCTGGAAGGGAAATTTGTCGAGAACGCAAGCTGTCGCAACATCGCCGAACTGGGCATCGGCACCAACGACAAGGCCAACCGCCCTGACAACGTGCTGGAGGCAGAAAAGATCATGGGCACCATCCACATCGCCCTGGGAGACAACTCCGGCTTCGGCGGCCGGGTCAGCGCCCCCTTCCACGAGGATTACGTCTTCTACCACCCGACCCTGACGGCCATCGGGGCGGACGGGGCGGAAACGGTGATCATCGATGACGGGAGGCTCTTGGTATGAGCAATGAACTCACCTTAGGTTTTTCCCCCTGCCCCAATGACACCTTCATGTTCTACCCGCTCGTTCACGGCCTGGTGGACACCGACGGCCTCAGCTATCGCGAGCGGCTGGAGGATGTGGAGACCCTCAATCAACTGGCCCTCAAGGGCGAACTGGATGTGACCAAGGTCTCCTACCACGCCCTGGGACATATCCGCGACGAATACGCCTTGCTCCGTTCCGGCAGCGCCCTGGGTCGCGGCTGCGGGCCGCTGCTGGTGGCTGCGGAAAATCACGATCCATCCAACCTGACGGGCAAGACCATTGCCATACCCGGGCGCTACACCACCGCCCTGCTGCTCCTGCGGCTGTTTGACCCGAGCCTGACCAACTTTATGGTGATGCCCTTCAGCGAGATCATGGATGCGGTCCTGAACGGCAATGTGGACGCCGGGGTGATCATCCACGAATCACGCTTCACCTACCAGGGCTTCGGACTGCACAAGCTGCTCGATCTCGGGGAATGGTGGGAGGGCGAGACCGGCCTGCCGATCCCGCTGGGCGGGATCGTGGCGCGACGGTCCCTGGGACGTGATACCATCGCCGCCATCGAGCGGGCCTTGGCTGACGGTGTGGAGTATGCCCGCACCCATCCCGACGAGGCTGCCCACTATATCTGCGAGCATGCCCAGGAGATGAGCGCGGAGGTCTGCGCCGCCCACATAGGGCTGTACGTCAACGACTTTTCCAGCGACCTGGGCGACGAAGGCGAGAAGGCCATTCAGTGCCTGATGGAGCGGGCCGAGCGGGCCGGGATCATCCCGGCATCAAGGACGTCGCTTTTTTCAAACCTGAATCCGTGACGCCTGAATGGCGTATCGAGCGTAATGCCGGAGTCAATCGCCGCCCGTGAAGGCCCATGCTGGCTTTGTCGGGTGAACGATGCCAAGGTAGTAACTCCGGCCAGGAATGCCAGGACTTAGGCATTCCAAGCGAGAGAAGCCGTGAAGGCGTTATGGATTCAGATCAAGCTAGACTATTTTATATATTTGAACTGGAGGTGAACCATGGCGGATCAGAAGGAAAAATGGCAGGGGTGGCTGGCGCTCTCCACGGCCATCATGGCGGTCCTGGCAGCCCTGACCACGCTTTACATGGGCAAGTACTCGTCCCGCGCCATCATGGCCCAGGGACATGAGAGCGATCAGTGGGCCTTTTACCAGGCCAAGAGCATCAAGCAACATACCTATGAGATGAGCAGAAAGACCCTGGAGCTGCAATACCTTGCGGACCGGAATAGAATTCCTCCTCTCGTGGCCAACGAGTACGAGAAAACCATTGCAAAATACAGCGATGAGTTCAAGCGCTACGATGTCGAGAAAAAGGAGATAAAGGCCAAGGCGGACGAGATCGCCAGCCGCAAGCTCAAGGCCCAGGACATGGGGGGCAACTTTGCCTATGCGCTGATCTTCCTGCAAATCGCCATCATGCTTTCATCCATTGCCAGCCTGACCAAGCGGCATTACCTCTGGTACATCGGCCTGATTGCGACCGTCGGCTGGCTGTTTTTCTTCCTGGATGCCTGGTTGCTCTTCTATTAATTGATGCACCGCACCATGAAAAAGGCCGTCTGCCCATGCAGCACGGCCTTTTTCATATATTTCCCGTAACCTTTTGAGACATGCTTCCGTCTTTGTAGACAGAGTACCGTGTGCAGAAACTGCATGGACATGTGGTTGTTGCGTGTTCGAGTACCTTGATGTCCTGATGCCAGAGGGTTACAATAGATGCAGAATGGGAATTACCAAAAGGGGGGATGCCATATGAAACGGTTTCTTCGTACTTCATTGACTGTCATAGCACTTCTCCTGGCATGTGCCGGAGCCGGGCAGGCTGCACACTTCCACGGAGGTGTCTGGATCGGACCTGCATGGGGTCCGGGATGGTGGGGACCACCCTACCCGTATTATCCGTATGCAGCGCCACCGGTTATTGTCCAGCAACCGGCGCCTGAAATATATGTCCAGCCGGCCCCTCAGCCGGAGGAACCGACTTACTGGTATTATTGCCAGGACCCGACGGGCTATTACCCCTATGTGAAGAAATGCCCGAACGGCTGGATGAAGGTTGTCCCTTCTCAACCCGAACCGCAGAGGAAGGAGTAACGACATTATGAAACTCATACAACGAATGGTGATGTTTGGAGCAGTGGTGGCAATGGCGGGCTGTGCAACCCTTCCGACCGGTCCGAGCGTGAGGGTGTTACCGGGACCGGGAAAATCCTTTGACCAGTTCCAGGGCGAAGACGCAAATTGCCGGAGATGGGCCGATCAGGCCATTGGCATATCCCCTCAGGAGGCCCAAAACCAGAATACCGCGGGCGGAGCGGCCATTGGGGCCATAGGCGGGGCGGGTGTGGGCGCGCTTTTGGGTGCCGCCAGCGGCCATGCGGGCGCAGGTGCCGCCATCGGGGCAGGTTCAGGCTTGCTGCTGGGGTCCGCCATAGGTTCCAGCTCGGGGCAGATGTCTGCCCAGGAAGCTCAAAGGCGCTATGACAACGCCTATATACAGTGCATGTATTCCCACGGCAACCAGGTTCCGGGAGCAGTACGGGTGTACCGCCATCGTAAGGCAACCCCCCCGCCTCCTCCACCTGATTACGAGTACGACTATCCGGCCTATCCACCGCCCAATACGCCGCCCCCTCGCTAAACAGAGGGTTCTGAATTGTTGTGGATGCAAACGAAAAGACCTCGCAGGGCCTCAAACCTGCGGGGTCTTGTCTATGTGACACAGATTTACCATAAACGGCAGTTACTCACGCGGAGACGCGGAGTTCGCGGAGAAGCTCAAGGAGTCATAGAAAGCGATGACTACACCAATCAGGTTTTGGTTTATTTGATTAATCGCCTGATAATACTCCGCGTTCTCCGCGTCTCCGCGTGCAACTGTTTTTAGAGGATTATCGCTATCTACCCGGCAGCAGCACCATCAGCAAATCCAGCAACGGCGACGGGTAGACCCCCAGAAAGATGAGAACGGCCGCGGGTATGGCCAGGGCCGCGACCTCGGTCGCCAACAACGGACGTGCGTCTGTTGTCCGCCCCTCGGCAGGCCTCATGTAGAGCGCAACAACCACCCGCAGATAGAAGAACACCGCAACCAGCGCAGTCAGCATGCCGACAATCGCCAATGCTATTTCTCCACCCCACAACGCAGCGCTGAATACCGCGAACTTGGCCATGAAACCGCCCGTCGGCGGAATCCCGGCCAGAGAAAACAGGCCGACGGCCAGAGTCGCCCCGGCCAGCGGGTTTCCATAACCCACCCCCCGATACTCCTCGATTGCGTCCCGCTCATTGTCATCCGACAGCACCGCTACCGCGCCAAAGGTGGCCAGGCCAGCCACCGCATACAGCACCACATAAAACGCCGCTGCCCGCAGTCCCCCTGCCGGGGCCGCCACCAGGCCCAGTGCCGCATAGCCCATCTGGGCCACGGATGACCAGGCCAGCATCCGCTTGATGCTCGTCTGCACCAGGGCTGCCAGGTTGCCGCACAGCATGGTGAGCAAGGTCAGCCACCAAAGCAGATCGTGGCCTGCGGATGTGGCGGAAAAGAGCGGCATCAGGAGCAGCACGACCGCCAGCGAAGCACCCTTGGAGGTTGTGGAAAGCAGGGCCGTCACCGGCGCGGAAGCCCCCTGGTAGACATCGGCCGTCCAGAGATGGGCCGGCACAAGGGAGAGCTTGAAGGCCAGGCCGATCAGAATCAGGCAGGAACCGGCCAGGACCAGAATCCCGAACGGCTGCGCCGCTCCCTGCACAACAAGCTCGGCCAGCTTCAGGGTCCCGCTGCCGGCATAGACCAGTGCAATGCCCATACCCAGAATGGCCGCCGACAGGGTCCCGTTGAGCAGGTACTTCAGGCCCGCCTCGCCGCCCCGGTCCGAGTTGCGCTCGATGGCCACCAGGATGTAGAAAGCGAAGGTGAATGACTCCAGCCCGAGGAACAGCATCAGCAGGTCCGTGGCAGCGCAGGCCGCCCCCATTCCGGCCAGGGCGAAGAGCAGGGTGGCCGGATATTCCTCGCCGATGATGCCCCGGCGGCGGTTGTAGCTTGCGGCCAGCAACAGGGCTACGATGCCGGCACTATCGAGGAAACAGGAGAAGAAACGGGAAAAGGGGGTGACGCTGATACCGGGCATGACGGCCGATGACGGTACGGCAATGGTCCAGGCCACGGCAACGACAACAAGGCCGATGGCGAGCTCGTACAGCCACCCACCTGGCCTGATGGCTCCGGCCAACAACACCAGCACGCTGCCGCCGGCCAGGATTATGAGGGGCATGAGCGCCGTCAGATCACCCGCGGTCATGGCGCCCCCCCGGTCAACAATCGTACCGGCAGGTGAATCAACTCCAGGAGCGGGCCCGGATGGATACCCATCCAGACGTTCACGAGCGCCACAACGGCCAACATGCAAATCTCACGCAGGTTCAGATCGGCCAGGGCGAGCGGCTGGCGTTCCTTTTGGAACAGGACCTCCTGCACCAGGCGCACCATGTAGATCAAGGTCAGGACGATGCCGGTGAAGGCCAGCCCCGCTACCAGCGGCGCCTTCGTGAACGTCCCGGCCAGCACCAGGAATTCCCCCACAAAGTTGTTCAGCCCCGGCAGCCCCACCGAGGCCAGGGAGAAGAGCAGGAAGAAGAACGACCAGAGCGGCATCTTGCCCCACAAGCCGCCAAAGGCGGCAATCTCGCGGGTATGTGCCCGTTCGTCCAGCATCCCCACCAGGCAGAACAGGGCACCGGTGGTCACCCCGTGGTTGGCCATCTGGATGATCGAACCGGACAGCGCCACCGGTTGCCAGGCCGCAATGCCGATGGCCACGTACCCCATGTGGCCGATACTGGAATAGGCGACCAGGCGCTTCATGTCCTCCTGGGCAAAGGCGATGAGTGAGGCGTAGATGATGCCGACAACGGCCAGCCCGTACAGCAGCGGCGTCAGCATCCGCGCCGCGTCCGGGAAAAGCGGGTAGCCGAAGCGGATCAGGCCGTAGCTGCCGGTCTTGAGCAGCAGACTGGCCAGGATCACGCTGCCGGCGGTGGGGGCGTCGGTATGGGCGTCGGGCAGCCAGGTGTGCAGGGGAAAGAGTGGAAACTTGATGGCAAAGGCCAGGAAGAATGCGGCGTACAGCCAGAGCTGCGTATCGGGCGCAACCTGGGTCTTCAGGAGTTCATGCAACTGGAAACTGGCAACGCCGCTCTGTTTGGCGTGGATCAGGTGCAGGGCGATGATCGCCAGCAGCATCAGAAGCGAACCGAACATGGTGAAGATGAAAAACTTGATGGTGGAGTAGATCCTGCGGCCATGCCCCCAGATACCAATCAGGAAGAACATGGGGATCAGCATCACCTCCCAGAACAGGTAGAACAGGGCCAGATCCAGGGCCAGAAAGACCCCTATGATGCCCGACTCCATCACCAGCAACAGCACCAGGAACAGTGTAATCCGCTCCGTGATCGCCCGCCACGACACCAAAAGGGCCGCGCAGAAGGTAAAGGAGGTCAGCATGACCATCAGGAGCGAGATGCCGTCCATGCCCAGGGTGTAGCGGATGCCGAAGCTCGCGATCCAAGGGGCGTCCGCCAGCAGGAAAAAACCGGGCAACTTGGCCGGCACAGCCGCCAACCCTTGCCAGGAAGCATAGAGCCAGATGGCAAGCACCAGTTCGCCGGTCATTATGCCCAGGGCCAGCGGGCGTGCCAGGACAGGGCGCCGCCAGACCGGCAGGAGCAACAGGCATCCCGCCAGCGGGAAGAAAACCAGGATGGTCAGTATGGAGGTGGCAGACATCATGGCCCCATCACCAGCCAAGCTACGTACACCAACACGACACCAACCCCGCCCGCCAGCCCGTAGAGCGAGGTGCTGACCCGGCCACTGCTCCAGGCAGCCGGGATTTCGCCCAGCCTTGCGGTGAAGCGGGCCAGACCGTTCAACGTGCCGTCGATGCCGGCCTCATCCACCCCTTTCCAAAGGGCACGGGCCAGCCAGACAAAGGGACGGATGAAGAGCAGACGGTAGAGGCCATCCAGATACCAGCCATCGAGGAAAAAATCGGAACGGGGTGACCCTGCCTCCTCGGCGGCCAGAACGGCGGCCCGCCGGCTGCCGGTGTAGCGGGACCAGGCCAGACCGAGGCCAATAAGGGAGATCGTCATGGCAATGATCTGGAGGGAGACCTCGTCGCCACCGGCTGACGACCCCTCAGCGGTGAAACCGGGGATTACGCCGAGGAATGAATCGAGCATGCCGTGAACACCCAGGTAGCGCGGCAGGTTGAGACCGCCGCCCAACAGGCCGAGGATGGCCAGAGGGATAAGAGTGGCAGTCATGATGGCCGGAAGCCCCCCCTCCCTTGATGGGAGGGGGCTGGGGGGAGGGTGAAGCAGCTTATCGGCTACGTTGTCGCTCCCCCCCCACCCTAGCCCTCCCCCACAAGGGGGGAGGGAACTGTTTTGCTCCCCATGAAACACCACGAACACCATGCGGAAGGTATAGAAGGCGGTCAGGAGCGCGGTCAGCAGGCCGAGGCCGAACAGAACTGTATAGAGCGGGCCGCCATGTTCGAGCACCGCTCCCAGGATGGCGTCCTTGCTGAAAAAGCCGCCAGTCAGCGGAAATCCGGCCAGACAGAGCGCCCCGCCCAGGAACGGCCAGTAAATGGTTGCCAGACGCCCTTTCAGTCCACCCATACGAAATATGTCCTGCTGGTGGTGCAGAGCGGTGATCACACACCCCGCGCCCAGGAACAGGAGGGCTTTGAAAAAGGCGTGGGTCAGCAGGTGAAAGGTCGAGGCAGTGAGCGCCCCGGCTCCGACGCCCAGCACCATGTAGCCGATCTGGCTGATGGTGGAATAGGCCAGGATGCGCTTCAGGTCACGCTGGCAGCAGGCACAGGTGGCGGCGTAGAAGGCGGTCACGCAACCGGTGACGGCAATCGCCGCCAAGGCCACGGGTGACGAGCCGATCAGGGGGAACATGCGGGCCAGCAGGTAGACCCCGGCCGTCACCATGGTGGCGGCATGGATCTGGGCCGAGACCGGCGTGGGGCCGGCCATGGCGTCCGGCAGCCAGACGGAGAGCGGCAACTGGGCCGACTTGCCGGCGGCGCCGATCAGGAGCAGGATACCGAGGGCGGTAACGGTCCCGGCCGGGATGGTGGAACCCGAGGCGTTCAGCGTGGTAATGGAGATGGTGCCGGCAAGGTGAAACATCCAGACGATGGCTAGCCCAAAGGCGGTATCGCCGATACGGGTAACGATAAACGCCTTGCGCCCGGCGGTGGCGTTTTTCTCCTCCGTGTACCAGAAGCCGATCAGGGCGTAGGAGCAGAACCCGACCCCCTCCCACCCCAGGTACAGCAAGGGCAGGTTCTCGGCCAGTACCAGCACCAGCATGGCAAAGACAAAGATGTTCAGCAGGGCAAAGTACCGGGCATAATCCGTCTCGTCCCGCATGTAACCGATTGAGTAGAGGTGGATCAGGCCGCAGACAAAGGTGATCATCAGGGTCAAGGAGAGAGAGAGCGGGTCCAGGTAGAGCGTGATCGGGGCCTGGAAATCGAAGGCGATAAGCCAGGAAGCGTATTCAATCTTTGTTGGTCTGGAGAATTGGACGAATGCCAGCACGGCGCAGATGAACGCGCCCCAGATTACGGCACAAGCCACGACCTCGCCCACTCGGCGCGGCAGGTGGCGGCCGAGCAGGGCGTTGCAGATGCCGCCGAAGAGCGGAAGCAGAAGTATGAGGGCCAGGTAGAATTTCATCTCACCCCTTCATCTCACTAAACACATCCGTATCCACCGTCTTGCGCCGCCGGTGCAGATAGACCACCATGGCCAGGGCCAATGACACCTCGCTGGAGGTGAGGGCCATGATGAAGATGGCGAAGAGCTGGCCGTCCGCGTTGCCCCAGCGGGCCGAGCCACCCACGAACACCAGCATGACGGCGTTGAGCATGACCTCGATGCAGACCAGCATCATGATCAGGTTGGCCCGCCAGGCCAGAAGCCCGCCCATGCCCAGGAAAAAGAGCAGACCAGCCAGGATCAGGATATGTTCGAGAGGAACGATCATTCTGCTGAATCCTCCCGTTTAGGCTGCTTGCCCAGATACAGCGCTCCAACGAGCGCAAACAGCAGTTGCAGCGAAACCAGTTCCACCGCCAGACCGTGCTCCCGGAACAGACGCGCAGCCACCTCGCGGATCGGCAACGCCTGGGGGACTGCCGCGCCGCCCCCGCCGTGAGGGACGAAAACAACAACCGCCAGCGAGGCGATGCTGATAGCCGACAGCAGCAGGGCCGGCAACCATTCGCGCCAGTGGGGCGAGAGCCCCTTTTCCGGGTGTCCCAGGTCGAGCATCATGATCACGAACAGGAACAGCACCATGATGGCGCCGGCGTACAGGATCACCTCGAAGGCCGCCACCAGCGGCGCCATCAGCAGGTAGAAGATCATCGCCACGGAAAACAGGGAGGTGACCAGATACAGGATGGCATGCACCGGGTGCTTTTCGGTGATGGCCAGGATCGTGCCGATCACGGCAACTGCGGCCAGTATGTAGAAGATAATTTGTTCCATTAATCTCTCAAAACAATTTACCGCAGAGGACGCGGAGCACGCAGAGGAAAACCGACAAATGTTATGTAAAACTTGCTTTGTGCATCCGAAGTACTACTTTCAGATTATTTATGATTTACCTCCGCGACCCTCTGCGTCCTCTGCGGTGAGAATACTTACGGCATCAAAGACCTGACATCCACCGGCGGCGTTTCCTCCAACCCCTCTCCCCGAGGCTGGGTCACCCCGATGCCTGCATGCCGGTAGAAGTTGTAGGAGCTGTCCTTGCCGCAGCCGTCGATCAGCAGGTCTTCCTTCTCGTAGACCAGGTCCATGATGTCGCGCTTGCAGATCTCGTAATCGGGCGTCATCTGGATGGCCAGAGTCGGGCAGGCCTCGGCGCAGAGGCCGCAGAAGATGCAGCGCGAGAAGTTGATGCGGAACCATGCCGCGTAGCGGCGACCGTCCTCCTGTTCGGCCGCCTGCATGGAGATGCAGTCCACCGGGCAGGCGGCCGAGCAGAGGTAGCAGGCCACGCAGCGTTCACCCCCATCCGGGTCGCGGGTTAGTACGATGCGCGCCCGGAAGCGCGGATAGGGCACGCGCTTCTGTTCCGGGTACTGGATCGTGACAGGGCGACGCAGCATGTGGCGCAGGGTCACGCCAAAGCCGGCGGCGATCCCCTTTATGTCGTCGAAAATAGACATGCAGTCATTTCCCGTCAAAAGCAAGACGCCCCTGGCGGGGCGTCTTCATGGAGATTGTGCGATAGAGTATATCAGGCATTCCCGTGTTTGGCACGTTCGGCCTTTTTGAGCAGGGCCGATGCCAAGGGATGTTCATTGTTTTCGGCATAGAGGCAGGCGGTATTGCCGGTGGGGGTTTTCAGACCCGGGTTGGCACCTCCGTCCAGCAAGGCCTGGACGGTCTTGTTGCAGCCGTAGATGGCCGCCAGCATCAGCGGGGTGTGCCCATCGCGATCGCGGGAGTCCACATCCGCCCCCTTTTCGATAAGCATATTAACAATTACGGTATGGCCGTTGGCAGCGGCATAGTGGAGGGCAGTCTTGCCTTTGTCGCTGCTGGCGGTCAGATCCGCGCCGCGGTGCAGCAGGTCCTGAACAAAGTCCTTCTGCCCCTCTTTCGCGGCGTTGATCAGAGGGGTATGTCCGTGGCGGTCCTTAGCGTTCACGTTTTCCATGTTCGACTCCTCCATGATGTATGAGATTCGGACTGCTCTGTCCGTGGTGTCATTGTTGCATTTCAGCGGCACAGTAGAAAGCTCCAGATGCAAGGCTTGCGATCCCCGAGGAGTGAGGCGTACGAGCAGTACGCCGCAGCAACGAGGGGCGAGCGTAACGCAGCAGATGGACTTTCTACTGCGCCGCCAAAGTCAGCCACCAGCCGGTGGCCAGGATATTCACGAGCGCCAGCGGTGTCAGCAGTTTCCACCCCAGGTGCATCAACTGGTCATAGCGCAGACGGGGCAGGGTCCCGCGCATCCAGATAAAAAAGAAGGCAAATGCCAGGGTCTTGAGCGAAAACCAGATTACCGGCGCCAGGAACGGGCCGTGCCAGCCGCCCAGAAAAAAGGTCGTCGCCAGCCCGCCTAACACGATGATGTTGATGTACTCCCCCACGAAGAACAGGCCGAACCGCATGCCGGAGTATTCGGTGTGAAAACCGGCCACCAGTTCCCCCTCGGCCTCGGGGAGGTCAAAGGGGATGCGTTTGCACTCGGCGGTGATGCTGATCAGGAAGATGATGAAGGCCAGCGGCTGGTAGATGATGAACGGGATGTGGGCCTGGGCGTTGACGATATCGGTCAGACTGAAGGAGCGGGCCAGCATGACCACCGGTACCAGGGAGAGCCCCATGGAGAGTTCGTAGGAGATCAACTGGGCCAGGCCGCGAATGCCGCCCAGCAGGGAATACTTGGAGTTTGAGGCCCAGCCGCCAATGGCAACGCCGTACACGGCGATGGAGGAGAGCGCCAGGAAGAACAAGAGCCCCACGTTCAGATCGGAGATCAGAAGCGGGACCCGGTGTCCGGCAATGGTGACCGGTTTTCCGAATGGGATTACGCTGAAGGTCAGGATGGCGGGAATGGCGGCCATGGCCGGGGCCAGATAGAACAACCATTTATCGGCGGCGGCCGGAATAAAATCTTCCTTGGTAAGGAGCTTGATCAGATCGGCCAGCGGCTGCAACAGGCCGAAAGGACCGACGCGATTGGGCCCTTTGCGATCCTGGATCCAGGCTAGGACCCTCCGTTCGGCAAAAACCAGGTAAGCAGCCAAGGTCAGGATGACGAAGAATACCATCCCCAACTTTGCCGCAAACAGCGCTATGTCCACTGTGGATGCCGTCATCGGAACCTGTCGAAAGCATGGTGAAGGGACACGTACGGAACGGTATTTTATATACCACGAAATAGAGTCAAACACCACATGCTAATTCGGCATGTCGGATTAAAACCATCAGGTGCAAATAAGCCTTGAACAGGCGCAATGCCGCGCACTATAATGCCTCCGATAAGGAGTGCACCTCATGGATGTACACGAGACGGTTTTTATCAAGAGTGCGGCAAAGGCCAAGGACTATCCCGTCTCGGATCTGCCCGAAGTGGCCTTTGTTGGCCGCTCCAATGTCGGCAAGTCATCGCTGGTCAACGTGTTGGTCAACCGCAAAAACCTGGTGCGGACCAGCTCCACTCCCGGCCGCACCCAGTTGATCAATTTTTTCGATGTCAACGGCAGGCTGGTGCTGGTGGACCTGCCCGGCTACGGTTATGCCAAGGCCCCGCCCGAACTGCGCAAGCAGTGGCGGCCGATGATCGAGACCTACCTGTCAAAACGGGAGAACCTGCGGGCGGTAGTGCTGATCCTGGACATCCGCAGAATCCCGTCGGATGGCGACCTGGATATGCTGGGGTGGCTGGAATCCTACAACATTCCGCCGATCATCGTCCTGACCAAGTGCGACAAGCTCACCAAAAACGAGCGGGCCAAGCAGACGAACCTGATTGCTGCCGCCATCAAGCGCGACAAGGGCATCCTGTTTCCCTTCTCCGCCCTCTCCAAGGATGGACGGGACAATATCTGGCAGGAGATCGGACGGCTGGCCGGGATTGATGATGAAACGTCACCTCCCCCTTTGAAAAAGGGGGAATGAGGGGGATTTGCCTGTTGTCGGCTTAAAATCAAATCCCCCCTGCCCCCCTTTGCCAAAGGGGGGATTGCTAATACCTGATGGTAAAATCCGCGAACTCGCCACTATAGGCCTGTTCGCATAACTCGACCCGATCAACCCGGCTGGCCGGCGACCCCTGATGACGACACCAGTCAACCAGGGCATTGACGGACACCTCGTCACCTTCAAACAAACCCTCGACCGAGCCGTCCGGCAGGTTTCTGACCCAACCGGCGACACCGAGTTCGAGTGCCCGGCAACAGGTATGATTACGGAAAGCGACCCCCTGGACGCGACCGTGGACAACAATGGAAACTCTGGTATTCATGACTCCTGACATCCTCCTGTCATAACGGTGCAACTTTAGATACTGGACGTGATTATGCCCCCTTCAAAGACGGCGAAGAACCAAGCAACTTCGAAAGCGGCCATGCCGGACATGCAGAAACGTCCCGACCACCGCAGGATACCCATTGCCAAGGTGGGCGTCAAGGACATCTCCTACCCGATCGTGGTGATGGACAAGAACCGCTCGCTGCAGCACACCGTGGCGCGGGTCAACATGTACGTGGACCTACCGCATCACTTCAAGGGGACCCACATGAGCCGCTTCGTGGAGATCCTCAACAGGCACCGCGAGCAGATCGCCCTGGACAAACTGGAAACGATCCTTGAGGAGATGAAGGCCAAGCTCGGCTCGGCCAGCGCCCACCTGGAGATCCAGTTTCCCTATTTCATCGATAAAAAGGCGCCGGTCTCGGGCGCCGTCAGCCTGATGGAGTACACCTGCGAGTTCAGCGCCTCCATGACCGACACCCTGGATTTTGTCCTGGGGATTCGGGTGCCGCTCACCTCGCTCTGCCCGTGCAGCAAGGAGCTGTCCCGCTTCGGCGCCCACAACCAGCGCAGCATCATGACGGTACGGGTGCGTTACCGCGACTTTATCTGGATCGAGGACCTGGTGGAGCTGATCGAGCAGTGCGGCAGCAGCCCGCTCTACTCCCTGCTCAAGCGCGAGGACGAAAAGTTTGTCACCGAGCAGGCGTACGAGAACCCCCGTTTCGTGGAGGACATGGTACGGGAGGCATATTCGCGCCTGGCAGCCATGGAGAACATAACCTGGTTCTCGGTGGAAACCGAAAACTTCGAGTCGATCCACAACCATTCTGCCTATGCCGCCGTTGAGATGGACCGCAGGGGGTGACCAAGGGGCTGATCATCTTTGCCCGGGAACCGGTCCCCGGCAGGGTCAAAACCCGCCTGGGACGGACAGTGGGCAACCATGCCGCGGCCGAACTGTATAGGGCAATGATGACGGATGTACTGGAGCAGGCAACCCTGTTACCCGAAGTCCGGCCGTTCCTGTTCTGGTCTCTGGTGGGCATTGATCTGCCCGACTCCCCGGACCTGTCCGCCATGGAGGCACACCGGCAACAGGGCGCAGACCTTGGCCAGCGCATGGCAAATGCCTTCGAGCTTGCCTTCGAACACGGCTGTACCGCCTGCTGCATCATCGGAACCGATTCGCCCGATCTGCCGACCGAGTACATCCGGCAGGCATTCGATCTGCTCTGTCGGAACGAGGCCGAGGTGGCCTTCGGTCCGGCAGAGGACGGCGGCTACTACCTGCTCGGCATGTGCCAGGCCCAATCCGGGCTCTTCGATGATATCGCCTGGGGGACTTCCCAGGTGTTGGCTGCCAGCCTGGAGCGAGCCCGTAAGCTGGGTCTGCGGATCGCCCTTCTGCCGCCCTGGTACGATATCGACACACAGGATGACCTGTTACGACTGCTCGACTCGCCCGGCATGAACGCCCCTCGTACGCGTGAGGCGGCAGTCAGACTGTTGAAAGACGTGCAGGCCGCACCTGACCAACCTAACCTTTCGTCCCAGGGAAATTCGCCATGAAACCAATTCTCATTATAGCTGCCGTACCGCAGGAAACCGTTCTTCTGGAGCATGCCCTGGGCACCCCGTCCCGTCTGAAGACAATTGCCTTCGACTATGCGGAGGGGGACCTGGGCAACCTGCGTATCTACCTCTGCGCTGCCGGGGTCGGCAAGATAAATGCCGCGGCCGCCACCGCCACCCTGATCGAGCGTTGCCGGCCAGGGCTGGTCATCTCTACCGGCTGTGCCGGGGCCTATGTGGGCAGCGGCCTTTCCATCGGGGATCTGGCGGTGGCGAGCGAGGAGGTCTTGGGGGACGAGGGGGTACTGACTTCCACCGGCTGGCAGGATCTGCGAATGATGAAACTGCCGTCCCTCATACAGGGCAACCGACTCTACTACAACGAGATCCCGCTCTCCAGGCACGCCGCCGAAAAGGCCATGCAACTGGCTGACTATTACGGCGTCAACCTGACACGGGGCCGCTTCATCACCGTCTCCACCTGCAGCGGCTCCCGGACGCGCGGGGAGGAGCTGGCCCGCCGGTTCACCGCCGTAGCCGAAAACATGGAAGGGGCCGCCGTGGCAATGACCTGTCTGCGCTATGGCATCGACTGTCTGGAGATCAGGGGGATCAGCAACCTGGTGGATGAACGGGACATGAAGGCGTGGGACATACCGCGAGCCGTTGAGGCTGCACAGCGTTTTGTGCTGAAGTACCTGGAGGAGATGGACCGGCCGCAGGCACCGGCGGCACGGGGTTGCTGAAAACGAACGTTTCAGCGCAGCTAAAAACAGCCATCTCGCCGCCGTCCTCGCAAGCTCCTTTGTGACTTCGGCCTGCGGCCTCACCCTTCGGGCGCCTTCGCGGTCCAATTTCACAAGTGAAATTGTGCGGCGTAGCGCTGTTTATGCCCTTGGGTACTACGCCTCCGTGGAGCTTTCTGCGGTTGCGACGATCTGACTATTTTTGAGCAACCCGAGCTGTCAATATCCTGCAAGAAGTTCTATCCGCAAAAACTACTTTACACCCGCTCCCCGAAAATGGCCGTCCCCACCCGTACCAGCGTGGCCCCTTCCTGGATGGCAGCCTCGAAATCACCTGACATGCCCATGGAAAGCTCTTTCATCTCGACACCGGAGATGCCCTCTGCGGCGATCAGCCCGGCGAGACGCTTCAGCTCCCTGAAATAGGGGCGCGCCGCCTCGGGATCGTCGAAAAACGGGGGCATGGCCATCAAGCCCCGCACCATCAGGTTGGGAAGACCTGCTATCGCCGTTACCAGGTGCAACGCCCCCTCCTCGGTTGTTCCCGATTTGGTCGCCTCGCCCGCTATGTTCACCTGAACCAGCACGTCGCAAACCTTCTCCAGCTTGCCCCACTGGCGGCTGATCTCCTCGGCCAGGGAGAAACGGTCCACGGAATGGATCAACGCCACCTTACCGGCGATCTGCTTGACCTTGTTGGATTGCAGATGGCCGATAAAATGCCACTCCACAGGCTCCGTCACCTGGGTGACCTTCACGTTCAATTCCTGAACATAATTTTCGCCGAATATATGCTGTCCAGCAAGGAACGCCGCGCTCACATCCACGGCGGGGCGGGTCTTGGACACGGCCACCAGCCGCACATCGGCAGGGTTGCGCCCGGCCTTTGCGGCCGCTGCATTGATGCGGGTATGGATCTGTTGGAGACGTTCGGCGATGGTCATGATATCCGGCCTGGAATAAAAAAGAGCTGCGAGGTTTTAAAAGCCCCGCAGCTCCGATGGGAAGAAATTACATCCTGAACTGCGCCACGATAAACTTCAACTCCTCGGCCATCTTGGCCAGCTGGCTGGCGGCGGAGGCCGTTTCGTGCGAGGTGTGGGAGGTTTCCCGGATGGTGTCCGTGATCTCATGCATGCTGCTGCTGATCTCGTTGGTCGTGGCGGTCTGTTGTTCCGCGGCGGTGGCGATCTGATTGATCTGGCCGGTAACATCACCCACCTGTTCCAGGATATCCTGGAGCGCCTGGCCGGAACGGGCCGCGTCCTCGGTTCCGCGCTCGACCTCCTTGACCCCGTCCTCCATGGCGGTAACGGCGGTCTTGGTCTCCTGCTGGATGGTCTTGATCATCTCGCCGATCTCCCGGGTCGCCTTGGTGGTGCGTTCCGCAAGGGCGCGCACCTCGTCCGCCACCACGGCAAAACCACGCCCCTGCTCGCCTGCCCGGGCCGCCTCTATGGCGGCATTGAGCGCCAGCAGATTGGTCTGGTCGGCAATGTCCTCGATGGTGCCGATGATCTGACCGATCTGCTCCGAGCGGGTACCGAGCGACTCCACCGTGCGGGCGCTCTCCTGTACCTTGACGGCAATGCGCTGGATGCTCTGAACCGCATGATTCACGATCTCTGCGCCGTTTTTGGCGGTCTGGCCGGCGCGATTGGCGTTTTCCACCGCCATGACGCAGTTCTGGGCGATCTCCGACGAGGTGGAAGCCATCTCTTCGCCGGCGGTAGCAATGGAGATCGCCTGCCCGCTGACCCGTTCAGTTCCGGCAGAGATATTGGCGGCCGTGCTGTTCAACTGGCTGGCGGCCGAGGAGACCTCCAACGAGTTCTGGGTGATCTTGACGACGATTTCCTTCATGTTGTCGAGGAATCTGTTGAACGATCTGGCCAGTGCCCCGGTTTCATCCTCACGTTCCACCTCCAGGCGGCGGCTCAGGTCGCCTCCCCCTCGGGCCATATCCTCCAGGTTGCCCGCCACGTAGCCCAGAGTCCTGGTGATGCCCCGGCTGACGGACCAAGCCAGAATCAGGCTGAACAGGGCCACACAAAAATTCAGACCCAGGAACATCCATTTGACGGCACCCACATCCTTCTTCACGTCATCCACGTAGATGCCGCTCCCCAGCACCCAGCCCCACGGCTCAAATTTTTTCACATAGGAGAGTTTGGTGTAGAGTTCCGTCGTCACACCGCCCCCTTCTTTCGGTTTTGGCCATTCATAGTTCACAAAACCATGGCCTGCCCGATCTACTACGTCGTTGAAGGCTACGAACAGGTTCTTGTTGTCCAGTTTCTGAACAGCACCGTCACGACCATCAATAGATCTGGTCGCCTTGTTAAACTTCGGGTCATCGAGGACCTTGCCGTTGAGCGCCGGTACGGTCGGGTGCATGATCATCTTTGGCACCGGCTTGCCCAGATCGTTGATCCAGATGTACTCCTTACCCTCGTAACGGAGCTTGCCGATGTCCTTGATCGCCTCTGCCTTGGCTTGGTCAAGGGTCAGGGCACCCGACTTCGCCTCGCTATCGAGCTGTTCCACGATCCCCATGGCTACCTCGACGATGTGCCGGGTTGCGTCCTGTTTCTCCCGCATGATCTTGCCTTCGAGCACGGGGAGAAGGTAGAAGAACAGCCCGCCCAGCATGGCTGCCACGCTCAGGACGGTTATACACATGATCTTGTACTGGATGCACCAGTGTCTGAATAGCTTGAATGGCATGCTGCCACCCCTTTCTGGCTGCTAAGCTTGGTTTTGTATGGTTTGCAACAATTCGTAAAGTTCCGCCATGGGCAGGCCGACCACATTGGAATAGGAGCCGCGGATGGAACGGACAAAGTGAACCGCCCCACCCTGTATGGCGTAGGCTCCGGCCTTGTCCATGGGGCATCCGCTGGCGATGTACTCCCGGATCTCCTGCTCGGCAAGCGGCCTGAAGATCACCTCTGTGCGCACGCTACGGCTGAGACAGACCCCAGTCTCACCGTCAAGCACGCTGAATCCGGTGATTACCTCGTGGGTCCTGCCGGACAGCGCGGACAGCATCCCGTACGCCTCCTGCTCGTCAGCGGGCTTGCCCATGATCCTGTTGTCCAGAACCACCACCGTGTCGGCGCCGATGAAGAAACGCCCCACCGCCTTGGCCGCCACGGCCCGAGCCTTCTCGCTGGAAAGCCGCATCACGTGTTCGGCCGGTTCCTCATCGGGCAGCACATCCTCGCAAATGTCGGCCGGCTCCACGCTAAATTCGATGCCTGCCAGCGCCAGCAGTTCCGAACGCCGCGGCGAGGCGGACGCCAGGACTATTGTTCCGGGCCCCATGATGGCACTATCCTTCCGGCGGGGCCGGAGGATTGCCCGACGCCTTCCGCTTGGCATAGGCTTCACGGGCATTCTTCTCGGCTTCCATCTCTTCCCAATGCTTCTTCCAGTCCTTCTTGCGCACCATACGCAGGACAAAGAAACCGCACAGGATCACCACCCCCCAGAAAATATTCAGAGGCTTCTCCTCGCTGAAACCGTACACCAGCGAGAGACATCCCATGACCAGGATCAGCGCCTCCATCGAGAAAAGGCGGCCTATGAGTGATACTTCTTGTCGTGCCTTGTTTTCGTCATGCGGCATGGGATTCCTCCATTATTTTGAAAAAGCGTCAAGTTTTCGCAAGACGAGAGTATAGGTAAAGTCTGACGCAGAGATTGCGAAAAATCGACGTTTCATCCCCAGGGAAACATCTTGCCCGGGTTGAGTATGTTGTTCGGATCAAGGGCATGCTTGATGGCCTTCATGGCCGCGATCTGGTCCGGGGTCAGTTCCAGCTCTATATAGGGCGCCTTGGAAAGCCCCACACCATGCTCGCCCGACATGGTTCCTCCCAGGTCGAGGGCGGCCTGGAATACCTCGCGGATCGCCTCGTGGGCCTTCGCCTCTTGCCCCTCGATATCCTTGTCGATCATGATATTGACATGGATATTGCCGTCGCCGGCATGGCCGAAGTTGACAATCGGTATTGCATAGGTTTGCTGGATCTTTTCGATCCTTCTGATGACATCCGGCACCTTGCTGCGCGGCACCACGATGTCCTCGTTGTATTTTGTCGGGTTTACATCCCGCAGCGAGGGGGATACCAGGCGCCGCACCTTCCAGAGTTGCTCCGATTCGGCGGCATCCTTGGCGGCCCTGAATTGTACGAGGCCAAGCGGCGTGATGATGTCATGGATCTGTTGGGCCTGTTTCTCGATCAGGTCCCGGTCGCCGTCCACCTCGATCAGCAGCACCGCCCTCCCCTCCGGCGGGATACCCAGGCTGAAGCGCCGTTCCACGCACTGTAGAGTGGCGTAGTCCATGAATTCGAGCGTGGTCGGTATGATCTTGGCCCCGATGATGGCCGAAACCGCCTTGGCCGCACCATCGATGGAATCGAAGATGGTCAGCATGGTTTTCTTGGCATCCGGGTAGGGGAGCAGCTTGAAGATGATCTTGGTGATGATGCCGAGCGTCCCCTCGCTGCCGCACACCAGCTTGGTCAGGTCGTACCCGACCACTCCCTTGTAGGTCTCGCCGCCGGTGCGGATGATGGCGCCGGTCGGGAGCACCACCTCCAGCCCCATGACGAAATCCTTGGTGCACCCGTACTTCACCGCCCGGGGGCCACCGGCGTTTTCTGCCACGTTCCCCCCCAGGGTGGAAAACTTGAGCGAGGCCGGATCGGGTGGGTAGAACAATCCCAATTTCTCAACAGCCTCCTGGAACTGTTCGGTAACAACCCCGGGCTCGACCTCGGCAATCAGGTTTTCGGTGTCGATGCGCAGAATGCGGTTCATGCGGGTGGTTACCAGCACGACGCCGCCTGCCTTGGGCAGGGCACCGCCCGTGAATCCGCTCCCCGCACCACGGGGAAAAACCGGGAAACCGCGAAGATTGGCAAGTCGGAGAATGGCGGCAACCTCTTCCGCGTTGGCCGGGTGCACGACCGCATCCGGCAGATATTCCATCTGGGTGGCGTCGTAGGAATAACAGAGCAAATCCTGCCGCTCGGTTGCGATATTCCCGGCCCCTACTATTGACCTCAGCTCATCGAAAGTGAGCGTATCCAGCATTGATGTTCCCCTTCTTTCAGGCAGTTGTAGAAATGTGTAAAGATACATGATAAGCAGTGCGGAGCGCAAGGCCGTTTTAATAAACCTGTTGATAACAACAGGTTCATGCCGTACAATGCCCCATCCATCCCAGGAGGGCATACGTGGCGAATGTACTGCTGATTACCGACGTTCCTCGTCTGATGAAGATATTTTCGCGCCTGGTGGACGAGGCGCATATCAACCTGCGCATGGTGAACAGCCTTGAACGGGGGGGCGAGGAGATTGTCGCCGACAAACCCGCCCTGGTGTTTGTTCAGACGCACCTGTCCGGACTGTCAGCCGACATCCTGCTGAAACACCTCAAAAAGCAGTTGGGAAGGAAACGTTCCCGTTTTGTGCTGCTCAGTCCGCCCGAACAGGTCAGCGATGAGATCCTCGCGCTCTATCAGGGCCATCTCGATACATCGCTGGACGACGCCTCCCTGTCCACAGCCATTTGCAAGATGGTCGCCGACCTCGGCGTCAAGACCAAGCCGGGATCATCGACAACGGAAGCACCACAACTGTCCCCGCCCCAACAGGCACCACATTCGACAGAACTTGCCACGGAGTCCAACGCAAGTGATAGTGGCGCCGGGCAGCATTCCGCCTCATCGCTGTCGCCCGAAGCCCCTGTTCCGCTTGCACTGCCGCAGGTTCCCGAGAGTACCGAACCGTCTCTTGAAGAACAGGGGGTTACCTATGCCCCACGGCAGCGGGTCTCGGTTTATTCCGAGTTTACCAGTTCCTTCGACAGCGCCGTCAATGACATGCAACCGGCTGAACCGGTCGGCAATCCTTCGGCCGCGGAAGCCCACTCTTGGGGCCACGAAGATATCGAGATCATCGATTCCACGCCAAGCCGCTCAAAACGCGCAACCTTTCTGCTCTGGTTTGCTCCGGTGCTGGTTGCGGTCATTATCGTCACCATACTCCAACATCGCAGATCGCAGCATGCCGTAAAGGTTGAAGTTACCCCGGCAAAACCGGCGACTGCCACCCCCCCATCAAATCAAACAAACACCCCACTTCCCGCCGCACCGGCAGTAAAGGCGCCTGTTGCTCCCCTGGCGGTCGGGGGGCAGAAACCCGCCGGACAACCTTCCGCCACAACGGCCGCTTCACCGTTGGGTGACCAGGCCGTCATGTCGGCCATTGCCGAAAACCGCACTCCCAAGGCCGCCCCAGCCGCCGGTCGCCTCACGGCGCTGCCCGATTTTATCCCACGTGCAGGGCTTGACAAGGGCTACGGTGCGGCCAATCCCGGCTGGGAGCGCTACAAGGGGCACACCACCGAATTCAAGATTTTTCGTGAGGGGGGCTCCATCAAGGCGCTCCAGGTCATCGACCGCGGCGGCAAGGGCGTACCCGAATCATTCATGAAGGCGGTGCTGCGGCAGGTCTGCAAGCATCCGGCCTTTGTCCTGGGGGCGTCCGAAAAGAAGGAAGGGTACGAGATTCAGCGAGGGCAGGTGGCGGACAACCTCAAGGTGGTCTATTATCGTGATGAGCATGGAGGCACGATCCGGGCCTTTGTCCTGACCTGGCAGTGATGCGACACTGACCTGACGTTGCGCAACGCAAAAGCCCCGCTCTCAGATGAGAGCGGGGCTTTTTTTTACGCGATTGACCGTTTGCTACCGAGACAGCTTCATATAACACTCGGCCTTGTAGAGACTGGCATCGGCCGCCTGGGGCAAGGTCGGATACTTGGCTAGGAAGCGGTCGAACAAGTCCAGGGCCGTGCGGCAGTCATCCTGGCGATAGGCCTTGATGGCCTGTTCAAACAGTTGTTGACCGGCTGACGAATCCGCGGTGGCCGGTCTGGGGGTAGCCGCAGGTTTGCTCCCATCCGCTGCAACCGGTTTCCTTGCCGACAAAGCCTCTCTCCGCTGTTCTCTTTTCGAGAGCTTCCTGACATCGGATAGTGCCCGTTTTTTCTTGGCCTTGCCAGCCGGCTTCAATTCGCTGAGTGGAAGTTCCGAGAGTTGGCCCGTCGCTGACCTGGTTTCGGCAGGTTGGCTCTGGGCGGGGACAGCGGATACGGGTTGCTGTTTGCGAGCCGCCTTGTGTTTACGGCCCGCACTCTTTTTCCTCTGTGCCGGAACAACTCCATCCCCTTCATGCTCCGACCGCTCTTTGGTCACGGGAACCTTAAGGGTGTCGCCGGTATGGATCAGGTTTGGGTTCTTTATGTCATTAAAAAGCAGGATTTGCGGATAATACATGCCGTGGCCGCTGAATCTGCGGGATATCCGGTAAAGCGTATCCCCGCTCTGGACCGCCACCTCGCGCACCAGTACGCTATCCCCGGTCTGCTTCGACTCCTCGGAGGTCACCGGTTTTGGTGAGTAAAGGAAGTACTGCTGGCCCCAGGCCTGCGGGACAAGGGATATAAACAGCAAAACCATGGCGGTACCGCATGCATATCGCGTCATATCAGTACCTGTTCCCCAGTTGATCTTCATATTTCAGGACATTCCTGACCTGGATGTTCGTACCCACTCCCGTACCCCGTTTAACCCTGAACGACACCTTGATGGTGCGCTTCTCGCCGGCACCGAGCTCGTTGAACTTCCAGAGGATTTTCCCGGCATTGGCCGAGGTGTTGGCCGGCTCGGCCGCAACCAGCTCAAGCAGTTCGGGCCAGGCGCTTTGCAACTCCACCACCCGGGCGATGTTGGAACCATGGTTTGTGATGGTCAGATCGAATGAGGCGATCTCACCAGGCCGGGGCCGTTCATCGCGCCCGACCATAGCCATCTGCAACACTGGGCGGGAATACATCATAGGGGTTGAAACGGTTGCCGTGCGTGACGCATCCCCTTCGGAGTCAAGGGATACCTGGACATTCCCTTCGGAACCATCGGAGGCATTGCGCGGGGTAGTGATCTCCACGAGGATGCTGGCCTCTTCCTTCGGCCCCAGCGGACCGATCTCCGTGATTGCCGGTTCGTTGGCCTGCCTGACACCATCGCGGTTGAGATCGTGGAAGATGACCGCCTTCCGGGCGCCCTTGACCAGAGTTGCTACCTTGAATTTCTCGCGTACGTTGCCGGTATTGGTCACAACGAACGGAATGGTCATGGTCTGTCCGGGGATGGCCACGATCCGGTGAACGTCGGAACGCACCGTAATGCCGTGCTGGGGTTTGACGTAAGACGCATTGGAGATGAATGCGGTTCTTGTTTTCAGGGGATTATTTACCAGTTCGGCACGGCAGAGCAATTCCTGCCCAGCCAGGGAATCGTCCTTGAGTTGGAAGGTAACGGTGAATTCCTTACTTTCCCCGGACTTGACCTGTATGCCGTCGAGGACAAGCACTGACTTGGACTCCTGCTTGAAACCGGCCACGGCATAATCAATCGGCTCGTATTGCGGCGGGAAGTTCAAACGAAAGGTGACGTCCTGGGCCGCCGTGGAACCGACGTTGAGCACGGCAACCCGATAGCTGATCTTTTCACCCGGCACCAACTGGGTCTTGTCGGTCTTCAGCACGGCCCGTAGCAGTGGTGCCGCCGCAATGAGGGCAACCTCGCGGGACTGGCTGGCCTCACCCATGAAACGGGATGACGCCTTGACCGGATAGCTGATCCGCAACCCATCGATACTGGATGCTGGAATCGTCAGGGTCACGAGCCCCTTGAAGCTTTCGCCCGGTCCAAGGGTCGGTGTCTGGACAATCGGCTGGTCGGGTATCGCAGTCGGGGCAAAACCAGCCTTGAACTCCGCCGGAAAACCTGATTCGAGCTGGAACGAGTCCGTGCCGTTACCCCGGTTGGTGATCTCGAACGGCACGCTGATGCGGCGGGCAACGTCATAGGGCTGGGGGTGAGCCTTCAGGCTGAATTCAAAACCAGCGAACTGCGCCACCTGAAGCTTCAGCACCTGGTCGTTCTCCACCTGTACCTCAGGCTTCTCGACCCGCTTGGGCTGCACCGCCACGGTGATGCCCAGTTCCTTGAGCTTGGCAACGGCGGTATCGGCGGCCGTGCTGTCGGGATACTTTTCGATGATTGACTTGTACTGGGCAATGGCCTTCTCGCGCAAGACAGCCTTCTCGGCGCGAGTCTTCTCCTCCGCCTCACGCTGTTTGAGCTGACGCAACTTCTCCATCCGGGCCGCGGCAACCCGTTCCTGCTCTTTCCTGGCGGCTGCAATACGGGCGGCTTCGGCCGCTGCGGCGGCCTTCTCGGCGGCAACGCGTTCCTGCTGCTGTTTGAGACGTGCGGCTTCTGCCTTCAGGCGCTCTTCTTCAGCCTTTCGTGCCGCGGCTATCCGCTCCTGCTCGGCTTTTACCGCGGCAAGGCGTTCCTTGGCTGCCTGACGCTCCTGCTCGGCCTTGGCATCTGCAACGCGCTGTTGTTCAGCCTTGGCTGCTCTATCTTTCTCCTGGGCCTGGCGCTCCAGCTCGGCCTTCCGGGCAGCCAATCGTTCCTGTTCAGCTTTTGCCGCCGCAAGACGTTCCTTGGCAGCCTGCTCGGCGGCCTTGCGGTCCTGCTCAGCCTTGGCATCTGCCACGGGCTGCTCAGCCTTGGCCGTCACTGCCTTTTCCGGAGCAACCTTCTCCTGGGGTTTCAGTTCAGCCTTTGCCGCAGCCAAGCGCTGTTGTTCCGCCTTGGCCTTCTCGGCTGCAATCCGTTCCTGCTCTTTCTGGGCGGCCATGCGTTCCTTCTCGGCCTTTTCCCGTGCAAGACGGTCCTGGTCGGCCTTGGCTGCGACAAGGCGCTGCTCCTCAGCCTTGGCCTTTTCAGCAGCAATCCGTTCCTGTTCCTTCCGGGCAGCGGCTATGCGATCCTGTTCAGCCTTCGCCTTCCGGGCGGCCTCCTCCGCAGCCACCTTGACCGGTGTCCCGGTCGGCAGCTTTTCCCCCTTCTCGTAACGCGCCACCAGTGCGAGGATATCGTCTTCAACGGTATTTTTGAGGGGGTTGTCGGGGTATTCCTTGGTGAACTGGGACATCGTACGGGCGGCATCCTGCTGGTTGCCGTTCTTGAAATACGAACGGGCGAGCCAGAAGAGAGCCATGTCGCGCAGAGAGGTATCGGGGTACTTGGTCAGTACCTCGTTCAACTTTTCGATGGCGGCGGAATAATCTTTTTGCTGGTAGGCGTTGAAACCGGAGACAAATATCTGGGAATCTTCGGTCTCCTGGCAGAATCCCGGAGGGACCAGAAGCGATGAAATTATGACCACTGCAATGAACGAGCGGAACAGGATGGTGCGGCATAATTTCAATGAGATCACGGTAGTAAACCTCTTCTGGGCCGGCACTGGAAAATCGGCGCACGGAGAGTGGAGAAATGTCGGATAAAATGCAGTTTACATAACATCTCTCCACTCCCTTGTCAACGGAAGAAAAGGTTTTTACAGGGTTTTACCATTCCCCGCGAAATCCACCTCGCCCTCAGCGGATACTGTCTTCGGGATAGGCATCGATATGGTGGATAGCCAGGTCGGCCCCGGCGTATTCATCTTCCTCGCTCAGCCGTATCCCCACGGTTTTGGAGAGGACCCCATACACCACGAAGCCGCTGACCAGGGCAAACAGAATGGCCGACACGGTGCCAGCCATTTGGGAAACAAAACTGACCCCACCCATGCCGCCCAGTGCCTTCTGGCCAAAGATACCGGCCGCAATACCACCCCAGGAACCGGTCACCCCGTGCAATGGCCAGACCCCCAGCACGTCGTCGATCTTGAGCTTTTCCTGCTCATAATGAAAGCCGTAGACAAAGATCACCGAGGCTACACACCCCGTCACAAAGGCCGCCAGCGGGTGCATAAGGTCGCTGCCGGCACATATGGCGATAAGGCCAGCCAAGGCTCCGTTGTGGACATAACCGGGGTCGTTTTTGCCGGCAACCAGCGCCGCCAGCACACCGCCCACCATGGCCATCAGGGAGTTGACCGCCACCAGGCCGGAGATCTTCTCCAGGTTTCCGGCGCTCATCACGTTGAAGCCGAACCAGCCCACCGCCAGGATCCATGAGCCGAGCGCCAGGAAGGGAATATTACTGATCGGGAGCGGATGGGACTTGCCGCGGATATAACGCCCCATGCGCGGCCCCAGGATGAGTACCGCCGGCAGGGCGATCCAGCCGCCGATGGAATGCACCACCACCGAGCCCGCATAATCATGGAACTCAGCCCCACCGATGGACTTGAAGATACCCTGTAGAAGAGCGCTGTTCTGGCCCCAGATGAGCGATTCGAACAGGGGGTAGGAAAGGCCGGCAAAGACGGCCCCGGCCACGACCTGAGGCCAGAACTTGGCCCGCTCGGCAATGCCGCCGGAGATGATGGCAGGGATACAGGCAGCAAAGCAGAGCAGGAAGAAATAATGCACCAGATCGTATCCCTGGGTCTTGCCGAGCAGTTCCTCCGCCGGCTTCAGAAAGGAGATACCGTAGGCGATGGGAAAACCAACCACGAAATAGACGACCGTCGAAACGGACCAGTCGGTGAGGATCTTGACAAATGCGTTGACCTGGTTCTTCTTGCGCACCGTACCCACCTCGAGGAAGGCGAACCCGGCGTGCATGGCAAAGACCATGGCCGCTCCCAGCATCAGAAAAAGGACATCACCGCTACTCTTCAGGCCAGTCACCGTTGACATGGTCTCCATACAGACTACCCCCGTTGGTATCCGTGAAATGCGCCCGACTTCGGGCAAAACGACCAAATGCAAGCAAAATTTCTGCCAACTGCCTATTTTTTAGTAATATTGCATAATTGGTGATCATGAACCGTCACATACAAGGGATAACATGCCCACAAAATAGGCATCGTGCCCTATTTTTGTGCTCGGCATTGCTCAAAAGAGAGGCTTTCCATTCGCGCTGCAAGCAGGTAGTATGGGCATCATGAGCCTGGAGGATAAAATACGACAACTGCCCACCTCACCCGGCGTGTACCTTATGCGGGACGCGGCGGGCACGATCATCTACGTCGGCAAGGCCCGCAACCTGCGCCAGCGGGTACGCTCCTATTTCGGGGCCTCGGGCGACGGACGCTACCATGTGAAATTTCTCCTGGCCAGGGTGGTTGATCTCGAGGTGATGCTGACCGACACCGAGAAGGAAGCGCTGCTCCTGGAAAACACGCTCATCAAGCAGCACCGCCCCCGGTATAACCTGGACCTGAAGGACGACAAGACCTACTTTTCCCTGCGCCTGGACCCGGCCGAAGAGTTTCCCCGCTTCACCATCGTGCGCAAGATTCCACGGGACGGGGCACGTTACTTTGGCCCCTATTCGTCCGCTTCGGCCGCTCGCGAGGTGCTGCGCCAGCTCCAACGCATGTTCCCCCTGCGCCACTACCCGCTCAAGAGCTGCACGGCCCGCAAGCGCCCCTGCCTCTACCACCAGATCGGCCAATGCAGCGCCCCCTGTCACGGCCTGATCTCCGTCGGCGACTATGCAACGCTGGTGGAGGGGGCAATGCTGTTTCTGGAAGGAAAGAGCCGGCAACTGGTGACGGAGTTCAAACGGCGCATGGCCGAGGCAGCCGGCGGGCTGCGCTACGAGGAGGCAGCCCGCTGGCGCAACCTGCTCCGCTCCATCGAGCTCACGGTGGAGAAACAGAAGATGGTCATGGCCGGCGGCGACAGCGACGTGGTCGGATTTTACCGGGACGGCGCCCGGCTGGAGCTGGCACTCATGTTCATCCGGGGTGGGGTGCTGACCGGCAGCCGCCTGTTCGGCCTGGCATGGGAACTGGACGACAGCGAAGGGCTGGCCGCGTTCCTGACCCAATACTATACCGACGACAACTTCATCCCGCAGGAGATCCTGCTGCCGCTGGAGATCGAGGATGGTCCTGCCCTGGCCGAGCTGCTGGGTGAGACAAAGGGGCGAAAGGTAGCCATCAGCCGGCCGGTGCGGGGCACCAAGCGCGAACTGGTTGAACTGGCCTGCAAGAATGCGGCGGCGGCCCTGCGGGAGCGGGACGAAGCGGCAGCCTCGGCCCGGGCCGCGCTGGAGGAGTTGCAGAAACGGCTGCATCTGGAGCGCCTGCCGCACCGGATCGAATGCTACGACATCTCCACCATCCAGGGGCGCCACTCTGTGGGAAGCGGCGTTGTCTTCACGGATGGCAAACCGGACAAGGGCGCCTACCGTCGCTATCGAATCCGCGACGTGCAGGGACAGGACGATTTCGCCATGCTGGCCGAGGTTTTTGCCCGTCGTTTCCGCCCGGAAAAGGTGGACAAGGAGGGGTTGCCGGAACTGGTCGTGGTGGACGGTGGCATTGGCCAGTTGAACGCCGCCCTGGAGATCGTCGGGGAGTTGGGGCTGACCGGGCGCTTCGACCTGGTCTCCCTGGCCAAGAGCCGCACCGAGCGTGACATGGAATCCGTTGCCATTGCAAAAAGTGACGAACGCGTCTTCCTGCCGGGACGCAGGAACCCGGTGGTATTGCGGCAAAGCTCCAAGCCGCTGCTGCTCCTGGCCGCCATCCGCGACGAGGCGCACCGTTTTGCCATCGAATACCACCGCACGCTGCGCGGCAAGGAGGGGATCGCCTCGGGCATCGAACAGATCCCCGGTATCGGCCCCAAGCGGGCCAAGGCCCTGCTGCGGCACTTCGGCAGCCTGCAACGATTGAAGGAGGCGAGCGTGGAGGAGATCGAGGCGGTGGAGGGGATGAATCGGGCAATGACCAACAAGCTCTACGAGAGCCTGCACGGGCCAAATGACAGATGAGCAAGAACACCACGGCACCCGACGGTACATGCAAGGCGCCCGGAGCAATGATAGATGCTCCGGGCGCCTTTTTCATCTACTGCCCTTGACTGGCTCTTGAATCCGTGACGTCTCCATGCCTCCGTAGTCCGAAAGGCCTCTGCCATTGCTTACGGGGAGATGCGCGACAGCTCGGCGAAGGACCGGAGTGAATGGTTTTGTTACTGGGGGCGGCGTACGGGCTCCGGCTCTTCCGGCCAACTGCGGCATTCCGGCGTCACTGATTCAGGTGTCGCCTACTTCGACCGGTAAAACGAGAAGCCGTTACGGCCATTGTTCTTGGCCGCGTACATGGCAATATCGGCTTTTTTCATCAGCGCCTTGCTGTCATCGGCGCCATTGATCGGATATACGGCTATCCCGATGCTCGTGGTGACCTGCAACCTGCTCTCCTGAAGAATGACCGGCTCTTGAATGGCCTTGATAATCTTGCCCGCAACGAGCTCCGCATCCTGTGGATGGGCTATTTCCGCCAACACAATGATGAACTCGTCCCCACCCTGACGGCACACCGTATCACCACTGCGAACACAGGCAAGCAACCTGCCAGCTATGATCTTCAGAAGTTCATCACCGGCATCATGACCTAGCGTGTCGTTGACCTGCTTGAAGTTGTCCAGGTCGAGAAACATGAGCGCCAGGGACCGGGTAAAACGCTTGGCCTGGGCAAGGGCCTGGTTAAGCCGATCCTTCAGCAGCCTCCGGTTGGGAAGTTCGGTGAGGGCATCATAGTATGCCAACTGATGAATCTGTTCCTGGTGCCGTTTGCGCTCGGAAATATCCTCGATCTGGGCAATAAAATAGAGGGGGGAGCCGCTGCTGTCCCTCTGGAGAGAGCCGGTAAGCTGTATCCAGACGACCTGCCGGTCTTTCCGGATGTAGCGTTTTTCCATCCGATAGGTTGTTGCGCCGCCATTCAGCAGGCGCTGCACATGGGCAAGATCGGCGTCCAGATCATCGGGATGGGTGATTTCCTGGAATGTCAGCCTTTCCAGTTCCTCTTTTTCATATCCGACAAGTTCACACAAGGAACGATTCACCAGCATGAAATTCCCTTCAAGCGATATGACCGCCATTCCGATCGGGGCAAACTCCAGGATGGCGCGAAACCGTTCTTCGCTCTGGCGAAGCGCCTCCTCGGCCTGCATGCGTTCCTTGAGGGTATTCAGTTGTTCCTGGTTCTTGATGATCGACAGCTCATAGGTGGAGATGAGAAGCTCGAGTATGCGGGGCATGTCAGAATTGATGCGAAATTTGTCGCCCTGGTAGGTAATGCTGGTTTCAACGGCTGTCCGGTCCCTGCCGGAATGGCTGGCAGCCGAAAGGACAGACTCGATCTTGGAAAGGAGATACTCCACCTTGTACGGCTTTGTGATGAAATAGTCGGCGCTGCACTCCAACGCCTGAACAATGTCCTTGACGCTTGACAGTAATGTAAGCAGCATGACGGGAATGGTTCTCAGGGTCTCGTCGGCCCGGATAGCCGAACAGAGCTGATAGCCATCCATGTCCGGCATCAGTATGTCGCTGATGACCAGCGAGGGCATTACCGACCCCATGAGATCCAAGCCCTCCCGTCCGTTCCGGGCAACTAAAACGCCATAACCGTGTTGCGTCAGTATATAGTGCAGTTGCATCGCCTGCGTCTGACTGTCTTCGACGATAAGGATCGTCTCGCCTTGTCGTGTAGTATCCATGGTAAGTCCCTTCCTGTATCCGTGACACGTGGATGGTGGAGCGAGGAGAACCGGGAAGGCGTAATTCGGCTCCCCTGTTAACCGGGTACGATAATCCCGGCCGTGTCAGACAGACACAGGGTGAAGCAATAACATTGCCATAAGCCTTAACAGACCGTTTAAACAGACAAATACATCTAAAGAGGTGCGTAGTTACTATCCAAAACGGATAGTAACTATGGCGGATGGTGTGGCTTAAATGGCTAGTGCGTAGTATGGACACATCGTACGTAGCCAGATTTCCTTGTTTGACTCACTGCCGCCGAATGTACTATCGTCAAGCGAAATCAAGCTCGACAGAGGCACCTATGGGTTCCGTGAACCGCTTCAATCTCCTGACAATCCTCGGCCCGACCGCATCGGGCAAGACCCGCCTGGCCGTTGCCCTGGCCGGTGAACTGGCGGGTGAGATCATATCGGCCGATTCGCGCCAGGTCTTTCGGGGCATGGACATCGGCTCCGGCAAGGATATGCACGAGTACGGCGATGTGCCGTACCACCTGATCGACATCATGGAGCCGGGCGAGGAATTCAGCGTCTTCGCTTTCCAGCGCCTCTTTATCCAGGCCTTCGAGGAGATAACCGGCCGGGGCAATCTGCCGGTTGTCTGTGGCGGCAGCGGCCTGTACCTGGATGCGGCGCTACGCGGCTACCGGCTGGTGGAGGTGCCCGAGAATGCGGGGTTGAGGGAGGAACTGGCCAAAATGGGCGATGCGGAACTGGCGATCATGTTGCGCGAGCTGCGGCCGGGGCAGCATAACAGCACCGACCTGATCGACCGGAGCCGCACCATCCGCGCCATCGAGATCGCCCGCCACGAGGCGCGCCACCGGGCGGACATCGAACCGTTTCCCGCCATCCGGCCCCTGGTGCTAGGCATCCGCTGGGATCGCGCCGAACTGCGGCGCCGGATCACGGAACGTCTTCGCCAACGGCTGGATTCAGGCATGATCGAGGAGGTGCAGCGGCTGCACACTATGGGCGTTGCCTGGGAAAGGCTGGATTACTACGGTCTTGAGTACCGTTTTGTGGGGGCCTTCCTGCGGGGGGAACTGACGCGTAACGATATGTTCCAGAAGCTGAACAGCGCCATCCACGCATTTGCCAAGCGCCAGGAAACCTGGTTTCGGCGGATGGAAAAGCATGGCGTGGCAATCAACTGGGTTGACGGGGCCGGTGATACGCTGGCGGAAGCGCGGGCCGTGATCAACGGCCTTCATCTCCCCTGATCAAGCTTTATGACGAATGGCAACTCCCCTGAGGAAATCCCTGAGAAACTGATCGCTGCACTCCTTGTAATGTTTGTGCCCCGCCTTCCTGAATAACGCGGTCAGCTCGTGCTTGGACAGGGCAACCCCTGCCAGCTTCAAAATCCCGATCAGCTCATCCTCTTTCAGGTCCAGGGCAATCCTCATCTTTTTCAGGATGGCATTGTTCGTCAGGGGTGCGGGCGGCTTGTCCGCCGCAGCCGGCGAGCCTTCCTGCCGGCCCCGCATATGGATGATCAATCCATCCAGGAAAAACCCCATTACCGGGTCGGTGCACGGGATATAACCGTCCTGCTCCCCGGTTTTCAGAAAGGCGTCGATTGTGGATTGCCCGACCTCGCGGCCGGCATGCCTGAATATCCGTACCATGGTGGCATCGTCCATATCCAGGGCATCCCGGATGCTGCGCAGTATATCGTTATTGGCCATCTTGGTCTCCATTGGGCAGGCGGTCAGGGTAAAATCGCTCTATGAGGTGTCCCTTAATAACTTTTGTTGAAGTCTATAGTCCGGGCGATACACATGACCCCAACAATTTTACCTCCAGGCAAAATCCAGGGAAATTTTGTTACGGAAACATTCACTATCTCGCCGTCTTTGTGAGTTATGGTCTCTCGAATATCTTCGATCGGCTTGCGATGTTCCATCACCCACAGATCATCTTGAAGGGCCTTCTCGGCCTGCTCGCGAGGCATAAGATCAAAATCCGTATATCCCCGGATAGAGTCCATGGTCAGGCCATAATGGCGGGCTTTGGCGGCGCTGGCGCAAATAATTTTTCCGCCGGTGAACTTGCCGTCTTCAGTCGCAAAATATTCCTTGATCACAATAGAATCGCTGGTATTTTGCAGGAACGCATTGAATATCATCAACTCCTGCATTGATCTTCCCATAAAACCCCTCCAGTTTTGTAGGTAACGTATCACCGGCACTCAGCGCGGAGAGTGCAGGCAGGCTAGATTGTAAGCATGTTATGGTTTCCTATGGTTGCGGTGATGGAGGCAAAAAAGATCGCGAAGAGCAATGTCAGGATGATGCCGACGATTATCGCAACCAGGATGGCCCACCGGTGAACGCCACCGACATCCTGAAGAACTGAATTGATATTCTCCGGTGTTGTGGTCGCCCGTATTTCCGTTATCTTATCCTTGGCATGCCGGTAATACAGATAATTGCCGATAACCCCGGCGACGATATGCATGAAGAAATTTACTCCGGGGATGCAGAAGACAACGAACGTTATCAACGACAGGACATACATCTTTCTGTAGAGCATCCAGATGAACGTGAAGCCAAAACAGGACCAGTTCCAGGTAAGGCAAAACTTTTCCGTTCCTGTCCGGGTGTACTTTGAAAATTTTTGCAGGTAGTAGCAGGCATTGGGGCCGACAAAGGTTCGGATGTCTTCCGTTGCAGTGTAATCGGTGGCAACGGAGCCATTGAGCATGGAGCCGCAATGGCGGCATTTTATTGCTCCGTCAAGAATGGTTTCTTTACAGAATGGGCATATCAAAACAGGAACTCCCTGGAATCGGTTGTGCTGCCTTCATAGAGCGGCATGAATGATACGTGGGCAGCCATGGAACATATACTACACCTAACCCTGATAAACAGGATAGTGCGTTAGCCAAATTATTTTCAGCCTGAAAAGCGCAGAAAATAATTTGCAGTGTCCGGTTAGGTTTTTGCAGTCCGCTATACCCCCCTCTCCCTAGCCCTCTCCCACAAGGGGAGAGGGGATTTTAGGCCCCCCTCCCTTGATGGGAGGGGCTGGGGGAGGGTGAAATGACGTGAGTTTAAAGCCAAACCCATAATGCAAATTTCTAACCGGACATCGCTGAATAAAATGAAAATTTGCATCCATGCTTTTTGTACCCAAGAATACCCTATCCGCGGGCGATATTGATGGCTCGGGCCACGATCATGGCAATGATTGCCAGGGACATGACGTTTTCGACCCCCATAACGAATTTGACCCGCTTCGAATAGGGCATTGTGTCGGTTGGCGAGAACGCGGTGGCGGCAGTGAGCGACACGTACAGATAGTCGGGGAAGGTCGGTTTCCAGTTGGCGGGAGCCAGCCCTTTCTGGTCGGATTGCTGCTGCGGGAAGACGAGGTCGGGGAAGTCCCGGTAGCCATCGGCGCGCATGTCGGGCCCGTCGCCGTCCAGTTCCCAGTACACGAGGGCAAAGATTGCGATAGTGACGACCCACAGAACAATTCCCACGAGAAGCAGGCCAACCGGATCAAGCCCCGCCACCCCGACAAAGATGTTCCGCACAAGCTCGAACAGGCTGACGGCGTTCGCAATGACGAGCATGCCGATGAGGCTCACACCGAGCCCACGCATGAGCGGGCTCGGTTCCGTCCGCTGGGGCAGGTAGACCGCCACCGAAGCGACCAGGAGAACCGCCGAGATGACCGGGAACAGCCAGACAGGCCTGAGCGAGAGGCTCGCGGCCACCCATGCCTGGCCGGCTATGATTACCACGGCCGCGCCAAACGCGGGCCATCGCGACTCGGGGTTAGTCGGGATCTGCCACGATGGGGTGGGTCCGTCAATGGGTTGCCGTTTCGGCTTCCGGTCGGCGTGCGGCCTGTAGACCATTGAATTCTCCTTCGGCGATAACACCCAAAGCCTGACCGGCCGGTTTTGGGTCGGTCTTGGCGCTGGTTGAATATTCGCCTTTCTCGCTTAACAGGTTGATATTGTACTCTCCGAAACACAATTTCATATAACAAAGTTTGTTATTCTATGTTATCTTGTTGTTCAAAGGAGGAGATAAAATTATGAACATTTCACTTACGCCACAACTCGAAGCTCTGGTAAAAAACAAGGTTGAGAGCGGGCTTTATGGCTCCGCAAGCGAAGTTATGCGCGATGCCTTGCGCCTTCTTGAAGAGAGAGACAGGCGACAGTCCTCTCGTATTGAAGAACTCCGTGCCGAAATCAAGAAAGGCTTGAATAGCGGCGAGCCAACACCCTTAGATATTGGGGCGATTAAGGCGCGAGGCCGTAACCGCCTTGAAGCACAGCAAAAAAAGGTAGTTGGCTGATCGTGAAAGTCCTTAAACGCCCCGAGGTTGAAAACGACCTTGATGAAATCTGGTGGTATATAGCGCAAGATAATCCCGACAGCGCCGACAGACTCCTTGACGAAATTGAAGAGACTTGTTGGAAACTTGCGAAATTCAAGGACATGGGTAGAAATCGGGATGAACTCTACCCTGGATTGCAAAGTTTCCCAGTCGGCATGTACTTGATATTTTATCTGCCGGTTCGCGGCGGCATTGAAATTGTCAGGGTTCTTCATGGTATGAGGGATATCGACACTTTCTTTTAATATCCCCGGGACTGCCAAGGGGACGTTGGTAATTTATGTAACTTATTCATCTCCAGCCTTTCCTTTCCGCTCGGATTTCGCCCCTTCTATTGCAACCCCGGAATATCCAATCTCGACTGCCTCGGCATCTCTTTATCCTGCCCGATCCGTCCCCCTCAGCTTACTCTTGTGGGTCATCTGAATGGATCACTAATCAGACGGGGGAGGCCTACTGCTCATTAGATTTCAAAATTCCGTTCCTTCAACTCCTCACAAGCACCATCAAACCCTGGAAACATTGAACCTGCTGTGATCCCCATATACCTAAGTTCTTGTATAACCTTGTCGCGGTCTCGAACAGGAAGATCAATTGCTGATAGATATGTCTTGGTTGGCGATTCAAATGATTTGATGTATGACTCAATGTCATCAATGTTTGTAACAGTTGATGTAGCTTGTTGTGGGATCATTCTTTCGTTTTCAATTGCCATAAACTCGCCAACCGACAGATGAAGGCTTGGATTTAGTAAATTGGTTATTGGTTTTAAATCTGATTTCCACAGGCCCTGGTTGAAGACATATATTCTTACTTTGTCTGTTGGCAACGCATTTTTAACCTGATCTTTAGATAATCCGCGATAGGCAAAAAAAGCTGCAACATAAGGGGAGTAAGTCCAATCCAGAAGTGGAGTAGGGTAACCATGGTGCTGCACTAAATTGAAAAATGCGCCGTTCTCATTTGGCACTTCAAGATTAAAAACATGCCTTGTCCTTGAACTGAGATGCCTGTGCAAGGATTGAATGTCCTCGTTGAGAAACCTTTCTAAATCGGCTCGACCTGTACGATGAAATGATGTTCGCAACCTCGATGTTTTATTTTGTCCCCGAAATATGAAGCTAGATCCTTTTAAGCTAGAAATATCAGACTTATACGTATCCCAATCTATTCCTCGGGGCACTAGATTTGAAGGTTGGTCAGCTTGTGATCGAGGCAATGCACAACTGCCTGATGCTCCTTTTTCACTCGTCCACGTCAAAGTGAGAGTATCGCCTGTACATACACCATGAACATCGGCGTAATCTGACACGAAAACATCTTCAGAGTATAATGGTTTAATATTATTCCATGGTTCTATAAATCCATTTGAAGGATTGATCGCCTTTATTTGGCCGGTACGAACTTGAAACTCGTTATCCTTGTCAATGGTCCTGAAATATGCAGCTACACTAGGAATATTTATGTTGTCTTCGAAAAGATAAGCAATGCCTTGGAAGTACGACGAGAGCTCATCAATATTAACTATGATTCTGCCTGTTGAAGCACCGGTGTATTTACCTATCCACTGCCCATTCATCTGGTTTACTCTCCTTTTGTTCTTAACCTAACGGTTCTGGTTTTGATCTGGCGGGCGTTTTTTGCCCATCTGAGACATTAGCCCAAAATACAAAAAAGCCCCGCCTTCCCTTTCAGAACCACGGAGCTATTATCACACTATTATCCACAAAAAACCGACACACCCGCACCCACCAGGAAAACTGCTCATCACCATCACGGGGCAGTGCAAAATTGGGCGTCGTACGGTCCACATCTTCATCATCCTCCGAAAATGCCACCTCATTAAAAACATACCATAAGAGTTACCAAAGTAGGTTTTGAAAAACAACATAATTAACTCTAACCATGTCTGCCATTAAGATACGCTCAACCCAACAGTTTCAACGTCCCTTTTTCAAAGGGGGGAGGCCTTACCCTCCAGAAAACAAAAATGGCCACCGTTTTCACGGTGGCCATTTCCATTCAAAGTTCTCTTCAACGAGAAAGGACTATACCAGTTCCAGGGCGCTGAAGAAGTAGGGGATCTCGAAGGCAGCGGTTTCCGGTGCGTCGGAACCGTGGGCCGAGTTCTCCTCGATGTTGACGGCGAAATCCTTGCGGATGGTGCCGGCTTCGGCGTTTGCCGGGTTGGTGGCGCCCATCAGGGTACGCCAGTCGGCAATGGCGTTCTCCTTCTCCAGGCAGAGCACGATCACCGGGCTGCGGGACATAAAGGCGCACAGATCCTTGAAGAAGGGGCGCTCCTTGTGCACGTAGTAGAAACCCTCGGCCTGCGCCAGGGTCAGCTTGATCTTCTTCATGCCGCGGATGGCGAAGCCGTTGGCCTCGATCCTGTCCAGAATTTTACCGGCCAGCTTGCGTTCAACCGCATCCGGCTTGATGATGGCGAATGTCCGTTCCATTGAGTCCTCCGATTAAGTAAAAAAATGAACAGATTTAATAACATTCCACGGCCGGATTGTCAAGGTGTTTGGCGCCGTCGGCGGCCGCTATTGCCCCTGACCACCACCCCTGACCTTGCGCTTTTCATCGGCAGTGTTTATTATGAATATGCGGAATCCATCAACAACGTTAAACGGTACGAGGTATCCAGATGAACATGCTTAAGACAACCCTTCTGATGGGGCTCATGACGGTCCTGTTGGTCATTATCGGCGGTGCGATCGGTGGTCGGAACGGCATGACCTTCGCCTTTCTCATGGCAGGGGGAATGAACTTCTTCTCCTACTGGTTTTCGGACAAGATCGTCCTCTCCATGTACGGCGCCAAACAGATCGAGGAGCAGGACGACCCGCGCTTCTACGCAATCATCCGCCAACTGGCCCTTGGCGCCGGCTTGCCCATGCCCAAGGTCTACCTGATCGACTCCGAGACACCCAATGCCTTTGCCACCGGCCGTAACCCGGAGCACGCAGCCGTTGCCGCCACCAGCGGCATCCTGCGCATCCTCAACGAAGAGGAACTGGCCGGGGTCATGGCCCATGAGCTGGCCCACGTCAAGAACCGCGACATCCTGATCTCAACCCTGGCAGCCACCTTTGCCGGCGCCATCACCTACCTGGCCCACATGGCCCAATGGGCCGCCATCTTCGGCGGCGGCCGCAACGATGACGACGAAGGGGGCAGCATCTTCGGCACCATGCTCATGGCCATCCTGGCCCCCATTGCTGCCATGCTGATCCAGATGGCCATCTCCCGCTCGCGGGAGTTCGGCGCCGATGCCGGCGGGGCAAGCATATGCCACAACCCGCTCTCCCTGGCCAATGCCCTGCAAAAGCTTGAGGTGGCCAACCAGCGCATCCCCATGGAGGGCACCACCCCTGCCACGGCCCACATGTTCATCGTCAACCCCCTGACCGGTGGCGGCCTGATGTCGCTCTTCTCCACCCACCCACCCATGGCCGAGCGGATCGCCCGGCTGCAGGAGATGTCGCGGATGCACAGCTATTGAGCGCCGCGGGTCCTATATCGGCCAATCCCCGTCAGGCAGCCTGTTCGGTCCTCCTTCGTATCCGGAAAGACGGCAGCTACGCCGACCAGTTGATGGATCGCGAACTGGCCGGCGGGCAGTTGTCCGGCCCGGACCGGGGGCTGTTCGCCGAGTTGGTGTTCGGCGTGCTGCGCCGCCAGGGCACCCTTGACCACATCCTGACCGGCCTCCTGAACCAACCACTCGCCAAGCTGGAACCGCAGGTGCTGATCCTCCTGCGGCTGGGCCTGTACCAACTGGTCTATCTCGACCGCATCCCCGAATCCGCGGCCGTCAATGAAACGGTCAACCTGACGAAACTCGCGATCCCCCGCGCCAGCGGGCTGGTCAATGCCGTGCTGCGCAATTATCTGCGCCACAAAGCAACCGTCACCTTTCCCGACCCGGTCGCCGCACCGGCAGCCTCCATCGCCGCCCGCCATTCCCACCCGGAATGGCTCGTAAAGCTCTGGTTCAGCCAACTCGGTGAAGAGGAGACCGAGCGCCTGGCCGAGGCCGCCTCATGCCAGCCCCCGCTGACGCTGCGCGCCAATACCCTGCGGACCACCCGCGACGGCCTGCTGGAGATGTTTGCAGCGAACGGCATCAGCGTTGCACCATGTCCCTTTTCCCCCCACGGCATCCGGGTCGAGGGACGCCATTCCATCACCGGCCTGCCCGGTTTCCGCGAAGGGCTGTTCGTCGTCCAGGACGAGGCCTCCCAGATAGCCGGAATCCTGCTGGACCCGGAACCGGGAGAGCGGGTGCTGGACGCCTGCGCCGCCCCCGGCGGCAAGGCAACCCACCTGGCCCAACTGATGGATAACCGGGGCGAACTGCTGGCCATGGACGTCTCGGCAACCAAACTCCCGCTGATCCTGGAAACGGCCCAGCGGCTCGGCATAACCATCATCGGCACCCGCGTTGCCGACCTGCTCAAGAGCGACGCCTTTCCGGCAAACGTCTTCGACCGCATCCTGCTGGACGCCCCCTGCTCCGGCCTGGGGGTGATCCGCCGCAACCCGGAGGCCAAGTGGCGGCTCCAGCCAGGGGACATCACCCGTCTGGCCGCAACCCAAAAGATCATGCTGGCAAACGCTGCCAGGATGCTGAAACCGGGGGGGACGCTGCTCTATTCCACCTGTTCCACCACAGCGGAGGAAAACGAACAGGTAGTGCAGGATTTCCTTTCGCACCACCCCGGTTTTGTGCTAGAAAACCTGAGCACACTCTTTCCTTCTTACGGCGAACTCTTTACGCCTGACGGCATGTTCCGCGCCTGGCCCCATCGCCACAACATGGACGGATTCTTCGCGGCACGACTGCGGAAATGTTAGTAAAGCAAAAAATAATTTTCTCACTCGCTCACTCCGTTCGCTAAAGCTCGCAAAGCACACGGAGGACCCTCTACAGCCAAAGCACAAGCCTTGGGGTTTACAAAAAAGGATTTTGTTTTCCTCCGTGCGCTTTGTGAGCTTTGTGAGAGACCGCTTTTAACGCTTTGGACTTTCAATCTTCGAGGTTATCAACACATGAAAAAGATCGCCCCATCCATCCTTTCGGCCGATTTCTCCCGCCTTGGCGATGAGATTCGCGCCGTGGAGGCAGCCGGAGCCGACTACATCCACATCGACGTTATGGACGGCCATTTCGTCCCCAACATCACCATCGGCCCGCTGGTGGTGGAGGCTGCCCGAAAGGTGACCACCCTCCCCCTGGACGTGCACCTGATGATCGAGAACCCGGACAGCTATATCCCCGATTTCGCCGCCGCCGGGGCGGACATCATCGTGGTGCATGCCGAAGCGGTCCATCACCTGCACCGCACCGTCCAGTTGATCAAATCCCTGGGCAAGAAAGCAGGGGTGTCCCTTAATCCGGCCACGCCGCTCAATGTACTGGACTATGTGCTGGATGACCTGGATCTGGCGCTGCTCATGACCGTCAATCCCGGCTTCGGCGGCCAGAGCTTCATCGATGCCTGCCTGCCCAAGATCCACGCCTTGCGGGCCATGCTGGACCGGCACGGCAGCGAGGCTGAGCTGGAGGTTGACGGCGGCGTCAAAATCGCCAACATCGCCGCTATCTCCCACGCCGGGGCGGATGTCTTTGTGGCGGGCAGCGCCGTGTTCGGCAGCCCCGATTATACCTCCACTATCAAGGAGTTGAAGCGTCTCGCCCACGAGCCGCTCCTTTAGTCAGCCACCGCGAATCAACATACCTCTTGCAGCCGCAGACGCCCTGTTTTAGAAATTGTGTTTATCTACGAATTGGAGTAGATTTGCCGATCATGTCAGACAGCGTGCTCATCATAGATGACTCCGATGCGATCCGGGAGCGGATTATCAGGACCCTGGAATCCTTTGACCTCTTTGCCCGTTTCTACGAGGCCGAGGATGGCCTGGAAGGGTTCAAGAAGCTGCTCTCCTCGCCGGTCGATATCATCCTCTGCGACCTGGAGATGCCGCGCATCGACGGTTTCAAGTTCCTGAGCATGCTTAAATCGCGGCCTGACCTGCAGGACGTGCCGGTGATCATCCTGACCGGCATGAACGACCGGGAACTGAAGATCAAGGGACTCGAACAGGGGGCCAGCGACTACGTCACCAAACCCTTCGATCCTGAGGAACTGGTGGCGCGGGTCAAGGTGCACCTCAAAATCAAACATCTGCAGGATGACCTGAAGCGCTCCAACGAGCTCCTGCTTGAGCTTTCCAACACCGACCACCTGACCGGCCTGTTCAACCGCCGCTACCTGATGGATGCCCTGGACAAGGAGCTTCAGCGCTGTGTCCGCAAGGACGGCTGCCTGTCGCTGATCATCATGGACATCGATCATTTCAAGCGGGTCAACGATACCCACGGCCACCTGCAGGGAGACGTGGTGTTGCAAAAGGTGGCCCTGAGCCTGCAAAAGGAGTTGCGCAGCTACGATATCGCCGCACGCTACGGCGGCGAGGAGTTCGTTGCCGTATTGCCGGACGCCAATCCCAAGGAGGCGCTCTTCGTGGCCGAGCGGATACGCCTGTCCATCCAGGGGATCAAGTTCAGCGGGGCACTGACCGCGCTCTCCATCACGGTCAGCCTGGGGGTCGCCACCTTCCCGACCCGCGACTGCGCCACCGTGGACGAGTTCCTGAAACTGGCCGACGACGCCCTTTACCAGGCAAAGGCAAACGGCCGCAACCGGGTCGAGTTTTTCGAATAACATCAGAGGAGCACCCCATATGTGCCTTACCCATGAAGAAAAGCGCTTGATCGATGAATTCCGCAAACTGCCCGCTTCGTGCAGGGACGAGCTTCTGACCTATGCCGCCTCCCTGATGCGCCGGGCCGGGGCCGAAGCGGGAACCGCCTCGAACCAGTGCCGGATCAGCGAGCCCGAACAGCGGCCGGAAGCGGAAAAAAGTCCCCTCATTACCGAATAGCCCCGCCTGCCGGTGGAACGTCGAACTGTCCGGCGCCACGCGCGACCGTCGCTGATACCCGCATCAGCACGACCGGAGTGGCGTTTTTGTTTATGTTGTCATCGAATACCAAGGTCCCTTTAACTTCGAAGAAGTCTATACAAGAGGAATGCTCCATGAAACGTCTTGCCTGCTACGCGCTTTTCGCCATCACCCTGATCGCGGCCGCTGCCCATACCTCATCCGCCGAATCATTCAAAAAGCTGAACAAACCGCCGCTTGCGGAGCGTTGGTTCGGTATCTACGTCGATAACGAACGGGTCGGCTTTTACCGGCAGAATATCACCGAAACCGCCGAAGGATACCAGATGGAAGGGGACGGCAGCGTGCGCATGAATGTTATGGGGTTCTCCAAAGAGGCCTCATCGCATGAAATCTACGTGGTGGGAAAAAACCTTGCCTTGCGCTCTTTCGAGGTGGACCAGACCATCAGCGGCACCCTCTCCCGACTCAAAGGCCAGGTCTACGACGGCATAATCCGGATCAAAAGCGAAAGCAACGGCAAGACTACGGACAAGAGCATCAGGTTCAAGGGTGACATTTTTCCCGGTCCGGCCCTCAACCTCTATCCGATGATGCGGGATCTCACCCCCGGCAAGCCTCAGAGAGTCCTGACCTTTGACCCGGAAGAGGTCAAGCTCAAGGAGATCACCATCACCGTGCTGGGCCAGGGGCGCATGCCCGACGGCCAACCGGTTCTGAAGCTGCGCAACACCCTCTACCCCTTTGTCAACAACGACATCATGATGGACAGCCAAGGCAACACCCTCATGGAATCGGTGCGCGAGGGGCTGGTGACGACCAGGGCCGAGGACCCCAAGGCATTGGGTGCCTTTGTGGGCGGCGTGGCACTGTCCAAGAAGGACTTGATCTACGATTTCAGCCTCGTCCGGGCCGAACCGCCCATCAAGGACCAGAAAAAGCTGACCGGCCTGGCGGTTGAGGTAAGCGGCTGGAACGAGGCCATTCCGTTGTTGCAGGAGGGAGGCCAACTGGTGGAGAAGAGCGGGGCAGGCCGTATCACCGTCAAGACCGGCTCCGCTGTTTCGGCTGCCCTGGCGGCCAAGCCCGCCGCACCGGCGGAGTCATACCTGCAACCGGCCGACAAGATCGAGTCCGACGCCCCGGAGATTGCGGCCAAGGCCAAGGAGCTGGCAACCGGCCGGAAAGATCGGGAGGATGTGGTTCGGACACTGGCCGCATGGACTGCCGACTGGCTGAAGGATACCGTGGATGACGGTGGCAGCGCCCTGGTGAGCTTCAAGTCCCGCACCGGCAACTGCCAGACCCATGCCCGTCTTTACACTGCCCTGGCCCGGGCAGCAGGCATCCCAACCCGTTTTGTCTCCGGCCTGGTCTACCAGGAAGGGAAGGGGTTCCTCTATCATAGCTGGGCTGAAAACTTCATCACCGACCGCTGGGTGGCCGTCGATCCCACCTACAACCAGGTGCCCGCCGATCCCACCCACCTCAAATTTTTTGAGGGGCACCGACCGGATGACATGGCTCCGATCATAGCCATCATCGGCAGGATCAAGATTTCCGTGCTGGAGACGAAATACAACTGATTCACATAATAATGCACTGATCATCGAAAGGGCAGAAAACTCCGGTTTCCTGCCCTTTTCACGATCACCAGGGTGTAGTGCGATCCACCTGATGGTATATAGTTTGGTTACTATTTTTGTAACCGTTGGCGAGCGACAGGCGTCTAACAGGGATACGGGCGCGGATTCGGGACAGCGGTAAACGCACTATGAGATACCACACGGAGACATCATGATCACTCTTCCTGAGCAAAACCCCGAACACAACGATGAGATGCCCCGTTCCGGTGGATTGCGGCGACGCTGGTGGTTTGTGCTGCCATTTTTTGCCCTGCTTTCCGGAGGAATATACCTGGCCGCCTGCAAGGCGAACCCACAGGCTGCCAAATCGGCTCAGAAAAGCGTCCCTGCCATGCCGGTTGTTGCCGTAGCAGCAAAAAAGGGAGACGTGGGGGTCTATCTCACCGGGCTCGGCAACGTCAGCGCCCTCAACACCGTCACGGTGAAGAGCCGTGTTGACGGGCAGTTGATGGAGGTGCGCTTCCGGGAAGGCCAGAACGTAACCAAGGGCGACCTGCTGGCCGTCATCGACCCGCGCCCCTTTCAGGTGCAGTTGACCCAGGCTGAGGGACAGATGGCCCGTGATCGGGAACAGTTGAACAATGCCCGCCTTGACCTGGCCCGCTACAAGCAACTCTGGCAGCAGGACTCCATCCCCAAACAGCAGTACGACACCCAGGAGGCTTTGGTCCGCCAGCTTGAGGGCACCGTCAAGGTAGACCAGGGACAGATCGACAGCGCCAAACTGCAACTGGTCTACTCGCGGATCACCGCACCCATCAGCGGGCGGGTGGGGTTGCGCCAGGTGGACGCCGGCAACATCATCCACGCCAGCGACACCAACGGGCTGGTGGTGATCACCCAGCTGCAACCGATCACGGTCGTATTTCCCATCGCCGAGGACAGCCTCCCCAAGCTGCTCGCCAAGATCAAATCCGGCGGCCGCCTGGCGGTTGACGCCTACGACCGTGAGCAGAAACAACGACTGGCCGGCGGAACGCTCCTGACCCTGGACAACCAGATCGATCCCACCACCGGCACGGTCAAGCTCAAGGCGGTCTTCCCCAACGCGGGCAATGAACTGTTTCCCAACCAGTTTGTCAATGCCCGGCTGCTGTTGGAGACCATGCACGACGCCATCGTGATCCCGGCCGCCGCCATCCAGCGCGGCAGCCAAGGCACCTTCGTCTACCTGGTAAAGGGCGACAAGACAGTTGCCATACGGCCCGTCACCCTCGGCGTTGCCCAGGGGGATGACATCTCCGTGACCTCCGGCCTGGAAGCGGGAGAACAGGTGGTTGTTGACGGCGCTGAACGGCTGCGGGAAGGGAGCAAAGTTGAGGTGAAGGAGCCGGTGGGCGGACAGCGGAGCCCGGGTGGCGGTCCGAATCCGACAGGTCAAACTAGTCGGACAAGTCAGACGAAGTAATGAACATCTCCCGCCTCTTCATCATGCGCCCCGTGGCCACTACCCTGCTGATGGTCGCCATCCTGCTGGCCGGCGCCGTGGCGTACAAACAGTTGCCGGTGGCGGCCCTGCCCCAGGTGGATTACCCCACCATCCAGGTACGCACCTTCTACCCCGGCGCCAGCCCGGATGTCATGGCGACCTCGGTCACCGCCCCCCTGGAGCGGCAGTTCGGCCAGATGCCGGGCCTGACCCAGATGACCTCCACCAGTTCCAACGGCAGTTCGGTCATCACGCTCCAGTTCAGCCTGGAACTCTCCCTGGACGTTGCCGAACAGGAGGTGCAGGCGTCCATCAACGCCGGCTCCACCTTCCTCCCCCGCGACCTGCCCAATCCGCCGGTCTACAGCAAGGTCAACCCTGCCGACGCGCCGATCCTGACCCTGGCCCTGACCTCCGACTCCCTGCCCCTTCCCAAGGTCGAAGACCTGGCCGATACCCGCCTGGCCCAGAAGATATCCCAACTGCCCGGCGTCGGACTGGTCAGCATCAGCGGGGGCCAGCGCCCGGCGGTTCGGGTGCATGCCAACCCGACCGCCCTGGCCTCCTACAGCCTGACCATGGAGGATCTGCGCAGCACCATTGCGGCCGCCAACGTCAACCAGGCCAAGGGGGGCTTTGACGGACCGCGCCAGGCCTATATCATCGGCGCCAACGACCAGCTCTACTCCAGCAAGGATTTCAGGCCCTTGGTGGTGGCCTACAAGAACGGCGCCCCGGTGCGCCTGTCCGACGTGGCCGACGTGGTTGACGACGCCGAGAATATGAACCAGGCTGCCTGGATCAACGATAAACCGGCAGTGGTGCTCAACATACAGCGCCAGCCGGGCGCCAATGTGATCGAGGTGGTGGACCGCATCAAGAAACTGATGCCCCAGTTGCAGGCGTCCCTCCCCGCATCGGTCAAGGTTTCCATCCTGACCGACCGCACCACCACCATCCGCGCCTCGGTCCGCGACGTGCAGCACGAGATGCTCCTGGCCGTGGTCCTGGTGGTGCTGGTCATCTTCCTGTTCCTGCGCAATTTCGCCGCCACCACCATCCCCAGCGTGGCCGTGCCGCTCTCCCTGGTGGGCACCTTCGGTATCATGTACCTCTTGGGGTTCAGCCTGAACAACCTGTCGCTCATGGCCCTGACCATCTCCACCGGCTTTGTGGTGGACGACGCCATCGTCATGATCGAGAACATCTCCCGCTACGTGGAGGAGGGGGAAACCCCACTGGAGGCGGCCCTGAAAGGCTCGCAACAGATCGGCTTCACCATCCTGTCGCTGACGGTCTCGCTGATTGCCGTACTGATCCCGCTCCTGTTCATGGGCGACGTGGTGGGGCGGCTGTTCCGCGAATTCGCCATCACCCTGGGGGTCACCATCCTGATCTCGGCGGTGGTCTCCCTGACCCTGACCCCCATGATGTGCGCCCGCTTGCTCAAACATGTGCCGGAGGAGCGCCAGGGCAGATTTTACCACTGGTCCCAGCAGTGGTTTGAACGGATCATCGCCTCCTACGGCCGGTCGCTACAATGGGTGCTGCGCCACCAGACCGCCACGCTGGTGATTGCGGCAGGAACCCTGGTGTTGACGGTCCTGCTCTACGTGGTCGTGCCCAAGGGGTTTTTCCCGGTCCAGGATACCGGGGCCATCCAGGGCATTTCCGAGGCTGCACAATCCATCTCCTTTCCGGCCATGGCCGAACGCCAGCGGGAGTTGGGCCGCATGATCCTCAAGGACCCGGCCGTGGAGAGTCTTTCCTCATTCATCGGGATCGACGGCACCAACACCACCCTCAACAGCGGGCGCATCCTGATCAACCTGAAACCGCTGGCCGAGCGGGATGCCAGCGCCAGCGAGGTCATCCGCCGGCTTCAGCCCGAACTGGCCAGGGTTGGCGGCATCACGCTCTTCATGCAGCCGGTGCAGGACCTGACCGTGGACGCCAGGGTCAGCCGCACCCAGTACCAGTACACCCTGGAAGATCCGAATACCGACGAATTGAAGATCCTGGCACCCCAAATAGTCACGGCCATGAAGGCCCGGCCCGAACTGCGTGACATCAGCAGCGACCAGCAGGATCAGGGGCTGCGAATCAACCTGGATATCGACCGGGCAACCGCGGCCCGCTTCGGCGTCACCCCGCAGAACATCGACGACGCACTCTACGACGCATTTGGTCAGCGGCAGATCTCGACCATCTTCACGGAACTCAACCAGTACCGCGTAGTACTCTCGGTCAAACCGGACTTCAAAAACAGCCCGGCCAGCCTGCAATCGGTCTACCTGCGCGGGACCGGCGGGGGAACCATTCCACTCACCACCATCGCCCAGGCCTCGGAGTCCACCGGCCCCCTGGTGATCAACCGCCAGGGGCAGTTCCCGGCGGTGACCACCTCCTTCAACCTGGCGCCCGGCATGTCGTTGGGCAAGGCGGTGACGGCCATCGAGGAAGCCACCAAGGGCCTTGGCCTGCCGCCCAGCATCCGGGGCAGCTTCCAGGGGACGGCCCAGGCATTCAAGTCCTCCCTGGCCAACGAACCGCTTTTGATCCTGGCTGCGCTGATCACGGTCTACATCGTGCTGGGCGTACTGTACGAGAGCTACATCCACCCGGTAACGATCCTCTCCACACTCCCCTCTGCCGGTGTGGGAGCGGTCCTGTCGCTCATGATCTGCCGCAACGACCTGAGCGTGATCGCCATCATCGGCATCATCCTGTTGATCGGTATCGTCAAGAAAAACGGCATCATGATGGTGGACTTTGCCCTGGATGCTGAACGCAAGGAAGGCAAGAGCCCTGAGGATGCCATCTATCAGGCCTGTCTGCTTCGTTTCCGGCCGATCATGATGACTACAATGGCAGCGCTGTTGGGCGCCCTGCCGCTGGCCATGGGGCACGGCGTCGGTTCGGAACTCAGGCGCCCCCTGGGCATCTCCATCGTGGGTGGCCTGATTTTCAGCCAGATCCTGACGCTCTACACCACGCCGGTAATCTACCTGGCGTTTGACCGGGTCAAGCGAAAGCTGGGGAAAAAATCCCCCCTCCCAACCTCCCCCCTCCGGGGGGAGGAGTCTCAGTCCCCTCCCCCAGCGGGGGAGGGCTAGGGAGGGGGAAATGAACATCTCCGCCCCCTTCATACGCCGTCCGGTGGCCACTACCCTCCTCACCATCGGGCTGGTGCTGGCCGGGGTGATCGCCTTCCGGCTCCTGCCGGTCTCCCCCCTGCCCCAGGTGGACTTCCCGACCATATCCGTATCCGCCGGCCTTCCGGGTGCGGACCCGGAAACCATGTCCACATCCGTGGCCGCGCCGTTGGAACGCCAGTTCGGCCGTATTGCCGGCGTGACCGAGATGACCTCCACCAGCAATCGCGGCTCGACCAGCATCACCCTGCAGTTTGACCTGAACCGTGACATCGACGGCGCGGCCCGGGACGTGCAGGCCGCCATCAACGCCGCCCGGGGCGATCTGCCGGCAAACCTCCCCAGCAACCCGTCCTACCGCAAGGTCAACCCGTCCGATGCGCCGATCCTGATCCTGTCGCTCACCTCCGACACCATGAGCAAGCCGCAGATGTACGACGCGGCCTCGTCCATCCTGCAACAGAAACTCTCCCAGGTGAAGGGGATCGGCCAGGTCTTCGTGGGGGGGAGCTCGCTCCCGGCCGTACGGGTGGAGTTGAACCCGCTGGCGCTCAGCAAATACGGCATCAGCCTGGAGACAGTGCGCGGCGTGCTGGCGGCTACCAACGTCAACCGGCCCAAGGGTGAGGTAGCCTCGGGGGACAGAAGCTGGGAGGTGCGCACCAACGACCAGCTCCGCACGGCCGAACAGTACCTGCCGCTGGTGATCAGCTACAAGAGCGGCGCAGCGGTGAGGCTGGGGGACGTGGCCACGGTCAGGAATTCGGTGGAGGACCTGCGCTCCACCGGGTTGGTGAACGGCAAGCCGGCGGTCATGGTGATCCTGTTCCGCCAGCCCGGGGCCAACATCATCGAGACCGTGGACAATGTGCGCGACCTGCTTCCGCAGCTTGAGGCGTCCCTGCCGGGGGCTATCAAGCTGTCGGTGGTACTCGACCGCACCCCGCCCATACGCGGCTCCCTTCAGGTTGTGGAGCACTCCCTGCTGCTATCGGGACTTCTGGTGATCCTCGTCGTGTTCTGGTTCCTGCGCAACGTCCGTGCCACGATCATCCCGGCTGTAGCGGTCGGCGTTTCGATCATCGGTACCTTTGCAGTAATGTACCTGTTCGGCTACTCCCTGGACAACCTCTCCCTGATGGCGTTGACCATCGCCACCGGCTTTGTGGTTGATGACGCCATCGTGGTGCTGGAAAACGTCACCCGCTACCGGGAAATGGGGCAGTCGCCCCTCCAGGCGGCCTTTTCCGGCTCCAGGGAGATTGCCTTCACGGTCCTCTCCATGAGCGTTTCCCTGGTGGCCGTGTTCATCCCGATCCTCCTGATGGGGGGGATCGTGGGGCGCCTGTTCCGCGAGTTTGCCGTTGTGCTCTCGGCGGCGATTGCGGTGTCGCTGGTGGTCTCCCTGACCGTGACCCCCATGATGTGCGCCACGATACTGCGCCCCCATAAGGAACGGCACAATTTTCTGTACCGGGCCAGCGAAGGGATGTTCACCTGGATGCACTCCGGGTACAAGACGACCCTGACCTGGGCCCTGGCCCACTCCCGCTTCATGCTGGCACTGATCCTGGCTACCATAGGGGTCAACGTGTACCTGTTCTGGGTCATACCCAAGGGATTTTTCCCCGAACAGGACACCGGACGCATCATGGGGAGAATCCAGGCAGCGCAGGACATCTCGTTTCAGGCCATGGAGCAGAAACTGGCCCGGATTGTCGGCATCGTCAAACAGGATCCGGATGTGGAGTACGTGATCGGTTTCACCGGTGGCGGAGGCGGCTCAACCACCAATACCGGACGGATGTTCGTTGCCCTGAAACCGTTTGCGAAGCGCACCTCCAGCGCCAACGACGTCATCAAGAGACTTCGCAAGAAACTGGCCGGTGTTCCGGGGGCGCCCGCATTTCTTGCACCGGTGCAGGATCTTCGGGTTGGCGGCAGGATCAGCAACGCCCTGTATCAGTACACCCTGCAGGGGGCCGACCTGAACGAGCTCAATACCTGGTCCCAGCGGGTGCTCCAGAAGCTGCGCACGGTTCCCCAACTGGTTGACCTGAGCAGCGATCAGCAGAACAAGGGAAGACAGGCGGAACTCAAAATCGATCGCCCCACGGCCAGCCGGCTGGGGATCACGCCACAGGTGATCGACAACACCCTGTACGACGCCTTCGGCCAGCGGCAGGTATCCATCTCCTACACCCTGCTGAATCAATACCACGTGGTCATGGAGGTCGATCCTGTCTTCTGGCAGAACCCCGAGACGCTGCGGGATATCCATGTCCCCTCGACCAACGGCGCCCAGGTGCCGCTCTCGGCCTTTACCCACTACGAACCGACCGCCACATCCCTGGCGGTGAATCATCAGGCGCAGTTCCCATCCATCACCCTGTCATTCAACCTGGCGCCCGGTGTGGCCCTGGGCGATGCGGTAAAGGCGGTTGAAAACAGCACGCGACAGATGGGAATGCCAGCCACCATCCGGGGCAGCTTCCAGGGTACGGCCCAGGCCTTCCAGGCATCCCTCAAGAACCAGCCGCTCCTGATCCTGGCGGCCCTGATAACGGTCTACATCGTGCTCGGAGTGCTGTATGAAAGCTACATCCATCCCATCACGATCCTCTCCACCCTTCCTTCGGCCGGTGTGGGCGCGGTGGCGGCCCTGATGCTCTTCCGCACCGACCTGAGCCTGATCGCCATCATCGGCGTCATCCTGCTGATCGGTATCGTCAAGAAGAACGGCATCATGATGGTGGATTTCGCCATCGCGGCCGAGCGGAACGAGGGAAAAAGCCCCGAAGAGGCCATCCACGAGGCCTGCCTGCTCCGTTTTCGTCCGATCATGATGACCACCATGGCGGCGCTCCTGGGGGCGTTGCCACTGGCGCTGGGCACAGGCGTAGGATCGGAACTGCGCCGGCCACTCGGCATCTCCATCGTGGGAGGCCTGATCTTCAGCCAGATGATGACCCTCTACACCACGCCGGTGGTCTATCTGTACATGGACCGCTTCAGGTTATGGGTGGAGAAGAGGTGGGGACGGGGGAAGCATTCCCCCCACCCGACCTCCCCCCGCTGGGACCCACTGGGGCCTAAAGGGGAGGAGCAATTGTCCCCGCCCCCGGAGGGGGAGGGCTAGGGAGGGGGCGCTTGTGACGGATATCTTGCCGAAAGGAAACAACATGCTCCACATAATGACACCATGCCACCGTCTACTCACCATTACCGCCGCGTTCACGCTCCTCTCCGCCTGCGCGGTCGGACCTGATTACGTCCGGCCGGCAGCCACACCGGTGATGCCGGAAGCCTACAAGGAGGCGAACGGCTGGAAGCAGGCACAACCGCGGGATGAGGCGGTCAAGGGCGCCTGGTGGCAAATCTTCAATGACCCGCAACTGAACGCCCTGGAAGAGCAGGTCGCCATCTCGAACCAGAACGTGCTGGCCGCCGAGGCGCAGTTCCGGCAGGCAAGCGCGCTGGTCCGCTCCGCCAAGGCCGGATACTACCCGACCGTCTCGGTGGGAGCCTCGGTCACCAATTCCCGTCAGTCGGCCTCCATGGGCGGCTCCGGAACAAACGGGACAACCACCACCGAATCCCTGCCCGTTGATATCTCCTGGGAAGCGGATATCTGGGGCCGCATCCGCCGTAGCGTCGAAGCCAGCCGGGCAAGCGCCCAGGCAAGCGCGGCCGATCTGGCGGCAGCACGGCTGAGCGCCCAGGCCACACTGGCCCAGGCCTACTTTCAACTGCGCGCCCTGGACGCGCAAAAACAACTCCTGATGACCACGGTCTCCTACTATCAAAAATCCCTTGATCTGACCCGAAACCGCTACGCCAGCGGCGTGGCCGCGAAATCAGACGTACTGCAGGCCGAAACCCAACTCAAGAGCACCCAGGCGCAGGCCATCGACACCGGTGTGCAGCGCGCCCAGTTGGAACACGCCATTGCCCTCCTGATCGGCAAACCGGCCTCCAGCTTTTCCCTGGCCGTGGCGCCCCTGGCTGCGACCCCGCCCGCCATTCCGGCGGGCCTGCCGTCACAGCTCCTGGAACGCAGGCCCGACATCGCGGCGGCCGAACGGCGGGTGGCGGCTGCCAACGCCCAGATCGGCGTGGCCGAGGCAGCCTGGTATCCCACGGTCAGGTTGAGCGCATCGGGAGGTCTTGAAGCAACCAGCCTTTCCCGGTGGCTGACCTGGCCGAGCCGTTTCTGGGCCGTCGGACCGTCGGTTTCCGAAACCCTGTTCGATGGTGGGCTGCGCGGCAGCCAGAATGATCAGGCCCGGGCCGCCTATGATGCCAATGTTGCGGCCTATCGTCAGGCCGTGCTGACCGGGTTCCAGGAGGTGGAGGACAATCTGGCGGGCCTGGCAATCCTGGAAAACGAGGCGCGGGTACAGGAGGAGGCAGTCGCGGCGGCCCGGCAATCCGTTGTTATCACCGACAACCAGTACAAGGCAGGCATCGTCAGCTACCTGAATGTCCTGGTGGCCCAGACAGCCGAGCTGGCCAACAAGCGGACCGCCATCGACATCCAGGGAAGGCGCATGGTCGCCGGCGTGTTACTCATCAAGGCATTGGGTGGCGGGTGGGATGCAACGGAACTTCCGACCGGTGAAAAACTGGAGAAGGGCAAATAAACTTATAAAAACATTTACCGCAGAGTACGCAGAGGAAAATCAAGGGGATATAGTACGAGAGTATTCCATCATTTTGAAGATACGGGTTTATGTCATAACTATTTGATTGCTCGGCGAGCCTCTGCGTCCTCTGCGGTGCAACCGCCGTTTAGAACCTCTCCGCATACCGCACCACCAGCGTTCTGGCCTGTTTCTGCATCCCGTTTCGCCATGGTCCCACCGCCACCAGGCGCAGGTTGGCCGGGTTGAACACGGTGCGCGCGGTCTCCAGCAGATCGGCTGCCGAAATAGCGCGCGCCTCCTGCTGATCCTCCTCGATGCCGCGCACCACCCCCATCAGTTCGCCCCAACCGTAACGCCCCCCCATCTCATAGGCCGAATCGCGGCTGTAGTCCAGGTCGAAGATGTATGACTGCCTGACCCGCTCCAGTTCCGGCGCGGGTACCGGTTCCACGGCAATCCGCGCCAGTTCGGCCAGGGAGGCTTCCACCGCCTTGATCAGGGTTTCCGGCGCGGTGTGCAGGTCGATGGCCATGCAGCCGGTCTCGTCGTAAGCGCCAATGGCAGCCTCCACCGAATAGACGATCCCCAACTCTTCCCGCAGGCGCAGGTGCAGGCGCGAACTGCCGCCCCCCGCCAAAAGCCTACGCAGGATACGCAACGCCATGAAGCGGCGATCTCCCCGGGGGATGCCGAGAAAGGCCAGTTGCAGGCTCATCTGGCTGTCGGAATCACGTATGAATCGGATCACTGGCCCGGTACGCCGTTTGCTCACAGGAAACGCCACCGGTGGTGTTTCACCCCGCCAGTCGCCGAAAACCTCGCCGGCGGCGGCAAAAACCTCATGGCTGGCCAGCGGTCCGGCAGCAACGACAACCGCGTTGGCCGGCACGTAAAACCGGGCAAGGTGCCGCTCCAGGTCCTCCCGGTCAATGGCCTCGATGCTCTCCAGGGTGCCGATGGTGGGCATCCCCAGGGGGTGATTGGGCCACAGCAGGCGACTGGCAACGGTATCGGGGTTGATCTCAACCCCTTTCTCGTTCAGGTCTTCGCGGGCCTCCTCGGTAATGATCCGCTTCTCGATCTCGACCCCCGACAACAGGGGACGCATCAGCATGGAGGCAAAGATTTCCATGCCGGCCCGCACCTGATCCGGGTGAATACGGGAATAGTAGCAGGTCGATTCCGCATCGGTGGCAGCATTGGGCGCCCCGCCGATGGCCTCGAAAGCGGTCTCGATCTCCAGCGACGAGGCGAATTCCTTGGTGCCGCGGAAGAGTATGTGTTCCAGGAAATGGGACAATCCTTCCCGGCCGGATGGATCGTTGCGCCCTCCCACCTTCAGGTAGACGGCCAGTTCCGCCGCATGCAGGTGGGGCATCTCGCAGCAGACCACCCGCAGGCCGTTTGCCATGGTATGGGTGAACGATCTGATCATGGCAGGGCCTTCCGTATCAACGCGATCCGTTGTTGGTATTCGTCAGGCGGAAGTTGGACTTCGTCATGGGGCTCGGCCCAGATAGGGCGCGGCCAGAGCGGCTCGCTCGCAAAGCGCGGCACCAGGTGCCAGTGCATGTGCGGCACCATGTTGCCCAGAAGCTCGTAGTTGATCTTTTCTGGACTGAATACGTCGTAAATAGCCTTGGCAACAGTTGCGACCTCTTCTGTCAGTTCAGCCCTGGCCGAACGCTCCAGATGAAAGAGTTCCGTGACATGGGATTTAGTGAACAACAGGGTATAGCCGGGAAAGAACTGGTCCCGGTTGAGGATGACGTAGGAGTGGGTGAGTTCGACGATACGCAGGTCGCGATCGTCTTCCCAACGGTTGCACATGGGGCAGGGTGTGGTCATGACAATCTCCGATTGGTAATAATTGCCGCATTCGGTTCCCCCTCCCTAACCCTCCCCCGCTGGGGGAGGGAAAGAACGCTCCTCCCCCCAGCGGGGGGAGGCTGGGAGGGGGGACCTTATCTTCTCCACCGCGTCCGCAGCCGTGCCAGTTCCTTGTTGTCGCGGCTGTTGACGACCTGGTGCAGACAGCAGGGGGTTTCCCCCTCTTCCACGACCGCGCAGCGGGATGTGATTGCCTCGCCGTACAGCGCCTCGGCCCGGAAGGCTATCTCCAGTTCAGTTAACGCACCGTCCGCGATTCCATCCGGCACCGCCTCCATGGCCCAGCCGGCAAAGACCGTGTTATTGACGTGGTGGTTGATATCCAGGTCGGCCCGCAACACCCGAAAGTCCATCTCCGCCGTGGCCGCCTCTGGAAAGGGGGGCAGTGCGGCAAATTCGTCCTCCAGGGCCCGGCGCGGAACAAGCGGATACGGGGGAAGATGATCCTCCAGGCGGACCGGCCTGCGGGTGGCGATCTTCAGCAGAGCCCAGGATGTGCTGGCCCTGGCTACACACGCCCCATGGGCGTCGAACAGTTCGAACTCGCGACAGGTAAAGAGCCCTTGGCGGGTGGCGGGCCAGGTGCGTACCAGCACGGTCTCTTCGGCGCGGGGATAGCGATCCACCCGCAGGTGGATGCGCGAAAGCACCCAGGTCAGTCCGGTTGGCCGCAGGTCGGCCACCGAGACCCTTAACCGGGCGGCATGGGCGCCGGCACAATCCTGCAGGTAGTTGAGTATGGTCAGCAGACGGAGATTGCCGTGGCTATCCAGTTCGTGGTAGCTGACGGCAAATGTCTTTTCGAATATCGCTTCCACCGGGCCTATTCCTCTGTGCCGTCCTCGGGCTGTTCCTCTGTCTCTTCAGTTTCGGAAGCGCCCTTCTCCAGCTTGCGCTGGGCCTTCTCTTCCTTCTTCTTCTTCTTTTCCAGTTCCTTCTGACGCTTGATAAAGTTGAAATTCGGTTTTGCCATGATGTTACCGCCTTTGAAAACGTAGTGTGTACAGAGTGGAGCGAGGCTTGTTCAATTCCTATTCATACCGCAACGCATCGATGGGATTGAGCCCGGCAGCCTTTTTGGCCGGGTAAAAACCAAAGAATATGCCCACCGCCCCTGAAAAGAAGAAGGCAATGGCAATGGATTCAACGGAGATCAGCGTCGGCCACGACAAGAGGCTGGAGACGATTGTGGCCCCCAAGCTGCCCAGGATGATGCCTGTCACGCCGCCGATCATGGTTAGAAGCACCGCTTCAGTCATGAACTGCAGCAGGATGTCGTTTCTGCGGGCGCCGATGGCCATGCGGATGCCGATCTCGCGGGTCCGTTCGGTGACCGATACCAGCATGATGTTCATGATGCCGATGCCCCCCACGATCAGGGAGATGGAGGCAACAGCTCCCAACAGGAGCGACATGGCCTTTGACGACTGCTCGGCCACGGCCAGGATCTCGGACAGGTTGCGCGTGGAAAAATCCGGCTCCTTGGCGTTGGTGATGCGGTGGCGCTGGTTGAGCAGGCTGTTGATCTCGCTTTCGGCCTTGTCCAGGAGCGCCTCGCTCCTGGCCTGAACCAACACCGCACCAACCGTATTGGGAAACGATGAGCGCGACAGCTTGACCTGCGCCGTACGCAACGGCACGAACACGGTATCGTCCTGGTCGGTCCCCTGGGGTGACTGTCCCTTGCGCTCAAGCAGGCCGATAACGGTAAAGGGAATCTTCTTGATGCGCACCATCTTGCCGATCGGATCATCGTCGCCGAACAGGTTTTCGGCCACGGTCTGCCCCAGGAGGCACACCTTGGCGGCGCCGTCAACATCCTGTTGACCGATGCTGCGGCCGCTGACCACCGGCCACTCGCGTATGTCGAACAGTTCGGGCGATGCCCCCATGATCATGGTTGACCAGTTCATGTTGCCGTAGACAACCTGCGACGTGGTGCGGGTAGTCCCGGATGCGCGCAATACCGATGGACATTCGGTCATAATGGCCTTGACGTCATCGCTGGTCAGGGTCTGAGCCCCGCCCGTGCCCATGCGAAGGCCGCCGCTGGTGGTGGAGCCGGGAATGACCAGGATGATGTTGCTGCCGATGCTGGCTATCTGCTGGGAGATGACGTAGCTGGCACCCGATCCGACCGCCATCATGGCGATCACCGCGGAGATGCCGATGATGATCCCCAGCATGGTCAAAAAAGAGCGCATCTTGTTGGTGCGCAACGCCCGCAGGGCTATTTTCAATGTTTGCAAAAGATCCATGGTTAAACCATCGGACCGGTCTGACTTGTCGGACTGGTCTGACTATCCCCTATGATTCTGCCGTCCTTGAAGGTGATTCTCCGCCCGGCATAGGCCGCCACGTCCGCCTCGTGGGTGACCATGATGATGGTGATCCCCCGCTTGTTGAGGTCGGTGAACAGCCCCATGATCTCGTCACTGGTCGTGCTGTCCAGGTTGCCGGTCGGCTCGTCGGCCAGGATTACGGCAGGGTTGTTGACCAGGGCGCGGGCAATGGCCACCCGCTGCTGCTGTCCGCCGGAAAGCTGGCTGGAGTGGTTGTTCTCCTTGCCGGCCAGCCCTACCTGTTCCAGGGCCGCAACGGCCATTGCGCGCCGTTCCCCAGCATGGAGACCGGCATAGACCAGGGGCAGTTCCACGTTCTCCACCGCCGGGGTGCGCGCCAGCAGGTTGAATCCCTGGAACACGAAGCCCAGCTTTCGATTGCGGACGGCGGCCAGTTGGTTCGGGTCCATCCTCCCAACGTTGAGCCCGTCCAGCAGGTAGTCGCCCGATGTGGGAGGGTCCAGGCATCCCAGGATGTTCATGCAGGTGGATTTGCCGCTGCCCGAGGCCCCCATGATGGCCACGAACTCGCCTTCGGCCACGCTGAATGAAATCCCCTTGAGCGCCTCGAAGCGCTGGTCGCCCATGATGAAGACGCGGTGGATATCGTTAAGCGATATAACCTCATTCATGCGGGATACGCCTCCATATACCTTGTCAATGCCCTATCCGCGGTCCCATGGGCGATCCGCCCATGGCGCCCGACTTCTTCTTGCTGTCCCCGCCTTGCTGTTCGACGATCACCTCATCCCCTTCCTTGAGTCCCCCCTCCACCAGCTCCATGCTTGTGTTGTTGCCGATGCCGGTCTTTATCTGGACCGGGACCGGCAGGTTTTCCTTGAGAATATAGACCCGCAGCCCCTTGTCCTTGCGGCCCGCCTTGGCAGCGTCGGGCGTAACCTGGCCCTGGGGACGTTTTTCCTTCGCATCGTCCCCTTTCCCCTTCGGCCTGAAGCGCAGCGCAGCCGGGGGCAGCTTGAGACAATCATCCCTGCGGGCCACCTCGATGGAAACATTGGCGGTCATGCCCGGCTTCAGCTTCAGGTCCGTGTTGTCCACGTTGACCACAACCACATAGGTGACCACGTTCTGGGTGATGATCGGGGCACTGCGGATCTGGACGACCTTCCCCTTGAACGATTGCTCGGGGTAGGAATCCACGGTAAAGGTGGCGTTCTGGTCGAGCTTGATGCGGCTGATGTCGGCCTCGTCCACGCTCACCTCGATCTGCATCTTGGTCAGGTCCTGGGCAATGGTGAACAGGGTCGGGGTCTGGAAGGAGGCCGCAACGGTCTGGCCCACATCCACGGCTCGTGAGATGACCACGCCGTCCACCGGCGAACGGATGACCGAGTAGTTCATGTTGGTACGGGCCTGCATCAGCGTACCGTGAATCTGGGTAACGGAACCTTCGGATGCCTTCAGGGCCGCCCTGGCGGACTGGTATGCCGTGTCCGCAGTATCATAATCCCCCTGGGAGATGATGCCGTCGGCCAGGAGCTTTTTGTTGCGCTTCAGGGTCCGCTCTGCATCGACCACCGTGACCTTGGCCTTCATCAGGTTGGCCTCTGCGTTGAGGTAGTTTCCCTGGGCCTGTTCCACCGACGCCCTGAAGAGAGACGGGTCGATCTCGGCAATCGGCTGTCCCTTTTTCACCCGCGAGTTATAGTCAACGTACAGCTTCTGGATGGTGCCGGAAACCTGGGTGCCGACCTGGACGGTGATCACGGCGGAGAGGTTGCCGGTGGCCGAGACCGTGGAGATGATGGTGCCGCGCTCCACCCTGGCGGTCTTGTAGGTGACCTCCGGTTTCCTATTGTACAGTGCAAAGCCCGCGACAGCGGCCACCAGCAGGATGATGGCAAGGATGATGAGGATTCTTTTCATGCCGGTTTCTCTCGATATGCGGTGAAATCTGGATATATGGCGGGAAGACAGCCATTTGGCATCATAGCAGAATACGCGCAAAAAAAAAGCCCCGTGACCAACGGCCCGGGGCTTTTTTCCGCATGCCCACCACCATCAGGCGGTGGGCCAACTAGGGCAACCCTCTTTGCAGTGGGATACCGGACGAATCCTGAATCTTGCAGTCCACATAATCAGGGTCTCCTTTCGTTGATAAATGTTGTTGCTCCTAAACAGGACTGTTTTTATCTTATGCCCATTTGGAAATTTGTCAACCGAAATAATATATGATTTTTCATATCTAACTCCCGGACCGGCCGCACCTTGACACGACACCGGTTTCGGACTACAAGAACAGAAGCTCAAAAAACCAGAAACGACAGGTGAACAATGGCACCACAGGTATCTTTCGTCGGCGCGGGACCGGGAGCGGCCGACCTTATCACCATCCGGGGGGCGCGGCTGTTGCGCCATGCCGACGTGGTCATCTTCGCCGGCAGCCTGGTGGATCGGGAACTGGTCCGCAGGTATGCCCGCACGGACTTTATCTATGACTCCGCCGGCATGACCCTGACCGAGGTCATCACCGTGATCATGGACGCCATGGCGGCCTGCAAGAGCGTGGTGCGCCTGCACACCGGCGATCCCTCCATCTACGGCGCCATCCAGGAGCAGATGGATGCCCTGGACCGGCTGGGCATCGAGTACCAGGTGATCCCGGGCGTGACCAGCGCCTTTGCCGCTGCCGCCGCCCTGAAACAGGAGCTGACCCTGCCCGAGGTATCCCAAACCGTGATCTTCACCCGCTGCGAGGGGCGCACGCCGGTGCCGGAGCGGGAGCGGCTCGCGGAGATCGCCCGTATCGGCGCCACCCTGGTGATCTACCTATCGGTGGGGATGATCGAGCAGGTGGTGGAGCAGCTTCTCACCGGCGCCTATACACCGGAAACCGCTGCTGCCGTGGTCTGCCGGGCCTCGTGGGAGGACGAACTGGTCCTGCGTGGCACCCTGGCGGACATCGCCGGAAAGGTGCGGACGGCAGGCATCGACCGCCAGGCCCTGATCATCGTGGGGGATGTGCTGGCCGCCAGGATTGACGGGCTCAAGGCGAAATCCCTGCTGTACGACGAGGGTTTTTCCCACGGTTTTCGCGGCAGCATCGTGGTATAGATTCATTTCACCGCAGAGGACGCAGAGGACACGGAGGGAATCAAGTGGTTACACCCATTACCCATATAACCGCATGTGTGAAACGCTTTTTTTCTTCCTCCTGTTTTTCCTTTGCGCCCCTCTGCGTCCTCTGCGGTAAGCGGTTTTCAGGTTGAGATGCGTACCGCCATCATTGCCATAACCCGCAACGGGGCTCGGCTGGGGAAAAAACTGCGGCAAGAGATGGCCGGGGCGGAGTTGTACGTCTCCAGTCGGTATGCGGGCCAGGCCGGCAAGGAACGCATGACCTTCGATCCCACCGAGCTGAAGGAACTGATCGTCGCCCTCTGGCCTGAATATGACGGCCTCGTCTTCATCATGGCAACCGGCATCGTGGTGCGCATGATCGCGCCATGCCTTGTATCCAAGGAGAGCGATCCGGCCGTGGTGGTGATGGACGACGCCGGCCACTTCGCCATATCGCTCCTGTCCGGCCATCTCGGCGGCGCCAATGAACTGGCCGAGCGCTGCTCCTTCATCACCGGCAGCCGGTCGGTCATCACCACCGCCACCGACGCCAACAACCTCCCTTCCTTTGACATGCTGGCCAAGGAGCAGGGGTGGGTGATCGACGACATCACCCGTGTCAAGACGCTCAACAGCATGCTCCTGGACGGCGAACAGATCGCCGTGGTCGATCCCACCGGCCGGACCCGCTCCTGGTTCCACGGCCGGGCCAAACTTTCCTTCCATGACACCTTTGCCGAGGCATTCGACAGCAAGGCACAGGGATACCTGTTCGTCACCAACCGTCACCTGCCGCCCCGCACCCAGCCCGACAACCTGCTGATCCTCCGCCCCCGCAACCTGGTAGTGGGCATCGGCTGCAACCGGGGCACACCTGCCGAAGAGATCGACGCCTTTGTCAGCACCCATCTCCGGCGCATCTTCCTCTCCCTGAAAAGCGTGGCCCGCATTGCCACGGCAACGGCCAAGCGGGACGAGGCCGGGCTTCTGGCCTATGCCGAGCGCCACTCCCTGCCGCTGGTCTTCTTCGAGAGCGAGGAACTCAACGGCGTGGCGGTCCCCTCCCCGCCGTCGGAACATGCCCTTGCCGCCATCGGCGCCACGGGGGTGGCCGAGCCGGCCGCCATCCTGGCATCGAACGGCGGGACCCTGCTGCTGAAAAAGGTCAAGTCGGACAACGTCACCCTGGCGGTGGCGGAGATGGGCAATCACGGTGGTGATGTTTGAATCCCGATAAAATGAGTACTGCCGTTTAAGAGAGGAAATATGGACAAACCCCTGATAGCCATAACCATGGGCGACCCCTGCGGAATCGGACCGGAGATCATTGTCAAGGCGCTGCAGTCGCCGACAACCGCCAACATCTGCGTAGCGTTCGTCATCGGCGACAGGTTGGCCATGGAACGCGCCCTTGGCGTATGCGGCTCAACCTTGAAGATCCAGGAAATCGCCCAGCCAGAAGACGCCCTGGCGGCACCCGAGGGGACCATCCCCCTGCTGGCGCTCTCCTACCTGTCGGTGGAGGACTTGGCCTATGGCAAGCCGACAGCGGCAGCCGGTCATTCGGTCTACCGCTACATCTGCGCCGCGGCCCGCTTCTGCCTGGATGGCCGGGCAGGTGCCATGGCCACGGCCCCCATCAGCAAGGAGGCCATGAACCGGGCCGGCCACCACTATCCGGGGCATACGGAACTGCTGGCAGAATTGTGCGGGACAAGCGATTTCGTGATGATGCTGGCAGGAGATGTGCTGCGGGTGGCCCTGGTGACGATCCACGAGGCGTTGCGTGCAGTGCCCGGCCTGATCAGCCATGAGCGGGTGCTGACGACCATCCGGGTTACCGCGGAGGGGGTGCGGCGCCTGACCGGCATCGAACGGCCGCGTCTGGCCGTGCTGGCCCTCAACCCCCATTGCGGCGAAGGGGGCATGTTCGGCAACGAGGAGCAGACCATCATCGGGCCGGCCATCGCGGCAGCGCGGGCCGAGGGGATCGAAGCGGTGGGGCCGCTTTCTGCCGACACGCTTTTTCACTTTGCCCAACAGGGGGAGTATGACGGCGTCGTGGCCATGTACCACGACCAGGGGCTGATTCCGCTCAAGATGCTGCACTTCGACGACGGGGTCAACATCACCCTTGGCCTGCCGATCATCCGCACCTCGGTGGATCACGGCACGGCCTACAACCTGGCGGGCACGGGCAAGGCCTCGGAGCAGAGCATGATGGCCGCCATCCGCATGGCCGTTGCCATGGCCACCAGGTAATCCCAGTTTCAAATCAAGGATGAAATCAAGGCGGCAAGGATTGAGGCGACGAAGGCGTACACATAGTACGTTGAGGAGCCGAAGACGAGCCAACGCAGCTAGCGCCTTGATTTGGAATTGGTCTAGTACGATTCATCCAGCTTCATGTAGCCGACGATGAAATCCAGTAAATGGTGGGTGGTTACCTGTTTCCAGACAAGTGCCGCGGTAAGTGTCTGCACGGTGGGAGACACATTGGCCACCCATTGGAAGACGGTCGTTTTTTGAGCAACGCTGTCCACGACGCCGAACAGGCTCCTGGCAAACAGCGGCTCCTCTGAATACACCACCAGGCCAAGCCCCAGCCCCCTCCAAAACCTCGCCCCGAGCGCCTTGTGAAGATATCGACGGGCCTCGTTCAACGCCAGTTCAGGATCCGCAACATCATTATCGAGCGCGAGTATGCAGACGGCCCGGTGGATGCTCATGGTCTTTTTCTGCAAACAACCGATGATGCGCAGCCCTTCCACGGGCAAACGCTCCGGAATGTTTGCCCGGCGAAAGCCATCGGTGCCCATCGCGGCTTCGAGATATTCAAGGAATGCCACTGGTTCCACATCCCCTCCCAAAAATCCGTTAAACCTTTCATTGCTGGAAAAAAGTATATCAGAAAACCGGTAGAGCGCTTGTAACATGCCGTTTCCGCCGTAAGCTGTAGTGTGACGACAAAGAGATGAGCGGCCGATAGAGCGAGCGCGCGGCAAAGGCGCTGATTGTTACGGATTGTTGGTCTGCACACTCGGTATCGAAACCCTCGTGAGGTTATTGCATGATCGTAACAACCGCATTGACAGAGCTGGAGCAGGAGTCGATCCGCATTATCCGCGAGGCGGTTGCCGAGGCGGAGCGGCCGGTCATGCTCTACTCCATCGGCAAGGACTCGTCGGTCATGCTCCACCTGGCCCTCAAGTCATTCTATCCCCTCAAGCCTCCGTTTCCCCTGTTGCACGTGGATACTACCTGGAAGTTCAAGGAGATGATCCGTTTCCGCAATGAGACGGCGTTGCGCCTCGGCCTGGAATTGATCACCCATACCAATCCCGACGGCCTGCGGGACGGGATCAGCCCCTTGACCCACGGCAGCCGCCTCTACACCGACATCATGAAGACCGAGGCCCTTAAGCAGGCGCTGAACGAGCACCGCTTCGACATGGTCTTTGGCGGCGCCCGCCGGGACGAGGAAAAAAGCCGCGCCAAGGAGCGGATCTTCTCCTTCCGGGATGTCCATCATCGCTGGGAGCCGAGAGGGCAGCGCCCGGAGTTGTGGAACATCCCGAACCTGCGCAAAAACAGCGGCGAGAGCTTTCGGGTCTTTCCCCTTTCCAACTGGACCGAACTGGACGTGTGGCGCTATATCGCCCGGGAGTCGATCCCGGTGGTGCCGCTCTATTTCGCGGCGGATCGGCCGGTGGTGGAGCGGGACGGTCAGCTTATCATGCGGGATGACGAGCGGCTCACGCTCAAACCGGGCGAACAGCCGCACCTGCGACGGATCAGGTTCCGCACCCTGGGGTGTTACCCGCTGACCGCCGGGGTGGAATCCGCCGCGACCACGGTGGACGGGATCATCGACGAACTGGAGCAGGCACGGACGTCGGAACGCTGCGGCCGCCTGATCGATTTCGACCAGGCTGGCAGCATGGAGAAGAAAAAGCAGGAGGGATACTTCTGATGTCCGCCACTAACGGCATACTCCGTTTCCTCGCCTGCGGCAGCGTGGATGACGGCAAGTCCACCCTGATCGGACACCTGATCCACCTGACCGGCAACCTGCCCGATGACCAGTTGCGCACCCTGGAGGAGGAGAGCGCCCGGATCGGCACCACGGGAAGCGCAATGGACTATTCGCTGCTGCTTGACGGCCTGATGGCGGAGCGGGAGCAGGGGATCACCATCGATGTGGCCTACCGCTACTTTGAGACGGCCCGGCGCAAATTTATTGTTGCCGATACGCCGGGCCACGAGAGCTACACCCGTAACATGGCCACCGGCGCATCAAACTGCACCGCCGCGCTGATCCTGGTGGATGCCTCTCAGGGGGTGCTGTCCCAAACCCGTCGGCATCTGCTTATCTGTTCGTTAATGGGCATCCGCCACCTGCTGTTTGCCGTCAACAAGATGGACCGGATCGAATGGGACGAAGCCGCCTTCCGCAACATCGAGCAGGCATGTCTCCGTATGGCGGAAGAGGCGGGCCGCCTGGCAGGCGGTCATTGCACCGTGCAGGCGGTTCCGGTGTCGGCGCTGCATGGCGACAACCTGGCCGCCCTTTCCAGCCGTATGGCGTGGTATCGCGGCGCAACGGTTCTGGAGTGGCTTGAGACCGTTTTGCCGGTCGAGGCGGCGGCTGACACCCCTTTCAGGTTGCCGGTGCACTATGTGCTGAAGGGACGCAAGGGGGGCGATGCCTGGCAGCATGATGACGGCGGGGGCCTTGCCGGACTCGACGGCCGCACAACCTGGCGTTCCTACGCCGGCAGCGTGGCTTCCGGGCGCGTGAGTGCCGGCGACCGCGTCATGATCCTCCCGTCCGGGGTGGAAACGACGGTAGAGCGGCTGTTGATCGGCAACAAGGAAGGCGTTTCCGCCGAGGCGGGCATGGCGGTATCCCTGGTGCTGGCCGGAGAACATGATGTTGTCCGGGGTGACTGCCTCGTCCATCCGGCGGATCGCCCCGGACAGGCGGGGTTATTCAAGGTGCGGCTTGTCTGGATGGATCGGCAGACGCTGTTTGCCGGAAGGAGTTATCTCTTCCGCAGCGTATTTGGTATTGTCGAGGCCCGGATAACGCGTATCCGCCACCGCGTCGGGCTGGATTCATACCAGTTGCTGGCTGCCGACCGCCTGGAGCAGAACGATATCGGTGAGATCGAGCTTTCCCTGGCACGCCGGCTTCTCTTTGATCCCTACAACGAGAACCGCGAAACAGGCTCCTTTATCCTGATCGACCGCATCAGCAACGCAACCGTTGCGTGCGGGATGATCCGGCATCCGCTACGGCGCGGCAACAACATACACTGGCATCACGAGGAGTTGACCCGCGAACACCGCGCCGGCTTGAAAGGGCAAAGGCCCTGTGTGATCTGGCTGACCGGCCTGTCCGGTTCGGGCAAATCAACGCTGGCCAACTGCCTGGAAGAGATGCTCTACGACATGGGGCATCACACCATGCTGCTGGACGGCGACAACATCCGCCATGGCCTTAACCGCGACCTGGGGTTTACCGAAGCGGGCCGTATCGAAAACATTCGGCGTATCGGAGAGGTCGCTAAACTGATGACCGATGCCGGGCTGATCGTCATCACCGCCTTCATTTCCCCGTTCCGGTCCGAACGCGACATGGCCCGCGAACTTCTGCCCGACGGTGAATTCATGGAGGTTCACCTGTCCACGTCCCTGGAGGTCTGTGAAGCCCGCGATCCGAAGGGGCTGTACCGCAAGGCCCGTAATGGCGAAATTCCCAACTTTACCGGCATAAACTCACCCTATGAAGTGCCGCAACAACCCGAACTGAGGCTGGACACCGCATCCAGGCCGGTCAAGGAATGCGCGGCCGACATCATGAACCTGCTTCGCAACAAGGGCATTATCGACTAATCAGAAAATCCCCAATCCCCCAATCAAGGCAAACCAAAACAAAAAAGGCCTGCCGGTGCAGATATACCGGGCAGGCCTTATGGCTGAAAACAGGCAGCCCCGCCGGAATCGGCGGGGCTGCTTTTGTGTATCACTTAAGGGCGTCGAGGATCTTGTTGGCCACATCCTTGCCGCTGATGTTGTAGGTACCGGATGCCAACCTGTCCCTGATGGCGGCAACCTTGTCCCGCCTGACGGCATCATCCTCCGGAGTCGCTTTCATCTGCTCCACCGCGGCGGAGAGTTGCACACTGAAGGCCTCTCCGGGCTGTTGTGCCGCTTTCGCCGGCGCAGCAGCCTTTTTATGCAGGGCATCCAACAAGGCAATGGTGTTCTGTGTTCCACTTTCCACTTTCATGGCTTACTCCTCTTGCACTGGCGTTGTGCCTTATACACATTATATCGGCAACGCAACGGAAAAGCTTTAATCAACAGCCGGCGTGCTCATTTTAGCCCGCAGGAGCGGTCCATACTTCTGGTCGGTCCCCCGTATGTGCGTGACAATCCAGTCGGACATGAACTCCAGCGTACTTCTGCTCAGTTTATCCCCGTCCTGGAAATGCCCCTGGATCTCCTGCAGCCTCTTGACGAATCCGTCGTGTTCCGCACGGTGGCTGGCAAAATCGGGATAGTTGCAGGTCAAAAGCAGCCGTTCCTCTTCCTCAAAGTGCAGGCAGACATAGCTGACCAGCTTCAACAGCACATCGCCTATCGCCTGCGCCCCTTCACCCTTCTGTACCGCATCATTGAGCGCCGCGATCCACCCGAGCAATTCCTTGTGCTGCTCGTCAATTACCGGGATGTTCAACGAGATGCTGTCGTCCCATTCAAAGATTGCCATCTTCTCTCCTCATGCTCATGGATTGGATTGTTTGAGGTCCAGTTCCCGTACCGTTCCCAACACCGAGAGCGGCTTGTCGAATTTAGCCGCATCCCCCACAACCACCAGCGTGAAGGCGTCAGGCCTGAGGTGTCTCCTGGCGGCGGCCAGCACGTCCGCCTTGGTTACCGCCGCAATGTTCGCACGGTACGCTTCCAGGTATCCGGGGGGATAACCGTAAAACTCCAGCCTGGCCCGTTGAGTCGCGATGGAGGCCGGACTGGTGAAGCCGAACATGAACGAATTGATAATGTACTCCTTGGCCGATTTCAACTCCAGATCCGTCACCGGCCCTTGTGTCATGCCGGCGATAATCTCCTTCATCAGGGTGATGGTCTTAACGGTTGACTCGGCCTTGGTCTCGGTCTCGGCCATGAAGGTTCCGGTAAAACGGCGCCCCACATTGAAGCGACTGTCCACATTGTAGGCCAACCCCCGATTGGTGCGGATCTCCATGGTCAGGCGCGAGGTAAAGCTGCCCCCCAGGATGTAGTCCATGACACGCAAGGCAAAAACGTCGGGGCTGTCCTTGGTGATGCCCAGATGCCCCATGCGAATGACCGTCTGGTTGACCTCCTTGTTGCCGTAGAGGACCTCCTGTTTGAATACCTGGGCCGGCTGGGGGATCTCGGGCAACGCAAGCGGGCCGGAAGGCGCCTTCTTCCCGAAGGCGGCATTCAGCTCACCGAGTATGGCGGTGCGATCAAAATCGCCCGCTATTGCCAGGATCATGTTGTCCGTCCGGAAAAAGCGGCGGTGAAAATCGACCATGTCCTGGCGCGTAATGGCACGGGCCGACTCGAAGGTGGGCACGACACCCAGAGGATGCCCCGCATAGATCGCCTTGATGATCTCACGCCCGGCAATCTCCTTGGGGTCGTCGTTCTGGCGGCGCAACCCCTCGATCAGGTAGTTGCGGGCAATAGCGACCCGTTTCTCGCTGAAATCGGGACGCAGCAGCACATCGGCGAATATCCGCAGGGTGCGGGGGAAGTTTTTCGTAAGCGACGCCAGGGACACCGTGCCCATATCACTGCCGATGCTGCTTTCCACCGACGAAGCCATGAAATCCAGTTCATCGTCCATCTTTTCCGGAGCCAGGCCGCCGGCCCCGCCACTGCGCATGACACTGCCGGTCAGGGCCGCCAGGCCGGATTTGCCGGCCGGATCATAGACCGAGCCGGTGTGCACCATGGCAGTGGCAGTGATAATGGGGAGTTCCGGGTCCCGCAGCAGATACACCGGCATGCCGCACTCCAAAACCACCCGCTCGCCCTTGGGAATTTCGTAGCGCAGTTCCGGGAAGGTCATGGTGCGGGGATTCGCCCGGGGAGTGTCGGCGGCAAAGACGGTCGTGAACGCGCTGAAAAGGATGCAGAGAGAGATGATCATGCGTTTCATTTGCCTTCACCCCCCTTTTTGATGATAGAGCCGACTACGCGGTTCTCGCGGGTAAAATACTTTCGAGCCACCCGCTGGATGTCGGCGGCGGTGACCCCTGCTACCTTGTTGCGGTATCCGACCATGTAGCGCCAACTGCCGGTGGTTGCCTCGTATTCGGTCAGGTTGCGGGCCAGCCCGCCGTTGGTGCCCATGCGGCTGGCATCATCGTACTCGATCTTGTTGAGGATGCGCTGCAGGTCGCGTTCGGCGACCGGCTCCGTCTTCAACCGCTCCAGTTCCGCCAGGATGGCCGACTCCACCTCCTTGACGGTGTGAGGCGCGCGCGGGTTGGCGTTGATGACGAACAGGTTGGGATAGCGCTGGCCCGGTGCGTCGAAGACGCCTATCTCGGTGGCGATCTGCTTCTCGATGACCAGGTCCTTGTACAGGCGCGACGTGCGGCCGCTGCTCAGGATCATATCGATCACGTCGAAGACGTAGTCGTCGGGCGTGGCAATGGCCGGTTTGTGAAAACCGATCACCAGCGTCGGCTCGGACTCCGCAACCAACTCGATGCGCCGTTCACCGGCCTGTTTTGGTTCCTCGGTCGTAACCGGCGGCGGTATTTTACCCGGCCTGATACCCCCGAAATAGCGTTCCACCAGGGCAATGGTCGCCTTGGGATCGATGTCCCCGACAATGGCGACGATGGCTGTCTGGGGGCCGTAGTAGGCATGGAAGAACCGTTCCGCCTTGGTTCGGGTCAGGTTTTCGATATCGGACATCCAGCCGATGGTTGGATGCCGGTAGGGATGGGCCAGGTAGCTGGAGGCCACAAAGGCTTCCCACAGCTTGCTTTCAGGATCCGCGTCAGTGGAACGTCGCCGCTCCTCCATCACAACGGCCCGCTCGGAGTAGAATTCGCGCAGTACCGCGTTCTGCATCCGGTCGGATTCGATGGCCGCCCACAACTCCAGCTTGTTGGAGGGGAGGCTGATCAGGTAGGTCGTGCCGTCACGACTGGTGAAGGCGTTGTAGCCAACCCCGCCGTTCTTGGAATAGAGATCGAAGAACTCATCCTTGACAACATATTTGGACGCTTCAGCCTCCAGTTTTGCCAACTGTTTCTCCAGTTCGGCTATCAAGGCCTTGTCCCCCTTTTCACGCTTGGCCTTTTCCGCGATCATGAGCTGGGCGGTCTGTTCGATCCGGTCCAAAAGGGGCTTTTCAGCGGCATAATTCGTGGTGCCAAGGGTTTTCGTACCCTTGAAGAGCATATGTTCCAGCATGTGGGCAAGGCCACGCTCATCGCTGCGCTCGTCCACGCTCCCGACCCTGAAGCGGATCCAGGCCGATACCGTCGGCGAGGTGTGACGCTCCACCATCAGCAGCTTCATGCCGTTTTTCAGGGTATGCTCAATGACCTTGTCCTCCAGGCCTGCGGCGTGGAGGGTGGTGGCACAGCATACCAGTACAATCAGTAGCAATACTCTTTTCATCAGTGACCTCTTGGGTTAATGCTTTTACCGATCGGCTTTGAGAAAGGCTCCGTCTGCAAGGCTTGCGAGGAGCGGGGCGTGAGGCGTACCCTTCGGTACGTTGAACGTCCCGCGACGAGCGTAACGCCGCAGACGGACCTTTATCAAAGTCGTAACTCTAAAACACGGAAAACTTGATGTACTTGCCCGGATGCTCCTTAAAGTCCTTCAACAGGGCATCCAGGTTTTCGACCATGCGATTCATACGGTCGTACAACTCCTTGTCCGTCACCAGCTTGCCGGCGCTCCCCTCGCCCTTCTTGATACCGTCGGCGATCTCCTCAATGGACTTTACCGAATTATCGGCCCGAGTCAAGAGCGACAACCCCTTGTCGTAGACCGCCCGATCATTGATCAACATGCCGAGGGTACTGTCCCTGGAGGTAATTTTTTTGTTCAGTTCGCGCACATCATCGGCAGCCTTGATACTCTTGTCCGCTAATTCCTCCAGCTTGACATAGAGCGCCTTGTCGTAGATCAGCCTGTTCAGCGTGCCATCGGATGCCTGAATATCCTGCAGTGTCTTGTCGGCCCGGTTGAGAATGCTGATCAGTTTGTTGTAGGGTTCCGGGTTGCGGTTCAGCCTGCCAAGCGTCCCCTCTCCACGGTTGATGGTCACGGCCAGGGAGTGCAGCTCCCCGGTCAGCTTGACGATGTTGGTGTACAGCGCCGGATCGGTGGTCAGCTTGCCCAGAGTGCCCTTGCCCTGGGTAACGTTGTCCACGATGGTATTGATCTTGTCGAAGGTGACTCCGGCCTTCTGAACCACGTCGTCCAGCTTGGGCACCGTCGTTCCGTGCAGGAGCGTTGCCGGCCGTTCGAAGTACTGCTGTGAAGCGGTGATGTCCACGTACTTCTCACCCATGAGACCCCGGGTCTTGATGGTAATCCGGGAGTCGGGACCGATCTTTTTCAACGATCCGTTGTCGATCTGCAGGTTGATCAATACCTCGTTGGTCTTCCGCGGGTTGGAGAACCGGATGTCGGTCACCACCCCCACATCGACCCCGGACAGCCAGACCGGAGCCCCCTCCTTGAGGCCTGCCACGTCATCCATCACCACCTGAAGCTTCCCCTTGGAGACGAACATCTTGGTCTTCTGCCCCATGATGAGCACGCCACCAGCGAAAAAAACCAGCGCAATGAAGATGAACACCCCGGCGCGTACCTGGGCCCAGCCTATGCGGTTGCTCCGTTCCATATCATTCCCACCTGTTCAGGTTACTCCGCAATCTAATTGTTTTAGACCCTAAAGGTTTCAAAAAACCTTTAGGGTCTTTCATATTCACACAAACAACGACTCTTTTGTCGGTGCCAGGAATTCCCGCACCTCGGGGATCGCGCTGGCCCGCATCTCCGCTTCCGTGCCATCAAAGATCATCCTGGCCTGATGGATGAAGGTGAAACGCTCCGAGGTGGCAAAGGCCGTAACCAGGTCATGGGTGACCATCAGGGTGGTTTTTCCCTCGGCCTGGAGGCGCTGCATCAGGCTGCAGATGTTGTAGACCCCGATTGGATCGAGGCCGGTTGTCGGCTCGTCAAAGAAGATGTAGTCCGGATCGGCCGCCAGGGCGCGGGCAATGGCGACCCGCTTTTTCATACCGCCCGAGAGTTCGGAAGGGTAGAGATTGACGGCCTCTTCCACGCCGACAAAGGAGAGCTTCTCCAGCACGACCCGCTCGATCTCCGCCTCGGAGAGCTGCCCCGCCTCGAACAGGCGGTAGCCAACGTTCTCCCCCACGGTCATGGAGTCGAACAGCGCACCCCCCTGGAAAACGATGGCGATGCGCTTGCGCTGTTCCATGAAATGGGCCTCGGGCAGGCCGGTGATGCAGACGTCGCCGATGCAGACCCGGCCCGCATGGGGATGCAACAGCCCCAGCAGCAGTTTGAGGATGGTGGTCTTGCCGGCGCCGCTGACCCCCAGGATGGTGCGGTTGACGCCCCGCTCCAGACAGAAGTCGAAATCCTCCAGGATCGTACGGCCGCCCACCGTGTAACAGACCTTCTCCATGCGGATGGAATCGCTGCCGCTCATCGCTGCCCCAGCCCCCCCATGATCAGGATGATGCGCCACTCTTCCGGGGAGACCGGCTGGATGGACAGGCGGCTCCGCTTCACCAGCGGCATGGCGGCCAGCAGCGGGTTCTCCTTGATCTGTTCCAACGTAACCGGCCTGGGGAACGGTTCGCAATAGCGCACGTCAACCATGTACCAGATAGGATTGTCGGGCGATGACTTGGGGTCGAAATGCTCGCCGGTGGGGTTCAGGGCGGTGAAATCGGGATACCCCTCCCGTACCACTTGCGCAAGACCGACAACGGCCGGTTCGGGGATATTGCTGTGATAGAACAGCACGCCGTCGCCCACCTTGATGCTGTCCCGCAGAAAGTTGCGCGCCTGATAGTTGCGCACCCCGTCCCACTGCTCGGTCATATTCGGCCGCGCCTTCAGGTCTGCAAAGGAGAAACAGCCCGGTTCGGTTTTGAAAAGCCAATAACGACGTTCGCGCTCTCCCATGTTCATCCCCTGAACACCACAAAGATCTTGGTCAGGAAAAAGTCGGACATCAGGATCATCACGGACGACAGCACCACCGCTTGCTTTGCCGAGTTACCCACCCCTTCGGCGCCCCCCTTGGTGTTCAACCCGACATAGCAACCGGTAAGGGCGATCAAAAGCCCGAAAAAGGTCGGCTTGACCAGACCCTCGATCAGGTCCTGGAACACCATGAACTGCGGGATGCCCGCAACGTACATGGTCGGGTTGATGCCGTAACCGGCGGACATGATATAGCCCCCCAGGAGCGAGATGGCGTCCGTCACCACGGTCAAGAGCGGCAGGGCCAGCAACATGGCCTTTACCCGCGGCGCTACCAGGCGCTGGAGGATGTCCGTCCCCTCCACCCGCATGGCGTCAACCTGCTCGGTAACCACCATGGTGCCCAACTCGGCGGTGATGGCCGAGCCGACCCGGCCGGCCACCATCAACGAGGCAAGGACCGGCCCCAACTCCTTGATCATGGTGACCGCCACCATGCCCCCCACGTAACTGGTGGCGGCAAAGGGCTTGAGTTGGATCAGGGCCTGCAAGGCCATGACCATGCCGGTAAACAGGCCGGTCAGCATGCAGATGAACAGGGAAGAGAAGCCGAGTTTGTCGAACTGGATGGTAAATTCGCGGTAATAGTAGGGACGGCGGAACATGCGCACGAAGGTCCGAGCGGCAAGGCTGAAGTACTCTTGAAGCCCGGCGAAAAAGCGGAGCATGATCCTGTCGACAAAGGCGATATTCATGAAACCTTCAAGAGCCTTGCCACAGAGACACAGAGGCACTGAGAAACCGGGAAGGATTTTTCAAAAGAATCGATGAAAGCCATAACGCTCCCTTTTTGAACGGTTCCAGATTCAACTCTTCTTGTTTTAATCTCTGCGCCTCTGTGTCTCTGTGGCAAATTGCATACTCGATGTAATCTACAGCGCCACCGCCACCGCCTCGGCCGCCTCGTGGATGAAGGTGAACTCAAGCTCGCTGCGCACGTTGTCCGGGATATCCTCAAGGTCGTCACGGTTGCGGTCCGGTGCGATGATCTTGCGCACACCCGCCCGATGGGCCGCCAGCACCTTCTCCTTCAGGCCGCCAATGGCCAGGACGCGCCCGGTCAGGGTAATCTCGCCGGTCATGGAAACGCCGCGTTTTGCCGGTTTGTTCGTCAACAGCGACACCAGGGCCGTAACCATGGTCACCCCGGCCGAGGGACCATCCTTGGGGATGGCGCCGGAGGGAACATGGATGTGCAGGACCTTGTTCTCGAAGGCATTGGGCGCGATGCCGAAATCGCCGTAGTGCGCCTCGACATAGGAAAGCGCGGCCCGTGCCGACTCCTTCATCACGTCCCCCAACGACCCGGTCAGGATCAGCTCCGACTTGCCCGGCATGCTGGTAGCCTCCACGAACAGGATGTCGCCGCCGGTCTCGGTCCAGGCCATGCCGGTCACCACACCGACCCGGTCGTTCTCTGCCGCCACCTCGTTGTGGAACTTGCGCGGTCCCAGGAGTTCCGCCACCACCTCGGGGGTGATCTCCTTGCGCGGCTCCTTTTTCTGGGTGATCTCCTTGGCCACCTTGCGGCAGACCGAGGCAATGGTGCGCTGCATGTTGCGTACGCCAGCCTCGCGGGTGTAATCGACGATGATCTTGGTCACTGCATCGTCCGTGAACTCCAGCGGGGTGGCGGCCAACCCGTTTTCTTCGATCTCGCGCCGGATGATGAAGTTGCGGGCGATGTGCAGCTTCTCCTCGGTGCTGTAACCGGCCAGGCGGATCACCTCCATCCGGTCCTTGAGCGGTCCGGGGATCGGATCAAGCTGGTTGGCGGTGGTGATGAACATCACACGGGACAGGTCGAACGGGACATCCAGATAATGGTCCTGAAAAGAAAAATTCTGTTCCGGGTCAAGCACCTCCAGCAGCGCGCTAGCGGGGTCGCCCCGGAAATCCAACCCCAGCTTGTCGATCTCGTCCAGCATGAAGACCGGGTTATTGGCGCCGCAACGGAACAGTTCCTTGATGATCCTGCCCGGCAGAGCGCCGATGTAGGTGCGACGGTGGCCGCGAATCTCGGCCTCGTCCCGCACCCCACCCAGGGAGATGCGCACGAACTTACGCCCCAGGGAGCGGGCAATGGACTTGCCCAGGCTGGTCTTGCCCACGCCCGGCGGGCCGACGAAGCAGAGCACCGGCCCCTTCATGTTCTCCTTGAGCGAGCGCACCGCCAGGAACTCCAGGATACGTTCCTTGACCTTCTTCAGGTTGTAGTGGTCCTCGTTGAGGATCTCCTCGGCCCTGACCATGTCCAGGCTGTCCTCGGTCCCCTTGCTCCAGGGCATGCCGGCCAGATAGTCCAGGTAGGTGCGGGATACGGTATACTCGGGCGAGGCAGGGTTGATCCGTTCAAGGCGCTTGATCTCGGTGTCGGCAATCTTTTTGACCTCTTCCGGCAGCCCGGCATCCTCGATGCGCCGGCGCAACTCGTTCATATCGGCCACACGGGGGTCTTCCTCGCCCAACTCCTCCTGGATGTGCTTCATCTGCTCCCGCAGGATGTATTCCTTCTGGTTCTTGCCCACCTTGCGGTTGACCTCGTTGTTGACCTCGTTCTTGATCTGTATCCGCTGCACCTCGTTGGTCAGATGGACGTAGACCTTTTTGAGGCGCTCCAGGGGATCGACCGTTTCCAGAAGCTCCTGCAGATCGTTGACAGGCAGATTGACGTACAGCGCCACCAGGTCGGACAGGCGCGCCGGGTTGTCGATGTAATCGATCATCTTCATGACATCGTCCGGCAGCGGCTTACCATAGGAAAGGGCGATCTTCAACAGGGCGTTCAGGCTCTGCACCAGGGCGTCGGAAACCAGGTTCTTTTCCACGAACTCCCGCACCACTTCACAACGGGCCATGGTAACCGGGGTGTCCGGCTCGACCTCCAGGATGCGCAGACGGTTGATCCCCTCCAGGGTCACCTTGAACTTGCCGTCCCCTACCTTCTTGATCTGGTTGACCCGGCAGAGGGTGCCGATCTCGTTGACACCGCCCAACCGGTCGCCGTTGACGGCCTCGTTGCGGCGCAGGACGATGGCCACGAACTTGTCGTGATTGTCCGCCTCGGTGAAGGTCTGCACCTCGCGGTCATTCACATAGAGCGGGAAGATCATGTAGGGGAAGGCCACCATCTCCGTCTGGCTGTGGATCGGGAGCTTTTCGGGTATCTCGATATTGGTGTGGGGCATGGGTCTGTTTCCTTATCGGATTAGTAACTAACGTCAGGAATGGTGGTGTAAGCGTATCATACTTTATGCCGGATTCAAAACGCCTATCTATCCGCCATCCGTTCGGGACCACGGATGACCGGACGGGAAATCGCCGCGCCGATTCCTCTCAGCATGCCGTTGAAGATGAAATTGTGAAACGGGGTGATGGCATACCAGTAGAGCAGCCCCGTGATCCCCCTGGGGAGGAAATGGGCAGACTGCTTCAGCAAGGTCTGTCCTGGAGCGATCTCTTCAATGCGAAATTCGAGCGTCGCCTCTCCGGGGAGCTTCATCTCGGCGGCCAGAAGCAGCCGATGGGGCTTCATCACCTCGACCACCCGCCAGAAATCCAACGCCTCGCCCGGCGAGAGTTCGAGGGGGCAACGCCGCCCGCGATGCAGCCCCACCCCGCCGACTAGCTGGTCAAGGTAACCACGCAGCTTCCACAACCAATCGGCGTAATACCAGCCCGATTCCCCGCCGATGGCGGCAACCGCCCGCCAGACCTCGCCGGGGGTTGCCGCCAGGAGGATCTGGCGCGAGTCATTGAAATAGGTGCCTCCGGCCCAACTCGGATCGCCGGGACTGCTCCACTCGGCGGGCGGGATCTCGCCGGCATCGATCCAGGAGCTTTCGACCTGCCGCTGTCGAACCCGCTCCAGGGCCAGGCGAATGGCCAGACGGCAGTCGAACAGCTCCTGCGGGATGAGGTCGCGGATGCGGAAGTCGCGGCAGACCACCCTGTTGCGCAACCCCTCCGCCAGGGGGCGGGCCAGGACGGCAGGGACCGGCGTGGTAAATTGTATCCAGTAGGAACTCAGACGGGGGGTGAGGATGGGAACCGATATGATCAGCCGCTTGGGGAGGCCCGCTTCCTCAGCGAATATCTGCATGAGCTGCCGATAGGTAACGATCTGGTCCTGGCCTATATCAAAGGTTTCCCCGACCGTTTCCCCGCATTCCAGACAGCCGATGAGATAGGCAAGGACGTTGCGGACACCGATCGGCTGGCAGGGTACATCGACCCAGCGAGGGGTGATCAGAACCGGCAGCCGCTCTACAAGGTAGCGGAGGATTTCGAATGAGGCGCTTCCCGAACCGATGATCATGGCGGCACGCAATACCGTAACCGGAACCGGGCCGCTGCGCAGGATGTCCGCAACCTCCGCCCGCGAGCTCAGATGCTCGCTCAGGACCTCGTGCCCCTCGCCCAGACCGCCCAGGTAGATGATCCGTTCGAGTCCGCCCGCTTCGGCGGCGGCAACCATGTTTCGGGCAGCCTCCCGATCCGTCTCGGCAAAGTCCGTGCTGCTGAAGTTCATGGAGTGAACAAGGTAATAGGCTGTTCGGCATCCCCGGCACGCCGCGGTCAGGGATTCGCGGTCGAGAACATCACATTTCACGACCTCCAGGTTGGGATGCCCGCTCCATGGGCGGCCACCGATCTTGGCCGGGATGCGCGCCAGCGCCCTGACCCGGTAGCCCGCCTGCAACAGCCGCGGAACCAAACGGGCTCCGATGTAACCGGTAGCGCCGGCGATAAGGACAGGTGCTTGCTTGTCGGCGGATGGCATGGTGGTAATCCTTTGACGTTCCGATGAACGCCGAACTCCAGCCGGTCAGGCGGCAGAGAAGCTCACCCCCTGGTCATGCGCCTGATAAGCGCCGCATGGTCGGGAAATTGCGACTCCAGTTCCGCGCAACGGGCCATCTCAAAGTCGCTGAAGTCAAAACCGGGGGCAACGGTGCACCCCACCAGGGAGAAGCCGGCGGCGCCCGCCGGTTCAGCCCCGAACCAGCAGCCGGCAGGCACCACGGCCTGGAAACGCTCCCCTTTTTCCGGGTCGCGCCCGAGCAGGATCTCCCGGTATTCGCCGTCAGGGGTAATGACGTGGACCGTCAGCGGTCCCCCCTCGTAGAAATGCCAGACCTCGTCCGATTTCAGCCGGTGCAGGGCCGAGATATCGCCCGGTTCCAGCAGGAAGCTGATGGCCGTGGAAAAGCTGCGCTCCCCGAGAAATCGGCCCGGAAGCCCCGCCTCGGGTATGGTTTCCCCGGACCGGTAGGTTTCGCGGAACCAGCCCCCTTCCGGATGGCGGGCAAGATCCAGGTGCGCTATCCAGTACCGCGCGTCACTGTCATGAACCATATCCACGAACCTCCTCCGGGGCATGCCGTAATCAATCCATATCTTCCCTAGCGCGAATGTACCAAGTATCCGTCTGCGAATCAAGGGAAGCGCGCTGTCATCAATGCGGCACTTGCAATCCCATTTCGCGTGACGTAAACTTTGAGCCTCGTCCATGAAGCCTCCTTTTCGCCTGCTTTGCGCGGTTCACGTCAAGGAGGCTTCAACATATTTTCGGGAACTGTCAAACTATGGGAGTTCCCGGCAAAGCCGGGGGAATACTTATAAGAATGTATGCTTAACCTCTTTGCCAACATCAACCTGACGTATCTGCTCTATCTTGTTTACGGCGCGGCATTCCTGTTCCTGGGTGTGTCCATAACAGCCAAGGACATGAAGGGGAGCGATCTGAAGCTGGCGGACAACCTCTGGCTTCTGGGCACGTTCGGATTTTTACATGGCGCTCGTGAATGGCTTGAACTTGGGCATTTGATCGAAAGCCGGCAACTTTCCGCGCAGCAGATTTACGTGGAAAAGGCACTCGAGGTTTCCCTCACCATCCTTTCCTTCCTGTTCCTCCTTCAGTTCGGCATCTCGCTTATCAGCAAACTCGACGAGAAACGGTTCAGGTGGGTTAAAGCGATTCCGGTGCCTCTTGTTATTATCTGGGCTCTCCATTGCTGGCATTACGGGACCCGCGAAGGAGTTATAAATTATGATGTGGAATCGTTGCAACACGTGGACATGGCGGCGAGATTCGCATTTGGGTTCACGGGTGGGGGGCTGACCGCATGCGGCCTGATAGCCTACTCGCGAGAAGTAATGATGTTAAACCGTTCGGTGGCAAAAAAACTATTATATGCCGGGATTACGTTTGCCTTTTATGCGGTGTTCGCAGGCATACTCTCTTCCAATTATTTCAAACAGCTGCTCCCTGTCCCCATCGAACTGTTCCGGGGCGCATCGGCATTTTTTATTACCTGTTTCATTACAAAAGCGCTGAATCTATTCGACATTGAAACAAGACATAAGATCGAGCAGCAGACAAGGCGTCTGATTCAGGTGGAGAAGCTGACCTCCCTCGGCCAGCTTGCGGCCGGGATCGCACATGAGATCAATACCCCCCTCACCAACGCGTCGCTCGGCATACAGATGCTGAAAAACAAGATCCATACGAATTCGCCAGGTCCTGACGCCGGCGAAAAACTTGATGCGATCGAGCGTAATATCGACCGGGCCTCGGCAATCGCCCAGGAGCTGCTCCAGTTTTCGCGTCAGCAGGAATGCGAATTCATGCCCGTTGATATCAACTCGGTACTGCTGAGCGCGCTCACCCTGTTGCAGTACAAGCTGAAACCGGTTACTGTTGTTCAGTCGCTGGGGGCGGTCCCGGATGTCATGGGCGATCAGGGGAAACTGGAACAGGTATTCATCAATGTCCTGTCCAACTCGATCGAAGCCATGACCCCCGATGGGACGATTTTTCTTTCCACCGCCGTGCAGGGAGACATGGTCATCGCACGGATCACGGACACCGGTTCCGGCATTGAGCGGGAAAATCTATCAAAGTTGTTCGATCCATTCTTCACGACAAAGGAAATAGGCAGCGGCACGGGCCTGGGGCTTTCCATCTGCTACGGCATAATCAGGCAGCACCAGGGAATCATCGAGATTGCCAGCGAGGCGGGAAAAGGCACCGAGGTGACCATAAAACTGCCTGTCAGGGAGCGTTATGAAGAAAATATTGATCGTCGATGATGACGCCGAGCTCCGTTCACACCTCATCGAGATTCTGAGCGGGGAAGGGTATGAAATCGACAGCGCTTCATCCGCCAAAGAGGCACTCGAAAAGAGTCAGACGCAGATGTTCGATGTCGTGATCATGGACTTCATGATGCCGAAGATGAACGGCATCGATGCGCTCCAGGAGATGCGGAAACGGTACCCCAGGACAAAGGTCATCATGAACACTGCGTTTGCATCGGTCGAAAACGCTGTGGACGCCATCAAGAAAGGGGCTAGCGACTACATCTCCAAACCCTTCAAGATTCCCGACCTGCTGACGACGATACGCAGGGTGATCGAAGAAACGAAGTTCGAAGATGGGGTGAAGAGGCTTGACCTGGATAAAACCTGTAATGCAATTGCGAGCCCCATTCGGAGAAACATCCTCAAGCTCCTGAATGACATAGGCCCGATGCGCCTGATGGAAATAACGCGTGTGCTGAGTATCGAGGATCACACCAAGGTTGTTTTTCATCTGAAGATGCTGAAAGAAGCCGGTATCGTCGAGCAGGATCAGGAAAAAAACTATTGTCTGAGCGATGCCGGTAACAAAGCCATGGATTGCCTCAAAAAGATGGAGACGTTGTCGCTCGACTAGGGTCCAATCCGCGACGTTTTTGCAGAAGCCCTATCCCCATATGTCCGCCACAAACCACGCCTCCTTGTATCCCGCCCGCCTCATATCCACGCTGCGCCTCTGTGAAATTTTATTCACAACCCCCGCAAAAATGTGAAGTTATATTCTATTGTTTGTTCAATAAGTTACGTGTAAAAACGAAGAAAAAACAGACAGCATTTTCCGCTTGGTGCTCCCACTATCTGCAAGGTATGGCCCCGAAATCCAACCGTGAAAGGAAACGCCGAACAATGACGAAAAGAAGTGTTGTGACGATTGCTGTGGCAATTTTGTATGTGGTACTGGGAACCCATTCACAGGTATGGGCAGGTCCCCCCTTCGTAACAGACGACCCTGAACCGGTGGAATATAAACACTGGGAGTTATACATCGCATCGCAGTTTGCCAATGACAAGGACGATGCATCCGGTACGCTGGTTTCGGGCACCGCGCCGCATGTGGAGGTCAACTACGGTGTACTCCCCGACACGCAGCTTCATGTGATCGTTCCCTTTGCCTACAACCATCCGAAAGGGGAGGCAACTCAATATGGACTCGGGGACATGGAATTAGGGGTCAAGTATCGCTTCCTTCATGAATCCGAGACAATCCCGCAAGCTGCTCTGTTCCCTCTCGTTGAGGTCCCCACCGGAGATGACAAAAAAGGTCTCGGAGAAGGCCATGTTCAAGTACTGATTCCTCTCTGGCTTCAGAAAAGCTGGGGGCCATGGACGACGTACGGTGGGGGTGGTTACTGGATCAAGCGCATCAATCCCAATCCCGGAGACCGGAACTTCTTGCAGCTTGGCTGGCTGGTGCAGCGCGAAATCAACAAGACGGTGAACATTGGGGCGGAGGTCTTTCACTTCACCAGGAAAAATGATGATGAAGCGCATAACAGAACCGGATTCAACGTCGGATCGGTCATCAACCTGACTGACGACCATCATATCCTCCTGTCAGCGGGACGAGATTTCGTGGGCGACAACAGGTTTTCAGCCTATGTCGCCTACCAATGGACGTTCGGGCCAAAGGAAGAAGAGAAAAAGTGACCACGATTGCAACACACACCGGGCTGAGCGCCCTTGGCGGCCAGCCGCAAAACCCAGAAAGGAGTAGTGAGTTATGCTTAACAAGGGAAAGATGATGGCCGTAGTGGGGACTCTTTTGCTGTTCGGTGCCGCCACCCAGGTGTTTGCCCAGGAAGACATGCAGAAACAGGTCGATGCCATTAAAGCGGCAATACCTAAGTTTGCCGTTCCGATGCGCGAGGTGGGCGACCGCTTCCAGAACATGCACTATGCCGCCAAGGGTGGCAACTGGGGTCTTGCGTTCTATATGTCCAAGTATATGGACGGCGCAATGAACCCGGCCAAGCTGACTAAACCGGCCGAGTACCCAGATTGGAGAAACTTCTATGACAAGACGTTCGCACCGGTTAACAAGGCGATCATGGCTCAGGACATCAAGGCCTTTGAAAAGGAGTACAAAGCGGTGATCAAGAGTTGCAACGAATGCCACTCCGGCATGGGGTACGGGTTCATCAAGATTCATCAACTGAAGGCCCCGGTCGATCAAGGGGTAGATTATTCGGTCAAATCAAAGGCAACGGACGTACCCAAATAGTTCCACCCTGACGGACGAAAATAAGGAGTGGCGCTGTCAACTGGCAGCGCCGCTTTTTTTGTGCTAGTCTGGCATGCGTTTTTACACTCCACATCTTTTTTGAAAGACACCGTACTCCCATGACCATGATCCAGATCCTCATCCTCGCGGCGGTACAAGGCGCCGCCGAACTGCTCCCCGTATCCAGCTCCGCCCATGTCATCGTGGCCGAGAAACTGATGGGGCTCGACCCGACCACCCCGGAGATGACGCTGCTCCTGGTCATGCTGCACACCGGCACCATGTTCGCCGTGATCGTCTATTTCTGGAACGCCTGGAAAACGAATTTTTTTTCCTCCGCCGGACAGTTTTGGGGCATGTTCAGGCGCATCTTGATCGCCACCGTCCTGACCGGCGTGGTGGGGCTCGTCCTGAAGGCGTTGATCGAGCGTTTTGCCCTGGCCAACATCCCCCATGCCGAGATAGAGATGCTGTTCGGCAACCTGGGGCTTATCTCGGCGGCCCTGGCCGCGGCCGGGCTTTTGATCATCGTTGCCGGGCTAAGGGGGAAACGTAGGGTGGAGTCCCGTGAAATAGGGGTTGGTGAATCGGCCCTGATCGGCGCCGTGCAGGGTCTCTGCCTCCCGTTCCGTGGTTTTTCCCGCTCCGGGGCGACCATATCCGTCGGCCTCTTGCTGGGTGTCGCCCGGTCGCGGGCCGAGGAATTCAGCTTTGCCCTGGCCGTGGTGCTGACCCCGCCCGTGATCGCCCGCGAGGTGCTGCGACTCCTGAAGGCGCAGCACAGTGCAGCTCCGGAGACTGCATCGCGCCTCGCGGGCCTCTTCCTGCCCGGCCTGGCGGGCATGGTATTCAGCTTCCTGGCGGGGCTCCTGGCCTTGCGCTGGCTCTCCAGTTGGCTGGAGCGGGGACGCTGGCAGTTTTTCGGTTATTATTGCCTGGCTGCCGCGCTGTTTGTCTTTACCTGTTACCGGCTCGGCATCTGAACCTGAATAAAGCTGACGTTGCACCGCAGAGGACGCAGAGTGCGCAGAGAAAACCTCTCGTTATGGAAATATCTAGTCTTCAAAATTGTGAAATGATTTGTGACCTTACGTTTTGATTTTACTCTGCGCTCCTCTGCGTACTCTGCGGTAAATGCTTTTTTGGATGAAAAATTACGGCGCCACACCACCCTACTTCACTTCACATCCGCCCGCCTGAAGCTTCGGTACAACAGCAAATCATAGACAATCTTGAGCCCGCCGGCGACAAGGAATGGAGCGCCGAGCAGTGCCGGATAGGCAAGGAGTATTCCGCTCAGGGCGGGCGAGATCGCGGCGCCCACGGAGCGGGCAATGGCCGTGACACCGGAAGCGGCAGACCTCTCGTCGGGCGCCACCACGGCCATGGTATAGGACTGGCGGGTCGGCACGTCCATCTGGGAGATGCTGAAACGCAAGAGCAGTACGGTTATGGCCGAGGCAAGATTCGGCATGAACGGGACCAGGCACAACAGCACGTTCGATGGTATATGGGTGAACACCATGGTGTTGATCAGCCCGATGCGGGAGGCGATCCTGACCGCGAGCAAGGCCGATATTCCGGCCAGGATGTTTGCGCCGAAGAAGATGCTTCCCAGCAGCCCGGCATCAACGCCGAACTTGATGTGAAACCAGTAGGCCACCATGCTCTGGATCACGAACCCGCCGGCAAAGGCGTCGAGGGCAAAAAGGGCGCTCAACTTCAGCACGATACCCCTGGACTTGTGAAGCCCGAGCACGCGCTTCGTTTCGGGAACGGTTGCCGTTGCTTCCACGGCCGAAGAGAGGAAAAGGAAGAACAGGACGAGTATGATACCGCAGGCAGAATACCCGTATATCACGGCCCGGTAGGATGCAAGCTCGGAAAGGCCGGCGTGCCGCAGCCCCTGGGACAGGAACCCGCCGCCAAGCGCACCTGACGCGGTTGCTATGGAACCGGCGAGATTGTACCAGGCAAAGGCCTTGGTGCGCTCATCGGCGGTCAGCAGTTGCGAAAGGGCAGCCTGCTCCAGGGAGAGAAACGGGCCTATCTCGTTGCCGCTCGGGCTTATGACGCCGATGATGGCGGCAATCATCAGGAGCACCGGATCACCCGTAAGGCTGAATACCACTCCTGCCAGGATCATGAGTCCCGCGCCAAGGATGAGCATCCGTTTCCTGCCGACCCTGTCGGCGGTTGTCGTGATCCAGAGCGATATACCGGCATCGCCGGCAAGCGTGAGTGTAAAAAGCAGGCCGATCTGCGCCTCCGCAAGACCCGCCTCGTGGAGGTACAACGCCAGGACGACCGAGAGCGCCCCATAGGCAAAGAGGCGTACGATCCGAGCGCTGAAGAGAAGGAAGATGTCATTCCGGGTATGCGCCATAGGGCTTCGCTTTCGTGATCAGGCAGGAATCGGCTTTTCAGGATGAAATCATACCACCCCGAATCCGGCGATGGCAATAAATCTCGGAGCAGGGCATCCGGTCGTTTCCGCCCAGTATCGCAACGGATTCCGACCAAGGTTCCGTGCCCCGATTCTTCCGCTTGCCTTCATACGCAAATGTGGCACAATAGTGTCCACGGGTTCCCCACTGCGCTTTCTGCGGCGCTCGTGATTTCGATCCTGAACCACGCGATTCGGTGATATCATCTCGGAAGGAGGAGTAACGGTCATGAAGAAAATCGGAGTTGTTCTGTCAGGATGCGGCGTGCGTGACGGCAGCGAGATCCACGAGGCGGTCTTTGCACTGCTGGCCATTGACCGGCACGGCGCCGAAGCGGTCTGCATGGCCCCCGATGCCGACTTCCCCGAAACCAATCACCTGACCATGCAGGAGACCGGGGCGAAACGCAATGCCCTGGTGGAGTCAGCCCGCATCGCCCGGGGCAACATCCGCAACATCAAGGATGTTACGGCGGCCGACCTGGATGCCGTTGTCTTCCCCGGCGGTTTCGGCGCCGCAAAGAACCTGTGCGACTTTGCCATGAAGGGCGCCGCTGCTTCGGCCCACCCGGAAGTGGCACGCCTGTTGAAGGAGATGCTGCAAGCCGGCAAACCGATCGGCGCCATCTGTATCGCCCCGGCCCTGATCGCCACGGTGCTGGGCAAGGAGGCGGCCCCTACCCTGACCATCGGCACCGACGCCGACACCGCCGCCGAGATAGGGAAAACCGGGGCAAAACACCAGGATTGTCCCGTAACCGAGCTTGTCGTGGACCGGAAAAACAAGATCGTCAGCACCCCAGCCTACATGCTGGCCACCCGTATCTCCGAGGTCAATGACGGGATCGAAAAGTGCATCAGGGAAGTCATCGGAATGATCTGACGAAACAGATAGAAGCGGTCAGAGGGGCACTGCATCGGTGCCCCTCTGTTTTTTTCTCTCCCTTTTAGCCCCACTCCCGACCAAAGGATTCCCGATTGATGAAGCTTGCCCTGTTTACCCTCTTTGCCGCCGTAACCGCCTTCAGCTACTGGCTGCGCTCTATCAACCTGGCCCATCTGAAACGGTATGGCAACGAGGTCCCAAAAGGATTCGAAAACGCCATCGACGCGGAAAAACTCCGGACCAGCAGCGCCTACACCTTTGACAGCAGCCGGCTCGGGCTGTGGGAGTCGCTGTTCGACAATGCCCTGGTGGTGCTCTTCCTGTTCTGCGGCCTGATAACCGTTTACGACCGCTTCATCACCGGCCTGACTTGTTCGTTCACCCTCTCGGCCATCCTCTTTTTCCTGGTCCTGACCTGGGTCCAGAGCCTGCTCGACATCCCTTTTCATCTGTACGGCACCTTCCGCATCGAGGCCCGCTACGGTTTCAACACCATGACCCCCCGCCTCTGGCTCATGGACCTTCTCAAGTCCCAGGCCCTGGGCTCGTTCCTCCTGGTCCTGCTGGTCGGGGCCGCCTTCTGGCTGATCCAGTGGAGCCCGGCCCGCTGGTGGATCTGGGTCTGGGCCTTCATGGCCGTTTTCAGCCTGTTCATGATGTTCATCTCCCCCTATGTGATAGAACCGCTGTTCAACAAGTTCGAGCCGGTGACCGAGGAAGGGCTTGAGGCGGAGATCCGCACCCTGGTCGAGAAGGCGGGGCTGAAGGTGAGCCGGGTGATGCAGATGGACGCCTCAAAGCGCAGCAGGCATTCCAACGCCTATTTCAGCGGCATCGGCCGGGTCAAGCGCATCGTGCTGTTCGATACGCTGATCAGACAGATGAGCCACGGCGAGATACTGGCGGTGCTGGCCCACGAGATCGGCCACTGGAAAAAGGGGCACATCCGCAAGCGACTGGTTATGGCGCAGGCGATGTCCCTGGCCGGCGCGTGGCTCAGTTTCCGTCTGCTGAACTGGGAAGGGCTGCCGGGGCTTCTGGGCCTGCCCGCCGACCTCTCGCTGGCGGGCAGGATGGCCATTCTCGGTTTTGTCGGTTCGCTGGTCCTGTTTCCCCTGACGCCGCTCTCGGCCTGGTTGTCGCGCCGCCACGAACGGGAGGCGGACCGTTTCGCCGCCGACCTGACCGGCCGGCCGCAGGATATGGCCTCGGCCCTGATCAAGCTGTCGGCGGAGAACCTTTCCAACCTGTTCCCCCACCCCTGGTACGCAGCCTTCCACTACTCCCATCCACCGGTGGTGGAGCGGGTGCGGGCGCTGCTGGGCAACAATGCCAACCGATGAATTCCGACCTCACATACCGTTCAGCCCCCGGCCGCACAAAGGTGACCGGAGGCTGAACGGGTACACAACCCCAACTCCCTGAATAGATGAATGCCTCAGTCGGTCGGCACTCATGAGGGCATCCTCTCAAGGAGGGCCAGCCCGTTGATCGAGGCACCTGCGGCTATCGGCTATGCCGTGGCGGACAGCGAGCTGCTTGCCGTGCCCTGCGCATAGCCGCTTGAACTCTGCTGTGTATAACTCTTCAACGCCGCCGCCAGGATCTCCTTCAGGCTGTTGCCCGAATCGGTAGTTGATCCCGTGGCTGACGAGGATTTGTCCAGGGCATCGAGCAGGGCCTGAAGGGTCTGGGCCACCGTGTCGGTGGAACTGCTTCCCGATGCCTCCGCGCTCTGCACGTTCCCGTCCTTGGGCGGCCCCGACGCCAATTTATCCTGGATGTTGGCGAAGATGCCTTGTGCGTCCGACATGCTGCCCGACTCCAGGGCGTCGGACAGGCTTTGCAGGTCCTTGCTGAACGGATCGTCACTCGAACCGCCATTGTGTGACGCGACATCCTTTTGCAACGCGGACAACGCGCTCTTGGCATCGGACACGTTGCCAGACTGTAATGCGGTGCTGAGATTATCAAGCAATGTTTTAGGGTCCGACGACGTCGATGCCGACGAGCTGCCGCCCAGCTTGGCAAGGGCCGCGGCCAACTCGCTGGCACTGACCTTGCCGTCCTTGTTGGTGTCCATGGCATCGTAAACGGTCGTGGTGTCCGTGCTGGTTGAATCGGATGATGAAGAATCACTGTTCCCTGGTGGCGGGGGCGGCGGACCCTGGGCCTGCATCTGTTGGCCGGCCTTGGCAATAGCCGCGTCCGACTCAAGCCTGCTGATGGCGCCATTACCGTCGGTATCCATCTGCGAGAACATGTCGTCCACGCTGGGACCGTTCCGGTCATTGTCGGCTGGCGCCATCTGGCTCAATTCGTCCTTGGAGATCGTGCCGTCCCCGTTCTTGTCGGCCGACTTGAACATCTGTTCCTGCATCTTCTTCAGGTCGGAAGCGCTTAAACCTCCTCCTATGCCGCTTATTGAACTCGTCATCTCATTACTCCTTTTTCGTGGGCTGATGGGCAGCGTTGTCCGCTACAAAGCGGAACACCGCACCAATTTTGGTTGTTCAGTCTGTTTTCCTGGTACGCAACTCCTTTAATCGTACTGTTCCTCCTTTCCCGACAGAATCGAAGTGCGACATGCACATCGGTCACCTCCCGTTTCACCCCCTTTCACCTGCCACGACATCAACTCTGTAAGCTGTATCGGCCGCAAATGAGGAAGAAATGTGGCGGAAATAAGGAAATTGCGATTGGTCAATATTTCATTTCGACAGAAGGCAAAGACCGGGGAGAATCGGGGCAAAAGCGCTTGCCCGCGGGGCGAAATAAAGAGAGCATCACAGGGATGGCGCCTGCATATCACCGCCAAGCGCCTGATAGAGGATCATCAGGTTTTTGAAACGATTCAGCCGGTTTTCGGCTAGCGTTTTTTCAGTGCTGCGTCGGCTTTCCTGAGCATCCAGCCATACTTGCACCCCGGCGGACCCCGCACGATACCGTATCTCGGCCAACTGTTCCGCCCGTCTGGCCAATGCCAACGCCTCTTCCAGGTGCTTGCTTTCCGCTTCATACTGGGTGCGCGCCGACAAGGCATTCTCCACCTCACTCAAGGCGGCGTACAACGTCTGGCGAAAATTGACGACCGCCTCCTGATAGTCAGCCTCCGCAATCTTCACGTTCAACCGCATGGTGTTCCACTGGATGAACGGCAGCACCAGACCGGCTCCCAAGGCGGCAACGGGGTTCTGCAACACGTTTGCCAGGCTGGTACTGCTGCCGCCAAGACTTCCGGTCAGGGTAAAGGTCGGATAGTAACCGGCGCGGGTGGTATCGATATGTACCAGGTATTTCCGCAGACGCAGTTCCGCCGCGTGCAGATCCGGGCGCTGGCCAAGCAGGCTTGCCGGCAAACCGGCCGCGACCGCGGGAAGCGGTCCGTCCGGTAATTGCCGGCGCTCCGGCAGGCAGTTCTCCGGCGCTTGATCAAACAGAATAGCCAGGGCATTCCGGGCTTCCGTGCGCTGCCGCACCAGTTGCGTCAGATCGGCCCGTTGGTTGGCCACGGTCTGTTGGGCAAGGACCAGGTCCAGGGCGGAAACGGCCCCGGCCTGATATTTTACCCGGACCAGGGCAAGTGTCTTTTCGGCATAGTCGATACTGGCCTCACTGGTGGCGACCCGCTGGTTCAGGTAGGCGATCTGCCAATAGTAGGCGGCCGTGGTGCCGATCAACGACAGCGCCGTACTCTGACGGTCGGTCTCGGTAGCCTCCGCCTCCCAGCGGCCTGCGTCGCGCGTTGCGGCGAGCTTGCCCCACAAATCCAGCTCGTAGCTCAATGAGCCGGTAATGCTGTTCGTCTTTGTATCGACATGGTTTTTCAGGTCGCGGCTGACCGTGCTGCCGGCGTCGATGCTCACCGATGGCGTCAGGTTGGTGTCGGTCAGCCTGGAATTGAGTTGGGCACGGCGCACCTTGATGGAGGCGGCAGCCAGGTCGTTATTGGTCTTGAGCGCCCGCTCGATCAGTTCGTTCAGCAGCGGATCGTTGAAGCTTCGCCACCACTGCCCATTGCCGGCGACAGCGGTGCCGGTTACGACTTGGCCCTGCCACTGCTCCGGCAACGCAAGCAGCGGCCGGGTATATTCGCTGCGGGGCAACAGGCTGCAACCGTTTATCAGGAGGCTGCCGGCGAGCAGGCAGGCAGCAGCCCGCCAATATCGGGCGGTGAAATACGTGGTCATGGTTATGGCTACTCCCGTGCCAACGCTTCGATCGGATCGAGCCGGGCGGCATTGCGCGCCGGGAGAAACCCGAACACGACCCCGATCAGGGAAGAGCAGAGAAATGCGGAAACAAAGGACCACAGGGAAAATTTCATGGTAAAACTGGTGACAAACAAGGGGAATACCAGCCCCACGCCGCAGGAAAGCAGTATGCCGACCAGCCCGCCGATCAGGCAGACCAGGACCGACTCGATCAGGAATTGCTGCAAGATATCGTTCTGCCTGGCGCCGACAGCCATGCGGATGCCGATTTCATGGGTACGCTCGGAGACCGAAACCAGCATGATGTTCATGACGCCGATCCCGCCCACCACCAGCGAGATAACCGCGATGGCGGATATCAACAGGGTCAGGGTGGCGGTAGTCTTCTTCACGGTCTTCAGGATACTGTCGCTGCTGTTGGTAAAAAAGTCCTTGCGGCCATGGCGCTGCTTGAGCAGTTTGATGATGCTCTGCTCCGCTATCTGGTTGGATATGCCTTCCCGAACCCGGACCGTGATGGAATTGAAATACTGCTGTCCCAACAACCGGCTCATGGCCGCGGTATAGGGGGTCCAGACTTCCAGATTCTGGTTGGCGCCGAATGGGTTTTCCTTTTCCCTGGTCACCCCGACAACCCGGCAGGGAAGTTCCCCGAGAAAGATGATTTTCCCGATCGGGTCTTCATTTGCGAACAGCCTTTTGCTGGTGTTCTGGTCGATAACCACCACCTGGGACCGCCGTTGCACATCCCCTGAATCGAATGCCGACCCGCGCGCCATTTCATAGCCACGGACCCGGAAATACTGTTCGCCGACACCCTTGACCGAGGCGGTGGCCGTTATGTTCCGGTAGCGCAGCAACTGGGTGCCGCTCGTGCCCGGCGTAGCGCTGTCCACATAGACTTGCGACTTCAACGCCTCCAGGTCGGATGGTGCCAGGGTGTAGATGCTGCTTGCCTCCTCATCCCCCCAATCTTTGCCGGGAGAGATATCTATGACGTTCGTACCCATGGCGCTGATATCGTCGATCACCTTCTGGCGGGCTCCCTGCCCCAGCGCCACCACAGAAGCCACCGAGGTTATGCCGATTATGATCCCCAGCATGGTCAGCAGGGTCCGCATGCGGTGGGAAACCATGGCAATCAGGGCCATCTTGAACGCCTCGGCAAATCTGCCCCAATTTGCCTGAAACAGGTTGGCCGGCACATCAACAAGGGGTTTTTCCGGCAATACGGCTTTATCCGTTGCCGGCGAGTCCGGATTGGGTTGGTCGCGGATGATCTCGCCATCGCTGATCTCGATGATGCGTTCGGCGTTGCCGGCCACCTGCATATCGTGGGTGACCAGGATGATGGTGTGGCCCCGGCCGTGCAGCTCGTGCAGGATGGCCATCATCTCCTGGCCGCTCTTTTTATCAAGGGCGCCGGTCGGCTCGTCCGCCAGGATCACGTCGCCGCCGTTCATCAGCGCCCGGGCAATACTGACCCGCTGCTGCTGACCGCCAGAGAGCTGGTTGGGACGATGATCGCAGCGATCTCCCAGGCCAAGGCGCGCAAGCAATTCGTGGGCCCGCGCCCGGCGATGGAACGTGTTTGCCCCGGAATAGACAGCCGGTATCTCGGTGTTTTGGGTGGCAGTCAGGTGCGGCATCAGGTGGTAGCGCTGGAAGATGAACCCGAAATAGTCACGGCGCAGCCGGGCCAGATCATCGCTGGACAGGCTGCCGGTTTCCCGGCCGTCGATCCGGTAACTCCCCTCGCTGGGCCGGTCCAGGCACCCGAGGATATTCATCAGGGTAGACTTGCCCGAACCGGAGGCCCCGACTATTGCCACCATCTCACCGGCATGAATGGTCAGGTCGATCCCCTTCAACACGGAAATTTCCTGTTCTCCGGCGACGAACCTGCGCCCCAGCCGGGAAAGCTCAAGCAATGGCTTCCCCATACCTAGCGTCCCCCACCGGGCGGCGGTCCTGGACGCGAACTGGCAGCGCCTTTTTCCGTTGCCGCCACCGAGGTGCTGTCACCGACCACGACCTTATCCCCCTCCCGCAACCCTTCGATCACCTGGACAAAGACGTTGTTGTTGATGCCGATGCGGATTGTGCGCGTTTCCGGCAGGCTGTTCCGAACTATTTTCACCGTGTAGCGGCCGTCCTTCTGCTTGTCGCCAAGGGCCGAAACAGGGATGCACACAACCTGTTTCGCCTCGCTCAATATGATGGCCACCTGTGCGGTCATGGAAACCCGCAGCCTGTTGCCCTGATTGGGGACCTCGAACAGTCCGTTGTAATAGATCGCCGAAGAACTACTGTTAGTGCTGCTTGAACTACTGTTACTGCTGCTTGAACCACTGCCGCTGGTGCTGGTGGAAACCGGGCCAGGCTCTATGGCCCGCAATGTGCCGTAATAGCGCGTATCTGCATCGCCGAGCAGGGTGAAATAGACCCTCTGGCCCGGTTTGACCCGTGTGACGTCCGCTTCGGATATTTTCGCCCTCACGGTAATGGTATCCAGATCGGCCAGGGTAAGGATGGTGGTGGCTGACTGGGTGGATACCACGGTCTGTCCCTCCTCGGTATCAATGGAGATGACGACCCCATCCATGGGTGCACTGATCCGGGTATACCCAAGGTTTGCCCGTGCCGTATCCACGGCAATCACCGCCCTCTTTATCTGGGCGTCCAGGGCTGTTATGTCATGGCGCGTACCCTCAAACGATGCCCGCGCACTTTCCAGGTCCGCCCGGGGGGCGGCATCCTTGGCAACCATCAGGCTCTGGCGCTGGTATGCCAGATCGTATTGCTTCAGCAGCGCCTGCTTGGAGCGCCTCTGGGCACGCAGGTTCTCCACTTGGGCTTCGGCATCCCTGAGCGTGTACTGTTGGAGCGCCGGATCGATTTCCGCCAGCAACTGCCCCCTTTTCACCTTATCTCCCAAAGCAACATGCAGGGTCTTCAACTGCCCCGAAACCTGCGCACCTACCGCGACCGTCTTGAATGCCTTCAGGCTACCGCTTGCCAGGACATTTTCCTCCAGGTCAATCCTGGCCGCCGGCACGGTGATGTACGTCACCTTGTCCCTGGTGAGGAAAAGACGCCTCGACAGCAATCCCATGCCCAGAAGAACAACCACGACAATCAACACAACGACTAATCGCCTGCGAGGCACCTTTTTCATCACATCATCCGGTGTCATGGGTGCCGGTCCGTTGTTGTATTTTGATCCATCATCTCTGTGCATGCACACAACTGAGATTCTTGTCGATACAGGAACTCATCGCGGCTGCTCCTCCAATAAGCTCGAAAGGAAAGGCCGCAAGCCTCCACATGTCGCGTCCCCGAAACAGGAACCTGACCGGTGAGCGTATGGTGCGTTCCGCCAGCAGATCCGCAAGATCCTTGAGTGTCATGGTCGGATGACCATCCACCTCGGAGACGACATCACCGGCCACGACCCCGGCCAGGTCTGCCAGTCCGCCCCAACTGACCGACGTGACGACAACCCCTCTCTTAATTCCGCTGCGTCCGGCGAGCAGACTGTTGATCTCGCTCACGGTCATTCCCAGTGGATCCAGCTTCAGGGACCGGTTGCCCTGATTGCCCTGGTTGCCCAGCTTTTTCCTCATGCGATCACACATCGTCATGGCTATCTTCGTCATGGTTATCTCCTTTCGTTGTCGCAGCCTGGGGCAGACCCGTATATCCACTCGTCATCGCCGGGAGGTGGCATGTGGCCATCCCGGCCGCAACCGCATGGAGGAGGTCCCTGACGCAGCGGAAAAGGCGGCTGAACCCTCTTTTCAAGCGATCGCTGCTCCTTGGTCAGCAGGCCATCGATCCGGTTTCGCACCCGTGCGCCGGAGACCATCAGTTCGATTTCGGCCTTGAACTGCCGGGCGGCGGCAGCCCGTATCGCCGCCTCATCGAATGTCGCGGCCTGCATGGCTGTCCGCAGTTGCTTGCGGTAGTCAGCCCTCTGTTGCACAAGCGGGGCAATCTTCTCCCGGTCCGCCGCAAAGATCGCCGTGACCTTCGCCTGCTGTTCAGTGGTCAAATGAAGCTGCCGCGCCATCTGTCCAACCATCTCCTCGGGAGGCGGCAACATCTCGGCGCCACTCCGGCAACCTCCCCGGCCGATATCGCCAAAGGTCTCCGCACGGACCCCCCGCGCCCCCGCTACCGCAACGGCAAACAGACATATGATCGCCTGCCTCTTCATACCGAGTCGCCTCATCTTGTTTCCCCTTTCTCTTGTTTAGTCGGTGAGCGCCGGAATCACCCCTTGCCTTCCGTAATTACGTTACCGGACAAATGTGGCGAAACTATGGACCAAAAGAGGAAACAACGTGGAACAAGAAAATGATGGAAAGGGAGGAAACTCTGGTTGAACGGATGGGGAAGGAACTATGAACCGGCTTTTGCCACCGCGGCCCGCACGTATCGAACGCACGGCAAACCGGCGCGCACGCAAAAAGACCTCCGGGATTGTCAAAATCCCGGAGGTCCGCAGCATGCCCGGATAAATAGGACTGGATGAATCTGACTGGATCAGTAGGCCCAGTAGGGACCCGTTCCCAGGCTTGAACTCGTGCCTTCGATACCGACAAAGACGCTTCGTCCCAGGAAGAACGGAAGGCCCCAATCGAACGCCCCGGCCGAGCCGGTTCCACCGGCTTCAACAAAGACGTTGTTGGACGAATTGATAAGGCTGTTGAAGTTGCCGATCTGGAACGAGATCGCTCCGCTTGGTGAACCGCTGGCCCCGGTGTTGGTAGCGGAAAAGGATTGAGTCGTCGAAGGGCAGTAAAAGCTTCCATTGGGAGACGGACAGAGGGGGATCAGGCTCGCCACGCTTGCAGGAGCATTAAAATACAGCCCGTTCGAGCCGCTGTCGATGAAACTGCGGCTGTAGGTGGTGCCGCTGAAGGTAGTGGTGAATTCGGCCAGCGAATTGGCGGGGTAGGTCGTCACACCGGCAGGCGCATTGTTGGACCGGGTGCCGATGCCAAGCACCAGACTTCCGTTGACCGAAGCCACCCCACCCAGGGCCACGCCCGGAAGTTGCACGAGCACACCGTTATTATCCGCTGGAAGAAACGCCACGGGGTTCTTGAGCTGGTTGGCAAGGGAGGCAGCGGCAGGGCTGCATGTCGATCCGCTGCAGGCATAATAAACCAAGTTATTGGTAGTGGAGACACAGCGCGATCCACAGTCCTCCGCAAAGAGACCAACCCCCAGGATGCCGTTAAACCCGGCGACCGAAGGGCTTGTCTCGGCATTGCTGCACGCGGTGGGGCGGGTCCCGAAGGTTGAATCAACGACCTGTATCGGGATCTGAACGGCAGGCTCCCCCCCCAGAACAACATCCGCCGTCTGGACCGGCCCCCATTGGGAGGAGCCGTCCCCGAACTGGACACAGTTGGCCAGGGAACCGGATGCCACCGTCACCTGCGACAGGGGAACACTCAAGGCCTGCTTGAAGATGCGCAGCCCGTAGCTCCCGGTATCCAGCAGGATGTCGTTGACCGTCTGGCAGGTCGAGGTGCCGGGGGTGCAGACAGTCACGCTCACGCACGGCTTGTTGTGGTACGACCCGTTGGAGCAGAGTGCACCGTTTACCGTAATGGCCATCACGTTGGCCTGTACGCTGCCGCCCGTAACCGTCAGACCGGTCGAGCCCGAGATGCCCTCCGAGGTGGCCGTTGCTGTGATCGTTGTCGAACCAACGGCAATGCCGGTGGCCAGTCCGCCGGAGCTGATGGTGGCAACGGGGGAGGTGGCCGTGGAACTCCAGGTCACCGATGACGTCAGGTTCTGGGTCGAGCTGTCCGAGTACGTCCCCGTGGCGCTGAACTGCTGGGTAGCCCCCACAGCTATGCTCGGATTCGCGGGAGTGACCGCGATGGAAACCAGCGTTTTGGCCGGCGGAGTACTGCCGCCGCCCCCGCCACCACCGCAGCCCGCCACGAGCGCAACAAACAGCAGTACAGGAATGAAAAATCTATTTGATGTCATCGATGCTCACCCCACTGGGGATCAGCGCCGGCGCATAGGCACGTCCCTGTAAATTCCGCATATGGCCCCACTTCTCCACGACAACGTTATCCGTTGCAACCCGTTGGCTCCTGCGTCCTTGTACGCGCGGAGCATCCTTCCGGGCGGACGAGTATTGCCCCGAGTAGGAGCCGAGGAGTTGTGTGAGGTCAGGGTGGACATACCCGTTCCAGGCGATGCCGAACACAATCCCGGCCGGTGAAACGTATTCCCGGACCGTCGTTAAGCCGAACGTCATCTCCTCCACCGTATACCCGCTTCGTGACGTTGTGGCACGATGCACGCCTGAAAGCGCCTTGCGGTCCGCGGTAATCGTATCCACGGTCCCGCCCAGGGTTGCATAGGCGCATTGGGCCGCCGCGAGAGCCGCAACAACCGCCATGCCGCATACCATGCCGCGTTTGCTTTTCATGAAGGGACAACCTCCTCTTAGTGATGTGCATACTGCCGGGACGTGCAGAACGTAGTGTATTCTTTTATATAACAATTTTTCCCTGTTGCAAGAAATCGTTACAAATATTCTGAATCCGTGACACATGAACGGGGTAACGAACGAAATGCCGGGGTCAATATATCAGTTCTTCTGAAAATCAAATAGGGAAGAAATGAGGAAATATTCCGTCCGTGCAACCTGCCCATACCCCTTGCCGGTTCGTTATGGTAAGAATATATCATTCCGCAAGGAAAGAGGAAAGCACATGAAGATCGGCATCACCCATCGCCTGTTTCTGGCGATTCTTGCCGCCGCCGCCCTTGCCGTGGTCAGCATGTTCCTGATCATGCAATGGAGTATCGAGCGCGGTTTCCGACGCTATATCGACAGCCAGGAACAGGCGCAACTGATCCGGCTGGCGGAACGGCTTGAGGAGGGGTTCGCAAATCAGGGGAGTTGGGACTTCCTGAAAACCGATCCGCTCCGGTGGCAACAGCTTATTGCCGCGTCATTCCCCCCGCAGGCGCCGGGACCGCAAGATCGGGAACGGCCGGGTCCGCCATGGCCGGGAAGCGCACCGGGCATGCCGGGAGGACGTGACGCCGGGCCGGCGCATCCATTCATGCCACCCGGTTTCAGGGATCGGTTTTACCTGTTGGACGCGGAGAAGCGGCCGCTGATCGCCCCAGCAGGCATCACCGACACGGCCGATCTCAAGCCCCTTCGCCACCACGGCCAGGTCGTGGGGCACCTGGGGCTGTATCCGCACCGGCGCGTTACCGATGAACACCAGAAACGCTTCCTGAAGGATCAGCGGCTCGCCCTCTCCCTCATGGCCGGCGTGCTGGTACTGCTGGCCGGCGGGCTCTCCATGCCGCTGGCAAACCGCCTTGTACGCCCCATCAGGGCACTGGCTACGGCCACCAGGCGCTTGTCGGCCGGACAATTCCAGACCCGTGTCCCGGTTTCATCGACCGACGAACTCGGACAACTGGCCCGGGACTTCAATTCCCTGGCCCAGACGCTGGAGAACAACGAGCAGGCGCGGCGTCAGTGGGTAGCGGATATCTCCCACGAGTTGCGCACCCCCTTGGCCGTTCTGCGCGGCGAGATCGAGGCCATCCAGGACGATATCCGCCTGCCGACCGCCGATGCGATCAGTTCACTCCACAACGAGACGCTCCGGCTGGGACGGCTGGTGGACGACCTCTACCAGTTGTCCCTGTACGACCTTGGCGCCCTGGCCTACAGAAAAACGGAACAGGACTGTGCCCTGATCCTCGGGCAGGCCGTTGATTCGTTCCGGCCCGAATTTGCCTCCCACACCATCACGCTGCTGTACGAACCCCCGAATGGCGAGGCACGCCACCTCTTCGCCGATGGTGAACGGCTGCGCCAGCTCTTCCACAACCTGCTGGAAAATTCCCTCAGGTACACCGATCCCCACGGGACGCTCATCGTTCGCCTGGAGTACACGGACAGCGATGCCCTGATCCATTTCCAGGACAGCGCCCCCGGGGTGCCGTCGGAGGCCATGGAGCGGATCTTCGAGCGGCTGTACCGCGTCGAGACGTCGCGCAGCCGGGCAACCGGCGGCGCCGGACTGGGGCTGTCCATCTGCAGGAATATCGTCGAGGCTCACCAGGGTCGTATAGAGGCGCAGCAGTCGCCGCTGGGCGGGTTATGGCTGCGGGTGACGCTGCCGCTGACAGGGAGGATGACATGAATGGTTCGATACTGATCGTGGAAGACGAAGAGAAACTCGCCCGGCTGCTGGCCGATTATCTGAAGCAGTCGGGGTATGACGTGGCATGCCTGGCGGAAGGGGAATCCGTGGTAGCGTGGGTCAGGTGCCATGCCACGGACCTGATCCTGCTTGACCTGATGCTGCCGAAACGCGATGGCCTGGATGTCTGCAAGGAGATACGTTCCTTTTCCACCGTGCCGATCATCATGATTACGGCCCGCATTGAAGAGATAGACCGCCTGCTGGGCCTGGAGCTGGGGGCTGACGACTATATCTGCAAACCGTTCAGCCCGCGTGAGGTGGTGGCCAGGGTCAAGACGGTGCTGCGCCGAACAACCGCACTGATACAACCGACAGCCGCGGGGCTATTGCTTGATGAGCAGCGTTACCTGGCGTCCCTGCACGGCCGGGATCTCGACCTGACGGCCGTCGAGTTCAAGCTCCTGCACCTCCTCTTCACAACCCCCGGCCGGCTCTATTCCCGTTCCCAACTGATGGACAGGATATACCCGAACGAGCGGGTGGTCAGCGACCGCACCATAGACAGCCATGTAAAAAAATTGCGCCGAAAGATAGCAGCCGTGTCGCCTGACGAGGACCTCATCCACTCGGTGTATGGGGTGGGGTACAAATTCGAGGTATTTTCCAAGCCAGACTGACCATGGAACCTTTTCTTGTGAACCGGCGTCTTATACGCTATCTTGCAGCAGACAGTTCATTTCGCATCCAGAAGGAGCTTTCCATGACAACAAAGGCTATGGGGCGGTATGTAGCGATTTTTGCGTTATTCACTGCGGTGATGTGTAGCACGGGGTGCGGCAATTCTTCATCGACCCCAAGTGCGCCGACAGGGCTGACCGTATCTAGCACGGTTTCTAAAAACACCTTAAGCTGGAATGCCGTATCGGGATGCGTGTACAATATCTACCGTGGAACGTCTGCCGGGGCTGAATCCGCTATTGCCGGATCATATACGGCAACATATGTCGACACGCCCCCAGTTGGCTCAACCACCAAGTATTACTATTTCGTGACCGCCTTGAATTCGGATGCCGTTGAATCCGCAGCTTCGAATGAGGTCTCCGTCGTTTCACCGACCCTAACCCTTGGAACGGTCACTTCAACATCCGTCGTTTTGAACTGGACGGTCCCCTCCTCTGTCACGGGGGTCACCGGTTACAACATCTACCGCAGTACAACCACCGGCTCCGAGGCATCGCCGGCAACGGCCACCTCCACGACGGCTTCATACACGGACACCGCAGTCGTGACCGGCACGACGTATTATTACCGTGTTACAGCAGTTGGCTCAAATGGCGAAACCATGGGTTCCAACGAGATATCCGCAGCCCCTTGAAGTCGCTCTCCACGCTGCGATTCCGTCCACAAACACCCACGAAAAAAGGCGGCCTTGGCCGCCTTTTTTCAATCCCTTCCCTGCTATCCCGCCTCAATCCTTCGTGTACAGAACCGCCAGGGCCTTGGCCTTCCCGCCTCCGGCCGCTACCCAGCCATGGGGCTGGCTGGAGTCGTAATAGATACTGTCGCCGGCCTTGAGGTTGATAACCTCGTCGTTATAGTGAAAATCCAGCTCACCCTCGGTGACGTAGAAAAATTCCTCGTCACCCGCGTGCTTGTAGAACAGCTTGTCGTCCCAATCCTGCTTGACGAACTCCATCAGGAACGGCTCCATGTGCTTTTGACGCAGCCCACGGGCCAAGGGGTGGTAGACATAGGGGCGAAAACCGTCGTTGACCGGCCGGGGCACCGTCTCCTGCGACTGGATCTCATCGCTCCGTGTCAGGATGTATTTTTGGCTGTTGCCCTCGTCCTCGAAGAAAAAATGGATACCGACCTTGAGCCCCTTGGAAATCTTGAGCAGCGTGGCCAGCGGCGGAATGACCTGTTCGTTCTCTATCTGCGACAGGAGCGGCTTGGACAGGGTCGTCAACTCGGACAGGTTCTGGAGGGTCAATCGTTTCTGTTGGCGAAGCGTCCGAATCTTCTCTCCGATGCGGAATTCCTTGATCTGTGTCTTGATATCGGTCATCTAATTCCTCCAAACGGGAACTTCCATGTTTAGTAATTATGAATTTCTTTTTACACAATCAACATCCAATTTTCAATAACAATATTATAACAGATAAAACAGGGTCGGTTTGATCCCAAACCTGGATCGTGACGCCTGGACGTCGTAACGAGCGAAATGCCGGGGTCAATCGCCGCCCGTGAGGCGTAATGCCAACGGTGTCGAGCGATCGACGTCCTGCCGTGAATCATGCCTGAGATTCCAGGACTGAGGCATTCCAAGCGAGAGGAGCCGGGAAGGCGTCATGGATTCAGGCCAAAGGCAAAAACAAGGGCGAGACTTGAATTCCACGGATTCATGGCTTATATTTATGACACTTGATTCAGAACGCCAACCTCACAGCGAGTACATGGAAAACCATATGAACATGAGATCCTTCCTCCATTCCCTGGTGTTTGCCCTTATCTGTTACACGGCCCTCTCCGGGCTCACCGGATGCAACAGCAAGAACGATTCACCCCTGTTCCTCGAATCAAAGCGCAAGAGTGGCGAGGCGGAAGCCCCGGTAAAGGATGTGCCCGGCGATATCCTTGCCAGCCAGAAGGCCTTCAGCACCGTGGCCAAGAAGGTCACCCCCTGCGTGGTCAACATCTCCACCATCAGCAAACGGAAGATAGTGCAGCCGCTCTTCGAGATGAATCCCCTGTTCGACGAGTTCTTCGGCGCGCCCCAGTACCGGCGGGACAAGAGCCTCGGGTCCGGTTTCATCATCAGCCAGGACGGCTACATCGTCACCAACGACCATGTGGTGCGCGACGCCGAAACCATCCAGGTCAAGCTCTCCAACGACAAGGTCTATGATGCAAAATTGGTGGGCCACGACCAGAAAACCGACATCGCCGTGATCAAGATCCATGCCTCCGACCTCCCCACGGCAGTGCTGGGAGATTCCGACAAGCTCGATGTGGGGCAGTGGGCCATTGCCATCGGCAACCCCTTCGGCCTTGACCGGACCATGACCGTGGGCGTTGTTTCGGCCACCGGCCGGTCCAACATGGGCATCGAGACCTACGAAAATTTCATCCAGACCGACGCCTCCATCAATCCCGGCAACTCGGGCGGGCCGCTGCTGAACGTCTACGGCGAGGTGATCGGCATCAACACCGCCATCGTGGCCGCGGGCCAGGGGATCGGATTTGCCATCCCGGTCAACATGGCCAAGCCGATCTTCACCCAGCTGATCCAGAAGGGGAGCGTCAGCCGCGGCTGGATGGGGGTGACGATCCAGCCGGTCACCGAGGAGTTGGCCAAGTCGTTCGGGCTGCGCCAGGCAACGGGCGCCCTGGTCAATAACGTTCTGAAGGGCGGCCCGGCCCAGAAGGCCGGCATGCGCCAGGGTGACGTGATAATCGCCTTCAACGGCAGCGAGGTCAAGGACCCCTCGCACCTGCAGCGGCTGGTGGCCGAGTACGGCGTCGGCAAAGCGGCCCGGGTGACGGTGTTCCGCGACGGCAAAAACGTTGATCTTACCCTGACCGTCGCCAACGCGGAAAACGCCCCCAAGCTACGGCCCGAACCGGGCGGCGACAACAACCAGCCGGGCCAGGCCGATCCCCTGGGGATGACAACCGACGACGTTGAGCAGGGAAGCGGCGTAGTGGTCGTGGATGTGGCGCGGGGCAGCGCAGCGGCGAATGCGGGCATCCGGCACGGCGACGTGATCGTATCCATTAACCGCAAAAAAATTGCCAACAACGCCGAATATCAGCGTATCATCCGGCAGGCGGTACGCGGAAGCAGCCTGACCCTTCTGGTTCAGCGCGGCGATTCCAGCATCTACTTTGCCCTGCAGCTCAGATAGAACGGTTCGAGAGGGTGTAACCATGGCCATGATAGACAATCCGGACCAGGCAAAACGGCTGGCCAGGGCCATCATCTCCGATGTAGCCATCTATAATCGGGAGAAGGTGGAAAGCGGCATAAAGAACGACAACATCTTCGACCTGCTCCACGAGGAACTGGAGGAGGGGCGCCAGCATTTCCTTTCACGGGTGGTCGCGGCGATCGACCCCCAGGCCATCTACGACATCGCCGTGGTGGACGTGCTCATCAAGCGCGCCGGGAAGATCGAATCGACCATCTGGTAATCGCACACTGCTGTTCCATCTCTGAAGGCGCGCCTTTGTCGGGTGCGCCTTTGTTTTGCCCACCAAGGAAACCACACATGAACCGGACAATCATTACCTTTCCTCCCGATGCGGAGCCGATGCGGCTCGACCTGTTCATATCCCGCGAACTGGCGGAAGAAACCCGCGCCGCCGTGCAGCGCCTGATCGAGAACGGCAACGTGCTGGTTGACGGCCAGACCGCCAAGGCATCCCTGAAGCTGAAGGGAGGGGAGACCATCGCCGTGTCCATACCGGAGCCCCAGGCCGCGGAACCGCAAGCGGAGGATATTCCGCTGGAGGTGCTCTACGAGGACCACGACCTGATCGTGATCAACAAACCGGCCGGCATGGTGGTCCATCCCGGCGCCGGCAACAGCACGGGCACCCTGGTGAACGCCCTCCTGGCCCACTGCACCGACCTGTCGGGCATCGGCGGAGAGCTGCGCCCCGGCATTGTCCACCGCCTGGACAAGGACACCTCGGGCGTGCTGGTGGCGGCCAAGAATGACCGCTCCCACCAGGCGCTCTCGGAGCAGTTCAGCGTGCACTCCATCAAGCGGATCTACCTGGCGCTGGTCTACGGAAGCCCGGCTGAAGATTCGGGAAAGATCGAAGGGATCATCGGCCGGCACCCGACCGAACGGCTGCGTCAGTCGGGCAAGGCGAGAAGCGGGAAGCATGCCGTGACCAGATGGCGGGTAAAGGAACGTTACGGCAGAATAACCCTGGTGGAACTGCGCCTGGAGACCGGACGCACCCACCAGATCCGCGTGCATCTCTCCGAGGCAGGTTTTCCCCTGGTGGGCGACCAGCTCTATCCCGACGGCGGCCGGTTCAACAACCTCAAGGACCCGCAACTGCGCAAGATGATTACCGCCCTGGGCAGGCAGGCGCTCCACGCCCGCACCCTCGGCTTCATCCACCCGGCGAGCGGTGAGTATCTGGAGTTCACGACCGAGATGCCGGAGGACATGGCAACGCTGGTGGAGTACCTGCGGAACAGCGTCGCCTGAAGACACACTCCACATGACACAAAAAAGCCCGCCAGAAGCGGGCTTTTCCATGTGAAGCCGGGCGATCCGTCAGGCCGCCGCCCGCATCGTGGAGGCAGCGAAGATCTCGGCAAAGGTCTCGCTGAACTCCTCGATGGAGGTGGGCGTCGTGTTCTGCGGCGTCCGCCGCCGGCCAACGGCAAAGAGCCCCTCGTTCAGGGCCCTGGCCATCTCGGTGAAAAGCCTGGCCAGATCCGTGCTGATGCCCATCTCCCGCATTCCCTGGGCCGCCTCAAGGTAGCTGGCCTGTACGTATTTCAGGCCGGGCCTGCTGATCGCGCGGCCGATGACGGCAACCGCCTCATCCAGCGACACGTCGCGCTGGCCAAGCAGGTCCCTGACCGATGTCCCCTCGAAGTCCCTGGCGACCAGCAGTGCGGCCACCTGGGCGGCGATGTCCCTGGTGGCGATCATGGCGAATTTCAGATCTCCGCGCACCGCCGAACTGGCAACCCCCACCCGGTTGATGAGCGGGATGTTCATCAGCAGGTTCTCCATGAAGTAGGTCGGGCGGAGATGGACGATATCCGCCCCTTCCAGTTTATTAAGCCGCAGCTCCTGGTCGCGCAGCCCCATGATCGGGCCGGTCTTGCCGGGCAGTTCCGCCCCCTGGCTGCTCAGGTTCACCACATACCCGACCTCGGCCTTTTCGATGGCCGTGGCAAGGCTTATCCCGATTTCGTTCTGATACGCCCGAAAGTCACCGGACGTGTAATCCGGCGGAATCATGGCAAATACCGCATCGGCGCCCTCAAAGGCCTTGGTGACGAACGCGGTGTTCTTCAGGTTACCCACCGCCGCCTCGGCCCCCTTGTCCACGAACCGCCGTAACCCCTGGGCGTTCCTGCCGACCACCCGCACCTTTTCCCCCTTGTCCAGCAGGATGTCGGCCGCTTTGCTTCCTATGTTACCCGTTGCTCCGGTAATGACAATCATGATGTACCCCTTTCCGCCGCGAGCGGCGCTGATCCCTGCTCCGCGGCATGACGGCCCTGGTGGCCGCCCTTTTTCCTGTACTTCAATTATACGAGCAAACGGAGGCAAGGGGGATGGCAAAATAGAGGAAAGAGAAGGCTGTTTTTTAGTGAAGGAACAACGCGGCATTGACCTTTAGCAGATTTTCATGCAACGTAGCTGTTATTTACTAACCTGATTAGCGTCAATCTTCCGACAAGCGTCCCCCCCTTTGAAAAAGGGGGGTCAGGGGGGATTTGTTAGCGGGAGATCAGTACTACTCAGGTTTTCCAATCATTGACTGCCAAAAGACAGCACATCCCGCTCAACCACAGGGAGAGACGCCCATGACCTCCACCGAAGAGTCCGGAATCCGCACACGCGCATATGCCCGTGTCATCGGCCCCTTCCTCGTCCTTGTTCCGGGCATCCTCGTTGTACGGGCACCCAACCTGGAACCGATCCTCCGCTCGTTCTTCCGGAACGACGCGCTCGTATGGGTTGTGGGCGCATTGCTGCTGTTCTGCGGTCTGCTGATCATCGCCAACCACCAGTACTGGCGGGGTGCTGCGGCGATCCTGATCTCTTTGTTCGGCTGGTTCCTGGCGCTCCGCGGCCTGGTGCTTCTGGCAGCCCCGCAACTGATCGCGCGTGGCGCCGACGCAGCCATGATGGTGGTACCGGTCGTTCGGATCGGTTTCTCCCTCCTCGTCCTGGCCGGCATGTGGCTCACCTATGTCGGCTGGCTCAAACCCCTATCTGCCCCGGAGCGCCAATGACCGGAGAGCCATTACATGCCTAATGGCGTTCCCCCCCTTCGTGCCCTTCGCCACCATGATGTTCACCGCCACCACGATGTTCACCGCCGCCCCGGTATTCGCCCCTGCCCCGATGCCCGTCTTCATACCAGAATGGCCAGATGCAACTCGACAGCATGGTTGAAGCCAGAACGAGAAACACACCATACACAACAGCCCGTATTCCTGTTCGCGCCCTGTTTGGTTGCGCTATCCGGCCCGACCCGTCAATTGTCCGCTCATCATCTTTCATTTCTCTCCACCTTCTTTCGCGGTTTCCACTGTAATCCGCCTGAAACCAGTATATCACGATGCGTGATGTCACAACCGCCGCGTGTGCGGCCGACCACAAAAAAACGCCGTGACCCCCTGGCATATCCGGGGTTCACGGCGTTTTCACGGTTGTGACACACCTGTTTGAGGCGTACGAAAGCTACCCTTCCAACTCCTTCAGCTTTTCCGAGATCACCCGAAGATGCTCGATCTCCTCATCCCTGAGTGTTGCCAGCATGGCCTTGCCGTCCGCGTCGGTGGTCCGGGCGATCAATTCCTCATAATAGGCCATGCCGCGTTTTTCTATATCCATGGCGATCTTGAGGGCTTCGATATCGTCGGTGTCCAGGGTCACCTGATGTTCGTTGTCGCCAACCGGCGCCAGGTCAAAGGTGCTGCCGCCGTAAAAGACCCACCGCCCGCTTTCGTGCAACGAGGTGTAGAGCTCGTTCAGCTTGAGGTAGTGCCCCTCCTCGGTCTTGGCCAGCCACTTGAAGATGCGCTTGCCTGCCGGGTTGAACGTCTTGTGCTCGGCCTTGATGTAAAAATCGAAGGTTTCCTTCTCCAGCTCGATGGCGCGCATGATGGCGTCGAGCATCTCCTTGTTGTTGCTCATGGGGGTCTCCTTTATGGCGATCAAATTTCATAATCCTTAAAACGGCACTTAAGCCACGGAGACACAGAGAAAATCACAGGGTTGTTTACGTAACGCCATTCGCCGAAAGGGAAAAACGAATTGGCTGCTCAATGAAGTAATCTCTCGGTTTTGTTAACTCGGTGTCTCTGTGACTCTGTGGCAAATGCTTTTGTTTCTTGAAATTCAGGTTAGCACGTTCTCCAGTCGCAGCAACTGTTCCACATTCTGGCTGAGGAAGACCGGGCACCCCTTCTGCTCCGGAAGGCGCAAATCCACATCGTAGCGGTCGCCCACGAACAGCACCTCCGCCGGCACCCGCCCGGTCGCGGTCAGGATCTGCTCCAGCATCCCCTCATCCGGCTTGGCACGCCAGGCATCATCGATGGCAAAGATCCGTTCGAACAGTCCGTCCAGCCCCAGGTAGTCCACGATGCGCGTGGTCAGGGCGCGGTTGTTGTTGGTGTAGATGTACAGGCTGAACCGTTCCCGCAGGCGCGAGAGCAGGGCAATCACCCGCTCGTCCCGCACCAGGTAGGCCTCGGGCCGCAACCGCTCTTCAAAAAAGGCGTGCAGGTCACGCACGCTCCCCCCCAACTCGGTGCAGACGGCCGAGAGGGTCTGGACCGTGCCGCTCTCCTCGGCCAGGCGGCTGCGCGTGGCGGCCATCAACAGGCGTGCCTCGGCCACGCTGATCCCTCTGATGCGGCCCATGTACACGGCGGCCTGATCCTGGATGGTAACGGCAAATTCGGGCGAAACGTACAGGGTGCCGTCCAGGTCGAAGACGATTGCCCGGATGTGCGTGGAAGATGATAACGGCATCTATCCCCCGATCCCGCGCTGGCAGAGCAGGCGGGGCTCGGCCACGCCCCTGGAAAGGATCAACACCCGGAAGGTGTCCCCCATGCCGCCATCCGGCACGATCAGCTTCTTGAGGGTCAGGCGCAGCCGCAGTTTCTCTTCATCGGACGCATCGGAACGCTCGATCTCCTCGATCTCCTGTATGATCCCGGCCGCAAGCAGAAAACGGTACTGCTCGCCGAACCAGACCGGCTGCAGGCCCAGTTCCTCACCACGCCGCATCAGGCTGGTGAAGTCCACATGGGAGGTGATGTCCTGCTGACCCAGGCGGATGTAGGGATTCTCCTCCACCTGGTGGCGGTGATAGCAGAGCAGGGTGCCGCCTTTACGGTGCGCCGCAAACAACTCCGCGGCGGGAAACCCGTAGTCGATGGTCAGGATGAAGCCGCTTTCAAGGGCGCGGGCTGCCGTTGCCAGCCATTCCAGGCCGGCCAGGTTGATCTCGGCCTGCTGGCCGGGATGGAGTTCAATGCCGAGACGGTGCAGATACTCCGCAATGGCCGGGTCGGAGAGCGTTCCCGTCTCCTCGGCCAGCTCACCGTCCCGGAGCGTGACGTAGATCTCTTCCAGGCCGCCTTCCGACTGCACCACCCGGTGCACCGGCATGGCGTCGATCAGTTCGTTGGAATAGAGGCAGCCGCGGAAGCGGAAATCAGCCGCAGCGAACGCCTCCGGGGAGAGCCAGGCTACCCGTGCGCCATGGCCGGCCAGCATTGCGGCCTGGGCCTCCTCCAGGGAGGGTTCCCGCTCCACCAGGAGCAGGGTCAGCCCTGCGTAGAACACCGCTTCCCGCTCCTTCAGGTAATCCATGATGTCGCACGCCAGGCGGCCGTTGCCGGCGCCGCACTCCACCAGGGTGAACTCGGCAGGAGAGCCCATACAGCGCCACATCTGGGCGATCTCCCGGGCAATGACCCGGCCGAAGGCGGCATGCACCGAGATGCTGGTATAGAAATCCCCTTCGGCGCCCACCTTGCGGCCGGCCGAGGTGTAGTACCCCAGACCCGGTTCGTACAGGCAGGCCTCCATGAAGGCGGCAAAGGTAAGCCGCCCCTGTTGGGCGATGCGTTCGGCGATGATCGCGTTGAGTGGTGTTTTTTCGGTCATAAGTGTGTAGCAGCTTTCAGAAAGTGATGTGCTCGGTCCTTGGCAAGGAGTCTTTATCTAAATAATGCGTCCGGCAATGTCAAGCTTTTCAGGACAGGAGCGGAATTTGCTTTTGAATTATATCCCATAAATCATCATACACGCCCTGGATGTTCGTCAAAACCTCATTATTTGTATATCTGACCACGGTCAATCCCAACGCAACCAGAATTTTTGTCCGTTCCTCATCATATTCGACAGATTCAGCGTGACTATCACCATCTATCTCAATAACCAGACGAAGTTCAGAGCAGTAGAAATCTACAATGTAGCCGCCAATCGGTTTTTGTCTGAGGAATTTGTAGCTGGCGAACTGCCTCATACGCAGAACTTCGTTCCAGATCTTGCTTTCGGCCTTTGTGGGATTGTTGCGGTTTTCACGGGCAAGGGCAGTTAGGTTTTTGTTGTAAGGAAGATAGGCAAACCCCTCCCCGGCCCTCCCCTTGTCAGGGGAGGGAGCTTTCTGTCCCCCCCTGATAAGGGGGGCTAGGGGGGTTAGCTTTTCACACATCATCATCTTTCCGGTACACATTGACCTCTTCGGCGATCATCTCGTCCGTGATGGTCTTTGCTTGGGGTAATACCTGAGTTAAGCGAAAAATGCCTGTAGTTCCTCAACCTGTGTTGCTTGATCGTTGTCTTTGGAAACTGCCTAAGCTTGTTGGCCTACTTTTCATTTGAATTACTTGTTGTCTTTTGTGCGGCTACCCGTCCCACAAACTCCTTGTACCACTCCGAATCCCGAACCTGGTCTAGGTCATTATCCTTTAGAAGATGGTCAAAATCGGGAAGCACGCCCGTTTCAAGGCAATGTTCCAGATGTTCCCGACACTGCGGTTCCCTGCCGCGCAAGGCGCAGAGACAGGCGAGATTGTAACTGCCGGTTCCTGGTTTTAACCTCTTAGCTTCAAACAGTTTTTCTTCAGCATCCACAAGTAAACGCTCTTTTTCTTCTCCTAATTTCTTCTGTGCCTGATCGGAAAGGGCGCTGCCCCAGTTGTTGAAGACTTCGTGATCGTCAGGCTTGATATGCACCGACTCCGCATATTTGGCATAGGACTCGCCGAACAAACGGTCAGCCTCATCCCCGCTCTTGGTTTTGGCCTGAGTGAAAAGGGCGCTGCCCCAGTTGTTGAAGACTTCGGGCTTGTCAGGCTTGATACGCACCGACTCCGCATATTTGCCATAGGACTCGCCGAACAAACGGTCAGCCTCATCCCCGCTCTTGGTTTTGGCCTGAGCGGAAAGGGCATTACCCCAGTTGTTGAAGACTTCGGGCTTGTCAGGCTTGATACGCACCGACTCCGCATATTTGGCATAGGACTCGCCGAACAAACGGTCAGCCTCATCCCCGCTCTTGGTTTTGGCCTGAGCGAAAAGGGCAATACCCCAGTTGTTGAAGGCTTCGTGATCGTCAGGCTTGATACGCACCGACTCCGCATATTTGGCATAGGACTCGCCGAACAAACGGTCAGCCTCATCCCCGCTCTTGGTTTTGGCCTGATCGGAAAGGGCGCTGCCCCAGTTGAAGAAGACTTCGGGCTTGTCAGGCTTGATACGCACCGACTCCGCATATTTGGCATAGGACTCGCCGAACAAACGGTCAGCCTCATCCCCGCTCTTGGTTTTGGCCTGAGCG
>Ga0079306_1000075_pt1 | contig 119405 bp, 102 predicted proteins | sample Methanotroph_Enr_FD_79181 | JGI IMG/M metagenome (GOLD analysis project Ga0079306, IMG submission 79181) | Enriched soil microbial communities from Old Woman Creek wetland in Ohio, USA - Methanotroph_Enrichment_5 | ecosystem: Environmental > Terrestrial > Soil > Wetlands | place: USA: Ohio... | reverse complement strand
GCTGCGCAGCCTGGCCTCGGCCTCCTGCTTGGTCACGAAAACGACCGATTTGGTGCCGTCGATCGCCTTCACCCGCGTTTTGAGTGCGGCAACCGCCAGCGGGGTCGGCTCCTTGTCGAAGTAGGCGGTGATCTGAACCTTGTCGCTCCAGCCGTTGGCGAGCCCCTCCAGATTCACGTAAACCAGGAGGAACAGGGAGGCGATCAAAAGCGCCAGGGTGATGGTACCCACCGTCACCACGCTGACGAACACGTTCTGGCGCAGGTTCGCGAGCGCCCGACCCCAGAAGTAGCCCAGGCGCCCCCAAAACCCTTCCCGGTCGAGCTTCGGGCGCACCGGGCTGTTCTTGAGCTGGTTATTCTTCGACTTTGCTGCCATCGGGCACCTCCACAATCCTCCCCTTCTCCAGGCGGATAACCCTGCGGTGCGAGTTGGCGATGACGCGACGGTCGTGGGTTGCCACCACCACGGTGGTGCCGCGGATGTTCGCCTCCTTGAAGATTTCCAGGATGGCTTCCTTGTTCTCCTCGTCGAGGTTGCCGGTCGGCTCGTCCGCGATCAGGATCTTCGGGTCGTTCACCAGCGCCCGGGCCAGGGCGACCCGCTGCTGCTCGCCGCCGGAAAGCCGAAGCGGCGTCGAGTTCACCTTGTCCTCGATCCCCATGCGCTTCAGGATGTGGTAGACCTTCTTGCCGATGTCCTTCTTGCCCCAGCCGAGCACCTCCAGGGTGATCGCGACGTTTTCGAGCACGGTGCGGTTGGGAAGCAGCTTGTAGTCCTGGAACACGACGCCGATGGAGCGGCGCAGCTGCGGTACCTGGGAGCGGCTCAGCCGGCTCAGGTTCACGCCGTCGATCAGCACCTGGCCGCGGGTCGGCAGGAGGTCGGCATAGAGGAGCTTTAACAGCGTCGACTTTCCCGCGCCGGACTGGCCTGTTAAAAAAACAAAATCCCCTTTGGGGATTTTCAGGTTGATGTCGGAGAGCGCAGCCGTTTCGGCCTGGTACGACATCCCCACGTTGTGCAGTTGAATCATCTGGTACGCCTCGAATCGGGTCAGTTTGCACCTGCCACCCGTGCCCCTCGAAGGGGAAGCAGGAATGGGTCTAAGGTTGGGTGACGAGCCCGGTCACCACTCGTTGTACGGCTTTCCGTCGGAGCCGATCAGGGGGGAGCTGCTGTGCACGTCGTAGACGCTGCCTTTGGTCTCCTGTCCATCTGTCGGCGGAGGGAGCATCGTGGCCCAGTCGTCCGTTTTGGTGAAGGGATCTTTTGGAACCCCGCGCAGGTATTTTTTCTCGGCCATTTCCTGCAGGGAATCGGGGTACTTCCCCTGGTCCGCGTAAAACTGGTCGATCGTGGAGCGGAACATATAGAGGTCTTCGCGCAGCACCGCCTCGCGGGCCTTGATGATGCCCCACTGGTAGTTGGGGGCAGCAATGGCCGCAAGGATACCGATGATGGTGATGACGATCATCAGCTCTATCAGCGTAAAGCCGCGTTGCGTTTTCAGTAACTTCTTCAACATGCCGTCACCAGTCCTTGTATTTGGTCCCGTCAATGGCTTTGCCGTCGTTTAGGGAATAGACGTCGTAGACGTCCTGTCCGCCCCAGGAGTTGCTGTCGGGCTCATCCTCGTAAGAGCGCAGCCCCCAGGGCTCCTCACCCTCCTTCACGGGATGTAACGGGTCCGTCGGGATCTTGCGGAGGAACTTCTTCTTGTAGCCGACCAGCCCGCCGAAGTCATAGCCGTCGACCAGCACCTGGAGGGTCTCGGGGTAGCCCCCCGGCTTGTTGAGGGACGGGATGATCTTCTTCTCGTCGACCGCCTTGTCGTAGTTCTTCTTGTACTCGTCGATGGCAGTCCGGATCTCTCTAAGGTTTCTTTTCAGTTCGATCTCCTTCACACGGGTGGAGGTCATCCGCGCGGAGGGGAGGATCATGGAGCAGAGAATGCCGATGATGACCATGGACACCACCAGCTCGATCAGGCTTAAACCGCGATTGTTATCGAGAAAACTGAACATGGTCCGAGCCTTGTCAGGCTACTTTACCTCCACGACGGTGTTGTACGGGACGACGTTGAAGGGCTGACCGTTTTTGGTGGTGAAATTGACGTTGCCCAGTGCGATGGTTGCCGCACCCTTGGTGAGCGCCTTGAAAGTGATGGTGGCCAACACACCGGCCCCCTTGGCTCCTTCGAAGCCGACCGTCCGGGTAAGGGACACCCAGAGCTGACCTTTTTTCTTGTCGTTGAAGGTCTGGAACATGGTTCCGACCCCGTTTTGCTTCAGGACGGTACCTTCGGTCTGCGACTGCACCTCGAGGTTGTTCGGGTAGTTGACCACGAAAACCGTGGAGTACAGGTCGTTGGCGCCAGTCTCGTTGATCTGCACGCTGAACTGCTCCTGCACCTTGACCGAGGCAGGCGCGCCGAGTTTGAGCTCGATGGGCGGTCCCGAGACCGCCTGCTTGCGCACCGCCGCCGGCGCTTTCGGTGCGAGCGTGCTTGGGGCGGCAGGAACGGCAGGAGCCATGGCAACCGCGGCGGGCTGTGCAACCGCAGCCGGAGCCGGAGTAGCCGGAGCGGGAGCCGCCATAGCAGCCGGGGCCGGAGCAGGTACGACAGGGACCGGGACGACTGGCGGAGCAGGGACCGGGGGAGCGGGAAGCACGGCACCGGTGCCAGGAGCGATGGCGGCCGGAGCAGGAACTGCAGGCACCTGGGCCGGGGCGGGTGCAGCGGCTGGCGGTGCGGGGACCGCAGGAGCCGGCACTGCCGGGGCCGGAGCGGGCGAAGCCGGTGCTGCCTGAATCGGACGGCGGGCGGCGCGGCCGGCACCCGGCGGGACGGCCGCGGGAGTCGCCGTGGTGGCCCCTGCCTGGGGGGCGAGTGCAGCGCCGGAACCGAAGTCCGGCTCGACCGTGAAGGACTGGTACGGCTTGTTCGAGGAAGGCTCGTCCTCGCGCCCGGACCAGAAGGCGGCCACCTCGTTTTCGGGGATCGCCACGGCTCGCACGATATGCGGGGTTATGGCGAGCAAGAGTTCCTTCTTATCGGTCGAGTTGTTGGTATTGGTGAAGAGCGAACCGAGGAACGGTATGTCGCCCAGCAGGAAGACCTTGTTCTTACTGTCGGTCTCGGTCTTGGAAATCAGGCCGCCGATGATGCTGGTTTCACCGTCCTTGAGCGAAAGCACCGTGTCCAGGTTCCTGGTGCCGATGGTGACCACGGTGGTCGCCGAGTCGACGCCGCCGACGGTGTTTTGCGACAGGATGGAACTCACTTCGAGGCCGAGTTTGATGGATACCTCGTTGTTCAGTTGGATGGTCGGTTCCGCGTTCAGCTTTACCCCGACGTCCACGTACTGCACGTTGACGCTCACCCCGCCGCCGGACGGCGACGACGTGGTGGTGATCGGGACCCTGGTGCCGACGTTGAACTTGGCCTTCTCGCGGTTTTTCACCCGGATCTTGGGATTGGAGAGGGTCTCGCCGTTGGCGAGCGTCTTGCCGAAGTTGAAGGTCGCCGTGGGAACCGTCAGGTAACCGTTATACCCGCGGTAGGCGAAAGCGTTGAGCAGGTTGGTCGGGCTTGCGGCGGTCGTGGTGGTCTGGTTGCCCGAGGTGGTGCTGGTGGTCGTCTGGGAGAGCGAGTCAGCCAGGAACCCCGCGCCGCTCGCCGGGGAGGTGACCCCCAGGGAGGTCGAGTACTTGGAAAGCGCGAGCCCGAAGGTCTCGGAATTTTGCTTGGAGAGTTCGAACACCTCGACTTCGAGGAGCACTTCGGCGTCGGGGACGTCGTTCGCCTCGAGGATTTTGCGGGCCACCTCGACCACCTCGGGGGTGTCGCGCAGCACCAGGGCGTTCAACTCCTCGTTGACGTAGATCTTCTTCACCTGCAGCATGGTGCGGATAAGGTTGACCGCCTTCTTGGCGTCCAGCTTGTTCAGGTAGAAAGTCTGCACGAAGAGTTCCTCGTACTGCTTGAACTTCTCCGGGGTCTTCGGGTAGAGGATGATGGTGCTCTCGTTCAGCACCTTCTTGCCGAGCTTCTGCATCCCGGTGATGATCTCCATGGCCTGCTGGAAGCTGGCGTTCTCCAGGTACAGCGAGATGTTCACGTCCTTCACGGCGTCGTCGAACACGAAGTTGATGCCGGAAAGCTGGGTCAGGATGTTGAAGATCTCCTTGAGCTTGGCGTCCTTGAACTTGAGGGTGATCGGCTTGGTCGACTTCAGGTTCAGGTCGTAGCCGTCCAGCTTGGTTTTCTTGGTGGCAAGGAGCCTCTCGAGCGCGTCTTTGATCTCCTTGTTGCCGGGATCGAACTCCAGTGCGTGCCGGTAGGCCGTCAGCGCCTCGCGGGGCTTGCGGTCCTTCTCGAAGGCGGCTCCCTCCTGGTAGTAGGTCGCGGCGGTTCTCAGCTTCTGCAGCAGCTCAGACTGCTGCCTGGCCAGCACGTTGGTGGGATCGATGGCGTAGGCGCTCTGGTACTCGCGCAGCGCGTCATCGTAGTTTTTCTGGGCGTAAAAAGCGTCCGCCTTCTTGTAGTGGACCCGCGAGGCGCTTGCGCTCGCCTTCAGGAACCCGACCCGGTACTCCCCGACCTCCGGATTCGCCGTGGCGACCTCCGCGTATTTCACCAGGGCCGCATCGATGTTGCCCTCGCGCTCCAGTTTCTGGGCCTTGCTGAAGGCGGTGCGCCCGGCCGTACAGCCGGAGAAAAGCAGCGTCACCAGGATCAGGGTGCAGATCGGTCTAATGCTATGCATGCAGTTGCTCCTTAGGGATTCCGTGTACTGGTGCGGCGCGTGCTCAGTGCCCTATTCTCGATAAGGGGTATCACCAACTCGGTACCCGCGGAAATCGACTTGATGGTTATGGCGTCGTCGGTAAGGTCCGAGACCTGGTAACGCGAGGCCAGAACGCTCCCCCTCTTGGCCAGGAAGATCTCGTTGTTGCTGGAGAGGAAAACGGTCTTCTCGCCATCCTTCTTCAAAAAGCCCAGGAAGGTGAACTTCGCCAGGTCCCGCGCCGCGATCTGCTCGGCCGTGGGCGGCGCCGGCGGCGGGGGCGGCACCGGGACCGGCGGGGGCGGCGGTATCGCGGGCCTGGGCGGCAAGGGGAGCGGCTTGAACGGCGGCAGCTTCACCTCTTCATGGAAGATGGGGCTGAAGATGTTGCGGCGGTACCCGGCAAAACGCGGCTGTTCCTGCTCCAAAAGGGCCAGATGCACTTCGCTGTTGTCCGGCGCCTTGGCAGGTGCTGCGGCGCTTTTCCTGGGGGCGGCGGCGACGGCACCCGGCTTGTATTTGAGGGTCGCCACGCGCTGTTCCTTCGGGCTGTGCATGAGGCTGTAGCCCAGCGAGCCGGCGAAGGCTAGGACCAGGAGGCATAGGATGAGTTTCTTGCGGTTCATGCCCCCTCCGGTTTGAGATACACGGTCAGCTGCACCTTCAGGTCGACGATTTCCTCGGTCTTACTGCTGTTACCCAGGGAGATGGAATCCAGGGTCACCATCTTCGGTAAGCGGACCAGATCGGCAACGAAGCTTTTCACGGCGGCGTACTTGCCAGTGACGGTGAAGCTGAGGCCGTAGGTGACCAGCCCCTCGTCCTTGATGACACCCGGCTTGTAGCTGATCCCATTGAGGCGCAGCGAGTTCCCCTTGGCGATGCCGAAGAGATCGCTCAGGAAGCCGGCGAACTCCTTCTTGGGGATGAAGCGTTCCTGGAGCTTCGCCAGATCGCGCTCGGCTTCACGGTAGCGGAGTCCGGCGCTGCGCTCGGTCCCGCGCGCGGCCGCGTCCCGCTTGGCGGACCACTCGGACAGCGTCCGTTCCAGGGCCGGCTTCTGCCAGACCGACAGATACAGGACCAGGGCGAGATCAGCCAGCGCCACCACGGCAAGCAGCACAAAGGCCCTGCGCCGCACCGCGAATATTTCACCGATCATGGCTAGATTCATTTAAGGTCTATCCTGCAGGTGATCTGAAAGGCCATCCCCTCTTGGGTCAGCCCGACCTTGGCTTCGCTCTGGCTCAAAAGGTACACCTCCGAGAAGTTTTTGGAGCGCTCCATGTTCTCAAGCAGCATGCGCAGGCTGGCGAAGTTGCGTACCGACCCGTTGAGTTTCACCGATTTCTTGAGGTCCGGTTCGATCGCGGTGAAGGTCACCCCCGGAGGGACCACCTCTTCGAGCCGGTCCAAAAGGGTGAGCCACTTCATGCTTTTTTGGTCAATGAGCGCGTTGGCGAACTGGATCTTCTTGGCCTGCGCCTTGAGCTGTGCGTCACTTACCTGCGGACCGGCACTTGTGACGCCTATCCCCTTGGTGAGACTCGTGAGGCGGGAAATCTCCGCCGCGTTCCGGGAGAGTTGCGCCACCTGGTACAGCGCCAGGGAGATCAGCCCGGCGAAGACGAGCGCCAGCACCGTGTCGAGCTGGCGCAGGTTGACGTAGCGCCTGGTCGCGAGGTTGGTGGTAAGTTTCATGCCAGGCTCCTTAGCGCGGCACCGAGCGCTCCGGCCAGAGAGTGCAGCGCCGCGCGGTCCATCGTGAGGCCGCTGCCCAGAGTCACCATGCGGTCCAGGTCGAGCAGCACCGGCTCGAGGCCGCTCGCCTCGGCGACCAGGGCACGGAACGCCTCCGCCTCCCCGGCACCGGCCATGCAGAACACCTCGGTCACCGCCTGCCCGGGGTGCCGGTCGTTATAGACCAGGAAGGAGCTGTTCACCTCCCGGTACAGGTTCTGCGCCTCGCCGACCGTCTCCTTGGTCCGGTAAAAGGAAAGCACGCCGCCGTAGAAGATCAACACCGTCATGGCGCCGCCGTAGAAGGTGACGAAGGCGCCGTTTTCGGACATCTCGAGGCGCGGCTCGAAGAGCCGGTACAGGTTGAAGGAGGTGAAATCGAGAAACTTCGGCTCGAGCCCTGCCGCCAAGAGGAGCTCCTCGTACTGGGTGATCACCGGGCGCGAAATGAGGGAGACCAGCAGCGAGACAGCGCCGTTTTCCTTCTCCGCCAGGGTCTGGTAGTCGAGGTGCACCTGGCTTATGTCGAAGGGGAGGCTCTTCTTGAGCTTCCAGCGGATGATGTCGAGCCCCTCCTCGCGGTTTCTGAAGCGCGCCTCCAGGTCGAGCAGCACCACCCGTCCGGTGGCGTCGGGAAGCGAGACCGAGACGGTTTTCTCCTTGGTCAGCAGCCGCAAGTGCGCCTCGCGGACCTGGGCCACGAAGGCCTGGGGGTTGGTCACGTTCGGCTCGCGCCGGGAGAGCTGCAGGGTACCCGGGGCGAACTGCGCCGTGAGCCCCGCGTCGAGCCGTGGCGTCTTGCCGCCGGCGACCAGCGCGAGTCTCAGGCCGTCGCCGGTGAGCTCCAGCCCCAGAGCGTTATTGGAAAATATCATATCAGCACCTACTCCACAAACGTGACGCGGTTGATTTCCTTAAGCGTGGTTTCCCCGGCCAGCACCTTGGCGACCGCCGACTCCCTGAGGAACTGGGTCCCTGCCTGGCGCGCGGCCTTTTTCAGGGTGGCGATGGGGGCCTTGGCGATGATCAGTTCGCGGATCTCGTCGTTCAGGTCCAAAAGCTCGACGATCGCGGAGCGCCCGCGGTAGCCGGTGCCGTTGCAGTCGTCGCAGCCGACCGACTCGTAGAGGGTGACGCCGCGGGTCCGCTCCGGGTCGATGGCAGACTCGCGCAGCTGCTCGTCCGAGATGGTGGTCGGCCGCTTGCAGCTCGGGCAGATCTTGCGGACCAGCCGCTGGGCCATGACGCAGTTCAGGCAGGCCACGAAGTTGTACGGATCGATCCCCATGTGGGTGAAGCGGCCGATCACGTCGAAGACGTTGTTGGCGTGCACGGTGGTGAAGACAAGGTGGCCGGTGAGGGCTGACTGCACGGCGATCTGGGCGGTCTCCGAGTCGCGGATCTCGCCGACCATGATCTTGTCAGGGTCGTGGCGCAGGATCGAGCGCAGGCCGCGGGCGAAGGTGAGTCCCTTCTTCTCGTTCACCGGGATCTGTGTGATGCCGTTGAGGACGTACTCGACCGGATCCTCGATCGTGATGATCTTCTCCTCGCCGGTGTGGATCTCGGTGAGCGCGCCGTACAGGGTGGTGGTCTTGCCCGATCCGGTGGGGCCGGTGACCAGGACCATGCCGTAGGGCTCTTTGATCATCTTCCTGAAGCGCTTGATCTCGTGGGTCTCCATGCCCAGGGTCTCCAGGGTGAGCCCCCTCAGGTCGCTGGCGATCGACTCCTTGTCGAGGATACGGATGACCGCGTCCTCACCGAAGGCGCTCGGCATGATGGAAACGCGGAAGTCGATGGACTTGGTCCCGATGCGCACCTTGAAGCGGCCGTCCTGCGGGATGCGCCGCTCGGAGATGTCGAGCTCGCTCATGACCTTCAGGCGGGAGATGAGCGGTCCCTGGAAATGGTTGTCGATCGGGTCGGTCGCCTTGTAGAGCACGCCGTCGATGCGGTACTTGATGATCACCCCTTCCTGGGTGGTCTCGATATGGATGTCGCTGGTCCTCCTGGTGAGGGCATCCAGGATGGTGGAGTTCACCAGTTTTATGATGGGGCTGGTGTCGGCCGAGACGTTCTCGACGGAGAGGATCTCCTCGCCCTTTTCGGTCTCCGTGACGAGTTGCAGCATGAAATCTTCGGAGACTTCCTTGAGGACCCGGCTGGTCCCCTCGCCGCGCTTCAAATGGTAGCCGATCTCGGACTCGGCTGCCACCTTGAAGCTGAGCGGCCGCTCCAGGATGAGCGACATCTCGTCCAGCCTGAGCACGGCGGTGGGGTCGGCGATCGCCGCCACGAGCAGATCCCCCTGCAACTCCAGCGGGATGAAGTGGTAGCGGTACATGGTGTCCGGCGGGATGGCAGCTAAGATCGCCTCGTCGGGGCGGAATCCCTTGAGGTCGATGTACTCGAGGCCGAACTGCTGGGCGAGCGCCTTGGCGAGCGCCACGTCGCTGATCAGGCCGTCGGCAAGGCAGATGGCGCCGAAGCGCTCCCTCGTGGTCTGCTGCTTGTCGAGCGCGTAGGCCATCTGGTCGGCGGTGATCTCGCCCATCTCCAAAAGTATGTCACCGAGTCTTTTCCTGCGAAACTGTTTCAGCATGCGGCCCCTAGCCTATGGTGTTGGCGATCTTGAAGATCGGCAGGTACATGGCGATGATGATAACTCCGATCACGAGCCCCATGGCGATCATGATGGCGGGCTCGATGGCGGTGGTGAGCACCTGAAGGTTGCGCTCGATCTCTTCTTCGAAGTAGTCGGAGACGTCGGAGAGCATCTCCTCGAGGGACCCGGTGTTTTCTCCGACCGCAAGCATGCGCAGTGCCAGGGGGGGCATGAGCTTCATGCTCTCGAGGGCACTGGACAGCTTGCTCCCCTCCTCCACCCGGACCACCGCGGCCAGCATGCTCCGCTCCATGACCTTGTTGTTAAGCGTGCCAACCGACATGCGCAGCGCCTCGACGATCGGTATACCCGAGCCAAGGACGGTGCCCAGGGTGCGGGTGAAGCCGGAGACGGCGTAGCGGCTCAAGACCCCGCCGAGGAATGGGGTCTTGATCTTCAGGGCATCGACCGTGAAGCGCCCGGTTTCGGTCGCGCTCCAGCGGCCAAAAAAGGTGACGCCAGCCGCCACCGCCCCGATGAAGAACACGAGGTAGGTCTTGAGAAAGGTGGTGAAGCTGATCAGCATCTGGGTCGGCACCGGAAGCGCGGCACCTGAATCCGAATAGATCTTGCTGAAGGTCGGCACGACGTAGATGAGGAGAACGAAAACAGCGGCGGCGGCGACAGTGACCAGGATTGCCGGGTAGAAGAGCGCTGCAACGATCTTGCCGCGAAAACCTTCAGTCCGCTTCAGGTAGGCGATGTAACGCCTGAGGGTCTGCGGCAGGTCGCCGGTCCGCTCGCCAGCCTGGATTGAGGCGATATACAGGTGCGGGAAAATCCGGGGGTACTTCTCAAAGGCTTGGGAAAAGGCCATCCCACCTTTGACATCCTCACGGACCGCGGACAGGATATCGTTCAGCTTGCCGCCGCCGGACTCGAGGATGGTGTCCAGCGCCTGCAGAATAGGAAGGCCCGCCTTGAGGAGCACGAGGAGTTCCTGATTGAACATCAGAAGATCCTTGTTGCCTATCTTCTTCCGCCCTAAGCCGCCTTCCATGAGAAACTGCAAGGGTTTCTTGCGCAGCTCGAACACGACGTAGCCTTGGTCCTCAAGGCTCTGCCTGAGGATCCCGGCATTCACCGCATCGAACTCCTTCACGACAATCTTACCGTCGGAGGAACCTATCTTGCAGGAATAAATGGACATAAGGCACTATGAGTACCACAAATAAGGGAGAATGAAAACAGTAAACGACTCCTTGACTAAGGCCTCATTCACCGTTTTAGGCACCACGTCGGGAAAGCACGTCTTTCGCAACCGGGCGAGTCCGGAGAACCGGCCCTCGGCTACGGCAGCCATCAGGCGTTGGCCATGCCGATCAGCCATAAGACGAAGCAGCAAAGCGCCGCCGCGCCCCAGCGTAAACCGAGCCTGGCCGCGAAGACGCCGCGGGCAGGAAACGCGCTCAGGATAAGGCCGACCATGGCGGCGACGAAGCCCCAGATGCCGACCAGGCAAAGCATGGACCAGACGCTGTTCATCGGGATTTCCTCCCAAAGAGCCGCCGTGCCAGAGACCCTAGTTTCAGCTTCCACACCATGACCACCGCCTCGCGTACGATGCGCTTGGACATCTTCGAGGTTCCCGCATGACGGTCGATGAAGATAATGGGAACCTCGGCGGACCGGAAGCCCTGCTCCACGCAGCGGAAGTTCATTTCGATTTGGAATGAGTAGCCGTCGGAGCGCACCCGGTCCAGGTCGATGGACTCCAGCACCTTTCTGCGGAAGCACTTGAAGCCCGCGGTGCAGTCGCGGATGTCGAGCCCGGTGATGACGCGGGTGTAGACGCTCGCGAAGTAACTCAGCATGAGCCTGCGCAGGGGCCAGTTGACAACGCTCACCCCGTTCAAGTAACGCGATCCGATGACGAAATCGCACTCTTTCATCTTGTCGAAGAACACCGGCAGAACCGCAGGATCGTGGGAGAAATCGGCGTCCATCTGCACCACGTAGTCGGCGCCCATGTCGAGCGCCACCCGGAATCCTTCCCGGTAAGCGGAGCCCAGCCCCAGCTTGCCGGCCCGGTGCAGCACACTGACCCGGCCGGTTTCCGCCGCCAGCCGGTCAGCCAGTGTACCGGTGCCGTCAGGCGAGTTGTCGTCAACCACCAGCAGGTGGATCGACGGGTCCTGGGCGAGGATCTGCGCCGTCAGCCTTTCCAGGTTGTCTCGTTCATTGTAGGTTGGGATTACTACGACTGCTTTCAAGGAGTACTCGCTTTGTACCTAGGGTTTGAGTTGGACCGGCGGACCCGGCGGCCGGGTCCGCGCCCCCTGTCACTGCTGGAACGGAACAGGAGGGAGGATAAACGATTTCCCTCAAGCAAGTCAAGTTAAAGGGAGGGACTGCAGGTAGGCGGAATGAGAAGCAGAAACTGGAAAAGGCCACCTTTTTGGCGGCCTTTTCTAGTATGGCGGGGTTGACGGGGCTCGAACCCGCGACTTCCAGCGTGACAGGCTGGCACTCTAACCGACTGAGCTACAACCCCAATTGGTAAACGTGAAACCGTTATACATTAGAGGTTCACGGCTCACTGTCTCATTTAAAGCTCGAACTTTAAATTCATGACACGGCACATCGAACATCTTTTCAGGAGCACATATAGTGGTGGGTGAAGAGGGGATCGAACCCCCGACATCCAGCTTGTAAGGCTGGCGCTCTCCCAGCTGAGCTATTCACCCATTGTATATGATGGCGGGGTTGACGGGGCTCGAACCCGCGACTTCCAGCGTGACAGGCTGGCACTCTAACCGACTGAGCTACAACCCCGCATGTGCATCCAGTTACTGCCGAAACGTGTTAACCGTTGACCAGCGCCTTCAGAGTGTTGCCCGGCTTGAACTTCGGGCTAACCGAGGCGGCGATCTCTATTTTCTTGCCGGTCTGCGGGTTCTGACCGCTGCGTGCTGCACGCGAAGCGACGGAGAAGGTACCGAAACCGACCAGGGTCAGCTTGTCTCCAGCGGCGAGGCAGTCAGTCAGCGCGTCCAGAATCCCTTTCAAGGCCTTGTCGGCATCAACCTTCGTCAGTTTGGCCTCTTCGGCAATAGCGTTTACCAGTTCTGCCTTGTTCATCTATCCCTCCTGGAACTGCATCGCAAAGTGAAGACACCTTATAGCAGAGCCCCCACGAAGCTGTCAACACCTTTTTAATGGGGTGCTCCACAATTGTCGACTGCGGCCGGCGGCGCCCCGGCGAAGAGCGCGCCCGCCGGGAGCGGTTCCGCACCGAGCAGAGCGTAGCCCAGCACCTCGTCCATGTGGGACACCGGGTGGATGGTGAGCACGCCGGTGATCTCGGCCGGGATCTCGGTTAGATCCTTCTCGTTATCCTTCGGGATCAAGACAGTGCGAATACCACCGCGCCCAGCCGCCAGGAGCTTTTCCTTCAGCCCGCCAATGGGAAGTACCGTCCCGCGCAGGGTAACCTCGCCTGTCATGGCAATATCGCGGCGCACAGGCCTCCTGGTGAGCGCGGAAGTGAGCGCGCAGGCCATGGCGATACCGGCGGAGGGACCATCCTTGGGGATGGCTCCTTCGGGCACGTGGATGTGGAGGTCGAGCTGCTGGTAAAAGTCCCTGGCAAACCCGAGGATCTCGCCCCGGCTCCGCACGTAGGTCATGGCAGCCTGGGCCGACTCCTGCATCACCTCGCCCAGCTTCCCCGTTACGGTGAGCTTCCCCTTCCCTGGCAGGCTCACCACCTCGATATTCAAGAGCTCCCCGCCGACCTCCGTCCAGGCAAGCCCGGTGACGAGGCCTATGGCGTCCTCGCCGGGGGCGACTCCGAACTTGAAGCGCGGCACGCCCAAGTACTCGGCCACAGCCTTAGGCTGCACCACCTTCTTCGGCTTGACTCCTCCGGCTTGAGCAAAGGCTACCTTGCGGCAGACCGCGCCGATCTCGCGCTCCAGGGTGCGTACCCCCGCCTCGCGGGTGTAGTGCCGGATGATCTCCAGGAGAGCTGCGTCGGAGAAGCTCCCCCCCTTGCCGGCCACGCCGTTTTGCCGGGCCTGCTTGGGAGCCAGGTACTCCCTTGCTATGGCGAGCTTCTCAAGCTCGGTGTATCCCTCGATCCTCACGATCTCCATGCGGTCCAGAAGCGGCCGTGGAATCGAGTGGCTGGAGTTGGCCGTGGTAATGAACATGACGCGGGACAGGTCGTAGTCCAGGTCCAGGAAATGGTCGTTAAAGGAGGCGTTTTGCTCGGGGTCCAGCACCTCGAGGAGCGCCGAGGCGGGATCGCCGCGGAAGTCCGAGGTCATCTTGTCGATCTCGTCCAGAAGGAAAACCGGATTCGAGCTGCCACACTTCTTGAGGCTCTGGATGATGCGCCCCGGCATGGCACCCACATAGGTGCGCCGATGCCCTCTGATCTCCGCCTCGTCGCGCACCCCGCCCAAGGAGACCTTCACAAAGGCCCGTCCGATCGCCTCGGCCACCGAGCGGGCCAGAGAGGTCTTGCCGACCCCCGGAGGACCGACCAGGCAGAGTATGGGTCCCTTGAGCCCCGGCACCAGCGCGTTCACACAGAGGTACTCGAGGATGCGCTGCTTCACCTTCTCAAGGCCGTAGTGGTCGGCGTCCAGCCGGGCACGCGCCGCAGCGAGGTCCGACTTCTCCTCCAGGTAGCATCCCCAGGGAAGCGCCAGGAGCCAGTCCACGTAGTTCCTGAGCACTGACGCCTCGGCAGACAGGGGAGACATCGACTTCAGCTTCTTGATCTCGGAAAGCGCCTTCTGGCGTGCCGCGTCGGGGAGCGGCAGCTTGCCCGCCCTCACCTCAAGCTCGCGCAGCTCCTGCTTGAACTCGTCCTTGCCTCCGAGCTCCTTCTGGATCGCCCTGATCTGCTCGTTCAGGTAGTAATCCTTCTGGGTCTTCTCCATCTGCTGCTTGACGCGGGCATGGATCTTCTTCTCGATCTGCAGGATCTCGATCTCGGCACCCATGAGCGCCATCAGGCGCTCCAGGCGCTTGGCCGGCGGGGCGAGGGCGAGGAGTTCCTGCTTCTGGGGGACCTTGAGGTTCAGGTGCGGCACCACCGTGTCGGCCAGCCTCGAGGCGTCATGCACCGAGGTGACAGTCTGCAGCACCTCTGCCGGAACCGTGGTGCTGAGCCCCACGTAGTTCTCGAAACTTGCCAGCACGCCGCGCTTCAGCGCCTCGATTTCGCTCCCCTTAAGCCCCGGTTCGGCGAGCTCGCGCACCTCGACCTCGAAGAAATCGTCTTCGCGGGCAAACCCGGCGATGGCGCCGCGGCGCTTCCCTTCGACCAGCACCTTCACGGTGCCATCGGGCAGCTTCAAAAGCTGGATGATTTGGCAGATGGTCCCGACCGGATAGATGTCGTCCGGCCCTGGCTCCTCGGTCTTGGCATCCTTCTGGGTGGCGAGCAGGATCCGCTTGTCATGGTCCGCCATGGCCGCCTCAAGGGCGAGCACCGACTTCTCGCGCCCTACGAAGAGCGGGATCACCATGTGCGGAAAGATGACGATGTCCCGTAATGGAAAGAGAGGGAGCCTTTCCGGCTTCCCCCTCTTTGTACGACTGTTGGTACCTTGTTCTGTGGTCATGTGGTCCTATGGTAGAGTTAGGCGCTTTCCGCCACGCTCTCGTAGACGACGATCGGTTTTTCTTTGTTGTAGATCACCTCTTCGGAGATGACCACTTCCTTCACCATGGCCTGGGAAGGCACTTCGTACATGATGTCCAGCATGGCGTTTTCCAGGATGGAGCGCAGGCCGCGCGCGCCGGTCTTTCTTTTGAGTGCCTCGCGGGCGATGGCGATCAGCGAGCCGTCGGTGAATTTGAGCTTCACGTGCTCCATCTCGAAGAGCTTCTGGTACTGCTTGATGAGGGCGTTCTTCGGCTCCTTGAGGATCTGCACCATGGCTTCCTCGTCGAGTTCGGTGAGCGAGGCGAGCATGGGGAGACGACCCACGAACTCGGGAATGAAGCCGAACTTCAAAAGGTCCTCGGGAGTGACGCCGGCCAAGAGTTCGCCCGCCTTCTTCTCCACCTTCTTCTTCACGTCGGCGCCGAAACCGAGCGTCTTGATGCCGATCCTCTGCTGGATGATGTTGTCGAGGCCCGGGAAGGCTCCGCCGCAGATGAAGAGGATATTGGTGGTGTCCACCTTGAGGAACTCCTGCTGCGGGTGCTTGCGGCCGCCCTTGGGGGGGACGCTCGCGATGGTGCCCTCGATGATCTTCAAAAGCGCCTGCTGCACACCCTCGCCCGAAACGTCGCGGGTGATGGAGGGCGAGTCGGACTTCCGGGCGATCTTGTCGATCTCGTCGATGTAGATGATCCCTTTCTGGGCCTTCTCGACGTCGTAGTCCGCCGCCTGCAACAGGGTCAGGATGATGTTTTCGACGTCCTCGCCGACGTACCCCGCCTCGGTCAGGTTGGTGGCGTCCGCCATGGCGAAGGGGACCTTCAGGATGCGGGCCAGCGTCTGGGCCAAAAGCGTCTTGCCGCTGCCGGTGGGGCCCAGAAGCAGTATGTTGGACTTCTGCATCTCCACCTCGCCGGGCTTGGTGGCAGCCTCGACGCGCTTGTAGTGGTTGTAGACGGCGACGGCCAACACCTTCTTGGCCCGCGACTGCCCGATCACGTACTCGTCGAGGACTTCCTTTATCTCCTGCGGCTTGGGAAGTTTCCTCACATCGGTCCCCGAAGCATCTTCCAGCTTCGACTCCTCCGCGATGATATCGTTGCAAAGTTCGATGCACTCGTCGCAGATGTAGACCGTGGGCCCGGCAATCAGCTTTTTAACCTCTTCCTGGCTCTTGCCGCAAAAAGAACAGATCAGCGTGTCGCTTCGGTCGTCTCTTCTGCTCACTTGGCACCTCCCGTGACCACGTTCCTGGCCACTATCGCGTCTATAATACCATATGTCTTGGCCTCTTCACTCGACATAAAGTAGTCCCGCTCGGTATCGGCTTCCACCTTGGCAACCGTCTGGCCGGTGTGCTCGGCAAGGAGTTCGTTCAGCTGCACCTTCATGCGCAGGATCTCCTTGGCATGGATGTGGATGTCGGAGGCCTGCCCCTGGAAACCGCCGATCGGCTGGTGGATCATGATGCGGGCGTTGGTCAGCCCGAAGCGTTTCCCCTTCTCGCCGCCCGACAAAAGGAACGCGCCCATGGAGGCTGCCTGCCCGATGCAGATGGTGGAGACCGGCGCCTTGATGTAGCGCATGGTGTCGTAGATCGCCATCCCCGCCGTCACCACGCCGCCGGGCGAGTTGATGTAGAGGTGGATGTCCTTGTCCGGGTCCTCAGCCTCGAGGAAGAGGAGCTGGGCGATGACCAGGTTTGACACGTTGTCGTCGATGGGGCCGCCCAGGAAGATGATCCGGTCTTTCAGAAGACGCGAGTAGATGTCGTACGATCTCTCGCCGCGGCCGGTCTGCTCCACTACTATCGGTACAAGCATGGGACGCTCCTAGTTTTTAATGTCTTCCTTCGCTACTTCGTTAACGGTTGCCTTCTCCAAAAGGAACTGGATCGCCTTGTCTTCCCTCATCTGGGATACCAGGCTGTCCTTGGCGCGCGGGTTGGTCTGGTACAGGTGGGCGACCTTGGCCGGTTCCTGCTTGGTCTGCTCGGCGATTGCTGCCACCTGCTGTGCAATATCCTCATCGGCTACCTGGATATTTTCTTTATTGGCAACTGCGTCAAGGAGCAAAGAACCTTTCACCTGCTCGCGGGCCACGTCCCTGAACTGGACCTTGTACCCTTCCTCGGTGAGCCCCATCATCTCGAGGGAGAGGCGCTGCTGGGCCAGGCGCTGCTTGCTGTTCTCCAGCATCATGGCCACCTGACGGTCCACCAGGACCTCGGGAACTTCGAGATCGTTCTTTGCGACCAGGGCGGCGATAACGCGCTCGCGCAACTCGTTCTCGACGCGGCGCTCTTCCTGGGCCTGCTGCAGCTCGGCCAGCTTCGCCTTCAGCTCGTCCAGGGTCTCGAACTCTCCGAACTCCTTGGCGAAGTCGTCGTTCAGTTCGGGGAGCTCCTTGACCTTGATCTCCTTCACGGTCACGGCGAACTCGGCAGGCTTGCCGGCCAGGTGCTCGGCACCGTAGTTCTCGGGGAAGCTTACCTTCACGGTGCCCTGGCTGCCGGCGGTCATGCCGACCATCTGGTCTTCGAAGCCCGGGATGAAGCGGCCGGAGCCCAGTTCGAGCTGGAAGTCCTCGGCATCGCCCCCTTCGAAGGGAACGCCGTCGATGGAGCCGGCGAAGTCGAAGGTGACGAAGTCCCCCATCTCGGCGGCATGCCCTTCGGCGGCCGGACCCAGCTGGGCCAGGCTTTCCTGCATTTCCTTAAGACGCAGTGAGACGGCCTGGCCGTCAAGGACCAACTTTTCCTTCGCCACCTCAAGACCGAGGTAGTCCTTCACCTCGACTTCGGGGAATATCTCGACGGTTGCCGAGTAGCTGAACTCTTCGCCCGGCTTCAGCGGGTCGCTTTCGATGTTCGGATAGGAAACCGGGTTGATCCCCTGCTCGGCTACTGCCTTGAAGTAGGTCTCGTTCACCAGGTTCTTCACAACGTCGTCAGCCATCTTGTCGCCGTAATGCTTCTCGATCAGCCCCATGGGGACTTTCCCCTTGCGGAAACCCTTGATGGAGGCGTGCTTGCGGATCTCGGCATATGCCTTGTCGACCTCGGCGGAAACCTGCTGCGCCGGAATCTTGAAGTTGATCTTCTTCTTGATGCTGCTAAGCGACTCGACACTGATCTGCATATTAAATCCTCTCTTTGTTCACTTTATAGGCAGGCTCTCTGCCGCATTGCTTTCTGCATGGTGTCAGGGGGGAACGGGCGACGGATTTTCGGGGGCATGCTTTGGCAAGCCTGCATCCCGAGCGGCGCCTGTTCAGCGGGCGCCATGAAACCCGGTACGCAAGAAAGGGGTAAAGTAACAAAGGGGGGGCGAGCTTGTCAACGGGAATTTCCTCCTAGCGAGTTGCTGATTCAGCTAAAGCTCCGATACTGCACACGCTGTGGCTCAGCTTTGAACGAATCCGGTGACAGGCGCCGCGGCAGATTCTGGAATGGTTTCACACCCGTTCCTGCAGGACCGGCACCCCAAGTAGTGAGCCTCATTGGCGCATTTGGTCAGCGGAGGCGGGCCGGGCGGCCTGCCCTGACCGGAGCCGCAGACTCGAGACATGCCCCGATCGATGCCAGATCCGCACCAAAAATCGCCACGGCACAAAAACGTCCCAGGCAGTCTGGCCGGAAACGAAAAACAGGCGCAGGAGGGAATCCTGCGCCTGTCGGTCTAGTCGGTGCCTGCCAGGCTATAGCAGGTCAACCTTGTTAAGGACGACGATCGCACCACGATACGAGAGGGACAGCACCAACAACCAGCTAACCAACAATACGGTATTCATCGGCATTCTCCTTTTTTCAAGTTAAGTGTGTCAGTACATTTTCCTGGCGTCTTCTCCGGTAGTCAGTTCAGCCAGGGTGAGCTGCTTGGAGTCCATCACCCTCCAGACATAGGCCACGTAGGCAAGGACAAAGGGAACGCCCAGTGCCACATAGCTCATGACCGTGAGAGTGAACTTGCTGCTCGATGCGTTGTATATCGTAAGACTTGACTGCAGATCAGTCAAGGACGGATAAAATGCTGTGTTGTGGTAGCCCGCCAGTGAGAAAACGGCAAGGCCCACAAGCACGGTGCCCAGCCCGCCGAACCAGATGCCGCGGTTCTTGCCCAAGAAGGCGGTGGCGACCACACCGTAGATGACCAGGAGGAGCCCGGCCAGCAGCAGCACCAGAACAACGGGCATGCCCAGGAGGTTATGCAGGTACTTTCCCTGCTCCAGGGCGATCTTCCCGGTGGCCGGATCGACCGCGAAGCCGCTCATGGTCAAAAGGCCGTAGAGAACGGTCAACAGGAAGGGGAGCGCTAGGACCAGGTTGATCAGACAGGCCTTGCGGGCCCGGGCAACCAGGGGCTCGTGGTTTACGTGGCTCACAATGTACATGGCGCCCAGGGTGCGAGCCAGAAACACTAGAAAGAGGCCGAAGGCGACGTTGAAGTAGTTGAGAGCGGCCTCAAGACCGTGATACGGGGTGCCCCAGGTGACCTGGTTGAACATGCTCAGACTGAAGCGAGAGCCGGTGAAGAAGGTCCCCACCGCGGCGCCGATCAAAAGGATGCCCACGCTGCCATTTAAGAACATGAAGATCTCGTAGGTGCGGGCGCCCAGCACGTTGTTCGGCTTCTTGCGGTACTCGTAGCTTACCGCCTGCATCACGAAGGTGAACAGGATCAGCATCCAGACCCAGTAGGCCCCGCCGAAGCTGGTGGCGTAGAAGAGCGGGAAGGCCGCAAATAGCGCACCGCCGAAGAGCACCAGTGTAGTGAAGGTCAGTTCCCACTTGCGCCCCATGGCGTTGATGATGAGCGACTTTTCTTCCTCGCTGTTGGCCAGCGTGAAGATCAGGGTCTGGCCCCCCTGCACGAAGGTGAGCATGAGAAAGAGCGATCCGACCACGGAGGCGATCAGCCACCAGAGCTGTTGCAGAACAGTGATATCCAGATTTCCGATCATGAGTTAGGCCTCCGGTCCAATCTTGATTTGTTTCACCATGATGCCGATCTCGGCGATCAGGAGTGCGGTGAACAGGGTAAGGAAGATGAAGAAGGTGGTCTTGACGCTCGCCGCGGCGATGGCGGTACCAGCGACCCCCACCGGCAAGAGCCCCTGGATGGCCCAGGGCTGGCGGCCGACCTCAGCCACAACCCAACCGGCCTGCGATGCCACATAGCCCAGGAAAAGGCAGGCGAAGCAGACCCAGGAAAGCCAGCGATGCGACGCCAGGGTGCCGCGGTAGGCGAACCAGAGCACCGCGATGAAGATGATCGGGAACAGCGAGCCAAGCGCGATCATGATGTGGAAGGCGTAGAAGGTGAGCGCCACCGGTGGCACCGCCTCCGCCGGGTCGTTCAGGTAGCCGTAGCCCAGGTTGTCCTTGTGCTGGTTGAAAAGGGCAAGTGCCTGTGCGGCTCCCACCTCGTCGCCGCTCTTCTTGGCGTTCTTGTAGCGGGTCAGTTCGGCGACTGCGATCTTGCCCGAGGCGATCCGCTGCTGGGCACCCACGATCTTGCGTTCGGGGTTGCCGTAGACCAGGTCGTTGACGCCAGGGACGAAGCTGCCGAAGTCGCGGTTGGCCAACAGCGAGAGCATGCCGGGGACCTTCACCTCCTGGTGGAAGGCGGGGAGGTTGTCACCCGGTTTTTTGTTGGCGTTGATGATCCCCATGAGCACGATGGGTGCCTTTTCCTGCCCGTCGTAAAGCCCCTCCATGGCGGCCAGCTTCATCGGCTGGCGGTGCGCGATGTGGAAGGCGGACTCATCACCGTTGAAGGCGACGAAGACCGACGAGATGAGGCCCAGGACCGCGGCCACCACCATCGAGCGCTGGGCCAGCAGCTGGTGCCGCTTCTGCAAGAGGAAGAGCCCCGAGATCCCCATGACGAAGAGCGAGGAGAGCAGGAAGGCCGATCCGGTGGTGTGGGTAAACTTCTGGACCGCGGTCGGCGACAGTGCCACGTCGAAGAAGTTCTGCATCTCGAAGCGTGCCTTATCCGGATTAAAAGCCATGGCGGTCGGATTCTGCATCCATCCGTTGGCCACCAGGATCCAGACCGCCGAGAGGTTGGAGCCAAAGGCCACCATCCAGGTGGAGAACAGGTGGAAGCCTTTCGTAGCCCGCTCCCAGCCGAAGAACATCACGGCGAAGAAGGTGGCCTCGAGGAAGAAGGCGAAGATACCTTCGACGGCCAGGGGGGCTCCGAAGATATCCCCCACCATCCATGAATAATTGGACCAGTTGGTGCCGAACTGAAACTCCATGATGATCCCGGTAGCGACGCCGATCGCGAAGTTGATACCGAAGAGCGTCATCCAGAACTTGGTGAGCTTCTTCCAGCTCTCGTCCCCGGTCTTCACGTAGATCGACTCGAAAAAGGCGATCAGAAAGGACAGACCGAGGGTTAGCGGCACAAAAATCCAGTGATACATGGCGGTCATGGCGAATTGCGCCCGTGACCAGTTCACCGTCGACAGAATCTCGTTTCCCACTTTACCCCTCCTTGTGTGTGCGTGGCGGCAGGCCGGGGCCTGCCTAGTTTATAGTGTCGGGCGTTGTAGCCGTTTTTACCGATATAGCTTAACGGGGCACAGCCTTGGTTAAGTTGTCCAGGACATGTGCCGAGCGCTCGGCGTCGCTGTGGAAGTTCTTTTCCAGGAAATTTGAGAAGAAGAGGAGTTTGAGCACGGCGAACATGAGGAAGAGTTTCAACGCGACGATCTTCCACAGGGTCCGCCCGAGTACCATCGAACGAAAACCCTGGCGGTAGAACTCGAAAAGCTGGCGCGGCGAAGCCATCATGCGCAGACCTCCCCACAGCGGTGGAATGGAACACGCTTCAGCGTCACGCAGAAGGTCATTTGGGGTTTTGGGTGCTGCAGAGCAGGCATTGACATAGCAGTCCTTCATTACTCAATAAATTTGATAAGCCTGTATCGGTTGGGTGCGCCTGGCCAAGGTGAGTTAGTTGCCTCCATCCATTCGAGCAACAAGATCCTTTTAATCCTGTTCGCAGACAAATTTTTTTTAGCTTTCTTGGGTGCGCGCCAGAGTCTCGATCGTTACCCCGTCCAGAATGCTGACGACCTCGGTTTGCACCCTTCTCCATACACCGTGCACCTTGCAGGGCCCGCCGCGATCGCAGGTGTTGCCGAGTAGGCAGCGGTTGGGTACGATGGGGCCCTCCACCGCCTCGACGACTTCACGAAGGGTGATGGCCGAGGCCGGACGAGCCAGCACGAAGCCGCCACCGGTACCGCGCGACGAGGTGACCAGGCCAAGCTTTGCAAAACTCTGGAAAATCTTGGCGAGAAAAGTCTGCGGCACGTCGGAGGCTGCAGCGATCTCGCTGATCAGCGACACCCGCCCGGCCGGCTGCTGGGCCAGGTAGATGATTCCCCGTATCGCGTATTCTCCCTTTCGGGTCAGTTCCATCATAAAAGCACCTTTAAGACCAAATTTATCCCTTTTATAGCGAAGAGCGACGGCACTGTCAAGCAGTAATCGACATAATAAATATTTTTTGCTAATTTTTAGGAAAGATGAGGCTAAACAGGAAGGGGCACGGCCACCCGGCGAGCGCAGAGGTTTCGCATCGATCCATTGCGCCGCGCCTGTTTCATGACGTCAGGGCGCCTCACTCGCACGGATTGCCGTGGGACTGGCAGGCGACCAAACTCGGCGCTGCCCCTGCCCAGTTCGAATCTGGGCACAAAAAAAGGGACCGTGTGCGGTCCCGTTTTTTTGATGCGTATAGGAGAACTGATCAGCCAAGGAGGCTGTTAAAGTTCCTTGCTCTGTTGGCGAGGATAGTCGGGTCGAGGACTTCCCCACAGCAGGTGCACTTCCAGGCATCGAAGGATCTTACGAAATCGTAATATTTCTCGGCGAACATACGGCCTTTGCATTTTGGGCATTTCATGATAATTACCTCCCCACGTATAATTGATTAAAGAGCTTCATGTGAGTCAGATATGTTTCATCATGCATGCCAATAATGCTAATTGCCGTTTTTTGTATTTCAAATCACACAGGCGCGACAGAAGAAGGTTCGATAATAGAAGGCGTTACGCGAGCATTAAAAATACCTCCTAATCGCCTTCAGCTTGCCCTGACCGATCCCAGGCACCCGCAGCACCCCATCCAGAGAGCCGAAAGCGCCATTATTATGACGGTCCACCACGATCCGTTCCGCCAGCACCGGGCCGATTCCCGGCAGGGCTGCCCACTCGGGCGCCTCCAACCGGTCCGGATCAAGGGCAACCCCTAGTACCATCTGTTCCCTGGCAGACATCCTTTCCAGCGCTAAAACAGCTATTTGCCGACCCCGTAGCCGAAGCGTCACGACATCTCCCGAGGCAAGGCGACGTGTCGCGGCCGGCGAATCCCCTGCGGCAAGAGGCACCACTGGCACCGTCATTTTTATGGCGGTCGTCACAGTAGTGTCGCCAGGAAACCGATACACGCCGGGGCGAGGGAAGTCCCCGGCAAGGCGCACCGTGACGCTTGCGGGGCTGCGGGCAAAAGAAAAGGCCGCGTCCTCACCGTTTCTGGTGGGTACGCGGCCCTTGATCATGAGCGAAGCGGCAAGCAGCAGGGCGAGGCAGCAAAGTGCCCAACGACTGCCGCGCGAGGTCACTTCTTGATGCCCCCCGCCTCGTCGTCCTTGTGCAGCTTGTACTCGATGGAGTCGATCAGCGCCTGGTAGGAGGCCTCGATGACGTTCGAGGAGACACCGACGGTCCCCCAGCGGCTTTCCTTGTCGCCGGACTCGATCAGGACGCGAATGGCGGAGGCAGTCCCCTGCCCTGCCGGCAGCACCCTGACCTTGTAGTCGTGCAGCTTCACGTCTTTGAGTTTCGGGTAGAACTTCTCCAGCGCCTTCCTGAGTGCGTTGTCCAGAGCGTTCACCGGACCGGTGCCGTCGGCGGCAGTATGCTCGATCTTACCCCCGACCTTCACCATGATGGTCGCCTCCGAAAGGGGCTGCTCGTCCTCGTGGCGCTTTTCGTCGATCACCCTGAAGCCGACCACGGAGAAAAACTTGCGGTGCGTGCCGAGCGCACGCTTCATGAGGAGTTCGAAGGAGGCCTCGGCGCCCTCAAACTGGTAGCCGCGGTTTTCCATCGCCTTGATGTCCTCCAGAATCTCCAGGGTGACCGGATCCTTCGAATCGAGGTTGATGGAGAACTCGGTGGCCTTGGCGAGGATGTTGGCGCGTCCGGAGAGATCGGAGATGAGTACCCTGGTGGTGTTGCCAACCAGTTCCGGCCTCATGTGCTCGTAGGTCTCCGGGTGGCGCTGGATGGCCGAGACGTGCACGCCACCCTTATGGGCGAATGCGGAGTTGCCGACGTAGGGCTGATGTTTGTCCGGTGCCAGGTTGGCCAATTCGTACACGTAGCGCGAGAGTTCCCGCAAACGACGCATCTGGGCGTCCGACACGCACTCGATCGCCATCTTCACCTTGAGGGCCGGAATGATGGAGCAGAGGTTCGCGTTGCCGCAGCGCTCGCCGAAGCCGTTGATGGTCCCCTGCACCTGGACGATCCCCTGCTCCACTGCAATGATGGAGTTGGCGACCGCGCAGTCGCCGTCGTTATGGGTGTGGATGCCGAGCGGTACCGCGATGGCAGCCTTTACCTCGGTGACGATGCGGGCGATCTCAAACGGCATGGTCCCGCCGTTGGTGTCGCACAGGATGATGCAGGCTGCGCCACCCTGCTCGGCCGCCTTGAGGGTCTTCAGTGCGTACTCGGGGTTGGCCTTGTAGCCATCGAAGAAGTGCTCGGCGTCGTAGAAGACCTCAGGCATGCGCGTCTTCAGGTATTCCAGGGAATCGAAGATGAGTTCGAGGTTCTCCTCCAGCGGGATGCGCAGGGCTTCGTGCACCTGGAAATCCCAGCTCTTGCCGAAGATGGTGACGGCATCGGCCTCGGACTGCACCAGGGTGCGCAGGTTCTGGTCCTTGTCAGGGGTGACCTTGGCGCGGCGGGTCGAGCCGAAAGCGGCAATCTTCGCCTGGGAGAGCTTTTCCTTCTTGATGTCCTTGAAGAAGGTTACGTCCTTGGGATTGCTCCCCGGCCAGCCCCCCTCGATGTAGTGGATACCGCACTCGTCAAGCTTGTGAGCGATACGGATCTTGTCCTCGACCAGAAAGGAAATATCCTCCGCCTGCGTGCCGTCCCTCAGCGTCGTATCGTACAGTCTTACCAGGCTCATGTTTTTCCCCGTTTTCGAAGCAAAAAAATTCCGGCGCGCGACCGATCGAACCGATCCGACGTGCGCCGGGGGCTGTTACTTGCCGGACAGGCCGAAGGCGTCGTGCAGCACGCGGACAGCAAGCTCGGTGTATTTGGCGTCCACGACGACGGAGATTTTAATCTCCGAGGTGGAGATCATCTGGATGTTGATCCCTTCGGCAGCCAGGGTCTTGAACATGGTGGTGGCGACGCCTGCGTGGCTGCGCATACCCAAACCGACGATGGAGACCTTGCTGATGTTCTCGTCGGAGAGGACTTCCTTGGCGGAAATGGCCTCCGCAGTCTCCTTGGTGATGGCCAGCGCACGCTTGAAATCAGCCATGGGCACCGTGAAGGTGAAATCGGTAAGGCCGTCCTCGCTCACGTTCTGCACAATCATATCGACGGAGATGTTGGCATCGGAAAGGGGCGAAAGGATCTGGGCCGCGATGCCCGGTTTGTCGGGGACCTGCATGACCGCTATTTTAACTTCATCTTTGGCGTAGGCGATACCGGAGACGAGCACTGCTTCCATTTCTTTATCCTCCTTGGTAACCATGGTTCCGAGGTTTTCGTTGAAACTGGAACGGACATGGACGTCGACGTTGTATTTTTTGGCGAATTCGACCGAGCGGATCTGCAGCACCTTGGCGCCCAGACTGGCGAGTTCCAGCATCTCGTCGTAGGAGATGCGCTCGATCTTCCTGGCGTCCTTGCACATGTTGGGATCGGTGGTGTAGACCCCGTCCACGTCGGTGTAGATCTCGCAGACGTCGGCCTTGAGCGCCGCCGCCATGGCAACGGCCGAGGTATCGGAACCGCCGCGGCCCAGCGTGGTAATGCTTCCCGTGCTGTCTACGCCCTGGAAACCGGCAACGATGATGATGGTGCCGTCCTTCAGGTCCTCACGCACCTTGGTGTCGGGGATCTCCTCGATGCGCGCCTTGCTGTAGGCGCTGTCGGTGATGATAGGGATCTGGTGACCGAGGTACGATTTCGCCTTGTAGCCCATGGCCTTCAGGCACATGGCCAAAAGGGCGATGGATACCTGCTCGCCGGCGGCGACCAGGACGTCGTATTCGCGATTATCCGGGAACTCGCACACCTCGTTGGCCAAAGCCACCAGTTTGTTCGTCTCACCAGCCATTGCGGAGACTACCACTACCATGTCGTTGCCGGCGTCGTAGGTCTTGGCAACCCTCTTGGCAACGTTACGTATGCGTTCGACAGACCCCATCGAGGTGCCGCCGTACTTTTGGACCACCAAAGCCATCTCAGTCCTCCTTATGCTCAACAGTTGATGCGCCGACGCATTGCTTGCTCGGGCGGTTGGATTAACTTTAATAACAAGAATATACTTGCGGGTCAAAACATTTTTTTACTTCTCAGGCATAATGACTGCAAACCCAACGGGGGCTATCTGAGTCGGGCTAACCCACGATTGTCATTGGGCAGTTCAGCCTGATTGAAAACAACAACCAAGAACGGCATATCGCAGTTAGGCAAAAAGATTTACCACAGACTGAACTCTCGGTAGGAACACAGAGGGAACAACCATCCGAATAGCTGGGGCAGCACGTCCTATCACAGCTTTACAGCAGCGGCCGATGAGGGCCGTGAAGGGTGAAACCTGCTACTTCCCACCGTAAGCCTCTCCGGTTACGCCGGTTCTTCGAGAAAGAGCGCCGCCAGCAGCTCGGTCGCCCGTTTGCCGCTCGCGGCGAACGAGACGGTCCGGTTCTCCGCACCGGCGTGGTTCATAGTGACGGTCAGCAATTCCTGCGGGGCCTCGTCCCCAAGCCGCTCGGCCCACTCGACGAGGCAAACACCATCCCCGCTGAAATACTCGTCAAAACCCAGGTCCTCGACCTCGGTCGGACCCTGCAGGCGGTACAGATCGAAATGGTACAAGGGAATGCGACCCTGGTAGATGTTGAGGATGGTGTAGGTCGGGCTGGTGACCGGGGTATCCGGCTCGACCCCGAGCCCGGCTGCGACCCCCTTGGCGAACTGGGTCTTGCCGGCGCCCAGCTCACCCACCAGCGCGACGAAATCTCCGGGAGCCAGCAGGCGCCCGAGCCGCGAGCCGAGCGCGATGGTTTCCTCGCCGCTCGTTGTTACGATGGACGGCATCGACGCTACTTCATCATGGTCCGGATCAGGTCGATCCGGCCGATGATGCCGACCACGCGCCCGCCGTCAAGGACCGGTACTGCGTGAACCTTCTCCCGGCTCATGATATCGGCAACCGCGCTTACCGGGGCCTCGGGTGCCACGTAAAAAAGCTGCTGCGAATAGATGTCCCCGACCGTCTGGCCCGTCATCTTCTGCAGTTCCTTCTCAAAGCGCTTGTCGCTTTCCAAATAAATGACCCAGTCGAAGATGGAGACCACCGTCGGAATGTGCAGGCTCTTGTCCTGCTCGACCAGGTCGGTCTCCGACACCATTCCGAGCAGATTGCCGGAATCGTTCACCACCGGAGCGCTGGAAATGCGGCTTTCCGAGAAGATCTTCGCGAGTTCGACGACCGTGGTTTCAGGTGTTACGGTGATGACCTCTTTGGTCATGATGTCTTTTGCCTTCAGCATGGCTATTCTCCGTGTTCGAGGTACTGCTGCAGTTTGAGGGGCCCGAAGTCCCCAAGGGGCGCGCGCGACAGCGCTGCCGCGATTCCCACAAGATGTCAAAGCCAGCGAGCGGCGGTGGTTAGTCCTTGGCTAGACAAGATTAAGACAACTCAACCAATCTGCCGCGGAGACTTCAGGCGAGTTGCCGGTCAGCCAGCCTCACCGTGCCCCGTCCGCCCCTGCCCCCCGGCTCCCGCTGGCATCAGCTACCTAGCTGCGACCACCGTTTTCAAGGCCTCGGGGAGCATTTCCTGGACGTCGGTTGCGCTCATCCCCTGGCTGCCCCGCGACGGCAGCAGCAGGTCCGCTGCCAGGCCATGGACAAAGGCGCCCAGTTGGCAAGCCTCGAAGGGTACATAGCCCTGCCCGAGCAGCGAGGCAACCACCCCGGTCAGCACATCCCCCATGCCTCCGCTCGCCATACCGGGATTGCCGCTGCCATTGATGGCAACGCTGCCGTCCGGTGCGGCCACGATGCTGCGGGCGCCTTTCAGGATCAGGTGTACCTGGTAACGCGTGGCAAAGTCACGTGCCGTCGCGAGTCGGTCCTCTTCGACACCGGCGATGGAGGTGCCGGCCAGGCGGGCCATTTCACCCGGATGCGGGGTCAGCACCGTCACCCGGTCGCGCCGCTTCAGCAGGACTTGCGGTGCGGCGGCGACCGCGTTCAGCGCGTCGGCGTCGAGGACGAGCGGTGCCAGCAGGGAAGCGACCAGGGAATGCACCAGGTAAACCGTGGAAGGGTCGGTGCCGATTCCCGGTCCGAGCGCCACCACGTCACGAGTCCCAGCTTCCCGCAGCAGCGCAGGGAGCATGCCGGCCTGGAGCCGGGAGGTTTCGGGGCTGCCGAGCGGCAGGGTCATGACTTCGGTGGTCTTCACCTCGAGAATCGGGTTCAGGGCCGCCGGCACCGCAAGGGATACCAAGCCGCCGCCGGTACGCAAGGCACTGTTAGCCGCCATGGCGGCAGCGCCGGTTTTCCCCGCGGAGCCCGCCACGATGAGCGCGTGCCCGGCATTCCCCTTGTGTGCCAGAAGGTTCCTCGGCCGGAACAGCAGATGCGCGCGGTCCAAGTCCACGAATTGGCAGCCGGCAGCGTCGGCGACGACCGCTGGCGGCATGCCGATGTCGGCAACCAGCAAACGACCGCAGAGTTCGGCGCCTGGATGAAGGATATTGCCGTACTTGGCAAGGGCAAAGCTGACGGTGAGATCGGCGCGCACCGCAACACCCAGCACTCGGCCGTTGCCGGCATCGACCCCCGACGGGATATCGACCGCAACAACCGGCTTACCGGAGGCGTTGATGGCCTCGATCGCCTCACGGAAGGCTCCCGTCACCTCGCTCTTCACACCAGTCCCTAAAAGGGCATCGACAATGAGGGCGGCATCTGCGAAGAACTCGACAGGCAAGGGAACCCCGACCGGCGGCAGGATCAGGCTCGCCTTGTCGAGCAGCGCCAGGTTGGCGGCGGCATCCCCGGTTATCGCGGAGGGAGGAGCCAGCATCAGCACCGGGGCGTCCCAGCCCCGCTCTTTCAGGAGCCGCGCGACGACGTAGCCGTCGCCGCCGTTATTCCCCTTGCCGGCGACCACCAGCGCCTTTCTGCCGTTCCCCGGACCGAAGCTGTCCGTAATGGCATCGGCGCAGGCCCGGCCGGCATTTTCCATGAGAGTGAGCCCCGGTATAGCGAACTCGCCGATGGCCCGCTGATCCATAAGCTGCATGACCTGACCGCTCACCACTTTCATCAGTCGCTCCAGATTGCGCCGCTGACGGCTAGCGTTCCAGCACCACCATGGCGACGGCGCCTCCCGCATCATGGGAGAGTGAAAGAAAACAGGAGTTCAAACCAGCCTTAGCGTACATCTCCTGGGCACGCCCGCAGAGCCTGAGTTCCGGCTTGCCCAGCGCATCGTTGACCACCTCCATATCCTTCCAGCAGAGGCCGTCGCGAAGACCGGTCCCCAGCGCCTTCAGGAACGACTCCTTGGCGGCGAAGCGCAACGCGTAGTGCTGCGCTGCGTGCTTCCTACCGGCACAGTAGGCCATTTCCGCCGGCGTAAAGAGCCTCTGAAACAGGGAGTCGTTCCCCTCCCGCAAGAAGCGCTCGAAGCGGGCTATTTCCACGATGTCGACCCCGATGCCATAAATCACAAGCAAGTCTCCAACCCTAAGGCGTACCGCAGAGGGTCTTGTTTTTTGTTATTCCGAAGTCCCAGCCCCCACGCTCTCGCGCCACTCCTGCATCACCCCGGGAAGATCAAGCGACCAGTCGGAAAGTGCCTTGGCCACAGCAGTTTCCATCGGCACCCGCTCGCCGAGATTCTTGAGTATACCCTGGACGGCATACCAGCCATAGCGCTTCACCATAAAGCCGGTGATCGAGTAGCTTTGCCGGTACGCCACACCTGCCTGGTTGCGATCCATCGCGAGGAAGGAACCGGAAAGGGTTTTCAGGGAAAGCAGCTTCCCCTTGGGCATGGACTGGTGCGCCCCCACAGCCGTGGCACCCTCTTTATATTCCTCAAACTGTGCCAGCCCCTCGTTAAACCAGGTGGGGACGTTGCCACCGGTCATCGAGGCCACCAGCACGTGGGTGTATTCATGAAAGAGGATGGCGCGCATCTGCGGAGGCATGGTGGTTATCCCGCCGACCGGAAGGCGGATCTTCCCGTCGTAGAGCCCGCCCGACCAGTCGGGTCCGACGGTCACGCTCGAGTAGTCGCTTTTGGTGTAGAGCAGGACGGGGATCCTGGTGGCGGGAAAGACACCCAGATCGGCGCCGACGCTGTTATAGGCGCTCTCCAGGGCATCGAGGACCTCGGCCGCCAGACCCGGCGGAAGCTCCGCATCGTAGCTTATGTCGAACATGGAGCTGTACCCCTTGTCCATTTTCGACTCAACCGGAAGCTCCCGTTCCGCCTTGGCGATCAGCTCCTTCAGGGCAGTATCCTTCGGGGCGAGTTCCTGGGCGCGGCGCCAGTAGGAGATGGCAGCCTGGAGGTCGCCGGTGTCATAGCTGACTTTCCCCAGGAATATCAGCGGGTCGGCTCCCTCACCCGCCTGGGCGAGATCGGCACGGGCGGCGTCATAGTCCTTTGCGAGGTAGTAGGCGACGCCGCGCATCAAGGCGAACTGCCGCTCGTCGGGGTAGAGCTCGCGGGCCTGGCCGAAGGACTCAACCGCCTCGGGGTAACGATTCTGCTTCAGTTCGCGCTGTCCTTGCTGCAGGTAGGCCGAGGCTAGGTCTTGCCGCAGTGTCTCGTTGTAGGGGAAAAGCGAAAACGCGCTTTTCAACTCTTCAATGGCCTTGTAGTACTGGCCGCTGGCGATGAGTGTCTTGGTCTCGGCGCTGTAGCTATAGGTGTTGGAATCGACGGCTCCGGCCGCTCCGGCAAGAAGGGAGAAGGAGAAGATTACCGCAACGATTGAACCAGCAACTCTGGTCATTGGGACCCCTAAAGGCAGTGTGAGAAGCGGCGCTTTACGAGCGGTGAGCTGAAACCGATAGAGACGCGAGCCGCGGGGTCTCGGTGAGAAGCCGGATCCCCGTTGCCGCGGCATTTGCGTCGCACGCTCTCAGATCGCATCACGCTTCCGCATTCCGCTTCTGTTCCACGCCCTTCATAACAGCCTTCACAATACCCGCAGTGTCCAGCCCGTAAAGCGCTTTCAGCTCGGCCTGCTCGCCCTGCTCGACGAAACGGTCAGGGTAGCCCAAACGGGTCACGCTCACGCCGGTTATCCCCTCTTCTTCGAGGAGCTCGAGGACGGAGCTGCCGAAACCACCCTGGACGGCGTTTTCCTCCAGGGTGATAAGACGACCGGTCGCAGCAAGGGAAAGGATCAGCTGGCGATCCATGGGCTTCACGAAGCGCACGTTCATCACGGCAAGCTCGATTCCCTCCTGTGCAAGGAGCTCGGCCGCCTGGAGTGCGGGCTGCACCATGGTGCCGACCGCCAGGAGCGCGCCGTTCTTACCCTCTCTCAGCAGCTCGCCCTTGCCCACCGGAAGCTGCTTCAGGATCTGTTCGATCGGGACGCCGCAGCCGGCACCGCGCGGATAGCGCACGGCAGAGGGACCCGGCAGTTGCAGGCCGGTGTTGAGCATGTGCTGCAGTTCGTTCTCGTCCTTGGGCGCCATGATGGTGAGCCCGGGGAGCACGCGCAAGTAGGAGATGTCGAAGACGCCGTGGTGGGTCGGCCCGTCGCTGCCGACCACGCCGGCGCGGTCGATGGCGAAAAGCACCGGCAGATCCTGCAGGCAGACGTCGTGGGCCACCTGGTCGAAGCCGCGCTGCAAAAACGACGAGTAGAGTGCCACCACAGGCCGGAACCCTTCCGCCGCAAGGCCCGCGGCAAAGGTGACGGCGTGCTGTTCGGCGATGCCGACATCGAAGAAGCGATCCGGGTATTCCTTCCCGAACGGGGTGAGGCCGGTACCGTCGGGCATGGCCGCGGTCACCGCCACGATCTTGTCGTTCTCGGCAGCCAGCTTCTTCATGGTTTCGCCGAAGATACCGGTGTAGGAGGCAGGACCGCCCTTTCCTTTCAGCACCTTGCCGGTCGCCACATCGAAGGGCCCGACGCCGTGGAACAGCGACGGGTTCGCCTCGGCGGCCGGATATCCCTTCCCTTTCTTGGTCAGCACGTGGATCAGCACCGCGTCGTCGAAGCGCTTCACGTTTTCCAGGGTTTCCAGCAACTGCGGGATGTTGTGGCCGTCGATGGGACCTATGTACTCGAAGCCGAACGCCTCGAAGAGCATGCCCGGCGTGAAGAGCCCCTTGAGCGACTCCTCGGCGCGCTTGGCGATCTGCAGCGCGCTCTGTCCGAACCGCGGCACCTTCTCCAGGAAGGCCTCCAGCTCCTTCTTGGCCTTGTGCACGAACTCGGAGGTGATGGTGCGCGACAGGAGGTTCGAAAGGGCGCCCACGTTCTCCGAGATGGACATCTCGTTGTCGTTCAGGATGACCACCAGGTCCTTGTTCAGGTGACCGGCGTGGTTCAGCGCCTCGAAGGCGATCCCCCCGGTCATGGATCCGTCCCCGATGACGGCGAGCACCTTGTTGTTGCGCTCGCTCAGGTCACGCGCCACGCCCAGGCCCAGCGCCGCGGAGATGGAGGTGGAAGAGTGCCCGACGTCGAAGACGTCATGGACCGACTCGGCACGCTTCGGGAACCCGCTGATGCCTCCCAGGGTGCGCAGCGTATCGAAGGTGGCGTTGCGCCCGGTCAAAAGCTTGTGGGCGTAGGCCTGGTGCCCGACGTCCCAGACGAACTTGTCCTTGGGCGATTCGAATACCCGGTGCAGCGCGATGGTCAGTTCGACGACGCCGAGGCTGGGCGCCAGGTGCCCACCGTTGGCGGCACAGACCTCGATGATCCTGGCGCGTAGCTCGCCGGCCAGCTGGTCGAGTTCTTTAAGGGAGAGCCCCTTGAGCTGCGCGGGATCGGTGATGCGTGAAAGTATGGTCGACACTAGGATTTCCTCTTCACGATATACGATGCGATGGCGCGCAGCGGTTCGGCACGCTCGTCAAAGGATGCCAGCGCATCGAGCGCCATCTGTACCAGTTCCTGGGCCCGGGCCTTCGATGCCTCAAGGCCGACCAGCGCCGGATAGGTTGCCTTGCCGCGCGCCTGGTCGCTCCCCGCGTCCTTGCCGAGTTCCTCCGTGGTCCCCTCGACATCGAGGATGTCGTCGGCGATCTGGAAGGCGAGACCGATCGCCTCGCCGTAGCGGGTCAGGGCGTGGAGGCTCTCCGCGCTGGCGCCGCCCAGGATGGCGCCGGCCCGCACCGAGGCGCGGATCAGTGCGCCGGTCTTGTGGGTATGGATATAGGAAAGCGTCGCGAGGTCGATCTCGCCTTTTCCCTCGCTTTCCATGTCGACCACCTGCCCCCCGACCATGCCGCGGGAACCGGATGCGCCGGCGATCTCGTGAATTACCTTGAGCCGGGCTGCGGGGTCCGAGCCCTCTTCGTCCCGGGAGAGCAGGATGAAGGCCTCGGTGAGCAAAGCGTCACCGGCGAGGATGGCGGTCGCCTCGCCGTACACCTTATGGTTGGTCGGGTTCCCCCTCCTGAAGTCGTCGTCGTCCATGGCCGGCAGGTCGTCGTGGATCAGGGAGTAGGTGTGGATCATCTCCATGGCGCAGGCAGCCGGGAGCGCGGCAGCGACTTGGCCGCCGACCGTCTCGCAGGCTGCCAGCATGAGAACCGGGCGCACCCTCTTGCCGCCGGCAAATACCGAATAGCGCATGGAGCCGTGCAGCGATGCGGGGAGTTCGTTTCCTTCCGGAAGGACGCGGTCCAGCGCCTGGTCGACCAGTTGGCAGCGCTCGTTCAGGTATGATTTCAAATCCATGTGATGTTCTCTCTTGAATTGCAGGTTAAGGTTGAGGTCGAGGTAAGGGATGTGCAGGCTTGGCAGCCCCGGCCTTAGCCTCGAACCAGTTTCAGTTTATGCGCCGCTTAGTCCACTTCGTCAAAGGGTTTCTTGACGAAGCTGCCGTCGCGCTGTTTCAGCAGCAGCTCCACCCGCCGCTCAGCCTCATTCAGCTTCTTACTGCAGAAGGCAGACTGCTTGACGCCCTCCTCAAAGGCCTTCAGGGAATCTTCCAGTGACAGTTCTCCACCTTCGAGCTTCTTCACCACTTCCTCGAGCTTTTTCAGCGCGGTTTCGAACTTTTCCACAGCCATTGGTGACCTCATAGAGAAAAATGAACGCTATTATACAGACTGCTCGCCCGCCGTCAAGGATTGCCGCTACCTGTGTTTTTCAGGAGCGCACCTCTTCGACCCGGCAGAGCGCCGAGCCGGTGGCCAGGGTGAGTTCCAGGCGGTCTCCGGCTCCGATTTCCCGGCTGTCCCGAACCACCGAGCGCTGCGGGAGTTTGCGCGCGATGCTGTAACCGCGCCCAAGGACCGCCAGCGGCGAAACCGCATTGAGGGTCCCGGAGGCGAGCCTGAGCCGCTCCGCCGACGCCGCCAGACGACGCCCCATGGCGTGGTCCATCCGCAGCGAGAGCGTCGCCAAGCGTTCCTCGGTGCGTCGTAAAGTGAGCACCGGGTTTTGCTGGTTCAGCCGGACGGCAAGGGACTCGATGCGTTCCCCGCAGTCGCCCAGCATCAGATCGGCCTCGCGCCTAAGCCGACCGTCCAGCGAGTCCACCCGCTGGGAGAGATGACCGAGGATCCGGCTCGGGTCGGCGACCGCGCGGGAGAGCGCCCTAACGCCGGCGCGCCAGATTTCCAGGCGGCGCACCAGCGAGATGTCGAGCCGGTACACCAGGGCCTCCAGTTCGGCGGTCAGCTCCTGCTTACTGCGCACGACCAGTTCGGCCGCGGCAGACGGGGTGGCCGCCCTCAGGTCGGCGACGAAATCCGAGATGGTGAAGTCGATCTCGTGCCCCACCGCGGAGATGACCGGAATCGCGGAGCGGTGGATGGCGCGCGCCACCACCTCCTCGTTGAAGGCCCACAGGTCCTCGAGCGACCCGCCGCCGCGCCCGACGATCATGACGTCCAGCCCACCCAGGCGGTTCAGGTCGTCGATCGCCGCGGCGATCTCGAGCGCCGCCCCTTCCCCTTGCACCCGCACCGGGGAGATCAGGATCTCCAGGTTGGCGAAGCGACGGGACAGCACGGTCAGAATATCCCTGATGGCGGCACCGGTCGGCGAGGTGACCACGCCGATCTTCCGCGGCAGTTTTGGGATCTCCCTTTTGTGCAGCTCTGAGAAGAGCCCTTCCTTGGCGAGCTTTTCCTTCAACTGGATGAAGGCCATCTGCAGCCCGCCGATCCCCTGCGGTTCCAGGTACTCGGCCACCAGTTGGTACTCGCCGCGCGGCTCGAAGAGCGTCAACCTGCCCCGCACCAGGACCCTCATGCCGTCCTTCGGGGCGAACTTGAGCGTGCGTGCTGCGCCGCGGAACATGACGCAGCGCAGTTGGGCGCCGCTATCCTTCAAGGTGAAGTAGCAGTGTCCCGACTGGGGTGAGGCGAAGTTGGAGATCTCGCCTTCGACCCAGACCTGGTCGAAATTCTCCTCCAGCACTTCGCGGATCAGCCCGGTAAGGGCGCTGACCGTGAGCACGCGGCGCTCTTTGAACAGCTCCATGAACCCCCCAAAAAACAAAACCTGCGGCGCTGGAACGCGGATGACACAGGATGTAACGGATGTAACGGATGTAACGGATGTAGGCGGATTGAACCAAAGAATGGATGAGAAACGACGGATAGAAACAAGGCATGAAGCGTGAGGTTCAACCCAAGCTCTCTGCCTTTGGTGGCGATCCGCGAAAATCAGTTAAATCCGCGTCATCCGCGTTCTATGCTTTCCAGGTTCCCGTTTCTATCACGCCCCCTTGCCACTGTCAAACCGGTTGACCGCCGCGGCGTGTCGATGGTAGTATGCCCGCCATGAAAAACTACCCGTACGTGATAACCGTTTCCTCCGAAAAGGGGGGTGTGGGCAAGACGACTTTGGCCACTAATCTCGCGATCTTCCTCAAGGCGCTCGACGAGAACCTGCCGGTCTCCATCTTCTCTTTCGATAACCATTTCACCATCGACAAGATGTTCTCCATCAAGGGGCAGAAGCCGACCGGAAGCGTCGCAGACCTGCTGCTGGAGACGCCGGGGTGCGAGCTTCTGCAGACCGGCCAGTACGGCGTGAACTTCATCCCCTCCTCCTCCGCGCTCCCCGACCTGAAGGGGTCGCTCAAGGGGCCGATGGTGCTCGCCCGCCTGTTGGCCAACTCGAACATCCCGGGGATCGTCATCGTCGACACCCGCCCGGACCTCGACGTCATGACCCAGAACGCGCTCTACGCCGCGGACCGGGTCCTGGTCCCGATCAAGGACATGGCGAGTATGGACAACTGCAAGAACATCTTCGAGCTGTTCGACAAGCGGGGGCTGGACCGCAAGAGCCTCTCGCTGGTACCCTGCCTGATCGACGAGCGCATCAAGTTCGAAGGGCTCTTCAAGGATCAAAAGACGCTTTTGAAGGCCTTCGCCATCAACCGCGGTTACCGCTGCATGGATACCTTCATCTCCAAGAGTCCCAAGGTCGAGAGCCTGAACACCAACCCCGAAGGCAAGATCTATCCGATCCTGACCCACGGGCGCGGCACCGACGTCTGGGGCCAGTTCACCACGCTTGGGCAGATGTCGCTCCAGGAGTTCTACGACACCAAGGAACCCCGCTCGCTGCTGTTCGACAAGTGGCTCACCGAAGAGGACAGCCGCAAGAAGGAGGCCTACTTCGCTCGCCTCACCGGGCTTAAGAGCGAGTGCCTGGTCTGCGGCAGCGAACTGAGCCAGGGTTCGCAGGTCTCCTACTACTGCGAGACTTCCGATGGCGCGGCGAGCGGCTTCGTCGAGAGCGACTGCTTCACCAATTTCCTGATCCAGGCGGTATTCAGGATCGACCGGGAACTGGCGGCCGACGATCCGACCCGGCTCATGATTTCCCAGACTGCGCAGGAATCCGTGTTCGTGCTGAACCCTGGCGGTACCGAGGCCCCCGGCATCGTCGACTTCCACCGCTTCGACATGAAAGGGATTTCCCTTTTGAAGAAGCAGTATCCGTTGGCCCAACCGCCGGAGAGCGACGGCTTTACCGGCCTGGTGCACGGCAGCCTGAGCGGCTACGAGGGACAGCTGCGCGACGCCTACCTGATGGTCCACCCGGTAAGCGGCGACTGCCCGGAGTCGATCCTCATGGAAGAGAACTACCGCGAGTTGAACCGGCTCAAAAAGAGGATCGCCGCACAGCTCTAGAAAAATTCTGCCGCAAAAAGGCCCAAAAGGCACAAAAACCCCTTAAAGACTTGGGGAAACCATAGAAAAAGGGCGGGAAGCTGCACAAGCTTTCCGCCCTTTTCGTTTTATGGCTCTCTTACGGTTCTCGCCTGGTTCTGCGGTTTCCTTTTGCGCCTTTTTTGCCTTTTTGCGGCAATTCGCCTTTCAGCTTACCAGGGCCGAGGCGGGCACGAAGGTCACGCCGTCGCGGGCCAACTGCGGCATCATAGCCTTCAGGGCGCGGATGGTCGCCGGGTGCGGGTGGCAGATGGCTATTGCCGAACCTCTCTTGCGCGCAACGGCCACCACCTGCGCCAGTTGCTTCCCTATCAGCGCCTCGTCTTGCACGTTGTCCAGGAACACCTGCCGGGACGCGCAGCGCATCCCCAGGGTCCGAGCCGCCCGGTAGCCGACCGAGGCGGGCGAGGTCTTGGAATCCACGAAGTACACCCCCTTACCCTTCAACACCTCAAGCACCACTGCCATCTTCTCGGCGTTCTGGGTAAAGCGCGAGCCCATGTGGTTGTTGGCACCCACGGCATGGGGAACCGTGCGGAAGTAGCTGTTCACCCGCTCGGTTATCTCGCCGTTCTCCATCGTCAGCAAGAGCCCGATTTTCTCCATTCGCTGCTTCGGATACCCCTCGGGCTCCATCGGCATGTGGACCATCACCTCGGCCCCCGCCTGGTGCGCCGTCTCGGCCACGTCCTTCGCATGGGCCAGGCTCGGTATCACCGAGAAGGTGAGCGGCTGGCCGATGGAAAGAAGCGCCTGGACCTCCTTCAGGTTGGTCCCCATGTCGTCGATGATGATGGCGACCGACCCGGGGCCGGTGACGCGCGGCGCGGGCGCCACGGCGTGCTTGGCCGGCGGAGGTACCGCACTCGACATGGGGACCTGCTTGGGCGCAGGGTGCGGCGGAATCTTCAGATGCGGGGCGGGATGCACCGTCGATGGTGCCGGCGGCTTTGTCGGTGCGCCAGTCTTGCGCGTGCTCTCAAGCAGGAAAAAAGCGAGGCCGATGAGAACAACGATGACCACGAGCGCGATCACGGGCCGACGACCGCCTCCGGTAGATTTGCGTCTATTTACTGCCTTACCCTTGCGAGCCAATGGGTTAAACCTCCTGCGGGGCTGAAAACGACAGGCCAAAAGTAAACGGTAACTTGGGATTTATAAAGCCAACGGCGCCTGTTTGACAACCGTTATTTGCCCGGCAGCTCCGCGCCCCCAGCCCCAACGCCAGATCCGCTCCCTGCTCCGACATCCGCTCCAGTTCTATGATCGTGGGCACCGACGGCTCAACAGGACCCGCTCTCAGGCTGCAAATAAATATTAAATTGGTTATTTCTAATTTTTAGACAAAGGATATAATTCTCCTGGGCTGCTCCGGCCCCTGCGGTGGGAAACCACGAAAGCAGCATGGACGACTGGAGCGGCTACATCAGGTTTGCGGGAGGTTCAAAAGTGTCTGCGTCCCTGCGAATCAAAGCAACGGTTGTTGCCTGCCAGGCCCTGCTCTTGGTGGCCTTGGTCGTGTCTGGAGGGTGCGGCAGACCTGCCTCGCTGCTCCCCCCTTCGCATCCTGCCGCGACGGCCGCACCGGCGGCAACGGCACACAAGCCGCCAGCCCCGGCCGGTTCTCCCTCTGCAGTCCGCAGATCGATCGGCAGCACGCCAACCCAAAAAAGTTTCAGCCAGGTGAGGGTTTTTTTCGCCACGGACCGCGACCGCACCTCGCAAAGCGACCCGCAGAAGATGTTCAGCGGCAAGCGCGGCACGCTCAGTTACGGGTCCTGCGACGTGGCCATCCCGTCGGAGCAGAAGACGGCCAAGGCAGGGTCGCAGGCGGCCCAGATCCGACCCGCATTGCGCAAGGTCGTGCCGCGCGACCGGGACGCATTCATGAGCCAACTGAGAAGTGCCATAGCGAAAAACGGTCGGAGGAGCGCCTTCGTCTTCGTGCACGGCTACAACGTCTCCTTCCCGGAAGCGGCCCGGCGAGCGGCGCAACTTAAGCACGACCTCGGTTTCAAGGGGGCAGCCATACTCTTCAGCTGGCCTGCGAAGGGGCGCAGTGAAGCCGGCGCCTTCGTCGCCGACGAGACGGACGTCGAATGGGCCCAGCCAGATCTCAAGGGATTCCTGAAAGAGATCGCCGCAACATCCCAGGCACGCAACATCTATCTCATCGGCCACAGCATGGGCAACCGTGCCCTGACGAAGGCGTACATCTACCTTTCATCCGAGCGGCCCGAGCTCGCCAAGGTGTTTCGTGAGTTGATCCTGATAGCTCCGGACATCGACGCGGATCTCTTCGGGCGCGACCTGGCTCCCCAACTGGCCGCCTCCGCCACACGCACCACCGTCTACTCGTCGTCCAAGGATCCCTTTCTCAAGGCCGGCAGCCGTTTCCAGAGCTACCGGCGCGTGGGCGACTCCGGACCGATGCTGACCGTCTACGAAGGCATCGAGACGATCGACGCCTCCCGGGTAAACACCGCCCTGTCGGGACACGCCCACCCAAGCGACAAGACATCGGTCATTGCGGATATCTATCATCTGATCAGGGAGGGGAAGCGGCCCGCGGAAAGGTCCGGACTGCAGACCGTGCATGCAGATTCCGGCCAGTACTGGCGCTTCAGGGCACGCTGAGCTTCCGGTGCCGGTTTGGGCGTTGTCGCTTTCATTGAGGGGGCAGCCGGATCAGGTATCCCAGCTGTTCGAAAAGGGAGGGGGAGAAAATCATGCCACTCTTACACGTTGTCATCGTCCTTATCGTGGTCGGCGTCCTTTTGGGGCTCATCAATCGGTACATCCCGATGGCAGGCTCCATCAAGTCGATCCTGAACGCCGTGGTGGTCATCGCCGTGGTGCTGTGGCTGCTGCAGGTCTTCGGCCTGCTGGGCTACCTCTCAAAGCTGCACGTGCGGGACATCGCCAAATAGCCTCTGCGCTCACCAGGATACGACCATCGGCATCTTGCCACACCTGACCGCGCCGGTCTGCTGGAAAGCGGTCCGAGAGCCTCAGCTCCGGCACGTCTGCCAGCGCAGGCGGCACTCAAGTCCCACCCATCCCCTCACTGCCAGCTGGTTTCCACTCGATTGCGACAGTTGTTTCTCGCACGGCAAAGCGCCTGGTCCGCGGCGCGGATCAAGGCGCCGGTGTCGAGGTCCCCTTGTGAGCTCACCGCCACACCGAGGCTCATGGTGATCGGAATCATCCCATCCGCGGTGTCCACCGGCTCTCGATGGTCATCTTGCTTTTAAGGCTCACCGTCAACCGTAGCATGGTTTTCTTTTCGCCGTGCTGCAGGCTACCAAACCGCCCCCTCTATCGGAGAGCTCAGCCGGCAACATCTTGAACCGGCAAAGCCGCCCCGGCAGGGGTATGGAAGGTTGCGAGTCTCCAGAAATTCTGACAACAGCCCGACGATTGTTATATCGACAGCAACTCGCAAGTCTTGCCAGGACTTCTTGCCCGAGAAAGGACTACTGTGATAGACTCATCGCTTGGAATTATTATCTGTATAAAGAGCCGTCAAGCTGACTTTATGTATACGCCAAGAGTCTCGTCAAATTCAATTCAGAATTCAGCTCTGCTGATACAGCTAGATCAGTCTGACTTTTATTGATGCTCTCTCCAGGAGGTTTTTCATATGCTGACCATGCAGGAAGTTAAAGAACACTATTTCTTCACCGATACCGATGCAGAGTACCTGAAGGAATTGTACCCTCTGGTGCAGGCGAACTGCGAGACCCTGGTGGACGAGTTCTACGATTACCTGCTAAAAATTCCCGAGACCGCCAAGTTCCTGCGCGAAGAACACACACTCATCAAGCTGAAGAAAACCCACGCAGACTGGGTACTTTCGGTCTTCTGCGGCAAATACGACAACCAGTACCTCCTGACGCTACAGCACATCGGCCAGGCCCACGTGCGCATCGGAGTGAACGCTCACTACGTCAACGCCGCCATGAACGTGGTACGGCGCTTTCTCATCGAGATGCTCCAGGCCAACTTCCCGAAGATAGAGGAACGGCGCAAGTACCGGATCGCGGTAGAGAAGATCCTCGACATCAACCTCGACATCATGAGCACCTCCTATCAAGAGGAGGAACTGCGCAAGGTGTTCGTCTCGCACCGCCTTGAATCGAAGCTGATCCACGCGGCCGAGCGCTTCACGTACGGCCTCAACCTGATCCTGGTCCTGGCCTTGATAGGCGTATCGCTGTCGGTGGTGGTGCTGTTTTTCTGGGACCTGGTCCACATCTTCAAGGGAGACTTCGAGAAGGGGATACTCTCGGCGCTCGGTTCGCTTTTGATCCTGTGGATGATGATCGAACTGATGGACAACGAGATAAAGACGCTGAAGGGTGGCAAGTTCAACATCCTCATCTTCATCGGCGTCATCATCGTCGCGCTGATCCGGGAGATTCTGATCTCGACGCTGCGTCACGACGCCCTGGAGACCCAGGTATTCCTGGCCGGCACCCTCCTCATTCTCGGCATCGTCTACTACCTGGTGGCTCGCAGCCAAGTCGACAAGCCACACTGAGCCGATTCCCGGATGTTTCGGCATCTGCACATTATCCACTCAGCGACCAGCGACATCCCCACAGGCAGACACTATGCAATGACAGTCTGCCCCACTCTCTTAGCACTTCCAGGACGTTGGGATATGTCACACGTTGAAGGCTAAGAGATATTTCCGCACTCTTTCGGGCGCTGGAATCTTTACTTTGACTGTCGCTCTGCTATCATGGGCAAGATAGGCAATCGGAAAGGACTCCGGTAAACCGCGCCTGTCCGCAGGGGGCCGTCTGAATGCAGGGGAAAAAGGGAAGCAGCTTCAAACTGGACAGTAATCTCTGGTTCAACAGGGCGGAGCACAAGTTCCTGGGAGGCGACCGGATCGAGCTTTTGGAGCAGATCGAGCAGCTCGGGTCGATCACCAAGGCGGCCAAGGCCGTGGGACTCAGCTACAAGACCGCCTGGGACGCGGTGAACACGGTCAACAACCTGGCGGAGAAACCGCTGGTGGAACGGCTCACCGGCGGCAAAGGGGGCGGAGGCACCAGTCTCACCGCCGAGGGCAAGAAGGTCATCAGTGAGTACAAGATCATCCAGGAGGAACTCCGCAAACTCCTGGACAACCTTGGAAACAGGCTAGACGACACGGACAGCCTTTTCCAATTTTTAAGGAGAATCTCAATGAAAGTGAGCGCACGCAACACCTTCGCCGGGACGATCACAAAAATAACCAAGGGCGCAGTAAACTCCGAGGTCACCCTGACCCTGAAGGGCGGCATCCCGCTGACCGCCGTAGTCACCAACGGAGCCGTGGACAACCTGGCGCTGAAATCCGGTGCCGAGGCCTTCGCCATCATAAAAGCCAGCTCGGTCATCATCGGTACTGACCTGCACGATGCCAAGACCAGCGCCCGTAACGTATTTTGCGGGACCATCGCCAAAATCATCGAGGGGCCGGTCAGCGCCGAGGTCGACATCGAGATCGGCGGCGGCAACACGGTAAGCTCGGTCATCACCCACGAGAGTTCCAAAAAGCTCGGCCTCAAGGTCGGCGGCCATGCCTGTGCCCTCTTCAAGGCGTCCAGCGTCATCATCGGCGTAAGCTAAAACGACAAAGAAGGACAGCGACGGAGCTGTCCTTCTTTCTATATCGAGCGTTATATAGTCAAGATCACAACGCAATAAAAGCGCGACCCGGTACGGAGATTCTTGCATGAAAATTGTCATCTCGATGATGACCACGGTTGTCTGCCTGTTCCTGCTTGCGGCTGCGGCGCAGGCGGCCGACATCAACCTGGCCGTCGCAGTCAGCCTGAAGGAAGTGGTCAACGAGCTGTCCGACAGCTTTGCCAAAAAGCACCCAGGCGTCAGGTTCCTGAAAAACTACGGCGGCTCTGGCCAGCTCGCCAAGCAGATCGAGAGCGGCGCCCCTGCTGACATCTTCATATCGGCCAACCTGGAATGGATGGACTACCTAAAAGGCAAGCAGTTGGTGGACCGCGCGAGCGTCGGGACCTTTGCCTACAACCAGCTGGTCTTCGCCGGCACCCCGGGCAAGGCTGTCTCACTCAAGGACCTCGTGAGGTTGCAAAGGATCGCGGTGGGCAGCCCGAAGAGCGTGCCTGCCGGAGCATACGCCCTGGAGGCGCTCGAAAAGGCGGGACTGGCCAAGCAACTGACCAAGAAGCTGGTGATGGCCAAGGACGTGCGCGAGTGCCTGGTGTACGCGGAACGCGGCGAGGCGGACGGAGCCTTCGTCTACAAGACCGATGCGCTGCAGGCCAGGAAGAGCAAGGTTCTTTTCAGCATCCCGCAGGAACTCTACCCGAGGGTGACCTATCCTGCCGCTTTGACCAACTCTGGTGCCAGGAACAGGGATGCCGCAGCCTTTTTCAGCTATCTCAAATCCGGCGAAGCCAAAGCAGTGCTCGCCAGATACGGCTTCACCACCCACTGATCGACTACTTTCCGAAGCAACCCACGCCACCGCTACCACTTCCCTCTTTTGACCCCAGCTACAGAGGGCCCAGAGGGAGAGGTTGAGCGGATCCCCCCTGCATCGACTTGACTATTCCAAAGGCACACTCGCCGCATCTGCACAACAATCCAGCACGTTCGAGTCCCCCCCTCCGAAGGGACCCTCTAAGCAGCTGATTATCCCAGCGATTCCCGTTATCAAGAATTGGCACGTTGCATGAAACTGCCAACCGAGCGAAGAGCTGCCACCAGTAAGGCTCGCGCCGAGACACCATTTAACCGGAACATCGGGAGAGCGACATGGCAGCACCAGACAGAGCTCATGCGGACAAACTCTTTGCCCGTTATCGCAGCCGCCGCGACGGCATCCGAAAAGAGCCGGCTCTGGCACGGGTCTGCCTCATCTGCGGATCGACGCACGTAGGACCAAGCACGGTGATTTGCACCAGATGGTCTGCTTCAGCTGCAGTTTCGCCTTCTTCCGCTACCAGTGCCCGACCTGCGGCGCCACGGTGGACGGGCGCGATCCCGAGAACCCTGGCTGCCACGAGTGCGGCCTGCGCACCTGTACCTGCGGCGCATGCGGCTGTCACTCGAGGTAGCCTAAAAGAGAACCAAAGGAGGTTCGCATGACCCTGATACAAAAAGGGAGCAGCGTCACCATCAGCTACATCGGCACCCTGGATGACGGCACCATATTTTACAGCACCAAGGAACACGCACCGCTCACGGTGACCATCGGCGACGACCAGCTGTTCCCGGCGCTGGAGCGCGTCATTATGGAGATGCGCGCCGGCGAGACCAGGAACATAACCATCTCCGCCGAAGAAGGGTACGGTCCGCGTCGCAAGGAGAACATCCTCCAGGTGGCCCGCACCGCCTTCCCCGCCGGAAAGGAACTCAAGGTCGGCCAGAAGCTGGAGATCGGATTTGCCAGCGGACAGTCGCGGGTTATGAAGGTGATTGCGGTGACGGAAAACGAGGTGACCCTGGACGGCAACCACGTCCTGGCAGGTCACGACCTTACCTTCGCACTCAGGCTGGACCGCGTCGAATGAACTGTTATTTCTCGCTGAACGGGAAAGGAAACTGATGCAGACAGAGAACAGGCCGGACCGCTACGTGTCGTTTGCCGGCATCGAGGGAGACAGGAATTCGCTGGAACTGATCGCCATGCTGCGCCGCCACATCGACGACCCGGACAAGGGCAACCCGTTTTGGGATCAGTTCAAGGCAAAGCTTCTGCGGGTCGGCCAACCGGAACTGAACGGCGGGCGCTGTCTGGACGAACTCTTCCTGATCCACTCCTACATCAACAACCTGAGGGAGCTATTCGAAACGTACGACGACCTGCCGGCACTGGCGCTTTTGGAAAAGATCGAACTGGAGAGTTGCTGAGGCGCGCCGTCGCACCTGGTAGACCAGCTCGGGCTGAATTTTGCGGGAAGTCCTGGCCTTTTTTAATAGTTACCGGAGGGCAAAAGAGAGGGGCAAGGGCAGCAGTTATCCACTTTATCCGGATTGTTACATCTATTCGCGGCGAGCAGGCCGGGCCTAGCGTATACCTTGCGGGACCAATTTAGTATTGACACGTAAAAGCGCCAACTTAGAGCGTCTGCCTAATCCTTGTGCAAGTTGATGAACTGCCCATGGATACGTCACATTCGCGAAACGAGTCCACAGCCATGTGCGACTTTTCCACAGGGGCAGTGGAAAGCTTTTGTTACCCTTGAAGCCGCCGGCGTTATCCCTTGCCGATCAGCCTCAGAAAGTCCTGGTAACCGGTGAACCCGACCAGCCGTTTCCCCTCATACAGGTGGGCCGGAACGGCGTTGACACCCATTTCCCGCGAACGCTGCCAGTCGGCATCGACCGCAGCGGCATAACTCCCGTCGGCGCCTATCTGCCGCGCCTGGTCAGCCGGGAGCCCGATTGCCCCAGCAAGCTCCGCAAGCGCCTCCACTAGGGCGATATTGCGCCCCTCGACGAAGAAGGCGTGGTACACCGCATGGCGCCAATCGGCACCCCTTCCCTGTGCCTCGGCCCACTTCCCCAGTTCCTGGGCGCGCCTGCTGTTGTAGGTGCGGGTCCGCTCAGCAATTGGCAATCCCTCGGCCGCAGCAATCTCGCGCAGGCGCGCCTGCATGGCGCCGATCTGCTCCGCCCCGACGCCCAGAAGCTGCGTCAGTTCTGCACCCTCTTCCGGCGTTTCCGGATGGAGCGGGAAAACGGTCCAGCGGAATTGAACGCCGAACTCACGCTGCAAACGATCGGTACGCACGGTACCGAGATAGCACCACGGTCAGATGTAATCGAAGAAAACCTCAACCACCGGCGATTCGTTCATGACGACCTCCTTTCAGAATCACGCTCTCATTGTAGCCTCACCTTGGCCGGTCGCAACCGGTCCTTCGACCCAAGGTCTCCCTGGTTTGACATCACCTGATAGCTTGATACGTTTAACCCGCATCCGCACATGTCACGGCACTAGCCGATCTTTCCGAAGTTGTCGGGAGGTACCGAACATGACGAGGAAAGCGTCAGACACCGTTGCAGCGCTGATCCCGCCCAACGCTACCCTGGAGCAGTTGAAACAGGCCGCCGCCGGGTGCCGGGCTTGTCCGCTTTGGGAGCGCGGCACGCAGACCGTCTTCGGCGACGGCCTCCCCACCGCCCGGCTCATCCTGGTTGGCGAACAGCCGGGAGATCAGGAGGACAAACAGGGGTTGCCGTTTGTCGGTCCGGCGGGGCGCATCCTGGACCGCGCATTAGAGGCCGCGGGGATAGCGCGTGCGGATGCCTATGTCACCAACGTGGTAAAGCATTTCAAGTGGGAGGCACAGGGCAAGCGGCGCCTGCACACCAAGCCGAACTCAAAGGAGATCGGCGCCTGCCTTCCCTGGCTCGATGCGGAGATCGACCTGATCCGGCCGCAGGTGTTGGTGGCCCTGGGGAGCACCGCGGCGCAGGCCCTTTTTGGCAAGGAGGTGCTGGTGACCCGGGACCATGGCCGCTTTCTCCCGTCTTCCCGCGCCCCTTACGCCACGGTAACCAGCCACCCGTCCGCCATCCTGCGGGCACCGCTGGAAGATCAGCGACACGCCGCGCTGGAACTGTTTATTGAGGACCTGAAAAAGGTGGCTGCCGTGCTAAGTGCCGGAACCGGTGCAGGGCAGCCGTGATGCGGAAGGGTACCGTAGAGGCGAGTTTGTGCATGGCGCCGATCGGTCGGATCGGTCGGATCGGTCAAGCTGCCTGCACCGTGGAGGAAAACTAGTGTGGGCGCGGTCACGGCTTCAGCCGCTCATGAAAAGGCACCATGCGGGTCAGCTCCAGGTGTACCGCGTCGTGCTCGCGGCGCACCCTCCCTTGCACGAGAAACGGCCCCGGCGTGCCCACGATCTCGCCGATTCGCCGATACTCGGCCGGCAGCAGCACCGTCTCCAGCAGACCGGTTTCGTCCTCCAGAGACATGAACTGAAGCGGTCCTTGCGAGGTCCGCACCCGCCGCAGGGCCGCCACCAGCACCAGCAGCCGGACCGCTGCCCCACCGGCTAACTTGCCGGCCTCCTGAACTGTGCTGCAACCATAGCAGGCGGCCCGAGGCCTGAGCAGCGCCACCGGATGTCCCGAAAGGTGCATTTCCAGGTAGCGCAGTTCATGCTTCACCCGCACCAGCGCCTGGTACAGGCGCACGTGGTCGAATTGCAGATCCACCGGCCGCGGTACCGGCAAATCGTCCAGGCTCTCTGGCGGCCCACCGCTGCGCAGAAGTTCCCAGGCAGCCTCGTGGGCAAACGGGAAATCGGCAGCTGCCAAGGGAGCCAGCCCATCGCAGGCGCCGCACAGGATGAGCGACTGCAGCTCGGCAGGCTTAAGCCGCACCCGCTCCACGAGATCCCTCAGGTTTTGAAACGCACCCTCTTTTTCCCGCGCCCCCAGCAGCTCTTCGACCGCACGGCGGGAGAGCACCTTGACACGGTCCAGCCCCACCCTCACCGCAGCGTTCTCCAGCCCATCCTCACCTGGCTCGCACCGAGAGTGGACACCGGAGAGGTTCACCTGCGGTCCATGCAGTTCCACCCCCATCCTGATGAGTTCCGCAGCCTCGGTGCGCAGCGGGTACATCCCCTCGTGGTGGTTCAAAAGCGCGGCAGCGAACTGCACCGGATGATGCGCCTTGGTGTATGCCGAGTAATAGGCGAGCAAGGCGAAGCTTGCTGCATGCGCCTTGTTGAAGGAGTACGCGGCGAAGCGTGCGGCGAAGGTCCAGGCACGACTGACCACTGCCGGCGTCCCCCCCCGGCTCGCGGCACGCTCGAGGAACCGGGCACGCAGCCCAGCCATGACGGCCAAATCCCCACCGCTATGCACGATCTCCCTGCGCAGCTCGTCTGCCTCTCCCAAGCTGAGCCCGCCCGCCCTGCTGAGCAGCAGCATGATGTCCTCTTCGTAGAGGAACAGGCCGTGGGTCTCGCTCAGGCGGTCCGCCAGCAGGGAGAAAGCCGACGGTTCGCGCGCTTCGCCGCGGGCACGACGGATGAACTCCATCTTGACGTCGCCGGATGCCGCCCCCGGACGGATCAGGGCGAGCGCAGCGGTAAGGTCGCTTTGTTTTCTGATCGGCAGACGCTTCAAGAGAGCGCGCATGGCTGGGCTTTCCAACTGGAAACAGCCGATGGTGTCGGCCCGGTCGATCAGCTCCAGCGTATGTCGGTCCTCGGCAGGGAACGCCTCCAACCCGAGTGTTTTGGGGTATCCGGCATGCTCGAGCACCTCCGCAAGCTCCGCCAGGCAACGGTTGCCGAGCAGGTCGATCTTGGCCAACCCGAGCCGGGCCACCGCCACCAGGTCGTACTGTGTGATCACCACACCTTTCCTGGCCAGCTCCAAGGGGAGCAACTGCCGTAGCGACCCACCGCCCACCACGATTCCCCCGGGATGCACCGCCACGTGGCGCGGCCGGCCAACCAGGCGCCGGGCCAGTTTCAGGGCAGCCTGAAACCCGGCTCCCTCCCCCGGCAGAGAGTCGGCTGCAGCTACCGGTCTCGACGCATCCGCGACCGAGGCGAGGCCGAGAAAATCCACGTCCTCGGCGGCGACCAAATCCTCCGGAGGGAGGGCGCGGCTCAACGCCTCGATGGCTGACGCTTGCACGCCCAAAGCCTTCAACCCCTCGCGCAGCGCGGAGCGGACTTGAAAGGTGTGCAGGGATGCGACCATCGCCACCCGGTCCTCACCGAACCGCCGGTAAACCCACTCGATGACCGCGTCGCGACGCTGCCAGGGGAGATCGATGTCCACATCGGGCCATGCAGTCTTGCCGGGGTGCAGGAAGCGCTCGAACATTAGACCGTGCTTCAACGGATCGACAGGTGAACCGCCCAAAAGATGCAGGGTGAGCGAGCTTACCGCGGAACCGCGCACGGCAGCCGGAATCCCCTCTGTGCGGCAGTGGCTCAGTATCTCCCCCACCACCAGGAGAAAACCTGTGAAATTGAGCTCTTCAAAAAGCGCCAGCTCCTCCTCCAGCCGCGCCGCATGCACCGCGCTCCACGCCCCAGCCTCCCGGTACGCCACCGGGATCGATCGTTCACACAGTTCCCGCAGCCTGGCCGCTGCCAATTCCCTCGCGAGTCCGATTCCCGGCGCGGGCACCTCGATTGCTCCGAGATCGAGCCGGCAGGCATCCGCAATCTCGCGTGCTGCTTCGAGGGCAGCGGGGACATCGTCAAAAAGCGCCGCCGCCTCGGAGGCGGAACGCAGAAATCGCTCCGGGCTTTCGGCACCGGCGGTTCTCAACTGCTCCAGCAACAGCCCCTGGCGTATCGCCAGCTGCAGAAGGTGCAGTGGGTGCCCGTCCGGGTCCAGGAAAACCGTGTCCGTATCGGCTACCAGGCGCACTCCCAGCCGGGCGGCGACCGCGCGACGCTCGGCATCGTCGGACTGCGGGTCGGGGCGCACCAGCAACAGGCCGATCCTTTCGCGTGGGAAAGCCGTCTGCAGCAGCCGCCCGATCACCTCTGGATCGTCGCTCAACGCGTAGAGCCCGCCCGGATGCCGCTGCACCAGCGGCAGCGGGTCGGCGCCGGCCACGCCGTGTCCCGCGCAGGCGCCCAGGGCGCCCCGCCTGATGCTGACGATGCGGCAGAGGTTGCCGTACCCGGTGCGATCGGCGGCCAGCAGCACGATTCGACCTCGGCGCGAGCCGGGCTCACGTCTGCCATTGAAGCCGGGGCGCAGTTCCAGGCCGGTCAGCGGCCGGATTCCCGAGCTGCGGCACTGGTGGTGGAAACGGACCTGACAGTAGAGGTTTTCCAGATCGGTGAGGGCGAGAACCTGGTAGCCGCGCCTTGCGGCACCGGCCACCAGGTCGTCGATGGAATCGGTCCCGTAGCCGATCGAGCAGTCGCTCTTCACATGGAGCGGGACGAAGCCCGCGCAGGGGTCAGGGGGTGAAGTCACGGACGTCGTAGCGCAGGCCGTTGCCGCCGTTTTGTCGGACGATGCTCAGAACAAGATCGGCGACCTGGCCCGCCGGCCGCAACGCCCCCGAGGCATGCAGGTCAAGGAAACGCTTCAGGTCTGGGAAGTCGCGCTCGTTCGAGGTGCGCAGGCTCGCCTGCATCTCGGTGTCGATGATGCCCGGTTCGATGCTGATGGCGCAGAAAGGATGGAGCTCTGCGCCCTGCTCCAGCGCGAGGGTCCGTATGAAGGTCTCGAGGCAGGCCTTGGCGGAGCAGTAGAGCGACCAGCCGAAGTAGGGTCTAAGGGCCGCGCCCGAGCTGATGTTCACGATGGTCTTTCGGCAGGGCTGCCCCTGGAACTGCCGGATAGCTTCCGAGAGGAAAAGGACGGCGGAAGTCACGTTGACGTTGAGGTTGGCGATAATCTCGGCTGGATCCTTTCGTGTTGCCGGGCCGACTGGCTGCACGGTACCAGCGTTGCTGACCACGACGATCTCCTCGAAATCGAGGTGGGCCAGACGAGTGAACTGGGCGGCGATCACCTCGACCGCCTGCTCCGGTTCGGAGAAATCCGCAGCTACCGAAAAGGAATGGGGTGCGCTGCGTGAAAATTCCACCACCTGGAAACCGGCATCCAGATACCGTTTCGCGATCGCCTCACCGAGCCCTCGTGAACCACCCGAAATCGCCGCCAGCTTCATGACTGCCCTCCTTCTCCGCTATTTTTCCAAGCGATACCAAGTATAGCGGCTCGTCACCTCATTGCAGCGTGCGCGGCAGGTCGCGTCTGGCAACCCGGCCCCGCCCCAGTTGGCCTTCTCGACGGCCCTGCACCGGGACGGGGTGAGTCATGAAATAGCGACAGCGCCTCCGCTCTCGGTATACCAAGACCTTATTGCAGCATTATCACTTTGAGGTTGTCAATTACTGTTACAGAAGCCACGATGCCACTACAAACTGCATGAATTCAGACATTACAGCGTAGTTCCTCTAAGGAAATATGGGTTAGGCAGCCACTGCGGGAAGGGCAATTTGTTGCAGGTCGCAACATCTGACTGTAAAAACATACTCATGCATTGCTAGGTAGATTACTGGTATAAACCAGGCATTACTCTGACGTTCAAATTCCAGAAATATTCAATTCATATTGACTTTTAAGTTTCAAAAGAATATATCTAACAAAAACTAACAGTCATATGTAATGTGTCCTGTCACTTCTGGCCCCCATTTTGGAACTATTTATGGCCTCGGAAGGTTCTTCTATCGGCAGACATTCCCTCCCCTTGTTGCTGGTCCTGACCCTCGCGGGCCTGGCAGGCAACTACTTTAAAGTTCCCCTTTTCTTCAACGTTGAATTCCTGTTCGGGAGCATCTTCTCGCTGCTGGCACTGCAGTTTTTTGGCCTCGGCCGGGCCACCCTGGTGGCCCTTATCATCAGCAGCTACGCCTCCTGGCAACACCCCTACGCCATCGTGATCCTGACGGCCGAAGCGGCGGTAGTCGGCTGGCTGGTCACCCGGCGCCGCATGGGGACGGTCCTGGCCGACACCCTGTTCTGGATCTGCCTCGGCATGCCGCTGGTCTACCTCTTTTACCACCTGGTCCTGCACCACCCGGGAAGCGATGTCTCTTTGGACATGGTCAAGCAGGCGGTGAACGGCATCGGCAACGCACTGGTGGCCCGGCTCCTTTTCACCGTCTACGCGCTCAGGTCGCGCACCTTGCCCCTCTCCTTCCGCGAGATCATCTACAACCTGCTGGCGGTCTTCGTGCTCTGCCCGGCACTGATCCTCCTGGCGGTCGGGAGCAGGGCCGATTTCACCCAGACCGATCTCAGCATTCAGGATTCGCTGCTGCGCGAAAGCCGCCGGTTGTCCAGCAACCTCGATTACTGGATCAACTCGCGGAAGTTATCCATGGTCAGCCTGGCAAAACTCGCCTCCGACATCCCGGAGACCGAGATGCAGGCACGCCTGGATCAGGCCAGGAGTTCTGATCGCCATTTCCTGCGCATCGGGTTGCTGAACCGGGAAGCGGTCACCATCGCCCACTCGCCTTTGACCGACGAGAGCGGATCGACCAATCTCGGCAAAAGCTTCGCCGACCGCCCCTATATACCGACACTGCAACGTACCCGCCAGCCGCTACTTTCCGAACTGGTGGCCGGCACCATCGACGGCGCCACCCCGAGGGTGCTCATGCTGGTGCCGGTCATCGCCCGCGACAGCTACGCAGGGTACCTGGCAGGAGTCCTGGACCTGCGTCGGGTACAGGATGTTTTGCAGGAGAGCGTCACCAGCAGCGAACTGCGCTTCACCCTGCTCGACAAACACGGCAAGGTCATCATCTCCAACCGTGGCGACCAGACCGTCATGGCCCATTTCGAGCCCGGCAAGGGGACCCGGCGACCTCTCGGCGAAGGTGTCGCGCGCTGGGAGCCGGACCTGCCCGAGGACACCCCTTCCTGGGACCGGTGGAAGAACTCGTTCTACACCGTACGGGCCAGGGTGGGCAACTTCGCGGAATGGGACCTGATCCTGGAGCAGCCGGTACGCCCGTTCCAAAAAGCGCTCTTCGACCGATATGCCGCTCATTTGGGCCTGTTGTTCCTGATTTTTCTGGGATTCCTGCTGTGCGCCGAAATGCTCAGCCGCTACTTCCAAGCCGGGCTTTCGAAGCTGCGCCAGCTGACCAGCGACCTCCCCGCCCGCCTGACGCAGGGTCAGGAGATCACCTGGCCGGAGCATCCGGTTATGGGGGTGCGCGATCTTGTGGAAAATTTCCGGGACCTGACGGCCTCGCTCAGCGCTCAATTCCAGGAGACCCGAAAGCTCAACGAGACACTGGAGCAGCGGGTTACCGAGCGGACGGCCGAATTGAGCAGCCTGAACCGCGACTTCGTCAGTTTCCTGGAAAACACCTCGGATTACATCTTCTTCAAGGACGAGAACTCCCGTTTCCGTTTCTGCAGCCAGGCCCTGGCCGCCGTGACGGGATACGCGAACTGGCGCGACATCATCGGCAAGCACGACACCGAGGTGTTCCCCGAGCCTACCGCCACCTGCTCCCTGGAGGAGGATAAGCCGATCTTCCGGGACGGCATCTCCATTCAGAACAAGGTGCAGGTCTTTACCGACGCGCAGGGACGGCGCGGCTGGATCACCACCAACAAGTGGCCGCTCTTCGATGCGTCGGGCAAGGTGGTAGGCATCTTCGGCATCTGCCGCGACATCACCGAGAGCATCAAGATTCAGGAATCGCTGCAATTGGCACAAGAGTCACTGAACCAGGTGCCGGATCCCATCATATGGGCGGACCTGGAGGGCAGGATCGTCGCTTGCAACACCGGGGCTTCCCGGCGCCTGGGTTACAGCCACGAAGAGCTCCTGGGGACCCTGGTTTTCGATATCGACCCAGCAGCCACCCCGGGAACCTGGGGCGCCCTCATTGCCGACCTGAAGCTCAACAAGTTCAAGCACTTCGAGTCGACCTACCGGACCAAGCAGGGGCGGGGCATTCCGATGGACGTCCAGTTGACCTACATCTCTTTCGGGGACAGGGAGTACATCTGCGGCGTCGCACGCGACCTGACCGAGCGCAACGCCATGGAGGAGGAACGGCTCAAGCTCGAGCGGCAAAGCCTGCACCTGCAGAAATTGGAGAGCTTAGGGGTCCTCTCGGGCGGCATCGCCCACGACTTCAACAACCTCCTGCAGGTGGTGCTCGGCAACCTGGACCTCGGCCTCATGATGCTGCCCAAGGACGCCGCCGTCCGGAAGAACCTGGAGCAGGCAGTCATCGCGACGGTGCGCGCCTCGGAGCTGAGCGGCATGATGCTCGCCTACTCCGGGAAGGGGGTTCTCACCGTGAAGAAGCTCAACCTTAGCGACCTGGTGCAGGAGAACGCCCACGTGCTGGCCGCGGTCGTTGCGCACCCGAGCTCCTTCATCCCGGCTCTGCATCCCGAGCTGCCGCCGGTCCAGGCCGACGCAACGCAGGTACTGCAGGTCGTCATGAACCTGATCCGCAACGCAGGCGAGGCCATCGGCGAAGCAAGCGGCACCATCACACTCACCACCGGCGTGGACGAGTTCGACCAGGCCACGCTGAACGCAAGCCGCCTGGAGGGGAAACTCCCCGGCGGGCGATACGTCTGGCTGGAAGTGCGCGACAACGGTTGCGGCATGGACGAGGCGACCCAGTACAAGAGTTTCGATCCCTTCTTCACCACCAAGTTCACCGGCCGCGGGCTCGGGATGTCGGCGGCGCTCGGCATCATGCGCGCCCACAAGGGGGCGATCCTCCTGGACAGCAGCCCCGGTACCGGCACCAGCGTGCGGCTGCTGTTCCCCGTCGCCTCCGGACCGCTGCAGGTCCTGTCGTCCCTGCCTGGTGCCGAGCGGGAGATCCCTTACGCAGCGGCCGGCCGGCGTAACCTCATCCTGGTAGTGGACGACGAAGAGATGGTGCGCAACCTCTCCACCAGCACGCTGCAGGCCTTCGGCTACGACACCCTCGCGGCCAGCGACGGCGACCAGGCGCTGGAGATCTTCCGCAGGGAGGGCAACCTGATCGACCTGGTTATGCTGGATCAGAACATGCCCACCATGGACGGCCTCACCGTGTTCAAGGAACTGCGCCGCATCCGCCCCGAGGTCAAGGTGCTTTTGGCCAGCGGTTTCAGCGAAAAGGAAGTGACTGCACGCTTCAAGGGGCTGGACCTGAACGGTTTCATCCAGAAGCCGTACAACGTGAGATACCTTTTGGACGAGATCAAGCGGGTGCTCGGCAGGTCCGGCGAGTGACACAACCATGACTTCCCTCCCCACGCCTTCCGGGCACCCCATCTCCCGCCTGCCGCGCGTTTCCGTGCTGATGCCGGTTCGCAACGAGGCACGCTACCTCCAGGCTGCCCTGGACTCGCTCTACCGCCAAACCTTTGCCGACTGGGAGCTGGTTGTCGTGGACGACGGTTCACATGACACAACTCCCGAGATCCTCGCCCGGGCCGCAGCCAGCGATCCGCGGGTGCGGGTGATCCGGCGCGAGGGTGGCGGTCTGGTGGCGGCCTTGAACGCCGGGCTCGCCGCATGCCGGGCTCCGCTTCTGGCCCGCATGGATGGCGACGACATCTGCCATCCGCTGCGCCTCGAGCAGCAGTCGAGCTACCTTGAGCGGTATCCGCACACCGGGCTCGTGGCCTGCGGCTTCCGCCATTTTCCCCGGGCCGAGCTACGACAGGGGATGCTGGGGTACGAGCGCTGGCAGAATTCCCTGGCGACCCACCGCGACATCATCCGGGACCGCTTCGTCGAGTCCCCCTTCGTGCACCCCTCGATCATGACCCGTACCGATATCGTCACCCGGCTCGGAGGGTACCGCGACTGCGGCTGGCCCGAGGACTACGACCTTTGGCTGCGCATGGCGGCGGCGGACCTGCGCTTCGCCCGGCTCCCCGCCACCCTCTTTTTCTGGCGCGACCACCCGGATCGTGCCACCCGCACCATGGAAGAGTACGCCGCCCAGGCCATGCGCCGCTGCAAACTGCACCACCTGCGCCAGGGGTTCCTGGCAGACGTCTGCGAGCTGGTGCTGGCCGGCGCCGGGCGGGAGGCACGCGCCTGGCAGCGGCTGCTCCAGGAGAAGGGAATCGGGGTCTCGCACTGGCTGGATATCGACCCGAAAAAGATCGGCAGAATGCTGCACGGCGCGCCGGTACTGCGCCCAGAGGAACTGGACCTGGCTGGACGCAAGATGCTCACCGCGATCGGTCTCAGGGGAGCGCGGGAGCAGTTCCGCCTGACTGCGGAGCGGCTCGGCTGGCAGGAGGGAATCGACTTTGTCAGTGTCGCGTGACAAACGAGGTGCAACAGAAAAGATGAGGGGTATACTTACAAGCGTTGTTATCACGCCTGCGGCCTACGTATGCCAAGGACCGCAGGGCTGAAAATTCCGACAACGCAAGGAGAAACTGTCATGATCAAGAAACTACTTGCCGCAGTACTGCTCACCATGCTTGCCGTTCCAAGTCTGTCTCTGGCTGCTTCGCCCAGGATGGGTCCCTATGTCTCAGGGTTCGTCGGCGTTGCCATCCCCAGCGATACCGACGCGACTTCCGGCTTCTCGACAATCAATGACCGTGTCGAGTTCGACCCTGGCATCAACGGCGGCGCCACGGCAGGCATGGATTTCGGCTTGGTGCGCCTGGAAGGGGAGATTTCCTACAAACACGGCGAGATTGCCTCACTTACCGATAAGACCGGCTTCAAGGACCGGCATGTCGACGGCAGCATCGGAGCGTTGGCGATGATGATGAACCTCTTCGTGGACCTGCACAACCCGGGACCGATCACCCCCTACTTTGGCGGCGGTATCGGCTTCGCGTCCCTGCATCAAAGCGACACCTTCGCTTCGGACGGATCTGCCCTCTACCTGGACGACAGCGATGCGGTCTTTGCCTATCAGGTAGGCGCGGGCCTGGAGATTCCCCTGAACCGGATGCTCTCGCTGGACCTTGGCTACCGCTATTTCAAGACATCCGAGGCCACCTTCAGCAAGGGTGATCCGGTCTTCGAGAACAGCCTCAAGTTCGAAAGCCACAACCTGGCAGCGGGTCTCAGACTTAAGTTCTGACCTGGTCCGATGGGGAATCCTGACGGCGGGGTGAAGTACTGCGGGGAAGGGAGTGAACGGTGCTCAAACTGATTCTCCTACTGCTATTGTGCAACCTGGCACTCACCCAGGTCCCAATCGCCCGGGGCGAGGACTATGGCGAGTGCCGGCTGCGCTGCGAAACTGAGAACACCGACTGTGTCAATGAGCCACCGGCACCCGACCCCGACGTGCAGTCGGCCAAGCTGGCATCCTGCGAGCGCAAGCTCGCCATCTGCTATGCGGAGTGCGAGAACCTACGGCCGGTGGAACCGCCAAGCACCGAGTACAGCCCTAACATCATTCGAAGGTAGTACCCACACTGTCAAGCCCCCCGCCCCTTGCCGGGCGGGGGGCGTTCTTCCCGCTCCCACCTCGAAGACCCCACCGCGCCACCTGCTAACTTGCCAACCCCTTACCCCTGTGACGGATGCTTCACGAAAGTCCCCTTGGCGTACTCGTCGAAGGCAACCCGCAGTTCCTCCTGGGTGTTCATCACGATGGGGCCGTACCAGGCTACCGGCTCGTTCAAGGGCTTGCCGGCGATGAACAGAAAGCGCACCGGCCGGTCCCCCGTCGTCACCACCACCTCGCCCCCCTCGCGTTCGTACAGGACCACCGTTTCCGGACCGCAACTGCAGCGCCGGGTCACGTCCATCCATCCCGAGCCGGCCATCTCGACAGCAAAGGGATCGCGCCGGTCGTCGAAATACCCCTCTCCGTCCAGCACGTAAGCTATGGCGGTGTGCCCGTCCTTGACCGGATGGCTGAAACTGGTCCCCGCCGGTACCGACACGTCCAGCAGTTCCGGCTCGATAACCACGTCGCGCACCGGACCGCGTACGCCGGCCACCTCGCCGCACACCACCTTGATCACCGTACCATTCAGCGTGGCGACCGGGATATCGGCCGCCTTCACCTCGCGGTAGCGCGGCGGCATCATCTTCTTCTCCGTCGGCAGATTGGCCCAGAACTGGAATCCCCACATGACGCCGCTCGGGCTCTCCTTGGGCATCTCCTGGTGGATGATGCCGCTTCCCGCCGTCATCCACTGCACGTCGCCCGGACCGATCTTACCCTGGTTCCCCATGCTGTCGCCGTGCTCCACCACCCCTTCGAGGACATAGGTGATGGTCTCGATACCCCGGTGCGGATGCCAGGGGAAGCCCGCCAGGTACTCGGCAGGGTTCGCGGTGTGGAAGTCGTCCAGCATCAGGAACGGGTCGAACTGCGGTACCTGCGAATAACCGAAGGCTCGTTTCAGATGTACCCCGGCCCCCTCGATGGTAGGCCTGCTCTTGAAGATCTTGGCGATGCGGCGGCTAGTCATGCTCCCTCCTTATCATTACTGCCGGGCAAGAAACTGCAGCAGTTCATGGTTCACGTTCTCGGCATGCGTCCAGATCAGGCCGTGCGGCGCGCCACCGACCACGACCAGGTGCGAGCCCCGGATCATCTGGTGGGTGCGGATTCCGGTGGACCCGATGGGAAGGATGCGGTCCGCATCGCCGTGGATCACCAGGGTGGGCACCTCGATGCGCTCCAGGTCTTTTCTAAAATCGGTGCCCCACGCCGAGACGCAGTCGAGCGTCCCCCGGGGCGAGGCGGCCACCGCGACGTTCCAGCTGTACTGGATCGCCTGGCTGCTGATCCGCTTGCCCCCCAGGAGGTCGACGTTGTAGAAATCGGCCAGGAAACCGGAAAGGAACGCGGGCCGGTCGGTCACGATCGCCTTGCGTATCCCGTCGAATACCGCCCCCTCGACGCCGTCTGGGTTGTCGGTTCCCTTGAGCAGACAGGGGGTCACCGCCGCGATGAAGACCGCCCGGCTTACCCGCTCGGCGCCGTGGCGTCCCAAGTAGCGCGCCACCTCGCCGCCCCCCATGGAGAAGCCGATCAGGGTGGTCTCGCGCAAGTCGAGCCTGGTCAAAACGTGGTGCAGATCCTGGGCGAAGGTTTCGTAGTCGTAGCCGCCTGCCGGCCTCGACGACTGCCCAAAGCCCCTGCGGTCGTAGGTTATCACCCGGTAGCCCGCAGCCAGAAGGGGCGGCACCTGCCGCTCCCACGATGCGCCGCTCAGAGGCCAGCCGTGGATCAGCACCACCGGCTTGCCGGAGCCGTGATCCTCGTAATACAGTTCGATGCTGCCCGAATTCTCCTCGCCGACGTGGATGTATGGCATTGGCATCTCCTTTTATAGCAGTCTCAGGGAAAGGACGAGTAAGACATGGTGTACCTGGTGAGCCACTACCATGGTATCAGATTCATGCTTTCCTTCAATTCGGCCGCACCGGCATGAATGTCAGAATGAGAACGTGGAACGGAGATTTTTTCGGACCGTTCTCGGTGGCTGGGCAGGTCGTGGTAATATTATTGGCGATTGCAAATAAAGCAACAAACAATTGTGCAGCTCTGGCTGGTCCGCGCGGCCAGCACTCATGGCGCATCTATCGAGGAGAAGATCTATGAGTTGGGAACCGATGAGCGTTGACGAACTGGCGGCATACCAGCAGGCATGCGGGGTGCGCGCCGTGAAGATAGGGGACACCTGGTGGATCGAGCCCCGCCCTTTCTTTTTCAGGACACTGTTCCCGCTGGCCGAGCTGGATCCAGGCTTCAGCCGATATCCGCTGCAGCACTTGGTCGGCGGCGTGCTGCACCTGGTGCCGGACGGCACCCCCGCCAACTCGCAGATGAAGCTTTTTCTCTATGACCGGCTCGACGAGTATGCCCCTGAAACGCTGCCGGCCAAGCAGAAATGGGTCATAAAGAAAAGTACTGAGAATTTTCGCGCCGAGAGGATCACGGACCTGCACCGGTTCGTGGAGACCGCCTTTCCCATCTACCAGTCCTTCTACCAGAGGACCCAATATTCCTACAAAAAGGAGCGCTCTGAACTCGCCGCCTTCGCCGCCTGGTCGCAGACGCTGTTCCGTCACCCGAAGATACTGATCCTGGGTGCTTACCACGGGGACCGGCTGGCGGCGGTGGACATCTCGTACCAGGTGAGAAACCTGATCATCGACGACGTGTTCTTCTCCGATACCGAGAGCCAGGGGATGCGGGTCACCGACTTCGTGGTGCACACGCTACGGGAGCTGGCCGCCGGCAGCGGGGCTCAGTACCTGTTCAGGGGTTTTCCATGCGGCAAGCAGAGCCTGGACGAGTCGAAGCTGCGGCGGGGCTGCAAGATCTTCACCATACCGGCGCACTGCAGGGTCAACCCGGTGGCACTGTACGTGGGGAAGCTTTTTATGAACGAGAGCTACCGGAAGCTGATGACCATAACCGCCGCGTCGTACCTGGACGGGCACGAGACCAGTGAACTGCCCCGGCAGGATCGGACCGAAGCACTTGATGAGTGATCCGGTCCAGGTCGGAAGGCCGAGGAGCCACCCCCAACCCCGGCTAGAGCGCCCTGACGATGCGGGCCAGTTTGGTTTCCAGGGTACCGAGCAGCTCGGCCGGGTGGCCCCGCAGCAGCTTGAGGGGATGGGTGAGCAGATCGCGGACCAGGTACACGAACAGGGTATCGCCGTAGGGAATGTAGAATCCCACCGGCACGTCGTACTCCTTGGCGAGCGCAAGCAGGCTACTGGCGGGCCTTCCGAAAAACAGCTCAAGTTGCAGTTGGGATCCGCACCTGCGGCACCGTTCAATGCATTCCCTGGCCAGCGCGCAGTCGTGGGTGGCCAGCGCCAGTCCCGGCACCTTGCCCGCCAGTTGGTCGACCAAGTCCCGGCACCCCTGAACGGCATCGACCTCCTCGCCGGGCGGGGCCGGAAAATCTCCCTTCACCAACCTGACGCGTACTCCCTTCTCCACCGCACAGCGCGCATCGGCGCGACTGCGCTTCCAGCGGGTCGGCAGTGACACCCCAAGCCGCCAGTTGCGCCTGGCCTCGGCGCCGGGCAGGCTTTGGGCCAGGAGATGGTCAAGAAGCGCGAAGGTCGGCTCTGCCTCGTGGTATTTGTGGGAGTCCAGGTGCACGCCGTGACCGTTGAGAAGCGCGCTGCCGGCGATGGCGGCAGCGCGCTCGTGGTCGAAACGAAGGGCGGGCGGTTTCACCGAAAGATAAAAGCGCTCCCCGGCACAGTCGCGCGTCAGGGAGTTGCTGGCGCGCTGGTACTCCTCGACGATCTGGGCAGGATCATCGCCGGCCTTGCTGAGCCTCCCGAGGGTGGTCAGCAGCTGATGGCCCTGGAGTATCCGGCAGAGCTCGGTCCCTTCGGCGACGCTACTGGGCTTGACGGGGAAGGGCTTCCCCAGGCGGTAGGCCAGCTGTTTGAGGGTCGTCTGCATGTCAGCAGGGATTGGCTTTCTCGAACTTCGCCAGGAGATCCTCCAGAATCCTCTCTCCGGCTTCGGAAGAGCGCTCCACCAGCTCGTGACGCACATAGTCGAGGGCCTCTGCGCAGCGCTGCTGGTCCCAATCGTCCCTGATCACCTGGATGTTCCCCGCGCCCCAGGCGACGTGCGGCCGGTCAACCTCGGCCAGCCCCACTTTCAGAAGCTCGATGCACTGCTTCATGTGGGCCTCGGTCGGCTGCCCGCCCTTAAGTACCTGTTCGACCAGTGTCTCGGCCGCCTTCATGGCGATTTCACAATTCAGCATCGGCCTGCCTCCTGACTGACATTAATAGGGACAATATTAACCCAGACAAACAGAAAGGCAATGGGCAGCAGTCAAGGTGGAGACTTTAGCGGCTGCGCCAGTACTGTTCGTCCATAAACTGTCGACGCAGTGCCTCTTCCGGGGTCTGCTCATAGAACTCGTCTTCGGTGAAGGAAAAGCTGTAGGCGGTGACGTACTCGAGGAGTACTTGATAGGCGGTGTTGATCTTGCGGATCTGGTCGGGGTGCTCCGTCTCACCGGCATCGGGATGGTGACGCTTGACCAGTTCCCGGTGCCGACCCTTGATTTCCTGAAGCGTGGCGCGTTCGCCAAGTCCAAACACCTCGCGCGCCAGGTTCAGTTCCTTGAATGTCATATGAGTTACCGTCTCCTTCCTGGTACCGATCGCATCACCTGAGGTCTTTTTGGTCAAGCAGCCGGGAGGCGGGCCGGTCCACCAGCCAGACGAGTTTTCCGCTGCGGGGACTTATCAACTGGGCCGGCAACGGTTCCCGCCCTCCCCCTTCCAGCACCCGTGACAGGATAGCAGCTTTTTCCCTTCCCGCCACCACGAACGCCACCAGGGCGGCCTGATTGACGAGCTGCGCCGTGACAGTCACCCGGTGCAGCTCCTGGTCGGAACGGAACACCTCGCAGACCCACCGGTTTCCTTCTTCCAAGGCGGGGCTGCCGGGAAAGAGCGAGGCGGTATGCCCGTCCTCCCCGAGCCCCAGCAGCACCAGATCGAAACGGGGCGGTTCGGTATCGAAAAATCCGCGCAGCACCGACTCGTAAGCGAGGGCGGATGCGCGCGGGGAAGCGGCATACGGGACGGGATGGAGTTGTTCTTCATCCACCGGGACCAGGTCGAGGAAGGCACGCCGTGCCATGCCCTGGTTACTGTCCGGGTCGTCGGGCGGCACCCAGCGTTCGTCGCCCCAGAAAAATTGCACCGACTGCCAGGGGACCTGGCTGCGTAGCGGCTCTTGCGCCAGGAGCTCGTAGGCCGGAAGCGGCGTCGCGCCACCGGAGAGCAGCACCAGGAATCGGCCGCGCTCTTCGACAGCCTGGCGCGCCTGCTCTGCAAAAAGCCGGGCAACTCCCCGGCTCAGGCCTTCACTGTCATCGTAGACGCTCACCATGGCGAACCTCCCATATCCCGTTGGGATACCACGCTTCCCAAGTCAGCTCCTCGTTTCGACCGGTTTCGGGTTGTACCAGATGCCGTCCTGCGAGATGACCTGATCCGCCTCGGTCGGCCCCCAACTCCCCGGCTCGTAAAAATACAGCGGGGTCAGGTTGTGCAGGATGGGCTCGACGATGCGCCACTGCGCCTCCACGGTCCCCTCGGAGGCGAAGAGCGAGGCATCGCCGTGCAGGGCGTCGCCCAGAAGGCGCTCGTAGGGCTGCATGGCGTCCCCTTCGCTTTGGAAGGCAACCAACTCGACATCCTCGCCCGCCCGCCGTTCTCCGGGAACCTTGACCCGGATACCGAGCCCGATCAGCACGTCGGGGCTCAGGCGAAAGCGCAGGTGGTTAGAAAAGGCCGGCACGATTTCTCCGAAGGTCTCGCGCGGGGGTCGCTTGAAGGAGACGGTCACGGTGGTCGAGGTGACCGGGAGGCATTTGCCGGTGCGGATGTAGAAGGGCACCCCTGCCCAGCGCCAGGTGTCGATGAAGAGCTGGACCGCGACGAAGGTCTCCACGTCGGAATCGGGTGCGACCCCGGGTTCGCTGCGGTAGCCCCGGAACTGGCCGCGCACGACGTGGGCGGGGTCGAGCGGTTTCACCGCCCGCAAGAGCCGGGTGCACTCGTCGCGGATCGCGTCGGGGTCGTCGCCGGTCGAGGCGTCCATGCAGAGGTAGGCGATGATCTCCAGCAGGTGATTCTGCAGGACGTCGCGGATCGCTCCGGTCTCCTCGTAGAACCTGGCCCGCCCCGCCATGCCGAAGGACTCGGCCATGGTCACCTGCACGCTGGAGATGTAGTTCCGGTTCCAGAGCGGCTCGAGAATCGAGTTGGCAAAGCGGGTATAGTAGATGTTCTGCACCGGCTCCTTGCCGAGGAAATGGTCGATCCGGAAGATGGAGCCGTTGTCGAAGCCGGTGTGCAGCACGCGGTTCAGTTCGAGCGCCGACTCCAGGTCGCGCCCGAACGGCTTCTCGACCACCACCCGCGGTTGCCTGAGGCACCCGGTGCTGGAGAGCCCCTGGACCACGGTGGCGAACATGCTGGGGGGGATGGCCAGGTAGTAAAGCGTGCGGGTGCTCTCCTTGAGCACGGCGCAGAGTTTTCCATAGGTGGCGGGGTCGCCGTAGTCCCCCTCGATGTAGACCAGGAGATCGCAGAGTTTGCCGTAGGCTTCCTGCAGCAGGCCGCCGTGGTGTTCAAGGCTCTCCTTGAGACGCTCCTTGAGCCCCTCGAGGCTCCAACTGGAGCGCGCCACGCAGATGAAGGGGATGTCGAAGCGGCCGCGTGCGGCCAGCGCCTGCAGCGCGGGGAAGATCTGCTTGTAGGCTAGGTCGCCCGTGGCGCCGAAGAAGACGAAGGCATCGGAGGGTGTCCGGCTCACGTGGCACCTCCCGGGCTGGCCGGTTTCTCGGCATGGCCGCCGAACTGGTGGCGCAGTGCCGACAGGAGCCGGTCGCCGAAGTCCGCCGCGTCGCGCGAGGCAAAACGCCCGAAGAGCGCCGCGCTCAAAAGGTAGGCTGGAACTCCCTCGTCGATCGCCGCCTGCACGGTCCAGCGTCCCTCGCCCGAGTCCGAGACCCTTCCGGCAAAACCCTCGAGGTCCGGGCTTTGGACCAGAGCTCGGGCGGTGAGATCGAGAAGCCACGAGGAAACCACCGAGCCCCGGCGCCAGAGTTCGGCGATCTCGGCCAGGTCGAAGTCGTAGCGGTACAGCGCGCCGGCGCTCCTCAAGGGAGCGGTCTCGGCGTCGGTCCCGCGGGGTGCCTCGCCGATTCCGGCATGCCGCAGGATGTTGAAACCTTCGGCAAGCGACGCCATGAGACCGTACTCGATGCCGTTGTGCACCATCTTGACGAAATGACCGGCCCCGCTCGGGCCGCAGTGCAGGTAGCCCTTTTCCGCGGCGCTCAGTTCGCCAGCCCGCCCGGGCGTGCGGTCGGCGGCCTCGGGGCCGGGAGCCAGCGCGGCAAAGACCGGTTCGAGCCGCTCGAATGCTTCGCACTCGCCGCCTACCATGAGGCAATAGCCGCGCTCGCGCCCCCAGATACCGCCGCTGGTGCCGACGTCCAGGTAGGCAATGCCGCTCGCCTTGAAGTGCGCGCTGCGCCTGAGGTCGTCCTGGAAGTGCGAGTTGCCGCCGTCGATCACGATGTCGTCGGGGGCGAGACTGATTGCGAGGCGCGCCAGGGTGTCGTCCACCGCCGCGGCAGGAAGCATGAGCCAGAGAGCACGCGGCGCAGTGAGCTTGGCCAGCAGGTCCTCGGCACTGGCACATCCGGTGGCCCCTTCGGCGGCCAGCGCCTTGACCGCCTCCGGGTTCAGGTCGAAGACCAGGCAGTGGTGCCCGGCGGCCAAGAGGCGCCGCGCCATGTCCCCCCCCATACGTCCCAATCCGATCATCCCGATCTGCATGACAATCGCCTCCTCGAATCTCGGGTCAGCAGGCTGTAGAGCTCACACCAAAACCGCCGCCCGTTTGCGTTCCAGCGCCTGCAGCAGGCTGTCGAAGGGACGGACGAACTTTTCGACTCCCTCGTCCTCGAGCCGCTGGGTCACTACCGCGAGGTCGATACCCAGCTCGCCCAGCTGCTGCAATGCCACCCTGGCCTCCTGCACCTCGTAATCCAAGGTTGCCAGGGGATGCCCGTGGTCGCGATAGGCGTTTATCGTCTCCAGTGGAGCGGTGTTGATGGTATCCGGCCCGATCAGCGGTTCAAGGTATTTGATGTCGCTGTAGGCGGGATTTTTGGTGCCGGTGCTGGCCCAGAGCAGCCGCTGCGGCCGGGCACCCCGGGAGGCCAGCGCAACGAAGCGGTCGCCGGCCAGGATTTCCCGGTACATGCCGCGGGCAACCCTCGCGCAGGCGATGGCGGTTTGCCCCTTAAGGGAGGCTGCCTGCTCACCTCGCACCCCGCCCTGGCCCGCCAGTTCCTCCAAGAGAGGATCGACCAAGACGTCGATGCGGCTCAGGAAGAAGCTCGCCACCGACGCCACCTGCTCCAGGGGGAGCCCCCGGGCGGCCCGTTCCGCCAATCCGTCCAAATAGGCCTCGGCCACCGCACGATAACGCGGCAGGCCGAACAGGAGCGTCACGTTCACGTTGATCCCCTCGCAGGCCAGCTGACGGATCGCCGGCAACCCTTCCCAGGTGCCGGGGACCTTGATGAACAGGTTTGGACGGTCCACCCGCTCCCACAACCGTCGTGCCTCGATAAGCGTACCGGCGGTGTCGTGGGCCAGGTGCGGGGAAACCTCCAGACTGACGAAGCCGTCCCTCCCCTCGAGGCGCTCGTAGACGGGGCGCAGCAGGTCGGCCGTCATCCGGATATCGTCCAGCACCAGCTCCTCGTAGATTTCGGGGGAGGTAATCCCCTGGCGGGCCAGGTCCTTGATGGCGTCGTCGTAGTCCGCGGTTTGCGCTATCGCTTTTTCAAAGGTGGCCGGGTTCGAGGTCACCCCGGTCACGCCGTCCTGCTGGATCAACGCGACCAGTTCTCCCGAAACCAGCATGCCGCGGCTCAAAAAATCAAGCCAGATGCTCTGTCCCAACGCCTCAAGCCGTAACAGCGGGTTCTGTCTCATTTTGTTTCCTCCTGCCGGAAGCACTTCTCAAGCTCGGCCACCTTGGCAAGCCGGCGCAGGTGGCGCTCGGCCGCGCTGAAACGGGCCGCCAGGAACATCCGCACCAGGACGCGCGCCCGTCCGTAGTCCACTACACGGCTTCCGAGGCAGATCACGTTCAGATTGTCATCCTCCACTCCTTGGCGGGCGGAGAAGTCGTCGTGGATCAGGGCCGCCCGCACCCCGGCGACCTTGTTCGCCACGATGGAGGCCCCAACCCCGCTGGTGCAAAGGGCGATGCCGCGCTCCAGGTCGCCGCGGGAGACGGCGCGGGCCAGCGGGACCACGAAATCGGGGTAGTCGTCCGCGGGGTCCAGCCGGAACGGTCCGAAGTCGATAACCTGGTGCCCCTCGTCACCGAGCGCATCCCTCAAGTGCTCTTTCAGGGCGAAACCGCCATGGTCGGCCGCGATACCGATGCGCATCATTCCTCTCTTTCCGCCTGCGGGAGCGGTGTTAGCTCTTTGCAAAGCCATCCCGGCTGGCGCACCACCTTAGGTTTTCTCCGAGCGGTCGAGCAGGGCCAGCGCCGCGCCAACCACCCGTTCCACCGTGAATCCGTACTCCTTAAGCACCACCTCACCGGGGGCCGAGGCACCGTAATCCTCGACTGCCAATACGCCGCCTGCCTGACCGACATAGCGGTGCCATCCCTGCGGAGAACCCGCCTCGATGGCCAGGCGCGCCGTGACACCGGGAGGAAGCACCGCCGCACGGTAATCGGCAGGCTGTTCGTCGAAGAGCTCCCAACTCGGCAGGGAAACCACCCGGGCGCGCACGCCGTCCCGCGCCAGGATGAGTCGGGCCTCGACGGCCAGCGACAGTTCCGACCCGGTGGCGATCAGGATGAGCTCGGGCGCCCCCCCCTCGGACTCGGCGAGCACGTAGCCGCCGCGCGTCACCCCTTCGGCCGACGCGTAGGTGCTCCGGTCCAAGGTCGGCATCGCCTGGCGCGACAGCACCAGCGCCACCGGACGCTCCTTCAGGGCGAGCGCCGCCCGCAGCGCCACCGTTGCCTCGTTGGCGTCGCCCGGACGAATCACCACCAGGCGGGGGATGGCGCGCAGGCTGGCCAGGTGTTCGACAGGCTGGTGGGTAGGACCGTCCTCCCCGAGCCCGATGGAGTCGTGGGTGAAGACGTGCAGCACCTTCAGCCGGGAAAGGGCCGCCAGGCGCAGCGTGGGACGCAGGTAGTCGGAGAAGGTGAGGAAGGTCGCTCCGAAGGGGAGTGTGCCGCCGTGCGCCGCCAGCCCGTTCATGACGGCACCCATGGCGTGCTCGCGTACTCCGAAATGGAGGTTCGCGCCGCTCGGGCCCCAGACACCTCCAACTGCTCCCTGACGGTCCTCAGCGGCGTACGCCTCGGCTTCGAAATCACCCATCCCCTTGAGGGCGGTATAGGTCGACGGGTTGAGGTCGGCAGAGCCGCCTAAAAGCTGCGGCAGGCCGGGAGCCAGCGCGCTCAGTGCCTTGCCGACGGCGACGCGGGTCGCAAGCCCCTTGGGATCCGCGGGAAATTCCGGTATGGTTGCCTCCCAGCCGGCAGGGAGCTCACCTTCGATGAGCAGGGCAAGCTCACGGGCCAGGTCGGGGAACTCCCGGGCGTAGCCGCTCAAAAGGTTATCCCAATCGGCCTCGGCGGCACCCCCGCGGGCCAGCGCCTCGCGGAACACACCTTTTGCCTCCTCGGGTATCAGGAACGCGGGTTCGGCGGGCCAACCCAGGTGTTCCTTGGTAAGCCGCACTTCGTCGACGCCCAGGGGCGAGCCGTGGGCTTCGAAGCTGTCCTGCTTGCCGGGGGAACCGTACCCCAGGTGGGTGTGCACGAGGATGAGCGAGGGGCGTACCTGCTCGGAGCGCGCCGCCTCCAGGGCCAGTCCGATCGACACGAGATCGTTGCCGTCCGAAACCGTCTGCACGTGCCAGCCGTAGGCCGCGAACCGGGCGGTGCAGTCCTCGGTGAAGCAGAGACCGGTCGAGGACGACAGGGTCACCCGGTTGTCGTCGTAGAGGCAGACCAGCTTCCCGAGCCTCAGGTGTCCGGCCAGCGAGGCCGCCTCGGAGGCAACGCCTTCCATCAGGTCGCCGTCAGAGGCGAGCACGTAGGTGAAATGGTCAATGACCTCGAATCCGGGGCGATTGTAGCGGGCGCGCAGATGCGCCTCGGCGATCGCCAGGCCGACCGCGTTGCCGAAGCCCTGCCCCAGGGGACCGGTACTCACCTCGACCCCCGGGGTGAGGCCGCGCTCGGGATGGCCGGGGGTGCGGCTGCGCCACTGGCGGAAGCGCCGGATCTCATCGAGCGGCAGGTCGTAACCCGTCAGGTGCAAGAGGGCGTAGAGCAGCATCGAACCGTGGCCGGCCGAGAGCACGAAGCGGTCGCGGTCGAACCAGGTTGGATGGGCCGGGTTGTGTTTCAGGAAGCGCTGCCAGAGTTGGAAGGCCATGGGTGCCGCCCCCAGGGGGAGGCCGGGATGGCCGCTGTTCGCGTTTTGCACTGCGTCGACTGCCAGAAACCGTATGGTGTTGACGCAGAGGAGATCGAGGTCGCGTGCTGTGGAGGTATCATTGGTGGTGTTCATCTGCTCTCCTAACGTGAAGCGGTTACCGCCGGACGCCGCCAGGGGCCCTCGGTCGGGCGCCGCTTAGGGTACCGCCTACTCCGTCGAGTCTATGTACTGCAAGGCCTCCTTCGGGTAGCGTTCTCCGGCCACCCGAAAATCGCCGAGCGCCGCTTCGAGGGCGGCCCAAACCGAGTCCGATAGTCTCAAGAGCGCGGCCTGGGCGTTTTCCTCCAGGTGGCGCGGGTGCCGGGTCCCCGGTATCGGTACGATATCCTGCCCCTGCCTGAGCACCCACGCTAGGGCCAGTTGCCCCGGCGTAATGTCGTGGGCGGCCGCGATGCCGGCCATGGTCTCCACGAAGCCCAGGTTGTGGTTCAGGTTCTCCGGCTGGAAGCGGGGGTTCCTGCGGCGCCAGTCGGTGGCGTCGAGGTCCTCGGCGCTCCTGATCCTGCCGGAGAGGGCGCCGCGCCCCATCGGGCTGTAGGCGACAAAACCGATCCCCAGCTCGCGCAAGGTCGGGAAGAGCTTGTCTGCGACCTCCCGCTCCCAGAGCGAGAACTCCGTCTGGACTGCGCTCAACGGGTGCACGGCATGTGCGCGGCGCACCGTTCCGGGTCCCACCTCGGATAGCCCGATATAGCGCACCTTCCCCTGGGCCACCAACGCGGCCAGCGCACCGACCGTCTCCTCGATCGGGGTGGAGGGGTCCAGGCGATGCTGGTAGTAGAGATCGACGTGGTCGGTGCCGAGCCGCTTGAGCGACCCCTCGAGCGACTTGCGGATTTGGGCCGGGCTGCTGTCCAGGGCGAGTTGCTCGCCATGGGGGCCGAAGCGCCAGGCGAACTTGGTGGCGATGGTAACACGCCCACGCGGCACCTCCTTGAGGACCCGCCCGAGGAGTTCCTCGTTGGCGAACGGGCCGTACATTTCGGCGGAGTCCCAGAAGTTAATGCCGAGGTCGAGCGCACGGCGCAGCACCCTTATTGAGCACTCGTCGTCGGGACGCCCGTAGGCAAAGGACATTCCCATGCAGCCAAGCCCCAGGGCGGAGACTTCCAGCCCCTGACGGCCCAGTTTCCGTTTGTACATGGCGCGTCTCCCGTGTCGATGGCAGGTAGCGGAGCGTCCCGGCACAGCTGAAAAGGGACGCTGGGCGGGGTGTCTTTCCGGCCGTCGGGGTCCGGCAGACTCCGACTCCTCAACCGACTCCCGGCCTCTCATTATTCAGGCAGTATCTCGCGCCCTTATGCGTCGACGTCGCACCGCTCGTCGCCGCACACCTTCTGCCGTTTGTCCAGCACCAGCTTCACCAGAGGTATCGTGGTCGCCGCTCCGGCCAGAAAGAGGGTCCAGCCGGCGGCCTTGCGCTGCTTGTCGGTGAGGCGGTCAGCGAAAAGCAGCGCAATGCCGCCGCCGAGGACAACCCTGGTCGCCGCGATCAGGGATATTTCCGGCACTGTCAGCCTGGACTCTCTCATAGGGTGCCTCCTTTTCAACAACGGCTCTATGTCGTAGTAGCGAGGTTTCTTCCGATTCTCTCTACAGCAGTCGAACGCTCGAACCCATCATGCCATCGAGCTCGCTGACAGCCGTGCAGTTCGTGAACAGCTATTTTAGTATATCAGGATATTTGAGAAGTTACAGGCTGAGACCTTTGTCACATCAGTCGGTTATGGCAAAAGTTAAAAAAATAGCCCATAAATTTCTATGGGCTATTTTCTCGTCGCGGATGAGTCCTGCTGCATCCCGTTTTTTTAACCTCCCGCACGCAGGGGAACAGCAGCAACCGGGAAAAGTTATTTGATCACACAGTCGATGACGGCATTAATCCTGCGGTTTTGTTGCCTGCCCTCGGGGGTGTTGTTGTAGCTTATGCGCCGGGTCGAGCCGTACCCCTTGGCGGAGAGCCGCGAGCGGTCGATGCCAAAGTTATCCACCAGGTACTTCACGACGTTTTCCGCCCGCTGCTGGGAAAGCTTCATGTTGGCCTCAGGAGAGCCAACGTTGTCGGTATGTCCCTCGATGACGGCCGTGGTGGTCGGGTACTGCTTCATGTAATTGGCAACCTTGGAGATTTCATCCCGGTACTGCGGCTTCACGTCGGCCTTGCCGGAATCGAAGTCAACCACCAGCGACATGCAGAGGCGCTCGCTGGGCTGGATCTGCTGAACGTCGAAGGCACAATCGATGATGGCCTCGATGCGGCGGTTTTTCTGCCTGCCGGACTCGGTAGAGTTGTCGGCAACCGGACGGGTGAAACCGTAGCCCTTAGCGGTGAGCCGCGAACGGTCGATGCCGAAATTATCCACCAGGTAGTTCACCACGCTTTCGGCCCGCTGCTGGGAGAGTTGCATGTTGTGGTTGTAGGTGCCCACGTTGTCGGTGTGCCCCTCGATGACCGCCGTGGTGCTCGGGTACTTCTTCATGAAGTTGCCGACCTTGGCCACCTGCTCCCGGTATTCGGGGCGCACATTCGCGCGGTCGATGTCGAACTCGATGCCAAGGGTGACGCAGTATTTGTAGTGACCGGGGGTCGGCTCGGCGGCCGGTACCGGAGCCAGGGGCGCCTCTCCGACCGGCGGCGGGGTCTGCTCGACCGGCGCCGGTTCAGGACGCCGGGTCTCGGTGGCGGCCGCTACTGCCGGTTTCGCCCCACCGAACAGGAAACTGAGGCCCAGTGAGTATTCGATGTTGTGGAAGGCTTCGTGACGCCAGTTTTCGTTACTGAAGTCCCAAAGGTAGCGGGCATCGGCCCTCAGGGCGATGTTGTCGGTCATGAAGAACTTCACCCCGCCGCCGACGTTCGCGGTAATTTCGGACAGGTCCCCGGTCTCGTTCTCGGGATATTCGAACTGCATACCGCCGACACCACCTGCCAGGTAGGGGACGACAGCGCTTTGCGGCGCGAAGTTGTAGAGCATGTCGAGGCGGTAGGACCACACGGAGTGGTCGGCCGTGCCGGGATACTCTTCGGCGCGGATGTAGTTGCCGACGAGCTCGGTCGCCAAACTGTCGGTCCAGTCGTAGCCCAGCCGCAACCCGTAGACCAGCCGGTTTTGGCGTAGGGCCTGGTCTTCGTCAAAGCTGTAGCCGCCAATGTACGGGGAGATGGAGAAGGCCCCGGCCCTTTCTCCGGCCTGCGCCAGACTGGACAGAGCCAGCATGGCCAGAGCAATGATGCAACAGATGATTCTCTTCATGTGTGTGCCTCCTTGTGGGAAGGGCCTTTCCAAAAGCCCTTCCGGTTTGGTTTAGAGTCGCGCCGCTACCTGCCAGATTTCCCGGCGCTCGCGCCGGGTTTCCGGACAAGGTCCGACAGATTCGTTACGGTGGTGTGAGGCCCGGATGCGGAACAGGAGGGAAACAGCCTTTGTTGCTCCGGGTCGTCGAACGTGCATGCCCCCAAATCTTCTTATTAACTATAAATAATTAAATATTTTCTACCAATATAACTGCTATCCTACGCATGTCAACCGCTCATTATATCGCCAGGCCAGTTGCAGAAGTGCGGTTCGCCGGGGCGTCAGCCTTTTACGAGACAGCCCTTCGCGTCAGAGCCCGCGCAGTTTGGTCATGTTTCTCCCCTCGCCTATGTCGACCACCTGGATACCCGCAACACGGCAGGCGTTGAAGCCGCCACGGACCACCTGCACATCCGGGAATTCCCGGTTGCGGAGCAGCTGTGCTGCCCTGATGGCGAGGTCATCCTCCGGCGCCGTCGAGTACACGACCACCCTGCGTTCGCGTGGAATCTCGTCGAGATGGTTCTGCACGTCGTCGTCCGCCAGGCGCAGGGCACCGCGCACCTTCATGACGGCAAGGTCCTTGTCGGCCCCGCGCCTCACCTCAAGGAAAAAGATCGCCTCGCCCCGTTTCAGCTGTTCTCTTACGGCCTCGGCCGTCACTTCCAATCCGCTCATCTGATCTCCTTTTTTTCGTGGACAGTCCGCCACTGGTTTCGGTGGTAATCCTCTGGTCCGGCCGACGTCGATTCCGTAAACCGATTTCACCGTTTTTCGGACCATCCAAAATTACCTTAACGATTATTAATGTCAAGCCAGCGATCATCCGTCGGCTTGCTCCCTGCGCAGGCTGCGCCGAGTGTCACCCAGGCCGCCCCGGCGCCCAGATCGCTCAAAAAACAGTAGGCACTGGGTGAAAAATCGTCTAGTATCCAGGTTGTCGTAATGCACTTCCACCCAATAACGAGAGTCCCCAGATGAAGATACTTCCGGGATCAGAACAGCCCACAGTGGTTCCCGAAACAGAGAGCAAATCCGAGAAGGTGGTTCCTTTCCCGAAACAGAAGGCGGATACGCAGCGTCCAGTCAGCGCGGACAGGGTCGACTTCTCCGATCCGATCACAGCGGGACAGAAAGCCCAGCAGGAACAGCAGGCCAAGCGTATCGATACGCTCAAGGCGCAGATCGCGGCCGGCACCTACCAGGTCAGTTCACGTGCCGTAGCCGAAAAGATGCTAGCAAACCCCTTCGACTTGTAATCCCCCACCCTGCCTGAACCGCGGTCAGCGTTACCGTCGGGCGGCTCCCGTCATGGGTCGGTCCGCAGCAGGGAGACTACCGTTTGGGCGACTTTCGATGGCGGCCCCTTTTGTCCCCTGCTGCACGGACTGCGTCTGACGGAGCAGTACCCCCGGAAAAGGCATAAAAAAGAGCCGCCTGTTCTGCCGGCAGCCCTTTCCCGTATTACCTGCCAGCCCGCACCGGTTCAGAAATCCACCACACCTACTATCTTACGCAGAATGAGCAGCACGTCTCCCGCATCGATGATGCCGTCGGGGCGAGGTATGCCGTCCAGCAGCGGCGCGACGTCAGCGTGGGCCAGCACCCGCCTGGTTGCCGGATCAAGGCCCAGAGAAACCCTGAGGGCCGCTTGAGCGTCCCGTATATCGACGCAGCCGTCCCCGTTCAGGTCTCCCCGTATCAGCTCCACACGGATGACGTTTCTCACCGACTGGCTCGTGTTGCCGAGCACATCGCTGGCCGATACCTTGATCCGATAGGCTCCGGCGCCTTCCAAAAGGAGCGCCTGCTGAAACGTTCCCCCCTGTACTGGCGGTGTAAAACGTGTCCCCCCGGCCTCCAGCGTGACGCCGGTCGCACCGCCCCCAACCGCCCCCCGGATGGTCAGACTCCCCTGCTCGGTCCTCACGTCCTGAGCCGGTTCCAGGATGGCCACGGCCGGCTGTCCGGTCGCCAGGGTGACGCTTCTCTTGAGCTGCGCGCGTCGGCCGGACGCTTCGGCGCTGAACACCATGGTGTTGAGTCCGGGTCGCAGGCTGCCGCTCCAGGTGAAGGAGCCATCAGCTGCCGCCAGGGTCTGCGGTACCGAACCGTTCAGGGCGACCTGGACCAGGCTTCCGGGGGCGGCCGTGCCGCTTGCCATCAGTGCGGGATCGTTGGTCACGCCATTATCGGCGGGCGTCACGAGATCGAGCTGCGGGACGTTCGGGTCGAGCCGGACCCCGAACGTCCAGCTGGACAGGTTTCCCGCTCCGTCGCGCAGCGCGACCTCGGTGCTGTTTTCACCGGGGGCGAGCAGGACGGCGCTGGTGAAAAAACCTGCCGGATCGGCAACCCTGCTGCCGTTCACCGTAAGGGAAAGGATGCCCGAGACATCGCTTGCAAACCCTGCGAGGTTCAGTACCGGGTTGGCCGTGACGGCACCCGGGGGGAGCGTGGAGAGCGTGAGCAGGGGCGGCACCGTCTCCTGGGAGACCACGAGCGTCTGGGAGACCGGCAGGGCCGCGTTGAAGTTGCCGTCCCCCGTCTGCCGGGCGGTGATCACGGTGGTCCCCGCGCCCCTGAGGGTGACCAGGTTCCCGCTGACCTCGGCCACCGCAGGATCTGAGCTCTGGTGGCTGACCGGCAGCCCGCTGGAGGCGGTGGCGTTCAGGGCGAAGGGGGATTCGCCCATGATTTTCCCGGGAAGCGGGTCGAAGTTCAGCGTCTGGCCCGCCCGGTGCACCAGCAGAGTGCGCGACACGTCGCCGGCACGGTCCAGGTCCCCGCTCCCTTCCTGGGAGGCGCTGAGGACCACACTCCCCGCGCCGGTGACGGTCACCAGGTTGCCACTGACGGTCGCCACCTGCGGGTTCGAGCTGGCAAAGCTGAGCGAAAGCCCGCTGCAGGCGCTGGCGTCGATGGTGAAGGGGGGGTCCCCGTAGGTACGGTCGCCCGGTTGCGGAAAGACGATCTCCTGGCACGACTTGGTGACGTTGAGGGTGCCGCCGCTCATCTCGAGGCTGTAGTTGGCCGCCGCGAGCGTCCCTAACCCGGCGGTGATCGGGTAACCCCCAACCGGGCTGGACAGGAGCGCAGGGGTGCTGAGTTGCGGCGCACCGAAGAGGACGGAGGCGCCCTCGCCCCTCACGAATCCCGAATAGCGGACGGTGAGCGGCGGGTTCGGGGTCTGGTAGGCCCGCGTCTTGTCCTCGACCGCCACGGTGAGCGGCGCCTTGGTGATGGCGAGCCGGTCCTCGAAATAGCTTATGGAGTAGTTGCTGCCGAGTGTCAGGGTCCCCTGCCGGATCGGATACGGCCCTCCCGCAACGCTCTCGCCGGGTGCGCGCTCCAGGGCCCCGCTGAAGCTGTCAGTCCCAACAAGCGCTGGACTGTAGCTGTAGTCAAGCGGTGGATCGGCTGCGCCGTAGCGCTTCTCTCCGGGCTGGGCACGTACGGCAACCTGCTTGGGTGCCACGGTGAAGCTGGCGGCGAGGTAGCTCAAGGCGTAGTTGCCGCTCAGGCTCAGGGTCCCAAGACCGATGGGATAGCTGCCGGCCGTTTCGCCGGGGGTCCTGGCGAGCGCGCCGCTGAAGGTGTCGCCTCCGACGAGGGCCGGCGCGAAGCTGTAGTCAAAGACTGGTTCCGGATCGCCGTAGGTCTTGCCGGCCGCGCTGGCCGTTACCGAGATGCACCTCGGAGTGATGGCGAGGGAGGCGCCGGTAACGTTGACGGTGTAGTTGGGGCCGGCCGACAGGGTGCCGGGCCCGATAGCGTAGAGGCCGACCGCCTCGCCCGGCTCGCGCGTCAGGGCACCGGTGAAGCTGTCGCCGGGGGCGAGCGCCGGATTGAAGCTGTAGCCAAGCGGCGGGTCCGGGTCGCCGTAGACCTTGCTCAGGGTATCGGCCGTCACGGTGACGACCGTCTGCTGCGCCGGATCGAGGTAGTAAAGCCTGACGCTCTCGAAAATGGCCCCTGCCCCGCCCTTGTCGCCGCTCACGCGCCCCCGGGCCCTCAGGTAACGGTTGGCCTTCACGCCGTACTGGGCTAAGTCCAGGCCGCTGAGCTGCCACCCGCCGGCAACCGGCTGGGCGTAGCCGAGAAAGCTCCAGATGGCCCCCGGCGCATCCGGGTCCTCGCAGTATTCGAACCAGACCAGGCGCAGTTCCGGTACGGTTCCGCTACGCAACCAGGTAGCGGAGGTCCCGTCCTGCGCGACGACCACCTTCTCCGCGGACCAGCCGTTGTTGAACCGCGCCATCCGCTGAGGGAAGCTTCCGTTGACCGAATCGAAATCCCCCCCGAGGGCCACCTTGCCGTCCTGCAGCAGCACGGCGGTGTTCATCTGACCGATGATTCCGCCGCCGTGGTAGACGAGCGGGCCCGGGTCGAAATCGGCATCGACCGAGCCGTCCGGCTTCACGCGCGCGACGCAGTCGCGCAGGTATTCGGCGCCGTCCGATCCGCGCACGTGATCGAAAGCCCCGTAAATGATCATGCTCCCGTCGGCCTGCAACACGGCGCGCATCACATAACTTCCGGAAATATACTCGTTGTTGACGGTCCGAGTCTCCACACGGAAGCTCTCGTCGATGGTCCCGTCGACGGCCATGCGCAGTACGGAGCGCTGATACCCGGGGTACGCCCCCAATGGCGGGGCCTGACCGGTGACCACAAGCAGCCCGTCACGTTGCTGGAGTATCGAGTAGACCCCGGTCAGTGTGCTGTTCAGGGAGACGTCCAGGTTCCCGTTGCTCTTAAGCCGGACCAGTTTGCCGGTTTTGGTGCCGACCCACAGCTTGTAATCGGACTGTAGGGCGAGGGAGTAGATGGTTCCGTCCACCTCGCTCGACGGGGTGAAACTGGCATCGCGCAGGCCGGAATCCTTGAAGCGGGCCAGATACCGGTACGGCGAGACAACCGGGTTCAGGTTCCCCCCGATATAGATCATCCCCTCCTCCAGCGGGGTGCCGTCGGGAAGCGTGCTCCCCAGGGGGAGCGGCACCATGGCGTTGGCCTGACCTGCCCCCATGACCGTTTTCACGTTGGCATTGAAGGTGGTGATGGCGGCGCTGCCGTTCGGGTTGCCCCGGTAATCGAGCCGCACCACGTTCCGCTGCGGGACCCCGTTCACCAGGAAAAAACTCCCGCCCAGGAGGAAGGAGCGATCCGGCAGCGGTGCGATCACGTTTGCCGCGCCATTCAGCTTAACGCTGGGATCCATGGCCGCGTTTTCCACCAGATTCCAGTCGTCCCTGAGCCGCGCCAGATAGACGCGCGGCAGTGTCTGCACCACGGTGAAGAGGCCGGCGAAGGTTGTGCTGCCGTCGGGGTGGGGCATGATAGCGCTGACCGCCCAGTCGAGGTCGAGGTGGGCATTTGTGTTGTCGTCGTCGAGCCCACCGCCGGGATAGAAACGCGCCAGCCGGGTGCGCGGCGTGGTCCCCGCCAGGGAGAAGTCGCCCCCTGCCAGCACCTTGCCGTCCGCCTGGAGGGCCAGGGCGCGGACCGCGGCGTCGAGAGCGGGGAACTGCGCGCTTTCCGCAGTCCCGGCGATACTCAGGCGCCCCAGGCGCAGCGCTGCGCTGGCGCCAAGCGCGGTGAAATCCCCGGCGACGACGATCTTGCCGTCCGGCCGCACCAGGATGGAGCGGACCGAGGCGTCGGGGTTGGGGCTGAATCCGGTATCGAGGGTCCCGTCCTTTGCCAGCCGCGCCAGGAAGTTGCGCCCGAGCGTGCCGCCGGAGAAGGCGCCCGCTACCAGGAGTTTGCCGTCGGCCTGGAGCGCCAGAGCCAGTACCGCCCCGCCGGGCGCCAGCGTGCCGAAACTGCCGTCCGGGGTCCCGTCCGCGTTGAAGCGAGTCAGGTTCGGGGTGGGCGCGCCGAAGGCCCCGCCCACCACTACCCTCCCCCCCTGGAGCAGGATGGCGTTGACGGCGCCGTCCAGGCCGGCCGAGTAGCTCCAGGCCGCGGCCCCGGGATCGGGGAGTGCAAGGGAGATCCTGGCCAGGTTGGGGCTTGGCCGGCCGGCGGCGATCTCGCCAAAGCTTCCGCCGACCAGAACGCTCGTGCCGTCGGGCGGCAGCGCGAGGGCGTTGACCCTGACCGGCGTGGCGCTGGTCGCCGGGTTGAAGGAATCCAGGGAACCGTCGGAGCCGTTCAGCCTGGCGAGACCGTTGCGCAGTGTGCCGCCGACCCGGCTGAAGTCCCCACCGATGACGACGAGCGGCGGACCGGAGGGATCCGCCGGGTCGGACTGCAGGGCGACGGCCAGCACCGCACCGTCCGGCGCGGGGGGCTGGAAGCCGGTATCGAGGGTGCCGTCCGGGTTGAGGCGCGCCAGGTTCTGCAGGGTGACAGAGCCGCCGGTGATGCTGAATTGCCCGCCGATGACGACCTTGGCGTCGCCGGACTGGACCGCGACCGCCCTGACGCCGGCGCCGGAAATGCTGACGCTGCCGGTGTTGCCGATGACGAACCCGTCCAGGATCGGCTGGGCGCCCGCGGGCGTCGGGCCCAGCAGGGCGAGCAGGAGCACGAGAAAATAGCTACGGATACGCATGGCTGCCTCCACGGAAAAGGTGCATCGGGAAGCGCTCCGTCGTTCGTGCACCCATCCCCGGTCTCCCCGTCCAAAGGGAGCGCGTCCCTGCGGTCCCCGCTAGAGCGAAACGGGAGGAGAGCCTGGGTTCCCTCCCCTTTGCGGGGAGTCGGCATAGGAATGGGTGCCAAAAGCGAGCGGACCGCGGGGAGCCCCTCTAATGCTGCTGGCTCAACGTTCCTGGATGTGGATGATCTTCTTCAGGGGCTTTAGGCCGCTGTTGGTGACCAGCTTGGCGCCGCCCGGTTTGCCGCTCAGTTCGGCGCTGCGCCTCGCTCCCCGATCGCTCCAGCCGGAGAGCGACAGCTCGCCGCTGCTGCCGTCGGACAGCGTTACCACAGCCTTCCCGTTGAGCGCGCCGCTCCCGCCGCTGTTGTAGCGCACCCCCCACAGGTAGGAGACCCCCTGGCGGCAGGGGTCGCTTGACGGCTTGAAGCTCGGGAAGTACACCACACCGCCGGTGAGCGCCGTGGGGTTGGCGGTGAGCCGCTCGCTGCCGAAGCCGTCGCTGGCGGGGTCGAGCCCGATCCACCACCCCTTGACGTCGGGGCCGACCGGTGCCGCCCCGGAGCTGGCGTCAGAGAGATCGCCCAGGGTCAAGGCCCGGGCGCTGCAACGGCTGCCATCCGCCGCGGTCAGCGTGTTGTCCGGCCGGTAGCAGGGCTCCTTCACCCCGAAGAGCGCACGACTGGCGGTCAGGTCGTCCAGGCTGTGGAAGTAGCGCCCGGTCCCGAAGTAGAGCCAGAGGTCGCGGTTCGTGCGGTCCTGCAGTTTGGAGATGCTCCCGGTCACCGGGCCGACGTCGTCGATCACGATGCCGGTCTCCCACTGGGCCGGGTCCAGCTTCTCGCGGGTCATGAGCCTCAGCACCCCTCCGGTCCAGCTGCCGTCGGTGGCCTTGCGGGTGTAGCCCAGGTAGAGGGCGTCGTCCTCGTAGTAGCCGCGCGCCGTGGGGTTCCAGCGGTCCGCGTCGATGCCGGCGCCGGAGAGGCTCCCTCCGAAGGCGAGCGGGACGCCGGTGTCGATCACCCAGTAGTTCACTCCCTTGGTGAGCGGCGGGGTCGCGTTGATGTCGACCACGAAGAGGAGCAGGTTCTGGTCCGAGGTCCCCTGGAACTGGCAGGTGCCGGAGTCGATGGCGCCGGTCGGCCCCGAGGCGAAGACGGCGAACCACCTGCCGTTTTTCCCGCTGTCGGGCTCGCCGGGGCTCCCCTCCCGGGTGGCGTTCAGCTTCAGGATGGCAGGGCCGGAAGTGGCGAAGCCGAGGCCGGGCGGGGAGAACTCCCAGAGCAAGGTCGGTGCGGGGCCGGTGCCGTCCGCGGTCTGCCCGGTCACGTCGAGGGCGAAATAGGAGGAGAAGCCCGCGTCGGCCCGGGGGGCCTTGACGCAGGTGCCCGCCGCTCCCTCCGCACAGGAGTCACCGGGGCCGCGGGTCGCCCCGCCCTGCCCCATCCCCCCGAACAATACGGTGCGCCAGTTGGTTCCGGCAGCGGTGTCCTTGGGGCAGTTCCAGTAGCCGGCGCGCCCGCAGCTGCCCGGGTCGCCGAGGCTTGCGTCGGCCAGGGTGGCGCTGCCGTCCACGTAGTAGAGGTGCGGGTAGCCGGGCTCCCTGAGGTACCTGAGATAGGGAAGCGCGTTTCTCGGGACGAAGGCCCACTCCTCCCGGCCCAGGTCGCTCCCGTCGAGGGCCGCCTTCTGGCCGGCCGGCCAGCCCGGTTCCGGGATGAGCTTCAGCTGCCCCAGCCGGAAGGCGTGCAGCATCCCGTCGTTGGCCCCGACGTACACGGTGCCCCGGTTCCGGTAGCGCTCGCTGCCCAGGAACAGGCTGTAGGAAACGTCGCCGTACCCCCGCGGGGAGGCATGGTGGTAGGCGCCGAGGCCGCTGGTCGACTGCACGGCGGGGGTGGAGGAGACGATGTCGCCCAGCTTCCAGACCTGCCGCACGCCCCCCTCCGTGGTGCGGATCTCCCGGCTCCTCCCTCCGGCTGTGTCGCTCCCTTTGACGTAGGAGAGGATCCCCTGCGCCTCGGCGAGGTCCGTCGCCTGCAGGAGCAGCCGCTGGTCCGAACTGGCCGGGTTCACCAGGGTGAGGCGCGCGCCGTCGGTCTGGGTGTAGATGGTCCTGGTGGCGGGATCCCGGTTCCAAAGCTTAAGACCGGCGCGCCACAGGCTCTGCAGCGACTCGGCGGCAACGGTCCGGGGATAGCCGGAGGGCTGGGCCGGGTCCGCCGCCCCGTCGCCGTTCCCGTCGAGGTACAGGGTCGCCCGAGTCTCGTTGCGGGCGCTGTCGAAGCCGAAACGGACCACCCGGTCGCGCTTAAGGTCGAGGGTGCGCAGCCCGCCGGTGTCCTCCCGGATGGTGCTTGCCTGGCCGCTTGTCCCCACCAGGGGATCGAGGTAGTACCAAAGCGCCTGCATCTCCCCGATCCAGGAAGTCGCGCTGGCACCTCCGTCGAAACTCTTGGCCGGGTAGAACCTCTCCTGCAGATAGACGGCGCCGTTGGCATCGCCGTTGGCCACGATGGAGTCCTCGGCCGCCGCATTGGACCCTGTCCCGATCTCCTGGAAGACGCGGGCCAGGGCGCCCTCGAGGTCGTCCGGCCGCTGTGCGATGACAAACCGCCCGCCTCCCTTGGCGGCGGTCAGCTGCATCATCTTCTCGGGCACCCCCTCGTCGCTCGTGATGCAGTTGCCGTCGCTGTCGTATCCCGCACCGGTTCCCCGGTCGCCGCAGGGGGTGCCGGTGTAGACCACGTAGCTCGAGACGATGTCCCGGTTCTCCTGTACCGGCTTGGAGGGATCGTTGATGTTGGTGTGGTTGGCGACCCAGGCCAGGTCGTCGAGGTTGTAGCTCCCCTGGAACGGCAGCCCGGACGACGCCGGGTCCGAACTGAGGGTGGTCTGGCTGGCCGGCATGCCGCCTGCCCCGCCAAAATCTCGCTGCGCCGCGGCCACGAAGTCGCTCACCTGCCGGGCCCGGTCCGCGGTGGATATGCCGTCGGTCACCATGAGGATGTTGTTTTTCTGGCAGCTGTACTGGGACGGTTTCCAGGCCATGTCGTAATCCGCGGTCTGGAGCCGGAACGACCCGCGGTTGGCGTAGTACCCGATCGCCTGGTAGAAGATCTCGGCCCAGGGAGTCCAGGAGTTGGCCGTCACGGCGTCGATGGTGGCGATGAGGCCCGAACCGGGCTGGTGATCGCCCAGCGGGGAATGGTTCAGGTAGGAGACGACCCTGCCGCCGTCGCGCGGCGGGTCCTCCCGGCAGGCGTCCGGCAACTTGTTCAGGCAGTCGCGGGCCTGCGAACACTCGCGCTGCGGAGCCGGGTCGTACTGGCAGTGCCTGACGCACGGGATGGGGCTCGATGCATCGCCGCACTCCGAGCCGGCACCGTTGTCGTTGAAGACCATGGCGCCGAAGTTTATCTGGCTGCCGTATTTCTGGACCAGCCCCGACGGCGGCACGCTTTTGGCGATGCGCGCCACCAGGGTCCCCGACACCTCGCCCAGGTTGGAGATCCCGGTTTCCAGGATGAACCCGGGGACGTTGGCGGTGGTCCCGGTCATGGTGGCGCTGACCGAAGGATCGGTGAGCCAGGGGTGGGCGATGTCCCTGCAGTAGTCCAGGGTTTGCCGCAGGATGCAGTTGGGGGCGCCGGCCCCCCCGAAGCCGAGCAGCACGTCGTAGCACCCCCCGACGTAGCCGGCGCTGAAGGCTTCCCCGTTGTCGTAGGTGATGTGGTGGTACACGCCCCTGCCGCAGACGTCGTCGCCGGTGTTCTTGACGATGTTGAACGGGTTGCCGCTGTAGATTCCGTCCAATCGTGCATTGCAGTCGTCCAGCAGCAGCTGGTTGAAGGAGATTTTACCGGTGGCCAGGTAGGTATAGCAGTCGCTCATGATCTCGGTGTAGACCTTCCCCTTGGTCGGGATGCCGTCGCTGTCGATCTGGGTGGTCATGCAGGCCAGGGCGGCCTTCTGCAGCGCAGCGGCGCCCGCCCCCTGGATCCAGGCCCGCACCGCCCCGAGGCAGGCATCCTTGTTGTAGCGGCTCGCATAGACTTCGATCCGGGTCAGGCCGCCGCGCCCGGACTGGTAGGAGTACTCCTTTTCGGACGGTATGGGTCCGCGCACCGCGAAGGTGATGGGGGAATCGCCGACCATCTTGACGAAGCGCTTCCCCTGGCAGCCGCGGGTCTCGGCCCACAGCATGCCGGTGACAGGATCGTACTTCCCTCCGGTGAGCGCCTCTTTCTCGATGTCCAGTTTGCTCATGGTGAGCCAGTTCAGGAAGTTGCCGCGCGCCAGGAAGTGATCGACGCTCGGATAGGGGTACCCCATCCCCGACATCGCCTCGACCATGTTCACGCAGAGGTAGCCCCCCTTGCGTAGCGCCCCGCAGGAGGCCGACCCGGGGATCCCGCTCTGGTCGGCGGCCGGCACGAAGCTTCCCGCGTCGAAGTCGTAGCGGTAGAAGGCATCCGGCTCGAAGTACCCGCGGTACAGGGTGACGTCGTCGTAGGTGTCGTCGAGGCAATAGGTAGGGGTGCTCGCCGAGGTGTTGGTGTAGGCCAGGTCGTACATGCTGGCCGAGTTGTCGATCATGAGGAGCAGGTTCGGCTTGATGCCCGAACCTGCCAACGGCGGAACGTTGCAGTAGTTGCGTGCTGCGGGGACCGCCGGGATGGCGTCGCCCCGGGACGGACCCGCCGCCAAGAGCACAAGCAGGTTCACGAGCAGCAGTAACCGCAGGTAGCCCTTCCCCGGCCTGAGAATTTGACCGATCTCCATCCCTCTACCTCGCCATGTCCGCATTGACCTTCCCTTGGGAAGGCATTAGGGTTTTCCAACCTGACACAGTATAGCGGGTGAGCGACCAAAAAAAAGCCGGACGCGCCCGATTGTGGGCGGCCCGGCAGGTGGCTGACGGATGGCGGGGTGGCCGGCGACGGCTAGGGCGGCAAGGTGTCGATTCCCATGAGCTTTTCCAGCGGAAAGTCGAGGTGCTGGTAATCGGGCACGCGCCACTCGCCGCCCCACCGGAAGCCGCGCTGCCTGAAGGCCTCCAGGACCGGCTCGCCGTATTGAAGCATGCCCGGCCGGACAGGGCTGCGCATCAGGAAGGAGGCGGCATCGGCGGGGGACACCCGGCAGGCGCCGGGGGAGTCCCGGCAGAAATCCGCGGCCGCCGAGGCTTCGGCGAACCCGAGGCTCGCCAGGAAGGCCGTGGTCTCCCCCTTCCCGTCCCAGCCGCGCGTCTTCAGGCCGTCGGGGTCGAGTTGCAGGAAGGGGTTTTGCCGCGGGTTCAAGTCGAGCGCCGCGCCGAAGCTGTGCAGGGAAAACACCCCCGGCCTGCCAGGGACCTCGCGGCAGTTGAAGGAGGAGGTGTTGTTGGCCGCCATGGAGCGGTCATCGTCGGCGCCGAACGCCTCGACGAGCTGCATCCGCTCGACGGGAAACCGGGTGTTGTAGGCGCTTTGCAGGGAGTCGAGGACCAGCGGGGCGAGGGCCGCGTGAACCACCAACTCGCCGTAGCGGGGCTGCCCGTCGAAGCCCCAGTAGTTCACCACCAGGTAGGCGAGCTCCCCCGGCGCCACCGGGCAGCCGGGGCGCCAGGACCCTTGCTCCAGCATCTGCCGCTCCACCTCGGGCGGCAGCTTGACGGCGACACCGAAGAAACCGAGAGCCCGCCTGAGCGCCAGGGGGGTCGCGGAGCCCACCAGCCGCTGGCGCAGAGCGGACGGCAGGTCGGCGGGTAGGCGGGAGGCGAGCCCCGAGGCGACCGCCGCCAGGGAACTCGGCGACCCGATGGCGATCTTCGGGCTATGCTGCGGGTCGAGCCATTCCAACAGCTTCACGAGCACCGTCTCCGGGACCGAGACGCAGCCGGCGGTCGCCGCACCCTCCCCGCGCTCCACGTGGAGGAAGATCGCGCTTCCCAGGCCGCGCAGCACGGGCGCGTCGTTGTATCCCAGCACCAGCGCGTAGCGGTAGAGCTGGTCGGAACGCGACAGCTTCTCGTAGGAGGCGGCACCAGTCTCGCCGCGCCTGGCCCAACGGTTGTAGTCGGGCGCCTGCGGGTCGTCCACCCAGAGGTCCTGAGAGGTGACTTGCCGGTAGGGGAGTTGGCAGCGCACCTCGGCCGGCGTACCGAAGGCCTGGCTGATGGGGAAGATGCCGGATGGGGTACGGCCGTCACCCTCTCCCTTCTCCCAGGGGGGCGCGCTGCCGTTGCGCCCGAGGTTCGCCCTGACCGGCTGGAGCACCAGGCCCCAGTCCAGGTAACCCCGTTCGAGGGCATAGAGTGTCGCCTGGGTCGGGGAGGTCGGGGAGGGGTCGACGTAGATGATCTGGTCGCCGGTCGCGGCATGGGGGAGGCTCTGTTCCAGGGTCTCGGCTACGTGGCGCGGTACCACCCGCATGTCGCTGCCGGGCCCCGCTGCACCGTGCAGCGCACACCCGGATGCGAGCACGAGGAAAGCGAGGGCACAAAGCCGCGGCAGCAGGCAGTTCAATGGTCTCATCCGGTTCTCCTTGGCCGGTTGCCTCTGCTTACGGAGGCAACCATGAGAATCCGTTTATACGAGCTCTCATTGAATTGCAAGCAAAAACTGTGCAGGCCCCACGGCGAACACTGCAAGCGCTGGCTCTAAGCCGTACCGCCAAAGCGGCAATCAATCGGCTGGGGGTTGCAGTTCCAGGCGGGCGGCGGCGCGGATCAGGTCCGCCACCTGCTCGATCTCGGTGTCGTCGCGGTAGCTGTAGCGGGGCCAGAAAAAGCCCTTCAGGCCGTCGTGGAAGTGCCGCGGCACGATGTGGACATGCAGGTGGGGGACGCTCTGGCTCACCCGGTTATTCAGGGCGACGAAGCTTCCGTCGGCCTTGAGTCCTGCCTCCAGCGCACGCGCCAGGAGCCGGGCTCGCGCGAAGAGGGGCTCGACCAGCCGCGCGGGGAGCTCGGAAAGTGTTTCGTGGTGCTCGCGCGGCACGAGGAGCAGGTGCCCCGGGAACAGGGGCCGGCGGTCCAGAAAGGCGACCACCTGGTCGTCCTCGAACACCCGGCAGGCCGGCAGCTCTCCGCGCAAAATGGCACAAAAACGGCAGCCGGAATGTGCCGCTGCCTCATGCTCCGTGCTTGTCTCCCTGCGTTTCCGGTCCATCGTCTCGCCTCCTTGCCCTGCGCCGTATCCGCAAGCCTTGCCTTGCAGAACCAGCCCGCCACGCTACCATGGATCAATCATAACAACACTCCACGCCCCATGCGAGGCAGCCATGAAACGTTTCCCGTCCCTGATGTTAAGCCTCCTTATCCCACTGCTCCTTTGCGCCCCGGCCGAGGGCCTCACCAAGATAAAATCTCTGTGCGAGATCCACTACGCAAGCGACGACCAGGTCGAGTGGACCTGCCGCAAGCTCAACTGGCAGGACACCCCGCAGTCCCTCTTCGGCGACTACTGGCAGGACGTGTTGCGCTTCAACCGACTGGACCGGCGGCATTTCATCGGTGGCAGATCCGTCAAGGTGCCCGAGAAGCTGGAACGGATCTTCCACTACAGCCCGCTGCCGCTTAGCTACCCCGATGCAGCCCAGGAGCCGAAGTTCATCCTCATCGACCAGTCCGAGATGTTTCTGGGCGCCTACGAGTACGGTAGGCTGGTGCTCTCCTTCCCCGCGGCCATCGGCGTCGAGGGGCACCGGGTTCCCAACGGGGATTACCAGGTCGACGCCGCCGACCGCAACCACGAGTCCAACATGTACCGGGTCGAAGAGATCGGGCGCCCCTACCCGATGCACTACGGGCTCAGGTTCTTCGTCGACAAGAGCGTGGACGGCTGGCCCTCCTACTGGATCCACGGGCGCGACCTGCCGGGTTACCCTGCCTCGCACGGCTGCGTCGGCCTCTATGACGAAGAGATGCAGGTCGAGTACTACAGCGCCTACGACAAAAAGGTGAACAGGCAGTACTACCACGAGTTGACCAGGCCCTATCTGGCGGGAGCACAGGACCTGTACCGGTGGGTGGTAGATCCCCGCACCGATCCCGGTTCCTTTTTAAAGATCATCGACGGACCTAAGGTGAAGGTTGTCGGAGAGCCGCCGATTTGAGCGAGGAGTTGGCAGAACGGCAGCAGCATCTAGGAAGAAGACGCGCCGGGAACGGCGAAAAGGGAGACGCAAACCATGACGACAGCGGATGAAGCGAAACTGGGGGAGAAGACGTCGCATTACTGTTACGACTGTGGGGAGGAGCGGATCTTCGTGTGGAGCACCTGGGACGGCGACGCCTACTACGGCTACCCGGCCGCAGCCGAATTCGGCTGGCAGTGCACCATGTGCGGCAACAGGCTCCGTGTGACGCCTTCCCCCGAAAAATCGGATTAGGCGCCGGCTCCAGGGGCCGATGTTTCGGTAGTGGGAATCCGGTCGGGCGTGAGGCCCGGAAGGTCAGAGGGTGAGCGCTTTGGGCCGGTTGTAGTCGGTCTGCAGGGGGACGAAGCCCTCCGACTTGGGCTCATCGTTCGGGTCCGGCAGCCAGACTGCAAGCAGGCAGTACCCCAGGAAAAGGTAGGTCAAGAAAACCGCCGCGAGGATGAGAGCAAACGTACTGGGCTCGCTTGAGAGGAACCACCAGACACCGGCACCGATGCAGCCGGCAAACATGGTACCGACATCCTTCTTCTTGTCTTCGCCTTCGTAATACTCCATACCTTCCCCTCTGCTTGGTCCTGTCCCCCATCGGGACTTCGTTGAGTCGTTAATTCGTCCTGTTCCCTCGCCCACCGGGAGAGGGTGCCCGAAGGGCGGGCGAGGGCTTTCGCCCGGCGAGGATGTTGTTATCGACGCATGCTTTTTCTGCAGCTCTAACAGGTAGCCGGGAGGTCGTGTCCGGTAAAGTAGCCGTAATAAGCCTGCAGGAATTCCGCCGGCCCTTTCCCCCGCGCATGAAGCAGGTTGCTGATGAAGAGCAGCACCTCCGGCTCCAGTTGCTCCGAATGACAGCCCAGCCCCGAGTCGCTCACGCGCACCACCGAACACGGCAGGGTGATGGTGAAGCGCCGCCGGCCATGCTGCAGCACGATGGAAACCGAGGTCGTTTCCCCGCGCTCGCCGGCCCCCGGGGCCGTTATGAACATGCCGTGCCGGCTGATGTCCCGGATCTCGCTGGCAAACGATCTACCGTTGTGTACCAGGTACGCGGCCGCCTTGAAGGGAATGCGCGTCGATTGTCTCCGTTCCATGGTTCCCTCCCGTTGAGTTTCGTATTGTAGCGCCAGAAAGCTCCGCAAACAAGACACTAATTACGTTTCCCGTCCAGAAGAGCCTGCCCGACCAGCTGCCTGATACTCGGCCAGAGACAGTCGTGTAGCGGTCATAGCATATCTTAGCGAAGGAGTCTATGGCTTGATGATTACCGGCGCGAAAAACAGTGGATGTAGCAGGTGCGGTATGCATCAAGCTAATCGGCTTATTCCCGACTTTTCTGAAATCATTTCTCGACTGACAGTGAGCGGGCCTCCTCGCGAACCGCTGTGCCTTTGGAGAGGCTTACGGCAGCCTCGGTGCGCTCCTCCTTTTCGACTAGCGCGTTCAGATTCTCGCCCGTTTCCAGGTGTTTCAGCACGAGGCCGATGGCCGCCGCCACCTCGTTGAGACAGGTCTTCGGCCCGTGGTGGCAGGAGATGCCGGAGAGCGCCTTGACGGCCTCCCGGGGATCGAGGCCGGAGCGCAGGCCATAGGATACCAGCCGGGCCACGCCGTCGGCCATGGCCGAACTGCAGCCGCCGGCCTTCCCGAAGCGGATGAAGACCTCGAACGGTTTTTCCTTCCGGGTGGTGACCGTTATGAAGAGTTTGCCGCAGTGCGAACGGCGCTGGACGGTGAAGCTGACCGTGGCAGCCGGACGCGGCGTCTTGCGTGTCATCCCTTCCTCCGTTGCTGCACTGAAAAGTGTCGTTGCGTCTGCCGGCCTCAAGGGCCGCCGGCAGCCTGCCCCTAACCATACCACCTGTCGGGGAGATCCGCAGCACGGCGCCGCACGGAACGGGCGAAGCTTTCCGATCCTGCAGCGCCCAAAGGACCGCTCCGCCGGCGTTTTTCCTCCATCCATTCGTGTCTGCCGAAGAGATTCTATAATATCTCTAAAGAAATCCCGCTCCGTTTCCGAATTAGATGACACGAGGCGTGCATTATTCGGGTACCTCGCGCTCACGGCCCCGACGGCAACTGTCTCAAGCAGGCTGCTGTTCTGTCATCCGCTTCCCGAAACCTTTGTTTTGCACCTCTCTTGCGCTGCCAGTTAAGGTCTTAACGGCGCAGAAGGGGTATCTGCGATCAACGCTGCATGCGCGGAGACACACGAAATGCCGGCTATCTCCACAACCGACAACTTGACGACATCGGCATCGACCTCCGGTTTACGGGTGAAACTCGTAGCCGGAGTCGTGCTCATCCTTTTGAACGTGGTCGGTATGGCCGGCTTCTCGCTCTACCGCAGCCACCAGCAGTACGATACCCGGGTGGCCGTGCAGACCCAGAACCTGGCCCAGTCGCTCAACCTCACCCTGACCGGCATCCTGCAGAAATCCAGCGTCGCGGTCTTCTCGGTGAAAAAGGAGGTCGAGCGGCAGGCGCGCAGCGGCGGGGTGAACCGCGGCGCCGTCCAGGACTACATCAAGGAGCACAAGGCACGCCTGCTCGAGCTCGACGGGCTGAGGGTGACGGACGCCGACGGGGTGATCGTCTACGGAGACGGTGTCGCCGCCGACTCGCGCGTCCAGATCGGGGAGAGGGACTACTTCGTCCAGCTGCGCGACAACCCCAAGGCCGACATGCTGCTCACCAGGCCACTGTTCGGCCAGATCTCCAAGAAGTGGGTGATCGAGATCGTGATGCGCATCGAGCAGCCCGACGGCAGCTTCGCGGGTGTCGCCTACGCCGCAATTTCCCTCGACTACCTCTCGAAGCTCTTCTCTACCTTGGACCTGGGACGCCACGGCGTGATCGACGTGCACGGCCGGGACCTGAAGGTCGTGGCGCGCTATCCCGAGCCGGCCGGGAAAAGCAGCATCGGCAGCGAGGACGTTGACTCCGAGCTTCAGGCCCAGGTCCAAGCGGGACGCACCAAAGGCACCTATCAGACCAAGAGAGGCGCCGACCGAACCGAACGGATCGTCTCCTTTCAGAAGCTCTCCGGATATCCCCTCTACATAGCCGCCGGGCTCGCCACCGACGATTACCTGGCCCCCTGGTACGACGAGCTGCGCGTTACCGTGCTCCTCACCTCGGCACTAGCCGCCCTGCTGCTCAGCTCCGCCTGGCTGCTTAACCGCAACCGGCAGCGGGAGCGCCGCGCCGAGAGCGAGCTGAACCGCTACCACCTGCAGCTTAAGGAAACGGTCCGCCAACGGACCTCCGAACTGGAGCTGCGCAACGAGCAGCTGGCCGGCGAGGTCCTGAGGAGAAGGGAGGCGGAGACGGAGTTGCAGAAAACGGCGTTCGTCATGCAGAAGATGTCGGATGCCGTGCTCTGGTTCTCCCCGGAGGGAAGGGTCCTCTATGCCAACGATACCGGCTGCCGCATGCACGGCTACGGCAGCGGAGAGCTCGCCTCGAAGACGATCTACGATCTGGCGCCGTTCTTCACCCCTGCGCTTTGGCGGACGCACTGGGAGGAGCTGAAACGCGAACAGACGCTCCACATGGAAGTTCTCAACATGACTGCCTCGGGGCAGGAGTTCCCCCTCGAGGTGACCGCCAACTACCTCTGCATCGACGGGGTGGAGGTGAACTGCGCCATCTGCCGGGAAATCTCCGAGCGCAAGGAGGCCGAGGCCGAGAAGCAGCTTTTGATGCAGCAGCTCTTCCAGGCGCAGAAGATCGATTCGCTGGGGCGGCTGGCCGGCGGCATCGCCCACGATTTCAACAACCTGCTGACCCCGATCCTTGGGTTCGCCGAACTTTTGAAACGGGAAATACCCCCCGACGGGCAGCTTTACCGCAGGGTCGACCTCATCATGCAGGCGGCCGACAAGGCGAAGGTGCTCGTCAAACAGCTGCTGGGCTTCGGGCGCCAACAGCTACTGGAGATGAAAACAGTGGACGTAAACGACGTGGTGCGGGATTTTTACGAGATCCTGCGTAGGACCATCCGGGAGAGCATCGAGATCAACCTGTCGCTGTGCGCCAACCCCTACGGGGTGCGGGCCGACGCGAACCAGTTGGAACAGATCCTCATGAACCTGGCGGTGAACGCCCAGGACGCCATCGGCGACAAGGGTGCCATCGGCATCGAGACGGCGGTCGTCACCCTTGACGCCCAGTACGCCCGTCAGCATGCCGAAGTCATCCCCGGCGAGTACCTCATGCTGGCGGTCACCGATACGGGGAGCGGTATGGACGAGGAGACCGTCTCCCACATCTTCGAGCCCTTTTTCACCACGAAGGGGATAGGCCAGGGAACCGGGCTGGGACTTGCCACCATTTACGGCCTGGTCAAGCAGCACCAGGGGCACATCTGGGTCTACAGCGAACCGGGCACCGGGACCGCCTTCAAGGTCTTTCTCCCCATCGTCGAAGGGATGCCGGTGCAGGAAGCCGCGAAGCCGCGCGCCCGACCCCGGGAGCAGATACGCGACTGCCAGTTGCTGCTGGTCGAGGACAGCGCAGTGGTGCGCGACATGGTCTTCGACCTCCTGGAAAGTTCCGGCTACAACACACTGGTCGCGGACACCCCGCACAAGGCTCTCAGACTCGCGCACGAGAACCAGATCGACCTCCTCTTGAGCGACGTGGTGATGCCCGACATGAGCGGACCGGAACTGTACCGCGAGCTGCAGAAGATCAACCCGGACGCGAAGGTGCTCTACATGTCGGGCTATACCTTCAACATGATCGTTCACAACGGGGAACTTGACGAAGGGATCCATTTCCTGCAGAAACCGTTTGCGGTGCAGGACCTGACCGACACGATCAACGCCATCCTCGTCGAGGCCTAGCCCTGCCCGGCCGCCCGGGTCGTCCGTCTGCGAGCCCGACCGCGACCCGGTACTCCCGAAAGACAAAAAAAGGCCAGCCTCCTTTGCAGCAGGAGAGCTGGCCTTTATGTTTTCTATTCGCGCGCAGCTGCCGGACTAAAGGCCGGGCAGCGGGGCCGCTCAGGGCAGCCGTATCAGTTTGAAGATCCCGTACGGTGCTCCGGGGTTGGACCCGCGGTTGATCCGGGACGTGGTGACGTAGACGGCACCGTCGGGACCGAGGGCGAAACTATCGGGCCAGTCCAGTTCCGGGCTCTGCACCACGGTAACCGGTGCCCCGCCGGGGGTGAGCGCCTTGATGGCGTTTTCCTCCAGCGCCGAGAGGTAGATCCGGCCGTCGGGCCCGTAGAGGAGGCCGTCCGCGGCCCCGGTCTGGCCCATCCGCTCAACCTTGCCGGCCAGTTCCTGCTCGCTGATTTTTGGATCGCGCAGCCAGCGGGTTTCGATGCGGTACAGGGTGCGCCCGGTCAGGGCCTGGTAGTAGAGGTAGTCTCCCGCGGGATCGAGGGCGATGCCATCGGCATGCACCTTCGGCGTGCTACCGTCGGGCCTGAGCCAGGGCCGCCCTTCGACGGTCAGGGTCACCCCCTCCGAGTGGGTGGAGGGGTCGCTCGCCAAAAGGCGCCGGCTCGCGCCGGTCGCGAGATCGGTCACTATCAGGGCGCCGCTGCCGGAATCGGTCAGGTAGGCGACCCGGCGCCGCGTGTCGACGCGCACGTCGTTCAGGTAGCTGTTCGCCTCGATGACCGGTTCTGCGTAGCGGATCGTCTGCACGATGCGGTTGGCGGCAAGGTCAACCTTGATCAGCTTCGGTCCGCCCGGCACGACCCCCTGGAACTTCGGGCTGGCCGCATCGACGATCCAGAGGAAACCCTCATCGTCCACCACCAGGCTCTGAACGCAAACCAAGTGGTCCGCAGGGTTGAGCCCCGGTTCCCACCGGTTCAGTTCAGGGCCCAGGTACGGCGATACCATGCCGTTCGGCCTCAGCACCCCGATGGAGAAGGGAACGTTGTCGGACCACCTCGGGTAGTTGACCAGGATCCGGCCATCGCGGGCCACAGCGATGCCGGTCCACTGGCGGCTGCTGCCGGCCACCTCCATCAGGGCGAAGGACGGCGGCTGGACCGGCTGGACCGTTTTGGCCGTGGCACAGCCCCAAAGGGGGACGGCCAAAAAAAGGGCCGCCAACAAACGAACGACAGGTTGGATCATGGGTGCCTCCTCTAAGCGCCGACGCGAGGGCCGGCATATCAATGGATGAAGTTCAGGTAGACTTTAGCCTCTCTTTCCGGCGGGGTAAACTGCTTTTTGCCGTTCTCCACCAGTTTCATGAGCCAAGCCATGTTTTTGCCCAGCACGCGCATGATCTGCACCCCTTCCTCGTCCTGGGTCACCTCCCCCGGCCGGGCGCCGTGGATCACGTTCCAGTAGTTGGAGGTCGGCAAGAGCATCTCGGAGTAGTTGAGGAAGTTGTTCAGCTGGTTGAAGGTGGGGAGCCCGCCCGAGCGCCTGACCGCTACCACCGCCGCACCGACCTTGTGGCGAAAAAGCCCGCCGTTCACCCCTGCCACGTAGAAGGCGCGGTCCAGGAACGACTTCATGGTGCCGGCCATGGCGGCGTAGTGCACCGGGGAACCGAGGATGATGCCGTCGGCTCCCTTCATCTTCTGGACCCAGTCGTTCACCTCGTCGCCGGGAAGCGCGCAGCGCTCGTCTTTGTTCTTGGCGCACTGGCCGCAGGCGATGCACCCCCGCACCACCTTGTTTCCCACATGCACGAGTTCCGTTTCGATCCCTTCCTTTTCCAGCTCCGCGAGGACCATGCCTAACGCGTGATGGGTGTTGCCTTCCTTGTTGGGACTGCCATTGAATGCGACTACTTTCACGATATTCCCTCCTGTTCGATTGGATCGGCCCTGAATGGACGCTTTTCTTTTCAAAAGATATGCGCTACATTCGCTCATAGGTGACGATAGGTCAATAACGAACTTATTTGGAACGTAGTATTAAATTTAACACCTAGTACCTTTTTGGGAACCTATGTAAGGGAGCGCAGGCATGGAGCAGTATCAGGCGACAGCGGAAGTCATGACGTTCAGGGAACGAGAGTACAAGTGCGGCATCGACGTCACCCTGGCGGTTGTGGGCGGGAAATGGAAGGCATCGATCCTGTGGCACCTGGCGCAGGAGACCATGCGCTTTTCCGACCTGCAGCGGCAATTCTCCGACACCACCCGAAAGATGCTCACCCAGCAGCTGCGGGAGCTTGAGCTCGACGGCCTGGTACACCGCAAGGTCTACGCCCAGGTGCCGCCCAAGGTGGAGTATTCACTCACCGAGCGCGGGAGATCGATCTACCCGATCCTCGAACAGATGTGCACCTGGGGCAAAGAGTTTCTTAAGGACTAGCCATCGGCACAGGAAGGCAGCCTACTCTATCAGCCCACGCGGTTCCTACAACCAGAAGATAGCGATCTGTCTGTAAGCCGGCACCCTACTTTTTCGGCACATTTCTCTAGACAAGACTCGACACTTGCTTATACTGAAAGCTCCCTGGTTTCCACCTACCAGCCGATTACCAGTGAGGCGCTATGAGCAAGGGAGACAGAATCGAAGACCCGGCCTGTCAGCAGGCAGGCCCCGACGCGCCCGCACCCGAAGGTCAATACGACCTTTACCGGGATCTTTTCCTTGCCAGTCCCGCCCCCCTCATCCTTTTCGATTGCACGGCCCTCAACATCGTCGACGTGAACGACCAGGCGGCCGCCCTGATATTCCCCGCCGGAGCCCGTGTCGCCTTGCCGCGTTTCACCGATTGCCTCTCTTTCGAGGACCCTGCCCTCTTCGCCCGTTTCTGCAGCGCGCCAACCGAGGCCTGGACCGAGTTACGCGCCAGGGTCAGCACCCCCGGCACGGTGCAACCGGCCCTCTCGCTTCGGCTCAGGCGCCTGCCCGCCCACGGCAGCCTGTGCCAGGCGGTCCTGCAGCCGGCGGCGCCTGCCGTCCGCGAGAGCGCCGACGAGTTCTACGCAGCCATCTGCGCCCATGCCGGGATCGGCCTGACGGTCATCGACACCTCGATGCGGATTCTTTCCATGAACCCGACGATCCGCGCCTGGTTCCCCCAGATAGACCTGACCCACAAACCTTATTGCTATGAGAGCTTCAACTCGCCGCCGCGCGACACGGCCTGTTCCTACTGCCCCTCCGTGAAGGTGTTCGAGGACGGCCAGCCCCACTACGCCACCACCTCGACCCCCACCCCCAACGGGGTGCGCCACTACAGCATGATAGCGACCCCTATTTTCGACGCCCAGGGGAAGATCACCGGGGTTATCGAAACGGCCGAGGACGTCACCGACAAGCTCCACCTGGAGCAGCAAAACGCCGAGAAGAGCCGCAACCTGCAGGCGATCCTCGACCACGCCCCCATCGCCATCTGGTTAAAGGGGGTGGACGGGCGTTTCCGCTTCGTGAACCGGACCTTCTGCCGGCAGATGGGGATCGGCGAGGCCGAGTTCCTGGCGGCCGAACATTTCAGCGACCTCTTCGGGCCGGAGGCGGCTGACGGCTGCGAGCGCAGCGATACGGAGTGCCTGGCACAAGAGGGGCCGCACCTTTCCCGGGAGTCTTTCCGCTTTACCGACGGCAAGCCCCACCTGTTGTCGCTGACCAAGGCCAAACTTGTGGCCGACGACGGGGCGGTGCTCGGCATCGTCGGGCTGGGCGTGGACATAACCGAACAGGAGCTCTCGGCCGAACGGCTGCGGCTCCTTACCGAAGGCTTCCTCAGATTCGGCCCCGATTTCGACACCAACATCAACATCCTCACCGAGGTGACGGGCAGGATACTGGGCGCCAGCTGCACCCTGTTCAACCTGATGCAAGAAGGGATGCTCTGCTCGGTCGGACAGTGGCAGACTCCCGTCGGTTACCGGGCCGAGGACCGCCCCGAGGGGCATATCTGCTACGACCTGATCACCAGCGGCACGCGCCAGCCGCTGATCATCAGGGACCTCCCGAAGACCCGGTACGCCGAAACCGACGCCAACGTACTGCGCTACGGGCTGAAGAGCTACGTCGGGGTGCCGGTCTGCTGGGGGGAAAAGACCATCGGCGTCTTGTGCGCGCTTTTTGCCGAGGAGTTCGAGCCGTCCGCGGCCGACCTCTCCTTCATGATCATCGTCGCCGCCGCCCTGTCAGTCGAGGAGGCCCGGCGCCAGTCCGAAAAGGCGCAAAAAAGCAGCGAACGACGCTACGCCTCCCTGTTCAGCCAGGCACGCGAGGGTGTCATCATCCTTTCGGACCAAGGGGTGCTCCTGGAGGTGAACGAGGCCTTCGCCGCCATGCACGGCTACAGCGAACAGGAGATGGCCGGGATGGATCTGCGCGCCCTGGACACCCCCGGAACTCGGCTTCTGGCACCGGAGCGGATGCGGCGCATCCTGGGCGGCGAGCATCTCACCTTCGAGGTGGAGCACTACCACCGCGACGGCAGGACATTCCTGCTGGAGGCGTCATCCTCCCTGATCGAGTGCGACGGCGAGACCAACATCATCAGCTTCCACCGCGACATCACCGAGCGCAAGCTGCAGGAAGCGGCCCTTAAGAAAAGTGAGCAGCAATTCCGCGTGCTGGCCGAAGCCATTCCGCAGATGGTCTGGGTCTGCGCCCCCGACGGCGGCAACATCTACACCAACGAGCAATGGGTGAGTTATACGGGACTTACGCGGGAGCAAAGCTGCGGTTCCGGGTGGGGTGCGGCGTTCCATCCCGAGGACCTGCAGGCGATCAGGGCAGCTTGGCAAAGGGGGGTGGAGCAGACCTCCGGCTTCGCCCAGGAAAGCCGGCTGCGCGGCGCCGACGGCGTGTACCGCTGGTCGCTCGTGCGCGGCGTTCCGGTGCAGGACGAAGGCGGGAACGTGCTCCAATGGTTCGGCACCTGCACCGACATCGACGATTTCAAGAGGGCCGACGAGGAGCGCCGCTCATTGGAGAGGCAGTTCCAGCAGGCGCAAAAGCTCGAGAGCCTCGGCGTGCTGGCCGGCGGGGTGGCCCACGACTTCAACAACATCCTCTCCATCATTTCGGGCTACTGCTCGCTGCTCAAGACGGACGTCAAGCGCTGCGCCGACTATCTCCCCGAGATCGAGCGGGCCGCCGAGCGCGCCGCCGAACTCTGCCGCCAGATGCTCGCTTACGCCGGAAAAACCCAGTTCGTGCTGACCCGGATCGACTTGGTCGTCCTCATGGAGGAGATGGTCAGGATGCTGCGCTCGACCATCGGTCAGAACGTGCGTATCTGCCTCGAGCGACCCATGGACATCTTTTACCTGACCGGGGACGCCGGCCAGATCAGGCAGGTGATGATGAACCTGATCATCAACGCTGCTGAGGCGATCGGAGATGCCCAGGGAGAGATCCGGGTGGCGCTGGTCCCAACCGAAATTGCCGCCGGCGACGGCGACACCGACCACCTGGGGAAAGAAATCCCGCCCGGGAGATACGCCTGCCTCGAGGTCTCCGACAACGGCTGCGGCATGGACGAGGAAACCCAACAGCGGACCTTCGAACCGTTTTTCACCACGAAGTTTTCCGGACGCGGGCTCGGCATGTCGGCGGTCCTTGGGATCATAACCGCGCACGAGGGTGCGCTGCAGCTCTTCAGCCGCCCGGGTCTGGGTACCAGGTTCAGGATCTACCTGCCGGCGCCGGCGGACGGCACGGTCGATTTCTACACGGTGAAGGAGTTCGGCGCGCGGTCTCGCTGGCGGGCAACCGGTACGGTGCTCCTGGTGGAGGACGAGCCGATGGTGCGCGGGCTCGCCACCGTCATGCTGAAGAAGCTGGGATTCGAGGTCGTGGAGGCGGCTGACGGCCGGGAAGCGCTGGAGCGCTACCACGAGCAGGAGGGGCGGTTCCGGCTCGTGGTGACCGACCTGGGCATGCCCGTCATGGACGGCTACCAGATGTTCCGGGAGTTGCAGCGGCTCGCCCCCGCGCTGCCCGTCGTCATCACGACGGGTTTCGGGGATGTGGATGTCACCTCGCGGATATCCCGGGAAGACATCGCAGGGTTTCTCAGCAAGCCCTACAACCTGACCCAGCTCAGGGAGACGGTGCGGCGGGCGCTCAAACCCGTTCCCCCCGGTGCCTGAACGCCGAACCTTTTGCCGGGCCGGCTCATTTGCGCCCCCGCCTGCCGGCCCCGTGCACCCAGTGCGTCGGGCCCGGTTCGCTCCACACATTTACCCGCCAACACACAAAAGGGACCGGCGGTTTCTGCGACCATATCGATGGTTGGCAAAAACCGCCGGTCCCTTTTAGCTTCCGTAGCGAACCCCATTCCCTATCGCCGCGCCATCTTACAGCGTCGGCAGGGGGAACTGTCCCCGATCAGGGATTGGTGCCGGTCGAGACCGGGTACTTGTAGGTCACGCCGTCGGCCTTGAGCGCCGCGCTCCACTCACCCCACGAGCCGGTATAGTTCTTCACCTTGGTAAAGCCCAGCCCCAAGAGGGTGTCGCTGACATAGGCCGAGCGAACGCCAGCCTGGCAATGGACGATGATTTCCTTGTCGGTGGTTATGCCGTGCTGGGCAAGGAGATCGAGGATTTCGGTGCTGCTTTTCAGCACGAAGACGCCATTGCCGTCCTGGTGCTGCAGGTTGGTCCAGTCCAGGTTGACCGCATAGGGGATGTGCCCGCCCCTTGGGTTGCTGCGCAGGTCGTAGCCGATGTACTCGAGCACGGAGCGGGAGTCCCAGATCAGGTAGCCCGGCGTGTTGATCTTCGACAGGACATAATCGGCGCTGACGTCGATATCCGTGGTGCTGGTCACCGTGTAGGAGGTGGTGCTGGCCGTGGGGAGGGTGGCGGTCGTCGCAGTAGGGCGCCCCTCGGCGACCCACTTCTGGTACCCGCCGTTCAGGACGGTGACGTTTTTGTGGCCGTAACGGAGCAGCGTCCAGACAAAGCGCCCGACCGATGAACTGCTGTCGGTGTCGTAGGCGACTACCTTGGTCGACGGGGTGATGCCCAGCGTGTCGGCAAGGGTGACGAACTCGGCCTGGGTGAGTCCCAGGGTGCCGGCAGAACCCGTTGCCGAAGGCGTCGTCGAGTTGAGCGACACGGTGTTCCGAATCGCACCCGGTATGTGGCCGGCGTTGTAGAGGCTCGCGGAACGGACATCGATGACAAGCACGTCCTGCGGGTTGGCGGCCAAGACGTCGGTGGTGCTGAAATTTTCCACGGCCTTGGCGACCGCCGGCGGCGAGCTTACCGCAGAGGTGGTGCTGCTGACGGTGCTGCCGCAACCCGATATGAGGGCGGTGCCGAGGATGGCAGTCGAAACGGTCACGATAGCAAGTAGAGTTCTTAAATTCATCAGTCGGCTCCTTTTTTCCTGTCTGATAGCTGATGTTGCACAGAAGACCCCGGCTCCTTGACTGAAGCAGCCGGTCGTCGTTATGGAGAAGCGTAGTATCGTGTACGGCAGGCCGTAGCGGTGCCCAAAAGCAAAAAGAGGTCAAGGCATAGAGCTTGTCGCTCTGCCTTGACCTCCAGTTTTTCTGGTCAGTCGTGCCGTTATGCGTTCGAACAGTGTTGCGCCAGGAACAGTCAACCCGGGGCAAAGCGGTTGCCTATGTGCGAGCCACCATAGCAACACGCGATTGCGCTGTCAATAAATAAAATACAATGCCTATAAGTTTTGTATTCTATGCGAGTCCAAGCAAGGCGAAGACCTTAACGCAAAGGCGCCAAGCCGCAGAGGCGCGAAGAAAGACATTGAAGAGACCGAAGCCCCATGTCCTCCCTTTGCGTCCTTGCGCCTCTGCGGCTTTGCGTTGAGGCTTTTGTCCCTGCTCGGTCATTTCGATGCCGCCAGTGCGTGAGGTATCTGCGATTCGCACGGAATCCGTACCTGGCAGAGCCCACAGGGGGTGGCGCCGGTGCCGTAGGTCTCGGTGGCAAAGGGAGTGGTAACTGTGCGGATGTAGCGATGGCAGGCGGCTTTGTCATGTCCGCCCGTCGTGTCGATGGCACCGGCCGGGCAGCGCTTGGCGCAGATACCGCAGGTGCCTTTGGCATACCACAGGCACCAGGCATGGTGGTCGTCTCCGTAGGGACGCCGCTCAACCGGCAACTCCATGCGGACCACAACGGATCCGAAACGCACCGCCTTGCCCCATCGGGTGATCAGTGCATCCGAGAGGCCAAAGGTCCCAAGGCCCGCCACGAAAGCGGTGTGGCGTTCGGACCAGTTGGAGGCGAAACCGAACCGCTCGGACTGACGGTAGTCGAAACCGGGAAGACGCTCGGGGGCGACGGCAGGAAAGCCAGCCTCGGTGAGCGTCGCTGCGAGGTGCAGGCGCAAGGCACAGTTGAACTCTTCCCCGTAGAACCGGGAACGCGCCCAGCGCTCCGACGGATAGGTCGATTCCTTGCCCTGGTCCGCGCGGGTGGCCGGCGTCTGCGGCAGCACGTAGCTGATCACCCGCAGCTCGGACGGGGCCGGGGCGATTTCCGGAAATGCCATGGCAAAGGCCTCTTCCGGCGTCCAGTAAAAGGGGCCGATCATCTCCTTGAACCTGGCGAAGAAGGGATCGTCCCCGCGGGCAATCCCCAGGTGCGGCTCGGCCCACGACTTCTCGCCATCGGCTAACTGCAGACTGTTGCTCGGGTCCGCACCCCAGAAATCGCGGATGATCTTTTCCACCTGGATCGGCGTCCACGTCGTCACGGAATTCACATTCCCCTCCTTTTCGGCTCAAAGGTCAAAATCGTCATAATCCGGCACTGGAGCCGACCCGCCGCCGCAGGGCGCAAGCCATCTTCACGTTACTGCCGGCACCCACACAAATCACTACATCTCTTAACCCATCTCAAGGCCGTCATGGCCTAAGATATACCTGCCAGCTGACAGGCACGGCCGCAAACGCTGCGTCGCGTTCACTCTGCGCGCTCGACGACCCTGGAGAAGCTGGCCAGCTTACTCTCAGGTTTCTTAAAAGCTGGCATCCGCTTTAGCGCATCGTGCCATATTCTTCAATGGCATATTTCACCATTGAAAGCAACCTGGAGAACCGATGAGATTCGAGAATCGCAGGGGACTTGTCAAGCAGGCGGCCGGGATGCTGAAGGTGCTCGGGCATCCGACCCGGCTCAAGATCGCCGCTCGGTTGTGCACTTGCGACTGCAACGTGAAGCAGCTCTGGGAATTTTTGGGACTTCCCCAGGCGCTGGTTTCCCAACATCTGGCGCGCATGAAAGACAGGGGGGTGCTTGAAAGTAATAGAGAGGGAAGCGAGGTGTACTACACGGTGACCGATCCTTTGGTGCATAAACTTTGCGAGTTGCTGAAGGGCACAGTTTCTTCCGCGCCGTCTATAGATGCCAGCCGACCTGCCGAATTCGGTTTAGGCCGCGAAGTGCATCCTCCTTGAGCTGCCGAGCGCTGCGGGGTACTGGATCTCGTTCGTTTTGATGCAGTCGCGCGTTTTGCTCACCCGAAAGGATAGCCGGAGTAGCTGGGAAAAATTCTTCACCGGCACTTCCAGGCTCGTCTCTACCATGGAGATAATCGGTACCCTCGCCTTTGCAGCCAACACTTCAAAGTGAACATTGTATCAAGCTCAGCCTTTTTTATGCAATAACCTCCAATTTATTCTCAAGTGTTTCCGAATCATGCCGATAAAGCCAGCAGCGTGAGTTCTCTGTGCAGAAAATCCAGAGCGGAGATTGTATCCTGAGTGAGGAGGAACAACAATGGAAAGCCTTACGCAACAACTTCCCAACAAGATGCCGGAAAAGCCGACGACAAAAGTGCCCACTGAACTTATTATCCTCGATCCGAAACTGCGACTCTGCCTGCTGTCGCAACTCGTAACCAGGTAAGAGACCCGTTCAGGTTAGGTCTCCCGGGCTGACCTTTCCTGCACCACGACTTTTGCCGAGCCCCGGGTGCCCGATATCTCTGCGCGGGCCAACCAGGCTGCCAGCTCCGCAACCCTCTCCCTCGACGTATGTCCGCTGTCGCGAATCCTTCCAACACCCCGGTTACATCCCACCCTGCAGCCGCATCTGAAATCGGTACATGGCCAAGGCGAACAGGTTCGGGTCGCCCATAGCCGAACTGCGCCAACCCGCCTCCAGTTTGTGCTGGGCTGCGAAATCCCTCCAGAAATCCTGCCGCTCGCACCAGTCGGCCAGTGTCGCAAACCCCTCGTTCGACAGGATATCCACCTCCGACAGCGAACTTAGGTTTTCGAAGAAATCGTTGAGAAGCGATCTGGTTATTTTCATGCTGCACCTCTTTGGATCTTTTCACCTTTTTGCCCTAGTGGGCCGCCACTGCAGCGGCGCCCGGTTTGGGACGCTTGATCAGCAAAAGGAAGGGGATCACCGCCAGGAACGCAAGCCCCAGCACCCAGAAGATCCTGTTGTAGCTCAGGATGGCGGCCTGTTGCTGGACCAGACGGTAGACTGCGGATAGACCCAGCTTCTGGGCCAGGACGCTCTCGACGCCGCGGGCGATGTACCCCTGGGTAATGGCCGCCACTTTCTGCTGGAACTGCGCGCTGAACGGGTTGACCGCCCCCGCCAGCATGTTCTGGTTGAACTGGTTGAAGCGCGCCAGCATGGTGGCGGTGGCCGCGATCCCCACGCTCCCGCCGATGTTGCGCAAGAGGCTGTACAAACCGGTGGCATCCCCCATATCTTCCGGCTTGATGCTGCCCAGAGTAAGCGTGGTGAGCGGGACGAAGACGAGCGCCAAGCCGATGCCCGAGACGATGCGCGGCCAGAGGAAGCTGTTGTAGGCCACCTGCAGGGAGAAGGCCTGCCACATGAACATGGACAACCCCGATACCACCAGCCCCGCAAAGACGATCTTCCTCCCGTCGTACTTGGCGAGCGCGAGCCCAACGACCGGCATCAGCATCAGGGTCGCGATGCCGCCGGGCGCCATCACCATGCCTGCCAGCGTCGCGCTGTATCCGAGGAGAGACTGCAAAAACAGCGGGATCAGCATGAGCGACCCGTAGAGTCCGAACCCCATGATGAACATGACCAGGTTGCCCGCCGAGAACTGCACGTTCTTGAAGAGGCGCAGGTTAACGACGGGATGCGGGTGGCGCAACTCCACGAAGACCATCATCGCGAGCGACACCACGGTGACCACCGAGCAGCCGACGATGAAGGGCGAACTGAACCAGTCGTCCTGCTGCCCCTTGTCGAGGACGATCTGCAGGGCCCCGATGCCGAGCACCAGGAAGGTAAGCCCCCAGTAGTCCACCGTTTCGCGCGTTTTTTTCACCTGCGGCGCGTCGAAGATGAAACTCCCCACCATGACCATGGCGATGAGGCCCACCGGCAGGTTGATGTAGAAGATCCAGCGCCAGCTCAGGTTGTCGGTGATCCAGCCGCCCAGAGCCGGGCCGATGATGGGTCCGAACATGACGCCGACCCCGAAGAGGGCGTTGGCCATCCCCTGCTCGGCGGCGGAGAAACTCTCCAGAAGGATCGACTGGCTGATCGGGATCAGCGCCCCGCCTGCGGCCCCCTGCAGGACCCGGAAGATGATCAGGGTCGCCAGGTTGGGCGCCGCGCCGCACAGAAACGAGGAGAAGGTGAAGATGGCGATGCAGGTCATCAGGAAGCGCTTCCTGCCGAACATGCGCGACAGCCAGCCGGTCATCGGGAGCACCACGGCGTTGCTGACCATATAGGAGGTGAGGACCCAGGTGGCTTCGTCGGTGCCGGCGTTGAGGCTCCCCTGGATGCTGGTGAGCGCGACGTTGGCGACCGAGGTGTCGATCACCTCCATCAGTGCCGGCAGCATCACGGCGAGGGCGATGATCCATTTGTTGACTGCGGTTGCTGTTTGCTTCATGACGATACCTCGTTTCCCGGGCAGCTGGGGTCCAACTGCCGCCCGTGCCCGAATCAGGACAGGTGCAAAAGTTCCTTGACGATTTCGCCGTTGCTGCGCGGCACCAGGATGGTGGGGATCACGCTCATACCGACGCGCAGGAGCTGTCCCGGATCGCTCGCCCGGTCGATGGCGATCTTCACCGGCACGCGCTGCACCACCTTCACGTAGTTACCGGTGGCGTTCTCCGGCGGGAGCAGCGAGAAGGCAGACCCGGTGCCCGACATGATGCTTGCCACGGTCCCGGTGAACCGGCGTCCCGGATAGGCGTCCACCCTGATTTCAACTTTCTGGCCGGGGTGCACCTGGCCCAGCTGGCTCTCCTTCAGGTTCGCGGTGATCCAGGCGTCGGAGAGTGGCACTACGGCGAGCAGCGACTGCCCGGCCTGGACCCGGTTCCCCACCTCGACCTGCTTCCTGGTCACGTAGCCGTCGGAGGGTGCAAGCAACCTGGTATAGGAGAGATTCAGCCGTTCCTCCTCCACCTGCGCCTCCTGCTTGGCCTCACGGGCTCCCCGCCTCCCTTCTCCGACCAGGCCCAGTGCGGCCTGCGCCTTTTTGAGCCGTTCCTGCGATTCCTTCACCTGGGATGCCGCCACCTCGCGGTCGGTGCGGCGCCGGTCCAGCTGCTCTTTAGGCATCACCTCGCGCGCAACCAGTGCCTCGGCCCGCTTCAGGTCGAGTTCGGCCTGGGCCAGCTGCGCCCGGGTCCGCTGCAGCTCGGCCTTGGCGGCCTCCACCTGGGCCAGGTCGCCCGAGGTGTCGTTCCTGGCGATGTCGAGTCCGGCGCGGGCATCCGCCAACCGCACCGCGTAGTCGCGCTCGTCCAGGGTCACCAGGACATCCCCCTTGTGCACGAACTGGTTGTCCTCGACGAGCACCCGGGCTACCGTCCCGGGGACGCGGCTCGATACCGAGTGGATGCGCGACTCGATGAAGGCGTTGTCGGTCTCGACCGTCTTCTGCCCTTCCAGCCAGTACCACCCTCCGCCCGCTACCGCCGCGAGCACCACCGCGAGGGCAGCCAGCCGCCTAACGACCTTGCTCCCGCTCTTGCCGGCCGCCACGTCTTTTTCAGCCACGTTTTCTTCGCCTACTTCCAAGACATCTTCCATGACACGTTCTCCTCGTATGGTTTGGTTGCGGAGCTGTCTCGCTCGCGTCCGCTTAACGGTTTTCTCTTCCCTCGCACTCCGGGAGAGGGTCAGGGTGAGGACGTTGCCACGCAGCAGCTCCGCCGGTGCAGCCGAACTGCCCCCGCCCCTCCGTGACTTTACAGGTTCCCCAGCGCCTTCTTGACCCGCGCCTGTGCCACCCGGGCGTCGAAGTGCGCCTGGAAGAAGTCGGTACGGGCCTGGGTGAGCAGCGTCTGGGCGTCGATCACCTCGGTCGAGGTCCCCATCTGCTCCTCGTAGCGGCCCCGGTTCAGGCGCAGGTTCTCTTCGGCCTGTCCGATGGCGCGCTCGGTCGTCGCGATGCGCTCGAGGGCGACCCGGACGTCGTTTTGGGCAGTCCGATACTCAAGGAGCGCGGCCTCTTCCGCCTGGCGCAGCTTCGCCTCGCTCTGGGAGCGCGCCTCCACCGCCTGACGCAGCCTGGCGCTGGTCGCTCCGCCCTCGAAGATGTTGAAGCGCACCCCGACCGTGGCAGCCATGATGGTCTGTTCCTTCAGGTAGCTGTTCTGTACATAGTCGGCCCCGGCATGGAGGTAGAACTCCGGACGGAACGCGGCGCCCTGCTCCTTCACATTGGCCCGGCTCACGGCCGCCTCGCCCTGCGCCTGCAGGAGGTCCGGGCGATGGGCCAGGTCGCTAGCCGCCACCTCGCGCGGGGGGAGGTCCTTATCCTGCCCGGCATCGACCAGCGTCGCATGCGGTTGAGTGCCCCGGACGGTTAAGTAATCGAGGAGCAGCCAGTTGTTGTCCAACTGCCGGGCGATGTCGAGGCGCCGCTGCCGGCTGTTGGCGAGCTTCACCTCTGCCTGCAGCACGTCGTTCCTCGTCACTACGCCCTGCTCGAACTTGCTGTTGGCGTCTTTCAGATGCCCCGCCATCTGCTGCACCTCCTCGTCCGCCGCCGCCAGGAACCTTTCCGTCTCCAGGATGCCGTAAAAGGACTGCACCACCCTGAGGAAGAGCTCCTGCTCCTGTGCGCGGTAGCCCTGGCGGGTCGCTTCGCTTTGCGCCTTGCTGCGTTCCACCCGGGACGCGGTCCGCCCGAAGTCGTACAGCGTCTGGTCCAGCCCGACCGAGAAAAACGCGTAGTCCGCCTGCTGGGTCCGGACCGATCCGTTACCGGTCGACATCGCCTGCGGTTCGAGCTGCAAGGTGTACCCGCCCTTGGTGTCGATCCTGGGCAGGTAGCCGCTGGCCGCGATCTTCTCGCCTTGGGTGGCGATCCTCAGATCGTAGGACGAGGCCCTGAGGGCCGGGTTGTTCCGGGCGGCGCTGTCCAGGCACTGCTGCAAGGTGAGGCTTTCGGCCGTTGCGGAAGTCGCCAAGGCCACGATCAAAAGAGCTGCGACAGTCGTTATTTTCGTCATCGTATCCATCCTTTTTCCGTTTCCGCGGTGCCCTTCGACTCCGCTTGTCAATCCAGTAGCCCGTGCCGCGTACCTCAACTTCAGTCGTCCTTGGTGTCCCGGTCGCCCCGGTACAGGATTGCGACGAGAGCTACCAGCAACCAAACCAGCACCGTTGCCCCTACCAGTATTGCCATTGCCATTCCCCTTGCCTGAGCCTTACCCCGCCAATCCCCTGTGGCCCCGCGCCCGCTTAGAACAGCCCGGCGAGGTTGAGGAGCATCTTGCGCTCGGCGTGTGACGTTCGTGCCGGCACCTTGGCGGGATCGTCGCTCCCCTCGAGGAGTACCGTGGTCTGCCGGTTCACCCCGAGGAAATTCAGCACCGAGCTCAGGTAGGGAGCGCCCAGGTCGTTCTCGGCGCCGAACTTGTGAGGCCCCAGCGCGTGGAGGTGCAGCGATTTCTTCTCGTCTCCGTTCAGCAGCCCTTCCGCCCCCAGGGCCGTGAGGCGGTAGGTCTTGCCGGGGACGCAGATCGCGTCGATGTACGCCTTGAACTCCGCGGGGAACGAGAGGTTCCACCCCGGCGTCACGAAGACGTACTTGTCGCAGGACACGAACTGGTCGGCGAGCCGCCAGATGCGGCCGATCTTGCGCTGTTCCTCGGCGTTCAGTAGGGCGAAGCTGTCACCGTTGGCCAACCGTTCACCGGCGTTCAGCACGTCCGCGTCGATGTGCTGGATGTTGTCGCGGTACAAATCGAGTAAGTACACCTGATCCCGCGGGTTCCAGCGCAGGTACTCGTCCAGGAACTCAGCACCCAGCGTGAGGCTGCGTGAGCGCTCCACCGGGCTCAGGTTGCAGGTTATGTAGAGCAGATTGGCCATGATGTCTCCTTTCCGTGCCGCTTCACTTTAATGAATTGCCAGTTGCGTGCCAGAGAACTGTTTCTTGTAGTTACGTGTACTTAGCTTGAGCTGTCATCGGTATACCACAACATGCCACGAAACATGTTGTGGCATGTTGTGACTATCGCGTATACTACGGCATGTTGTGATTTGCGAACCGGAAGCGTCAGTTAAAAGCGGGGAGCGTCAGGCGAGGAGGCAGGAAATGGTGAGTCGGGATGAGTTCGTCAGGGAAGTAACCTTAAGGATTTGCAGCAGTCTGAAGATTGAGGAGTCGCTGGAGAGCACCTACCAGTATCTGCGGCAGCATTTCCCGTTGGACGATCTGTATCTGAGCATCCTGGACACGAACCTCGGAGCCATCAGGCGCGTGGCGCACGTGGCTGCGTCGGATTCGATAGTCCATCAGGAGATCACCCCGCTCACCAAGGAGCTGCTGGCAGAGATCGACGAGCGCGACTACATGGCCCCTTTCATCGCCGGCATGGAAGACGATGACGACCTGGTCCGCAAGATGGCGCCGCTTTTCAAGCTCGAGGGGCACTCGGAACTGATCGTGCCGCTTTGGCTGGACGGGACGAGGATCGGGGGACTGTCGCTCAGGGTTCAGGGGGAAGGGAGATATACCCAGGAGCACCTGGACCTGATGGCCTTGGTGGTGCAGCCCTTTGCGATCGCACTGGCGAACGCGCTGGCCCACGAGGCGGTGCTCAGGTACCGCGACGTCCTGATCGACGACAAGCGCTTTTTGAATCGCGAGCTGCATCAGCTGGCGGCGGACGAGATCATCGGCGGCACCACGGGGCTGCGCAACGTGATCGACATGGTGCAGCAGGTGGCGCAGTTGAACAACACGGTGCTGCTTTTGGGGGAGACCGGGACCGGCAAGGAGGTGATCGCCAACATGATCCACTTCTCCTCGCCGCGCAAGGAGGGCCCCTTCATCAGGGTGAACTGCGGCGCGATTCCCGAGAACCTGATCGACAGCGAGCTCTTCGGCCACGAGCGGGGAGCCTTCACCGGCGCGGTCGCCGAAAGCCGCGGACGCTTCGAGCGCGCCGAGGGTGGCACCATCTTTCTGGACGAGATCGGCGAGTTGCCGCTGACGGCGCAGGTCCGCATGCTCAGGGTGCTGCAGAACCGGGAAGTGGAACGTGTGGGGGGGAACCGGTCGATACCGGTCAACATCAGGGTGATCGCGGCAACGCACAGAAACCTGGAGAGCATGATAGCCGAGAACCGCTTCAGGGAGGATCTCTGGTTCCGCCTGAACGGATTCCCCATCATCATCCCGCCGCTTAGGCAGCGAAAGGAGGACGTGCCGGCGCTGATCCGCCACTTTGTCGCGCAAAAAAGCCGGGAGCTTGGGATCGGGCTGCCGCCCGCCATCGCGCCGGGAGCCCTCACCCGGCTCATGGAATACAACTGGCCGGGCAACGTGCGCGAGTTGGAGAACCTGGTGGAGCGAGAACTGATCCGGCACCGCGGCGGCGCCCTCAACTTCGATTCCGTTTTGCCGAGCGAAGCCGGCAGCGCGCCCCAGCCGTCACAGGCGATAGGCCTTGCGCGTTATCCGCTGAAGCTGGAAGAAGCGATGTCGGTACACATAGGGGACGTGCTGAAGATGACCGGCGGAAAGATCCACGGTCCCGGGGGAGCGGCGGAACTGCTCGACATGAACCCCAACACGCTGCGCTGGCGCATCAACAAGCTGGGCATCACCGTACCGCGCAAAGCGCGCGGCAAGGGATGAGCGCCGGCTGGTATTCCGAGCGCAGGTGCAGCGTACCAGGCGGGACCGGAGCGGGAAGCAACGCCCGGTCTCAGGCGGGGTGACGCGTAGCGTTTTTGAGCCAGCCGGTGAAGCGCTCCCGGGGCCTTCGCGCCAGGATGCGGGTGAACTTCTCGGGGTCGTACAGGTAGAGGCAGTGCCTGATCGAGGTATAGGCGCTGAAGCTCTTGTCGGGGTTGTCAGCCAGCAGATAGTCCCGGTACTCTCTCACCGTTTTCAGATTCTCGTTCAGGCAGCGATGCAGTTCGGACTTCCGGAACGTGCCGTTTAGTTCCAGTATGTCCTGGACGAAGTCGTCGATCTTCGAGTCCTCGAAGACGGTATCCCTGAAGAAATGGGCGGCAATCGGCAGGAAGTTGAAGGCGTTGACGGTCCGCGAGCCGGACGACGTGGTCGCCTGCCCCGGCGTCTCCGCGGGGCCGTCGAGGGATTCGCCGATCGGAGCCACCGTCGCCTGTTGCATCAGGTCGGCGGTCGCGTTGCGGATCTCTTTGAATTCCCGGTCGGCCAGCTCGAAGAGCGCAGACAGGACGTTGATCCTGCGCTTGAGATCGTTGGGGATCGACTTCTTGTACTTGATCATGTGGTCCAGGCGGCTCCAGGCGTCCTGGATCAGGGACCTGATCTGCACCTCGAAATGGAGCTCCAGGGGCGGCGGACTTTTCGGCAGGGCGGCCGCCTCGGGGTTCAGGGCCAGGTCCATATGCAGCCCTTTGTAGCCGAAGGAATCTTCCGTGCTCTCCACGGCCGAGGTTTTGTCGGTGACGTTCAGGATCGTGAAGTGTCGCTGCAGCAGCTCCGACACCACCGGGACCTGATCCTCGTAGAGGCAGACGATGCGCACCCCGATCAGGTCCGAGATGAAATCGGCGATCCGGTAGGGCTGTTCGTCCGCCTCGAGCTTGCCCTGGTACTTGCGCTGGAACTTCCGGATGCACTCGTCTTCTTCCTTTACCCGACCTTCTATTTTGGTGACGTCACCCACCTCGGCCTGCTTTATCAACGCCCTGATCATGTCCATATAGGCGTTCTTCGCAGTAACGAACTGCTTGCGGTTGGCCTGGTAGTAACTGCTGAAAGCTATTTTTTCCTGTTCGAAATCAAGAGATGCCATGGTGTTCCTTTGAGAGTCTCTGCGCAGCGGGTGCTTAAGTGTCACGATGTTTCCCGTGCCCTGAGTAGAGCATTAAGTAAGCGCAACGACTCCATTAACAAGGTGAAGTCGAAAATGGCGTTGCGATGCAAACCATACCATTGTTGGTGCTGCCAGTCGATCTGAATATTGATGCCAGCTTATGGGGGCCCTCATCAGCCTGTACGGTTCCGCCTCTAAATGCTGCGGTGGAACCCTGTTCCGTATCGAACTGTAACGTCCTCTGGCTCAAGACCTTTCAGCTCCAAGTCTCGCCTGACACATACTCAACGAGGGCTACAGCATACGCCGTAGCCCTCGTTGTTTTTCCCTGAGCGCCAGTCTACCGGACGCCGGTGTGAAGCTGCTCCTATTCAGCCGCAGACCTCGTTTTTCACGATGCTTTTCATCTTCCTGAGCCGGCTGATCCCCAGCTTGCAGGCTGCGAAGGCGTCCTCGCTGTTGGGGGAGCTTGCTGCAGCAAGCGAGATGATCTCACCGAGCCCGAGCCTGCCTGTCCTCCTGATCAGAAGGGTATCAGTGAGGATGAAGGTGGAGGAGAGTTCCGCGGCTATCGACTGAAGCTCCGCCTCCGCATCCCCCTTGGTCCCGTAATCGATGTAGCTGGTGGTCCCCCCCTCCCCCGCCTGGGGTTTCACTACCGCAAAGTGCAACACCACCGATCCGGCACCTTGGGCCGACATCATTTCGTACATTTTTGAGGGGTCAATGGGTTCCGAGGTGATTCTTACCATACCGTTTCTCCTTGGGTTTCTCCCGTGCCGGCTAGCGTTCGGCAAAGCCGTACTTGGCTAAAATCGCCCTTGCCTCGGCGCCATGCAGGAAGCTAAAGAATGCCGCGGCAGCGCTGTTATTTGCGCCGGACACGGTGAGCGCCATCGGGTACACCACCCGCGGGTAGAGGTTTTGGGGGACCGTAAAGAGTATGCGCGCCTGCTTCGCCTGCAAGGCATCGGTTCGGTAGACGAACCCGCCGTCTACCTCGCCCCGCTCCGCGTACATCAGGCACTCGCGCACGTCCTTCGCCATGACCAGTTTCTTTTCCAGCTGTTTGTCGAGCCCTGCCTTCTTGAGCGCCTCGATGGCGTACTCGCCGGCGGGCACGCTCTTGGGGCTGCCGATCGCGATCCGTTCCAGCTTGGCCAGATCCTGCAGGGAAGCGGCCTTGCCGGGCGTCCCGGCGAAGACGAGGGTGTTGTAGGTAAAGGTGGCGATGCTGCGGGCAGCGACCTGCTTCTTGTTTTTCAGGTAATCCATCCATTCGACGTTGGCCGAGACGAAGATGTCGGAAGAAGCCCCGTTTTCGATCTGCTTGGCGAGCTGTCCGGAGGCACCGTAGCTTTTGACGAACCGGGTCCCCGGGTGTTTCTTGGCAAAGCTGTCGGAGAGTTCGTTGACGACCTCCTTAAGGCTCGCCGCAACAAAGAGGTTGACCTCGCCGGCAAGTACCGGGGAAGCCAGGAAGAGCAGGCACAACAATGTGCCGATGGATCTTGTCAGGAATTTCATTGATAAAACCTCCACTTGGTTCTGTTTGATATGGTACATGGCGTCGAACCGCCTGTATCGGTCCGGCTTCAGACTAAAGGCGCTCCGCCTTACGCATCCAGGGTGGCGGATTCCCCTGCAGCACCTTTTGCAGCTTCCCGATGACCTCCTCCACAGCAAGGATCGATCCGGTCTTCATCGGGTGGATCCTTTGGGCCGCCAGTTTGGCGGCAGCCTGGCCGTTGATGTCCCTGCTGCAGACGATGGCGCAGTGCGCGAGGGCGTCGACCCGGTCCCTGATGCGCCCATCCTCGCTGCCCGCATCCCGGTTGATGGTGATCTGGTTCACGTAGAGCGCTTCCCGTGGCCCGATCTCCCAGATGGAGAAACTGCTTGATTTCTTGAAGCTCTCGTCGACGGCGATGCCGGTCGAGGTGGCAAACGCGACTTTCATGTGGTCCTCCTTTACTGAGGTGCCAGGAGACCCAGCTGCAACCCACAATCCCGGGCAAGCCGAGTCTCCCGCCACAATGAAGTCAGCGTCGCTGCTGACAGGTGCTGTTCTGCTTTTGCGCGTGGCAATGGTTTTTGAGATTGCCAGGGACAGCCGCTGTCCACTCACCCCCGACGCCATCGTCCGAAGGAGCCTTTCGTTATTTACACCATTACATAACGCATGCCAAGTGAGAATGCGGCACAGTACACCTAAAGGTGCTGTCATAGAGCCGATAACATACAGCTCGTTGGGCGCACAGGCAGCCACGGATGTGGTTATTTTGTATGCAGATGCCGACAAATCCGGCAAGCAAAGATGGATTCCAAACCTCACATGGCTGTAACTTGCCCCCCCTTGTAGCGATCTTCCATTGACGGCTGAACACCTGCAGGAACCGGATATGAAAATGGTGCCGTACGCCAGGAGCCTAAATCCCCTTCATCCACGAGGACTGGCGTTAGAGGCAGGAACGAAAAGCCAACTCAGATAGTAATGAGGTGGCTTTCTCTTTGTGATGGGGTGCAGGATAGGGTCGCAAGCGCAATTTACTGATTTGAAAAAGCCAGTTTCCGTGTTAGCTTGTAGCCAACCGTTTTCTCGGTGGATCGAATTACACTTGTAACAGTTCCGCCTGTGTGGGACTTTCTAGTACAAATACGAAGTAGATTGTCATCGTTGCCGCTCCCAGTTAGAGCACAACAAGAACAGTTTGACATGATAGTTTCCGCCAGCCTGCCGACCTATCCAGCTACGGTACCAACGCATGCCGCATGCAACGAGGTCCTGCCCAATGGAATCGAGTGACTACACGGAAATTCGGCAGCTGTTTGATGAATACCTGCAGATGTATGCCTCCCGCGATGATCGTCTCACGACCTATTTCAGCGAAAACTTTTCCGGTTTTACCGGTGGCGGGGACTTTCTGGTAAAAGACAGGGCTCACTGGGTTGCCATCACGCGCCAGGACTTCGCCCAGGTCAAAGATCCGCTTCGCATAGAGCTCAAAGACGTTTCCATACAATCCCTCTCCGACACGATCGTCGTTACCACTGGCTTCTTCAAAATTCACCTGCCGATCAAAGACCACATACTTTCGCGGGAGACCGCCCGGCTTGTGCTGATTTTCCGCAAGGAAACAACCGGCTGGAAAATCTCCCACAGCAGTATCTCCATCCCCTACTACCTGGTCCGCGAGGGAGAAGTCTATCCGCTCCAGGAGTTGGTGCAACGAAACCGGCTCCTCGAAGAGCAGGTTGCCGAACGGACCAGGCAGCTTGTCGAGGCAAACGAGAACCTCAAGCAGACCAACGAAAAACTGGCGAAAGAGATAGAGGAACACAAACAGGCCGAAGAGGCACTGCGCGTCAGCAAGGAACAGTTGAATGTCATCTTCGACACCTCGGAGGCAGGCATCATCATGGTCTCGCCGGAAGGGGTCATCGAATTCGGGAACAAGCGGATGGCTGAGATGTTCGGCATGTCGGTTCAGCAGTTGATCGGTACCAACTACGCAGACCATTTGCACGAGTCGGGAAAGCAGGTTGGGGCAGCAAGGATGCGCCAGCTCATACAGGGAGTAATCCAATCGGTATCGCTGGAGCGGCACTACGTAAGCGTTGACGGCACGGAGTTCTGGGGGCATCTGTCCGGACGCAGGCTGGAAAATCCGGACGGCACTTTGCGCGCTCTGGTCGGAGTCATCGCGGACATAACCGATCGTAAGCGCATGGAGAAGGAATCCTTTGACCGCAAAAGCCTGATGGACACCCTGCTGGCAAATCTGCAGGTCGGTGTTTTCATGGTAGAGGCCCCTTCCGGGAAGCCGCTCATCGCCAACGAGAAAGCGCTTAACCTTCTGGGTAGGGGCATTCTTCCGGACATCAACAAAGAGAACCTTACTGACGTGTATGACGCCTATATCTACGGGACCAAGGAGCGCTACCCCGTCGAAAAAATGCCCATTGTCAGGGGGATGTCTGGCGAATCGTCGACGGTTGCCGACATGCAGGTGGTACGTCCCGACGGGACTTCACGGTTATTGGAGGTGTTCGGCTCCCCGGTGCTCGACTCCAACGGCCATCCCTGGGCGAGCCTCATCTGCTTCCAGGACATAACCGATCGCAAAGAGCACGAAAAAGAGGAGATCAAAATTCAGAAGCTGGAGTCGCTTGGCATCCTCGCCGGTGGCATCGCCCACGATTTCAACAACATCCTTACCGGTATCACGGGCAACGTATCGCTGGCAAAGATGTTCGTCGACGAAAACCACAGGGCCTACAGCGCACTGGTCGGAGCGGAAAAAGCCTCTGCCCGTGCCACTGAACTGGCCCGCCAGTTGCTGACCTTTGCCAGGGGGGGAGAGCCGGTCAAGAGAGTGGTCTCGCTCCCTCAACTGGTAAACGAATCCGTGTCACTGGTACTGCACGGTTCCAATGTCAAAGGGTGTGTCGACATCCCGGACTCTATTCATGCCATAGAGGCGGATGAGGGACAGATCAGCCAGGCATTCCATAACATCGTAATCAACGCGACCCAAGCGATGCCTGGCGGAGGGTCGTTGACGATCACTGCCCGAAACACGACGCTTGGTGCCAGAGACATTACCGCAGTTCGCCCCGGCAACTATGCCTGCCTGACGTTTACCGATGAAGGCTGCGGGATTTCCGATGCCGATGTGAAAAAGATCTTTGACCCTTACTTCACGACGAAACAAAACGGGACCGGTCTGGGGCTTGCGTCAACGCACTCGATCATCACCAAGCACGGTGGACACATCAGCGTCAGTTCTAAGCTGGATAAGGGAACCAGCTTCACGGTCCTCCTGCCGTCGATCGGAGAGACGTACACCGAGCATCAAACCGAGGCGGTCATGCAAAGCTTCAAAGGCGAGCATCGCGGCTTCATTCTTGTCATGGACGATGAGGAGATGATCCGGGATCTTGCCGCTGCAATGCTTAAAGAGATTGGGTACCGGGTTGCGACCTGTGCCGACGGAACCGAAGCCATCGGGCACTATAAAGCCGCCGGGGAATCGGGAATGCCTTTTAGCGCGGTGATCATGGACCTGACGATTCCGGGCGGCATGGGGGGGAAGGAAACCGCCAGGGAAATTCTTTCTATCGACCCGACGGCGACTCTGATCGTTTCCAGCGGATACTCAAACGATCCGATAATGTCAGATTTCAGTACCTACGGTTTTACCGGCGCGATTGCCAAGCCATACCGGGTCGCTGAAATGGCGCAGGTGCTGCGTTCGTCGTTGGCCGACCCCGGTTGAAAAAACGGTCTTTGCCACCCCTTCCTGCTCCGTTTTTCGAACAACGCCTTAAAAAGCGACTCCGACCGCTCCAGCCCCTCGTCGGTAAAGACCACCGATTTGTTTTTATTGGCCGGGTTGAGCAGGTACCCCTTTTGTAAAGCCGGTCCAGCACTCTGAAGTCAAGGCCTTTTCAGGCAATCACGGGCGTTAAGATGCTTCGTTGTCTTTGAACTTGATGAAGTCAGCCAGTTCCTTGTCCAGTTCGTTGACATGGTTTACGAAGTACTGCATGAGAGCAGTCTCGATCTTGAGCGCCATTTCCATGGCTGGAACTTTTTTCCGCAGCATCTGGGATAATTCGTCTATCTCGTGCTTGAACTGGGTGTGTTGTTTCTTCTGCTTGTGAAGCCCGTAATAACCGTATTCTGCCATCAGCTTTTCTTCATCGAAGAAATGCTTCTTGGCATAGGTATACAAGAAATTGAGCAGGCCCCTGACTTCGATGTCGTCAGCTCCTTCGTTTATTTTCTCCGATAGCCGGTTAATCTGTGCAAAGATTTCCTTATGCTGTATGTCTATAGCTGCATGCCCTAGTTGCAGGCCTTCATTCCATTGAATCGTCATGTGCTGCTCCTTTCATCTTGGAAATAACAGAATTGCGCTTCACAACTCTCACTTACGATTGTGCGCACTCATTGCTCTTCCTGGGCCATCCGCCCAAGGTCACTGTGGTGCCAGGCAGTCTTCGTACCACAGTGCTTTGCCGTGACGTGTTTTTTGAGGACTTCCCGTCCCCGCAACGACAGTAGGCATGTATCCCCCCTCAGATTTGAGACAACGCAGCCAGACATAAACCAGGCCTCATCTTGTAACACAAAAGTGCAGTTACCGCAATGATTGACCGGGACACAGGATCTAGCGCCACCCGGTTCCCCAGTGCTGAAGTGGCCAAGCAGATCCAGGAGTTCACCGAGCAAAACGGGGACAAGATGGTGACATTCCACTGCGAGGAGACCCGAGGTAGGACCGGGCGCGCTACACTTCCGAGCTGCTGGGGGATCCCCCCCGCAGGTTCCGAAACTTGCGCACCAGCATGGGCACGAGGAACATCGCTCCGAGAACGATCAGCATGGTGGTGTTGGGGTCTTTGAAGTACGAGTTGAGTTGCAGCGTCGTGAGGGCGATGACGGCGAAATAGAGCATGTCTCCCGCGATGGCAAAGGCCCACCCGGCAACGAACCCGTGACCCGCAGCGAGCGCGGTGGCGCGCCCGGTCATCGGGTCCACCCCGAAGGCGATCATGACGAGTGCAAGGGGGCCGGTGCTGGTGCCGCTTATATGCGCCACGCTGCGAGCGGTGGCCGCCTTTAACGCCGCTCCGAAACGCGCCAATAGCGGGACTCTCACAAGCACCGCAGCGAGAACTCGCAGCACAGGCTCGAACAAAACGGCAAGTACCACATCAGAAACCAGGTAGAGGCCGGCGGTGAGGGGCCAAGCCAGCCCTTGATCGCGGGCCAGCAGGACCCCCGCAGGGATGCCACCGCCGACCGGCAGCAGGAAAAGCTTCAGTACGGGCAACATGCCTGTGGTTGACTGGATCGGGGAAATGGCCATGGGAAGTCTCGGTGTAAGGCAAAAAGCGCTGAACGTAAGCCTGTCAGGTTCTTTGATGGACCGCGGCATGTTACCACAAGAGTGGAAAGAGACCCCGCAAAAAGATGGAAGGGTTGCAGCGTGCGCTGCAGTTTTTTATCTTTCTGCGTCGGGACGATTCGTCGTGTTCGCCTCCTTGGCGTTTAAAACAAGAATTATTCGATCCGGATTGGTCCTTTGCCGGTTTTTTAGCCGCATTGATGTTTCACTTTTACCCCCTACCTCAAAATCAAGAGAAACCACGCCATCATCCTGGCGGCATGTCACTTCTCATCCGGCCTTCGCTTGTTGCGAGGATCTCAAATGTTTTCCACAAATGTAGTACAAACTCCTATAGGTTTCTGCCCCGGCACCCGATATGTATGAGCGTTACATGTAAGATTTAGCGTCGCCTATGTGTATCAAATGGGGGTTGGTATGAAAATCAGCACTAGATTGCTCTCTGGTTTTGCGACTGTCGCCTTACTGCTTGTCCTTGTGGCCGTCGTCGGTTACAGGGGTGTTAACAGGATGAACGAACTTCTTGAGGAATACGCCCTCACTGAGGCCAAACTCGTGGAATATTGTCAACGCATTCGTGGCGAAATTAACGTAATGAGACGTTTCGAAAAGGACGCCTGCATAAATATCGAATCGTCTGAAAAAGTGACGGAATATTCGAAGAAATGGCAAGAGTCCTATGACCGTACCGGAAAGAGCATCGTCTCAATGGAGGCGCTGTTGGCCAAGTTGCAAAATGTTCACGATTCAGAGTTCGCTAAAGAGAAAAAGAGGGACCTCAAACTGTTTCGCGAGGAGTTGGGCGCTTACGGGACTGGCTTCAACAATGTTTTGGAGCGCATCAAGAAGGGTGAGATTACCACGACCGCGCAGGCCAATACGGGCATTGGTGCCTACAAGGAAATAATCCACAAGATGGAGGCTCAGTCGCTCAAAACCTCTGACGACTTCGACAAGCAGATGGAATACGGCCTCGGTGAAGTTGCCAGGCTAAAGAAGAGTATCAAACTCACCATTGTAGGCTTCTCTGCTGTCGCTCTTCTGCTATCGGTCGTCCTATCTTTGCTCATCCTCCGATCGATCATGAAACCGCTGGCCGACATGCTGGCAATGGTGACCGACATCGCTAGGGGCGAAGGAGACCTCACCCGGCGTCTGGAGGCCACGGCAAAGGACGAGTTGGGCGAAATAAGCCGGATGTTCAATCTCTTCATCGAGAAACTGCACGCCATCATTACCCAAATGGCCACTACTACCGCCCAGGTGTCTGCGGCCGCGACCCATCTGGAAACGACAGCGGAGCAGATCGCCACAGGTGCAGAACAGGTTGCGGCGCAATCCGGTACCGTGGCTACGGCGGGCGAAGAGATGTCGGCCACCTCCTGCGATATAGCCCAGAACTGCCAACTTGCCGCCGGAGAAGCGCAGATGGCAAGTGGAGCGGCGGTTTCCGGGTCCAAGGTGGTGGATGAAACCATCGCCGTGATGAATAACATAGCCGAACGGGTGCAAAACTCCGCGAGGGCGGTGGAGAGCCTTGGCAGCCGTTCCGATCAGATCGGTGCGATTGTCGGGACCATTGAGGACATTGCCGACCAGACCAACCTGTTGGCGTTAAACGCTGCCATCGAGGCCGCCCGTGCGGGGGAGCAGGGGCGAGGTTTCGCTGTTGTTGCTGACGAGGTACGTGCTCTGGCAGAGCGGACCACACGAGCAACCAGTGAAATAGGCGAGATGATCAAGGCTATTCAGCAGGAGACAAAAGGTGCTGTCACCGCGATGGAGGAAGGGGTCTCCGAGGTCGGCAGGGGTAGCGAAAAAGCCGCCAGTTCCGGCAAGGCACTGGAACATATCCTCGATCAGATCAACGCCGTCACTGCCGAGATTCACCAGGTAGCCACCGCTGCCGAAGAGCAGACTGCAACAACTTCGGAGATCAGCAACAACATGCAGCAGATCACGGAAGTGGTCTCTCAGACGGCACGTGGCGCGCATGAGGCAGCCAGCGAGGCAACTAAGCTCTCAGATATATCCAAAGACCTGCAGCATATCGTCAGCCAGTTCAAGCTGGCATAAAGCTGGTGTTACCGGTTTCATGGGCCTGTAAAGAATTTTGTGTAAATGGCTTCGGTTAGGATTTTGGCAGTCTATCTTCAAAGAGAATGGCGAAGCGGGCCATTGCCGCTTT